>JABAHS010041888.1_pt5 | contig 10825 bp, 12 predicted proteins | sample 7062111 | NCBI WGS metagenome assembly JABAHS01 (sample SAMN14534600, study PRJNA622989) | marine sediment metagenome | biome: marine biome [ENVO:00000428]; feature: marine pelagic biome [ENVO:01000023]; material: deep marine sediment [ENVO:00002113]; isolation source: pool of 4 deep marine... | reverse complement strand
TTTATTCTCTTATAATAGAATAGGAAGGAACCCCTGTTTAGTAACATAAGCAGTGGCTTTTTTATATCTATTTCACCCCTTAGGATATATCAACTATAATAATCTCCGAAGACCATGACTAAACAAAGCAATTCAGAAGACCTATCAACCAAGATATTTATAAAGAATTGGTCTATTTACAGAAAAATTATAGAAAATAATAATATGTCTCACAAAGAAGGTTATTCGGTGCTGAAGCAAATAATCTCTGATGAGATGCAGAATCCTTTTTCTTTTCTCGATCTAGCCTGCGGCGATGCATACTACTCCTCTAGAGTTCTAAATGGTAGTAAAGCAATAAAATATGTTGGAATTGATATATCTGACCAGGCTCTCTCTTTTGCAAAAGATAATTTTAAAGGATCTCAAATAAGTGCTGATTTCATTGAAGCTGATTTTGTTAAATTCCCGGAATTCCTTGATTCAGAACCTGATGTAATTTGGGTAGGATTCTCTGTACATCATCTTGATTCGAGTCAGAAGCTTGAGTTTATGAAAGACATAAGAGAAGTTCTTGCACATGGCGGGCTATTTATGCTCTACGAACCTATCCTGATTGATGGCGAGGATCTAAAACAATACTACGTTCGATTTAAAAATACCTTTGATAAATATTGGAAGGGGCTTGATAGCGAAGAGTCTGAATACCTGCTCGAGCATGTAAGGGAGACGGAGAAGCCCGAGACTACTCAAGACTGGATCGCACTCGGTAAAGAAGCAGGTTTTGGAAATTCAGAAAAGGTGTTTTCAGATCGAACAGGTCTTTACGAAATCTTTAAGTACAAATAAGTGAATTTTAATCGGGGAAAATAGAGATTGCATCAATATCAACAGCAGATGCAAAGCTCCGCGAATAAAGGACGTCCAAAAGTGCTTTAAGCCTGCCTGTAGCATCAAGAGCTGCCTTATGGAAATGCACTGGATAACAAAGATATGACATCGATCCCAAGCGGAAATCATAAACCGCATCATCCCAGGAGTAGTTTGAGACCCCTTCACTAATGAGCGTATCATACCACTTTTTTAATATTTCAAATTGATGCCCTTTACGCTCCTTAGGTATCTCACTCCCACCCATAAGCCTTGCTACATCTGCAGCACCGATATTACGAATAGTCAGCTGCCAATCAAGAATTAGAACAGGTTCATCATATCCTTGAGGCGCAAATAACAAATTGTCCTCCCTGAGGTCAGCATGGACAATGGTATGAGGTCTTTTCTCAATCTCATCATTTTTCCATTCGATATTCTTACTTAGCTTATCCCCAAGCTTAATCGCATCCCCGTCCAGGAAGTGACTGTAATTCTCTACAAATGAAGGCCAGTTTTCTGCAAAATTGTCGCTCACATTATTTCTTCTGGGCATCCATAAAAGTGTTTCGAGATTCTTATTGTTCCAATATTTTGCTTGCAGCCTTGCTATCTCCACAACTGTATCAATAACCTGAGATTGGTGCATCCCCACAACTTGATCTCCCGGGGTGTAATAACTTAAATCCTCTAAAACGAGAGAATATGCAGGTGGCGCATCCACAGCATAATAAAATTTGGGGAATTTGATCGGAGCATCTTGAGAAACTTCTCTGTAAAAGCGGATCTCTCTTTGAAATGCGCTAAGTTCCTCATTAAAATCCTTAGACCAGTCTTCCTCGGGCTGGATTTTTACTACCAATGAGTTTGGAGCATCCGGTTCTTTGGAGTCGTATTTAATAGAAACTCTAACTACACTGCTTAGAAGACCTACACCTTCTCCTAGTATTTTTTTATCAATTGATAAGACAGACGAGTTTTTTAGAGTCCCCCCTTCCCTCAGCGCATGAGTAATCCACTCAGGGGTAATCTCCTCAGGATGTATCGGGTCTTTAATAGGCATAGTGAAAATTATAAAGAGCTGTGCGGAAGATTCAATTTAATAGATTGTAAGAATTTTGCCCACTTCTTTCTCAAGGTCGTAATCGCCCCGTTCTTCAGCTTCAAACTTTCTCATAGCTACGTACACCTTGCAGAGTTCTTCACCCATCGCATCCTTTAAGACCTGGTCCTGATCTAATTCTTGAATAGCATCATCCAGGCTTACCGGAAGAAGCTTAACTCCAAGATTGTCTCTTTCTTCATCAGTAAGGTTGCCCGGATCACGTTGCAGCGGATCTGGCAGAGAAAGCTTATTTAATAAACCATCTAGCCCAGCAGTTATAACACCAGCAAGAGCAATATACGGGTTTGCTGAGTTATCCATTGTTTTGAGCTCAAACTGTCTCGGTCCACCGCCAAATGGGTTTCGCAGCACCCTTATCGCAGCCTCTTTATTATCCCAGCCCCATACCTTGTATGCACCGCTCCAAAATTTAGGTTGTATGCGTCTAAAGGAATTAAGAGTAGGTGTTGTGAGCACCATAAGTGCAGGCAAGTGCTCTAGCACACCCGCAATGAAAGACTCTCCAACAGCAGATAGACTTGAGTCACTTTCATCCACTCCAAGTACGTCTTTGCCATCTTGCCATAGGCTCATATGGAGATGACATCCACTGCCAGTCGCTTCAGGAAATATCTTTGGAATAAACGAAGCTATAAGGCCATATTCANNAAATTTCATGCTGTCCGGGGCCGGCTTCTGCATTGTAATATGCAACCTCAATGTTCATATCAAAAAGACACGTGGAAATATCATCTATAACCTCGCGGCTAATATCAAAAGCTGAGTTCTGACCATAGTTAGTATTATCAACCGGTACCAACTTCCCTTCTTCTGTATATGGCTCCTCATGAAATAGAAAAAACTCGATTTCAGTCCCACACTTCACCTCATAGCCCATATCGAGCGCTTTCTTATTGGTTCTGCGAAGAAGATCCCTAGAGCATAAGTTCCAGTGAACATCTGAGCCGTCAATCATCAGGTTACTAATGGTCTGAGCGTGCCCAGGGGCATAAGAAGTAAAGACAAGGGTCTCCCAATCGGGCACAAGCCTTATTTCTTTGACCGGCTCAAGCCCGGCCTCTGGAACCGGCTCATCAAACACCGCATCAATTGCTGCAAGAGCATTCGTGTTAGTGATAGACTGCTCGAGTTTATATATGAATTCTTCACTACGAAGCTCTTCCCAACCGTTATTATGCAAATGTCTCTTAAATGAGGGCAAGTGAATGGATTTTGAACGTATAACATTACCACTATCGCACCAAAGTATTCTTAAGAATTTTATATCATCCTGTTTCAGCACATCAGCAATATGAAGCCTGTTTACCATTGGATTGCTCCTTTACAGATAGGATTGCAACTTTTGTAAATATGAGGAATCTCCCCTACCTGTAGACTTACATATTACATTGAGAATATATAAAAATGTATAAGTGAATTGAAATTGGAATAAAAAAAGGCGCTATGAACAAATCACAACGCCCTTTATAACTTAATTTAATTTAGTTTTAGCAGTAGCGGTTAGCGACACAGTCCATGAAACCTTCAATAACTTCAGGTCCCTGACCAATGTATGCTGCAACACCAAGAACAGCTAATACCGCAAAACTTGCAATAATTACTTTACTCATAACGCCCTCATCTAAAGATTAGATTTTATTAGCTACTCACCTGGAAGCTGTATCACCTATCCCTAAGGACATATCAATACAAACTGAAATAAATAGCAAATGTATTTTTATTATGTTTTATCAATTATTAAGAATTATAAGTTAGGCATTACATCACTATTTAACAAATACTGCAACATCTATTTCACTTCTTCTAAGTTGGTTACGCCGTAGCCTGAGAAGATAAGGATGTTCTTAGCAGTATCTGTCTCCATGAACTTAATCCACTTTGGCGCATTTGAGCTTGCACCTTTTAAGGCCACTTGGGCCTGCTTTATTGGATTATGCATGCGGCCTGGAACAATCCACGCTTGTGAGGTTTGGCCTTCTTTAAGATCTCCGTAGGATATTAGCCCTGCTTCTACTTGCCCAGAATCAACCATTTCATATGCTTTGAGCACATTGTCAGCATAGACTATTTGGCCCTTCACCTGCTCATAAATCTCCAGTTTCTTGAGGGTTTCTACGGCGGCAACCCCATAAGGAGCATCCTTAGGGTTTGCTATTACAAGCTGGGTGAATCCACCGGGCTGAAGTAAGTCCAGTCCATTATGAGAAATCTCTTTTCCTTTTGCATACAGAGCTAATGTACCGAGGGCATAAAGGTATGGGCTTCCTTCTGTGAAGCCTGTTTTCTGAAGATCCAATGGATAGTTTGTATTAGCAGACATATAAACATCAAATTTGGCGCCCTTTTTAATTTCTTGAAGGAGCTCTTGGCTTGAACCGCTTGTGAATTTAACAGGGATTCCAGTGATAGCCGTAAACTCCTTTCCAAGCTGCTCGGCAACTGGTGCAAAGTTTGAAGCTATCGCTACATTCAAAGGCGCTGGCTCAGTCTGCGCATTAATTAATCCAGAACTTAGTCCAAGTATTAATACAAGTGTAGTTAATATTTGTTTTATCATAGACTTGATGGCTCCAGTACGTGTCCTGACATATTAAAATCAATAAATAATGTTGAATGTCCAAATGTTTTCGGAAGTTCTCCTTGCAAAACTTTCACTTTAAATGAGATTGATCCTTCTTTAACTTTCACATTAGGGTCTGATAGTTCAAGAACAACGTTAATATTGCCGCCTTCGTTTAAAATAGAAAGTGTGCCGTTTGGAGGATCAACCTTGAAGATATCGGGGCCTTGGTTCCAACCTTGCGCAAAAACCTGAATGCTGAGCATTCCGGACACTCTTGCGGGTCGGTCAGAGAAATAAACCACCAATGGAACATGATTTAGGGTAAGAGTACCATCAACATAGACTCCTGATTTTGCACTCATTGTGTATAAAAATTTTGGCGCATCAGCCTCATTGATCACAGGGTTTGCCTGTATAACCCCAGCACTTAAAACAAAACTTATTATGGTTAGTATAGCAATTGTCGTAGTTCGCATAGACCACCCTCCTTTTTTGACTATGATTATATCCACTAATTCTGAAAAATCATTATTTTATATTAGGACCTTACTTAATATGGAATGAATATTATATTTCTTGTAGATTTTTTAACAGCAGCACTATATCTTATTCTTATAGTACATTTCTAACAAACGGCGGATCTATAAATGGACAACAATAATCGCTCTTGGCTTGGGTTATCTCTCTTAGGACTATTACTTGCAGTAGGAATTATTATTTCAACTTTAGTAATATCTAACACCGTTGAACGTGTTAAGACCCAAAACCAGAGAATCACCGTCAAAGGATTTGCCGAGCGCACAATCACCTCCGACATAGTCGTATGGAGCGGGCAGATAACAGCAAGATCCCCAGAGCTTGTAACAGCTTATGAGAATTTACAGACAGACCTTGAGCAAGTGCTAAGCTACTTAAACGAGCAAGGTGTTAAGAGCGAGGAAATATCTGTTTCTTCTGTTACAACCACAATTCAATACAAACGAACCGACAGAGGTGCTATTACAAATATTGTCGATGGCTATGTGCTTGTGCAGAGTGTAGAGATTAAATCTTCAGATATTGAGAAAGTGTCTGGGATCTCAAGCAGCATAACTTCACTAATCAAAGAAGGGATAGAATTTGATTCATTCTCTCCTAGATATTTCTACACCAAACTCGATGATATAAAAATAGAGCTTTTGGGGGAGGCCACAAAAAATGCCGGGATGCGAGCCGCTCAGCTTGCTGAGAATAGCGGGAGCAAAGTGGGCGCGCTTAAATACGCAAGCCAAGGTGTTTTCCAAATCACCCCACTCTACTCAACTGAGGTTTCTGGCTATGGTGTATATGACACCTCAACTATTGAGAAAACAGTCAAAGCGGTTGTAACTATCGAGTACTCAATCCGCTGATTCGTATTTGACTTTGTTTTGATTTTTCCATAACATTTTGCATGCCTAAATCCTCTCAAAAACCCGTGGTTGGAATTATAATGGGCTCCCAGTCCGATTGGAAAACCATGGAGAACGCAGCCCAGATTCTAGACGATCTTAAGATAAAATATGAAAGCAGAATTGTGTCGGCCCACAGGACCCCTGATAGGCTTTATGAGTATGCAAAGACAGCTAGGGAAAGAGGATTAAAGGTAATAATTGCAGGGGCTGGAGGAGCTGCTCATCTGCCTGGGATGACTGCAAGCATGACAAGCCTTCCAGTACTGGGAGTGCCAGTTGAAAGCAGAGCCCTAAAAGGACTGGACAGCTTGCTGTCAATTGCCCAGATGCCCGCAGGAATTCCTGTCGGCACACTTGCAATTGGAACTGCTGGGGCTAAAAATGCCGCTCTTCTTGCAGCAGCTATTATTTCCACATCAGATGAAAAAGCGGCTGCAAGACTAGATCAATTTAGAAANNTTTAGAAACAGACAAACTAAGAGCATAGCAGTTAAACCTAAAAAGAATCCGAGCACGGAGATTCTTAAAAAAATTACAAAGAAGTAGTCAGTAGAGGATGAAAGTTAAAACTAAAACACTTGGGATACTTGGAACAGGACAGCTCGGGCGAATGAGCGCTCTTGCTGCGGCAGAGCTTGGGATCAGAGTTCACGTATACGGACCCGATACTGACAGCCCGGCTGAACAAGCTGCAACAAAATCATTTGTTGGAAGCTACACTGATAAAAAGAAGCTAAGAGAATTTGCCAAGAGCGTTGATGTAGTCTCATATGAATTTGAGAACGTTCCAGTTGAGACTGCGCGTTACATTCAGAAAATAAAACCCGTCTACCCTGATGACAAGCTGCTAGAGATTGCGCAGGACAGAATCAAAGAGAAAAGTTATCTAAACGATATTGGAATCCCGACAGCAAAATGGGCCCCGATATATAGCCCTGGGCATTTGGATAAGGCAGCACAAGATATGGGCGGGAAAAGCTATATTCTGAAAACCACACGCTTTGGATATGACGGAAAAGGTCAAACAGTTCATAGATTAAATGACAGTGCAAAGAGAAGTTTTAATAAGCTTGGCTCAGATGAGTTGATACTTGAGGAAATGATTGATTTTAAGTGTGAGATCTCTGTGATAATTGCCCGCGACATAAAAGGCAAATCCGCTATTTACGGCCCGATGGTTAATGTGCACAAGAATCATATCCTTCACACAAGCACTGTACCTGCAAAAATTGATCCGAAGATTGCAGCCAAAGCAAAAAGAGTTGCCCGAAAGCTTGCAGATGCTTTAGGGCTAGTTGGAGTGCTCGGGCTTGAGATGTTTGTGACCAAAGATGGTCATATTTTGGCAAATGAGATCGCGCCACGAACTCATAATTCAGGTCACTGGACAATAGATGCTTGCTCTGTGTCCCAATTTGAGCAGCACGTTCGCACTGTGTGCGGGCTTCCAGTAGGAGATCCTACTCCACATTCTGACGCAGTTATGACGAACTTGATTGGAAATGATGTTAATAAGATAAAACCTTTCTATGAAATCAAAGGTGCCTGTATTCATATCTATGGGAAGAGCGAAGCAAGGCCAGGGCGCAAAATGGGCCATGTAACGGTCATAAAACCCATCAAAAAGAGCAAATAAAACTTAAATTTTTCTTAAAGTAGCACTTTAACTATTACGGCAAACCATTTATTACAATTAGCTTATAAAGTTCTAATTACTTAAACCATACTTTCTTCTATAAAATTCAAAGCCTATTATTAAAAGAGCTGTGCCAGTAATCATAATTCCGGTTGTTGAAAGTGTTGGAACATTTCGTGTTAGTATGCTTCTAACGGCAATCGCGTCAAGTTTAATCAACCCAAAGTTAGGATCAATAATATATTCAACGCTCAAATCGTTGCGATCGGAGAGCGGGCCCAAAACCGGCATGAACTCTTCTACATCAACAACATTATTGACATTAACAATCTCTCCCTCCATCTCCACAACATAGTCAATACTAAGAGTCTCAACATCAAGTAGAGCTATCGCAGCCCATACTCCTCCAACTGTCTCTCTTGTATTAGCACCGGACGAAACTAGCTCATCTGAAAGAGTCAGTAGAACCACAAAATCAGCGTCTCCCCCAGCAAATGCATATTCTACAGCCGTTGCTGATGTTGAGATGGCTGTTGCCATAAACGCTCCATCCAATTTAATAGCATCCATAGATGCTATCTCCCCATAAGTACTTCCCTCTCTTGTGCTGATATTCTGCATTGTGGCTAGTATAAAATCTGAAGGAAAATTTAGAGTTCCTATCAACTTAACTTCCGCAGTTGCAGAATCGATAGAGTAAAGAGAAGGGGTGCCAGTATTTGCAGCAATTTTCAGATCCCCATCACCCCAGGCAGCTAAGCCAAGATCCAAAATCTCAATGCCTGGGTTACCTATTAACTGAGCAAAAAAATCATCCACTTCCAAGTTCCTGTGGAATTCATCATCTTTAAGATTCTCATAACTAAACAAAGTTCCATCCTCAGCAATTGTAATATCGCTTATCAAATTACTTATGCCGTGAGGCACAGCCCACTCAGGAAATCCATCATCGACATTAAGCTCTAATACTACAGGAGTACCCGCTACAGCATTTGTCTTAGACTCTACTCCATTTTCGTCTCTTGTCTCACACGTGGCCTTGAGTTTTCCCACAGGGTTAAAATCAAACCCAGTGCAGTGGTTATACCCTGTGTCGCCAAGCAGAGTTAGCTCTGCTGTGAGTGGGTTAATTTTATATAGATAACTTCTCCCGGCTTCCTTGGCAGTTCCTACAGCAAAAAACTCATGTGTAGTCGCCAAGACTCTCCACGCATGACTTTCGGTGTTTGTGAATAAAACGGACAACATTAAAGTCCGCCAATACAGATAAAATTGTGCTCAATCTAAACATTATTAGACCCTCCTAGAGCTTGGAATACATAGTTTTTTGATTTAATTCCTTATCGCCAAAAATCTGCATATAACTATATGTTCAACTTAGTATTTTGTACAGAAGGAGAATATTGATAATTAGAAATATATCGTGTGATTAATTAGAGGAAGCTGTGTTGTCCGCACCCAATATACCATAACCGGATTGTCGAATAATTGAGCGCGCCTGATCTGAGCCCAGATACCCCATCCAAATCTCTGCTGACTGATTGGCTGGTTCTTTATTAATAATAACAGCGCCCTGCTCTATTGGATCATAGAGGTTCTGAGGCACAACCCAAGCCCATCTCTTTTCTCTGTCAGATATTGATGAGAAAGCTATAAACCCAGCATTCACCGCCCGTGTGTTTACAAGCTCTAAAGACTCAGCCTCATTCTCTGTGTGGACAAGCTTGCCCTGCACTTCATCATATACTCCTGTATCATTCAGAGCCGCAATGCCTGCCTCGCCATAACGATTATCAGAATTCGGTATTGATAAGGTGTTGAATTGACCCGACTGCAAATAGTCAACTGCGTTCCAATTAAGCTTCCATTCCCTGCTGTATAGAGCTGCCGTTCCAAGCGCATATACAAAGCTCGCCTCGCTGCTTGCCCTACCCTTTTCCACGAGCTCAAGCGGATGCTCTGTATCAGACGCCATAAACACATCAACATCAGCGCCTTCCATTATCATCTGTGAAAGTTCTGCATCTGTTCCGCTAGTAAACTTAACACCTATTGCAGTCTCAGTTGTAAATTGTTCAGCCAACAATTTTGCAGTCGGCAAAAATTCAGAGCTAACAGCAATCTTAACAGGAGAGACAGTTGTATCCACAACAGGAGGCTCTTTCTTGCCACATGCAGAAAACAAACCGATCGAAAGAACTAGTGCCATTACAATTATATATTCATAAAGTCTGTTCATATGAATTTGCCTACAAAAATAATAACCGCTCAGCATAAAAATCAACATAGCCCTAGTCGCTCTGCCAATATTTATTTGTGTCCACATCCATTATGGTCAGCTTTCCCTCCCATCCTGCGCCTTGATCCAAATTCCATAGGTTTGACATTTTTACAGGCTTGCAGTCCGGGTATTCAAGCTCAGTATGGGTATGGCCGATAAAAACTGTTTTATAGGGAAACTTTTTTCCTGCTCGCTTAAGTTTTGGGGCGACTGTTTTCCATGTATCTCTGCCGGTGTAATAATTTTTCTCTTGTGGCTGTTTATCCACAGGGTATCTCCAATCTAACCCTGCATGGACATAAAGTCTGTTTTTTTCATCTATATAATAAAGCACAGCTTTTTCGAGAAACTCTGAGTGCTTTTTAACAATTTTTTTTCTGATCTTTCCATTCTTTTGATAGGTCTCTTTTGTTATCAGCCCACCTTTCTTGAGCCATCTCTCCTCACCGGCGGGGTCTTTGCCCCACTCATCTCTGAACCACCGCCTCACAAATTCATCATGGTTGCCAAGGACCCAAATAAAGTTCTTTGCCTTCATAAGAAGATCTACACATTCAGGCGCTCTAGCATGGCCGTCAAAAACATCTCCAAGTGAAATGAGTCTGTCCTTTTTAAAATCAAACCTTGAGCGCTCTAGTACCTGTATCAAAGCTTTGTAATTCCCATGTATGTCGCCAACGCAAAGTGTTCTCATAATTTTTTCAGCTTTCAAGTTTTTGTAGATCAAATCTGAGTTCACATATTATAACCAATCAAAAGAATTCATTTATTATTCCTTAGAAAAATGGATTTATAGTTTGAAATAAAGCTCTACCAGGCATATAATTATATATGTAGGATGGAAATTTGAGTGAGGAGAATTATTTTATGAAGGGTATTATGTCCTACGCACTAATAGTGCTCGGTGCTGTCTTGTGTTTCGGCATAAGCCCATCTT
>JABAHS010021902.1_pt5 | contig 10825 bp, 11 predicted proteins | sample 7062111 | NCBI WGS metagenome assembly JABAHS01 (sample SAMN14534600, study PRJNA622989) | marine sediment metagenome | biome: marine biome [ENVO:00000428]; feature: marine pelagic biome [ENVO:01000023]; material: deep marine sediment [ENVO:00002113]; isolation source: pool of 4 deep marine... | reverse complement strand
ACCGCTTCCTGGCTTTTCATGGTCAGCTTGTTGATGTCCATAACCTCACCTTCGACTGGGGGAATGTCCGCTTCCGTTACAATTATAGTTCAACCAGGCAAACTTCAAGGGGCGTGCCAGAAGGGATCTTTCCGGGAAAGCCTGTCAACGGTGGGCTCGACGCTGCACGGCAAGGCGCCGGGGTTCGGCTTGCGACGTCGCCGCAGCGTCGCCAAAACGCCCTGCGACACCTTGTGCGACGTCGCAAGATAGGGGACGGCGGCAAGAGGGGGGGGTCAGGCCTCGAGATCCTCGCGGCTCAATCCGAGCTTTTCGAGGTAGCGGTAGAGGGTGGCGCGATGAACGCCGAGCAGCCGGGCGGCGTCGGCGATATTGCCCTCGGCGGCGCGGTACGCCCGCCGGATGTCGTCTTCGGCGAGCTTGGCCGGTCGCGTCGAGCGGGTCTCGCCGTGGACCGGGGCCGGGGGGACCAGGTCGGCATCGTGAATGGCCTGCTCGGGCGAGGCCAGCAGGGGGCGTTCCGACTGCAGCGGATATGGCGGCGCCACCGCCGGGCCACTGAGCTGGCGGGCCGCCTCCAGATCCCACTCGCCGGGGGAGAAATCGTGGCGCTCGCGCACCCATTCGGCAAAGGCGCGCGCGCCGATCACCTCGGCCTGCGTCTCAACGAAAACCCGTTCGAGGACGTTGCGCAGCTCCCGGATGTTGCCGGGCCACAGGTAGGACTGGAGCAGCTCCAGGGCCTCGCGGGTCAGGCGCTGCACCCGACGCCCGTAGCGGCGGCTGAACTGATCCAGAAAATGATCGACGAGCAGCGGGATATCCTCGAGCCGCTCGCGCAGCGGCGGCAGGTGGATGCGCAGCACCGACAGGCGGTGATAGAGGTCGGCCCGGAAGATGCGGCGCCCGACCGCTTTTTCCAGGGCGATGTTGGTGGCGGCCACGACGCGCACGTCGAGCGCCCGCTCCTGCTCGCCGCCGACTCGCTCGACGCGACCGGTCTCCAGGACCCGCAGCAACCGCGCCTGGGTGTGCAGGGGCATCTCGCCGATCTCGTCGAGGAAAAGCGTGCCGCCGTCAGCCCGCTCGAAGCGCCCCCGGTGAGTGCGCACGGCGCCGGTGAAAGCCCCCTTTTCGTGACCGAAAAGCTCCGACTCGAGCAATTCCTCGCTGATCGCCCCGCAATTGACCGCCACGAACGGACCGGAGGCGCGCGCCCCCTCCTCGTGCAGGGCGCTGGCCACCAACTCCTTGCCGGTGCCGGTCTCGCCGGTAATGACAACCGGGGCGCCAGAGGTGCTGTAGAGGGAAATTTTACGGCAGACCTCGCGCAGGGCGGCGCTGGCGCCGACAAGGCCGTGGCACGTCTCGACGGGCTGACGGGCGGGGGCCGGAGCGGAGCGAAAGAGGAACCCGACCAGCGGCCGGTAATCATCGTCCATGCCGCCGGGNNTCGCGCTGCAACACCTCGCAAGCCAGCTCTTCCAGGTCCGGGGTCGTCGAGGTCACCAGGCGGGAGAGGAGTCGGCCGCGGCCCTGGTCCGGATCGATGCCCGTCCAGCGGGCGAAACGCTTCGAAACGTGACGCACCAGGCAGCGGCCGGAGGACGCCGGGGCGACGAGCAGGTCGGGCGTTACCGCCGGCAGCAGGTTGTCGCCGGATTCAGAAGAATTCATCGGGATACGGGCCTCGTGTCCGAATGGTTCAGCAACAATGTAACCATTTCAGGGCCTTTCTGCAACCGACCGTCCCTGCCGGAAACAAAAAAGCGCCGAAACCTGCAGGGGCTTCGGCGCTTTTCATCTCTTGCCATTCCGACTCATTTATTCGGCCGGCGTGGCCTTATCCGAGCCGAGCAGGCGCAGCAGCCTGTCGGCCTCCTTGTACCCCGGCTCGATCTGGCCGGTGGGCAGGATCAGCGTCGGCGTCGAGCTGATCCCCAGCTTTTTGGCCAGAGCGATGTTGGCATCGATCTCCGGGGCCTCGCAGGGCAGCACGGGAACATCCTTGCCGGCGAAGCTGTCCTCGAGCATCTCCATCGACTGGCGACAGACGATGCTTTTGGAGATCGGGTAAGCCTCGGGATGCATCTTGAGGGGAAAGAGCTTGATGTAGAAGGCGATATCCGGATCCCGGCGAACGGCCTTCTTCATCTCTTCATGCATGCGTTTGCAATAGGGGCACTGCGGGTCGGTAAAAACGATCGCCTTGGTCGATGCATCCTCGCTGCCCAGCAGAAGGGCATCCTCGAGGGGAATAATCGAGGGATCGATCGGATTGCTGTCCTGGTAGCGCCGCTGGGTAATGTCCTTGCGGTCGCTCAGACGGAGGATGCGGCCCTCGATGACATATTGCTCGGAAAAATCGATGTAAATCGGAAAGAGCTTGTTGTCCTTGGCGATTTCGACCAGCCACAGGCCCGGCACTTCGGCCGGCTCGACCGTCGCCACCTCCCCCTTCAGGCCGGGAAGCAGCTTCTTGACCTCTTTTTTCTGCAGATCGTGGCAATCAATGCATTTACCCTCGCCGCAACCGCCGGCCATGAATGCCGAGGCAGAACCAGCTGAAAACAGAACGATCATCAGAATCAGGAGAATGCGCATTATTTTGGACCTCTCATCGGGTGGATTGAGGAGACATTATACATGACCCGCCGGTGGTCGGGCAATGGCAAAAGTCGTTGGCGGATCAGCCTACATCCCTTTGCGACACTCTTCAACAATACGCTCAAATATTGAAAAGCTATTGACAAGACCGGCCATGATCTCCACAATCAGAAGATTGTAATGAACGAAACGCCTATCGACTCGGGTAAACCCCAACTTGCTCCCGGCCCAGCCGAGGGGCTCTATCATCTGGAGGAAACAATGTTCAAACCGTTTTGCAAGCTTCTCATCCTGATGACCCTATCCCTGTTCATTTTCACCGTCGGTTGCCAGGCCGAACAAAAATCGGTCGAGCTGAAGACGCTGGAACAGAAGGCAAGCTACGGCATCGGCCTCGATTTCGGCAAGCAGATGACGGAAAGCGACCTGGGGCTGGACCAGGCGGCCCTGATTCAGGGCGTCAAGGACGGTTTCGGCGACGGCGAGGCCAAGCTCAGCGCCGAGGAACTCGAAGCCGTCAAAGCTGAATTCATCACCAAGCTTCAGACCGAGCGGGAAACGGAAATGAAGGCGGCGGCCGAGAAAAACCTGCAAAAGGGCCAGACATTCCTGAAGGAAAACGCCGACAAGGAAGGGGTCAAAACGACCGAGAGCGGCCTGCAATACAAGGTGCTCACAGCCGGCAGCGGTGAATCCCCGAGCCAAGAGGACACCGTCAAGGTTCACTACAAGGGCACCCTGATCGACGGCACCGTCTTCGACAGCTCCTACGACCGCGGTCAGCCGGCCGAATTCCCCGTGAAGGGCTTGATTCCGGCCTGGCAGGAAGCTCTGCCGATGATGAAGGAAGGCGCCAAGTGGAAGCTCTTCGCTCCCAGCGACCTCGCCTATGGAGACAAGGGCGCCGGTCAGGTCATCGGTCCCAATGAAGTCCTGATCTTCGAAATGGAACTGATCGAAATTCTGTAAGCAGCCGTACTTAGCGGCAAACGAAAAAGGCGAGGCCGACCGGCCTCGCCTTTTTTTGTTTGCTTTCCGGGCACGTCAACCGGCGGGAACCTTATCTTCCTGTTGCACCAGGAGACCGCGATACGATTTCTCGCCGCTGATGAAACGCTGAATCTGCACCCCCATGCCGCCTTTCTTGCCGCGCTGCACCATCTGCAGGGGGATACGCTTGGCCCAGCGGACCTCGGCTTCGAGGACGATGGGTTCTTCCCCCGGCAGCTCGAGTTCAACCTGGATGAGGCTCTTCGGTCGCTCGACCTGGGGGGAGCGGATGAAAAAGCCGTTCTCGGACAGGTCGTCGGTGAAACCGAATTTTCGCGCCCCGTCAATGCTGAACCGGACCTTGATGCGCTTGCGCTGCCGCGTGATCTCTCTTTTCTCCTTCATTCGGTTTCCTTTCACAATCTCGACGCAAATTCATTAAAAAAAGACTATCCACTAAGATACGCAATTCTGCCTTTTTTTCAAGACAGAAATCTGTTTTTTCTTGACAGCGTCAAGGTCGAAACCTATATTGAAAATGCTTTTCATTTTTATTTCCGGAGAAAGCCATGCCTGTCGAACAATCCCGAATCGCCTGGGGCAAAGAACCCGCGCCGCTGTGGCAGCATATCGCGCCGCGCTTCACCAATGAAGAGGACTGTTTCGCCTCGTTCCTCGCTTACGAAACCGCCGAGGTCATCGATGGTGTCAAGCCGGGCAACCTGATCAACCTCTCCGACCGCTGCCAGCCCTGCGGGCGCAACATGTTCCGCCTCTGGGAAAAGCACGGCCGCGCGATGCTTGAGCCGACCGGTCTCGAGTTGCGAGTCCTCAGAAAGCGCCAGAACAACCTGCTGCTTTTCGTTTTCCGACGCAGCGCCCTGAGCGATCTCATCGAACGCCGTCCGGTCCGCGCCCTGCTGCGCACCGCCGGTTATCCTGCCACCATAGACCTCGATGCCATCCTCGACGAACTCGGCTCACGACTGGCCGAGGGCAGCTTTCCGCATGAAATCGGCCTTTTCCTTGGCTACCCCTTGAAAGACGTGGCGGCCTTCATGGGCCTGGCGTCGATCCCGTTCGCCTGCCAGGGCCCCTGGAAAATCTACGGCAACCCGCAAAAGAGCCTCCACGTCGCCGAGAGCCACCGCAACAGCCGCTGTCGCATGGCGCGGCGCCTCGCCCGAACCATCCACCCCCAGTTGTGCCTGCTCAACCGACCGCCCCGGCACCGCGCCACCATTTTCGCCGCCTGAACGCTCGAATAAGGGAGTGCGATCGGTACCAGCTTCGGGTATAGTGATTCCACCTGTCCCCGGGAGGTTGCATGGCCGAAATATCCGTTCTCAGCCCGTCAGCGGGGGGACCGCAGGTCGAAACGGTGATCGCCCGAAACGGCGAGAACCTGCCCGCCGGTCGCCCCGTGCGCAACGAGATTATCGTCATCGTCGAGGGAAGCATCAGCCTCGAGCGCGAGGACTGCGCCGAGGCAGAACTGCATGTAGCCACCGAAACGATCGAAATCCCCGCCGGCGTCAAAAGACGCATCGTCGCCCATCAGAGCCCGACCCACCTCGTCCTTATCCATCCCCAACCGGCCAGCGGGGAATAGTCGTCGTTGCTGCCCACGCCGCCCTGAAAAACCGGAAGAGATCGTGATGATCGGGCCCACTGCGGCTCGGTGCTCGGATCGCCGGGCGCCCAGGGCAGCGGCTCAGGGGGCGCAGGGAGCTCACCGCACTAGAGCGGGAAACCTCCGCCGGTGCGCAACGGCAGAACGATGCGGAACAAAGCCCCGCCCCCCTCTGCTTTTTTCACCGTGATGTCGCCGCCGTGCGCCTTGACGATGCCGTAGGAGATTGACAGCCCCAGCCCCGTGCCGGCGCTCTTGGTGGTAAAGAAGGGGTTGAAGATCTTTTCGCGGATCTCTGCGGACACGCCCGGCCCGGTATCGCGAAAATCGATTTCGACGCGGGTATCGCTTCCACGCGTTGCCACCGAAAGCTCTCCCTCTCCGGCCATCGCCTGCACGGCGTTGACCGCCAGATTGACGAAGACCTGGCGAAGACGCTGGGCGTCTCCGTTGACTGTCGGCAGATTGTCGGCAAATTCACGTCGCACCTCGATGCCGTCCAGGGGAACCTGGTGACCCAGCTGGTCCAGAACGGTCCCGAGCAACTTATGGAGATCGAAACGCTCCAACTCGATCGCCTGCTCGCGGGCGAAGGCGAGCATGTTCTGGGTGATCAGGGCAATCCGCTCGGTCTGCTGCTTGATCTCCTCGGCCTCCTCCCGTCCCTCGGCCGCTTCGCCGAATTGCATCAGCAGAATCTCGACGTTGCCGCGGATGATGGCAGTCGGGTTGTTGATTTCGTGGGCGACCCCCGCCGCCAGGGAGCCGACCGCCGCCAGCTTTTCGCTGCGCAGCAGCTCCTCCTGGGCGCGGATCAACTCGAGGCTCTTCTCCTCGAGCTGGGCGGTGCGCTCGGCAACCTTGCCTTCGAGAAGGCGATTGAGATCCTGCAGCGCCTCCTCGCGCTCGCGCAGCGCCACCGTCATGCGGTCGAAGGCATCGCTCAGGTGGCCGACCTCATCGCGCCCCGACGCCGGGAGGGTGACTTCGCGCTCGCCGCGGGCGACCTTCTCGGCCGCCGTTGCCAGCTTCAGCACCGGGCGGGACAACCGGCTGGAGATCATGTGCGACAGGACGAAACCGAGACCGCCGCCGACCAGGAAGAGTCCGAGCAGGATCAGCGAGGCCTTGACCTTGAGTTCGCGGTAGGGCCTTTCGAGCAGACCGACGTAGAGGGCGCCGATCGCCTCGCCACCGGCATCGAGAATCGGTTCGTAGGCGGTCAGGTACCATTGGTCAACGACCCGGGCGCGGTCGAGCCAGGTGCGGCGATGCCGCAGCACCGCCTCGGCGACCTCGTCGGAGACCCGCGTGCCCAGAGCGCGGCGGCCGTCCTTGAGGCGGATGGTCGTGGCCACCCGCGTCTCCTCAAGAAAGATGGTGGCGCTGCCGACCTCGGCACCCTCGAAAGCCTTGTCGCCATAGACCACCTCCCGGATACGATCGACCAGGGCCAGGTTGCCGTTGAGCAGCACGCCGCCGAACAGGCAGCCAAGGACGGTGCCCTCATCATCGACGACCGGGCTGGCGCCGACCAGGAGCATGCCGCGATTCTCGGCGCCGGCCCGACCCTCGATCCTCGCCGTTTTCGCCAGCGCCGGATCGATCTGCGCGAGCCTTTCGGCCGAAAGCAGCACGGCGCCGGCGTAGTTTTCGCCTTGGCGCGCCCGGCGAGCGAAAGCGGGCAGATCGCTGGCTTTGCCGGAAAGATCGCACAAGCTCAGCACGTCGAGGTTTTCGCGTTCGCGGATGCGCGCCATCAGCGCAGCCATTCGGCCCCGCTCGTCTTCCTTGAGCGCCTCGGCCAGTTCGCTCGAATGGGCGGTGAAGCGCACGACGCTGCCGACGCGGGAAACCTCGTTGTGCAGCACCTCGCGTGCGGCGTTGAGGTCGTTGCGCACCTGATTTTGCGCCTCGTCGACCACCCAGGCGTTGATCAGGTAAAAAGCCGCCAGCGTGACGAGCAGGAGAATGAAGACCTGCGGGACGAGAGCGGCCAGGGTCATTTTCCAGCGGATCGGGTAATTGCTGAACATGGGGGTCAGGGCGCCTCGTCGAGATCGGAGCGGCTCAGATCGAACTCCTTGATCTTGCGATCGAGGGTCTTGCGGGTCACCTCGAGCAGTTCAGCCGCCCGGCTCTTGTTCCAGCCGGTATGGCGCAGAGTCCGCAAAACCTGTTGCCGCTCGGCGGCGCGCAGCGTAAAGGATTCGGGCATCCCCTCGGCTGCCGGCTGCGGCTTGGACCGGGTGATCCCGAAGGGCAGCTCCGCCGGGGTGATGACGCCGTCGCGGGCCAGGATGGAGCCGCGCTCGAGGACATTCTCCAGTTCGCGGACATTGCCCGGCCAGTGGTAGTTCTTCATCGTCTCGAGCGCCTTCTCAGACAGGCGACAGGTCCGGCGGCCGCTCTTTTTCGCCAGCGCCTGCAGAAAATGATCGGCCAGCGGGCCAATGTCCTCGGCCCGTTCGCGCAGTGGCGGCAGCTCGAGTCCGATGACATTGAGGCGGAAAAAGAGGTCTTCGCGAAAATTCCCGGCCGCCACCTCCTGCTCGAGATTCTTGTTGGTCGCCGCCACGAAGCGCACGTCGACGCGACGCGGTCGGGTCGAACCGACGGGAATAAACTCCCCTTCCTGCAGCACGCGCAGCAGCTTGGCCTGCAGCGACGCGCTCAGGTCGCCGACCTCGTCGAGAAAGAGCGTCCCGCCGTCAGCCTCGTCGAGAAGCCCCTTGCTGCTCTGCACCGCCCCCGTGAACGCCCCCTTGACGTGGCCGAAGAGCTGGCTTTCGAGCAGCGTCTCCGAAAGGGCCGCGCAGTTGATGGCGAGGAAACGCCTGGCGGCGCGCGGGCTGGCTTCGTGAATAGTCCCGGCGATCAGCTCCTTGCCGGTACCGCTCTCGCCGAGGATGAGCACATTCGTATCGCTGTCGGCCACCCGCCGGGCCAGGTCGTAAACGGCGCCGAATCGCTCGCTTTCGAAGACGATCGGTCCGGGGCCGCACCGCTCGCGGATCTCGCGCTTGAGAGCGGTGTTCTCTTCCTGCAGACGCCCCTGGTCGAGACAGTGCTGCACGAGGGCGAAGAGTTTCTCCTGGGGGAACGGCTTGGTCAGATAATCGTAGGCGCCGAGTTTCATCGCCTCGACCGCCGAATCGATGGTGCCATGCCCGGTCATCATGATCACCGGCAGCGTCGGCTGCGAGCGACGCAGCCGACGCAGGGCCTCGATACCGTCGAGATCGGGCATCTTGATGTCGAGCAACAACAGATCGGGCCCGCTGTCGCTCTCCTCGACGAACCGCAGCATGGCGCCGGCGTCGGAAAAACACTCCACCTGATGCCCCCAGCTCTGGAGCATCTTTTTCAGGTAACGGCGCATCCCGTCTTCGTCGTCACAAACCAGAATTCTGCTATCCATATCCGTCCCCGCACATTTTTTACTTCCGGATTAACTACCATAACCACTCATTGAATGGAAGGTTTTCCCTGCTCGGCCTCGGCCTGCAGTCGCTGGGCCATATGTATACAGATGGGGCATAAGTAACCACCGCAATCCGCTTCCAAACGGTGTTCACTTGTCGTCGCCTCACCGGCAACATGCCGTAAACACTCTCTTTACTTTACCACCGCCGGTCCCTGTTGGCCATTGGCACGACAGTTGCCACTTGCTGTCGGTCTGGCATCTCTTGGGCCGCAGAGGCTCAAATATCATACGAAGGAGAGAAGGCATATGGGAATCTCACGAAGAAACTTCCTCAAGGGCAGCGGTCTGGCCGCCGGCGCCGTGGCCGTGTCCGGCACGAAGGCCCAGGCCGATGTCGAAGGCTCTGGCCTGCGCACCAAAGGGGTCACGACCACAACGACGATCTGCCCCTACTGCGCCGTCGGCTGCGGCCTGATCGTTCAGACCAAAAAGGGCAAGATCGTCAACATCGAGGGCGACCCCGATCATCCGATCAACGAAGGCTCGCTCTGCTCCAAGGGTTCGGCCCTCTTCCAGGTGGCCAACAACGAGCGGCGCCTGACCAAAGTGCAGTACCGCGCCCCCGGCTCCGACAAGTGGCAGGAGAAGAGCTGGGACTGGGCGATCGATCGCATCGCCAAGCGGATCAAGGAGTCGCGCGACGCCAACTTCGTCAAGAGCGAAACGATCGACGGCAAGCGCTACACCGTCAACCGCAACGAGGGGATGGCCTTCCTCGGCGGCGCCGCCCTCGACAACGAGGAGTGCTACCTGTGGGGCAAGATGGCCCGCGGGCTCGGGGTGAGCTACCTCGAGCACCAGGCGCGAATATGACACAGCGCTACTGTCGCCGGTCTGGCGGCTTCGTTCGGGCGTGGTGCAATGACCAACCACTGGATCGACATCAAGAACTCCGATGTCATCATGGCGATCGGCTCCAACCCTGCCGAGAACCATCCCATCAGCTTCAAATGGGTTGAAAAAGCGATCGAGGGCGGCGCCAAGCTGATCAGCGTCGACCCCCGTTTCACCCGGACCTCGTCGAAGGCCCACCACTACGCGCAGCTGCGTCCGGGCACCGACATCGCCTTCATGGGCGGCCTGATAAACTACGCCCTGCAAAGCGGCATGGTCAACAAGGAATATATCGCCAACTACACCAACGGCGCCTTTATCGTCGACGAGAGTTACAGCTTCGACGACGGCATCTTCGGCGGCTACGATGTGCGCAACAGCAGCTACGACCGCAGCGGCTGGACCTTCGAGAAGGACGCCGAGGGCAATCCGAAGAAGGACCGCTCCCTGGAGCACCCGCGCAGCGTCTTCCAGCTGATGAAGAAGCACTACGGACGCTACACCCCGAAGAAGGTCTGCTCGATCACCGGCACCGACCTTGAGACCTACAAGACGATCGCCGAGACCTTCTGCGCCACCGCCAAAAAGAACAAGGCGGCGACCATCATGTACGCCATGGGCACCACCCAACACACCCACGGCAGCCAGAATGTGCGCTCCTACGCCATCCTGCAGCTGCTGCTCGGCAACGTCGGGGTGGCCGGCGGCGGCATCAACGCCCTGCGCGGCGAATCGAACGTGCAGGGTTCGACCGACTACGCCATCCTCTACCACATCCTGCCCGGCTACCTGAAGGTGCCGACCTTCGACAACGTTTCGCTCGCCGCCTACAACGACAAGTGGACGCCGACCACCAACGACCCGAAGAGCGCCAACTGGTGGGGCAACACCCCCAAGTACATGGCCAGCCTGCTCAAGGCCTACTGGGGCGATGCGGCCACGGCGAAGAACGACTTCTGCTACGACTACATGCCGAAGCGCAGCGGCAACTACAGCTTCATCAACACCATGCAGCGCATGCAGGGTGGCGGCTTCGAGGGCCTGGTCTGCATGGGCACCAACCCGGCCGTCGGCGGCCCCGACGCCAACCGCATCCGCGAGGGCCTGGGCAAGCTGAAGTGGCTGGTCGCTGCCGACCTGTGGGAGACCGAGACCGCCACCTTCTGGAAGCGGCCCGGCGTCGACCCCAAGGATATCGACACCGAGGTCTTCCTGCTGCCCGCCGCCTCGAGCGTCGAAAAAGAGGGGAGCATCTCCAACTCCGGGCGCTGGGC
>JABAHS010108766.1_pt3 | contig 10831 bp, 11 predicted proteins | sample 7062111 | NCBI WGS metagenome assembly JABAHS01 (sample SAMN14534600, study PRJNA622989) | marine sediment metagenome | biome: marine biome [ENVO:00000428]; feature: marine pelagic biome [ENVO:01000023]; material: deep marine sediment [ENVO:00002113]; isolation source: pool of 4 deep marine... | reverse complement strand
TATCAAGGTTCTTCTGCTTCTGGATCTATTTCGGCTTCCCAACCTCTCTCCTACCCTTAAAGCACCTACTACACATCGGATAAATCTGAACGTTCTCCACCAAATCCTTAATCAAATTCTTCAAATCAACAATCAAGCTGTTAAGCTTATCTCGCCTCAGACGCTCAATGAAGGCACTGTACTGAATCCGCTGCAAACCATAATCCTTCAACGACTCCGCAACCAAAGCCCGAAGTTTGTCATCAGTAATATCATAAATAATCAAATAACGCACTTTGACCACTCAATGTCAAATCATCAACTCTTCAAGTATAGATAATGTGCTTTCCATTCGTGCCCGCCTTCTAATGGCTTTCAAATCGATTTCAGTATACCTTAATATCGCCTTTACATCGTCCTTATCCTTAACAGCCCTCTCCTTCGGAACTGTTGCTTTTATCATACGAAGCTTTGATAAAACCAGTCCCCCAGGAGTCTGATAGAAAGTCGGCAAACCCAAGATTGTTCCCCGTTTCTTCTCAAGTTTCTTATCTGACAATATAACGTCAAGAGAGAAGGGTGATTTCTTGTCCTTAAGGGTGATTATTTTAAAGCCAGAGGTAAACGCATCATTAATTTTCCGCTCGTTAACTTGCAGGTCAGCCTTCTTTAATGGCGTGACAAGATGAGGTTGGAGATTTTCTGGAGCTACTTTAACCACAATGTCTATGTCCATAGTGGTTCGAGGCGTACCATAATAGCTCGCTGCCAAAGCTCCAGTAAACATATAGTCAGTTCCAGCGGCGTTAAAATTTTCAACTATCCTTCTAATCAAGTCTTCAAATTTGTCCATTTTCTAAACCTCATGATGACGCCGCTTCTTATACATGATTCTTGTCCTAACCTTTTCTAAGAGCTCCTCTTCCTTGATTGTCTCATCCCGATCCCTAAGAGCATCAACGCAAATACGGACACATACATCAGTCATGCTGATTGAAAGACCCACCTTTTCCTCTGGCTTCAACGTTTCACGAGCCAATCACATCACCAACATTCTAATGATAATTTAGCCTTAAGAAACTTAAGTGAAACTCCTAAGATCGTTAGTCGGACATTTACCAACCCAACGCAAACGGTATATAGCTCGTTTCACGCAGAAGAAAGCGCACAACCCGGCGAGCTTGGGAATAAATAAAGCGTTTGATAGGTGGCCGTTGTCCACTGAACATGGCTTTTGTGTCGAGTCTCTCTTGAAGACTCGTTAAAATGGTCTTCACCACATTTCTGTCAAGCACCCGCCCCTCTTCAACACGCTCAACCGCCAAAACCTCATCCGGCTTAATAACACTCTCTTCGACAGCAAAGTAATCACTGTTCTATCCACAACCTGCTGCCTAAACTCCTCCATCAGATCAAGCACCAAAGAAGGCTTCCCAGGTCTGTCCGCATGAAGATAGCCAGCATAAGGATCAAGCCCAGCATAACTAACCGCCTTCACCAAACTCAACCTAACATAATCTCCATCCTCAACATCAACAACTCCCTAACCCTCTTCGGAACAGTCACCTTCCCACCCTAAAAACCCGAGCCAAAAACTCTTCTACCAACCCAGTCACCAAAAACAACAAAAAACAACAAAAAGTAACTAAAAGTTGTAAAAAGTGACCAATTTTCATCCACAAACCCCTCAAAACCTCGCCGCACACATCATAACCTTCCAAACCATCAAAAGAAACTTTATAAGTCCAATCGCATCCACACAACTAAAACATCTCAAAAGAAGAAGGAAACCGCCAAAATGGCAACAGGCCCCAGCTACCGCGTACCCTACCGCAGAAGAAGAGAAGGAAAAACCAACTACCAAAAAAGAAAAGCCCTCATCCAATCCAAACAACCCAGACTAACCATACGAACCACCCAAAAACACACAACAGCCCAAATCATCCAAGCCAAAACAACCGGAGACCAAATCCTAGCCTCAGCCCACACCCAACAACTAACCAAAAACTACGCATGGCAAGCACCATGCGCAAACCTCCCAGCAGCCTACCTAACCGGACTCCTATGCGGCCACAAAGCAACCACCAAAGGCATAAAAAAAGCAATCCTAGACACAGGCCTACAAACACCCACAAAAGGCGCAAAAATCTTCGCCGCCCTAAAAGGCACCCTAGACGCAGGCCTCACAATCCCACACAAAGAAGAAGTCCTACCAGACCAAAAAAGAATCCAAGGACAACACATCGCAGAACACGCAAAACAACTATCAACAGACCCAGAAACCTACCAAAAAAGATTCGCTGAATACCTATCCAAAGGCCTAAAACCTGAACAACTCCCCCAACACTTCACCACAGTGAAAAAGAAGATAACATCTTCCTTCAAGAAGGAGAAAAAAACATGACCACCCGAGAAGAAGAATGGAAACCCCGCACAAAACTAGGAAAAATGATCCAAGAAGGCAAAATCTCCACCATAGAAGAAGTCTTCACAGAAGGACTAAAAATACGAGAACCCCAAATAGTAGACATCCTCATCCCAGACCTACAAGAAGAAGTCATCAACATAAACCTAGTACAAAAACAAACAGACGCAGGCGAAAAATCCAGATTCAAAGCCATCGTAGCCGTAGGAAACCGCAACGGATACATAGGCCTAGGCTCAGGAAAAGCACGACAAGTACGCCCCGCCATCGAAAAAGCAGCCCTAAACGCACGTCTCAACATAACACTCGTACGCCGAGGATGCGGAAGCTGGGAATGCGCCTGCGGAAAACCCCACTCCCTCCCCTTCGAAGTCCAAGGCAAACGCGGCGCAGTAGAAATCGTACTCATCCCAGGCCCCCGCGGCCTAGGCGTCGTCGCCAGCGAAATAGCTAAAATCATCCTAGCACTCGCCGGAGTAAAAGACTGCTGGACCAGAAGCTACGGATCAACAAGAACCGTCCCCTCCTTCGCCTACGCCGTCTTCGACGCCCTCAAAAAAACGTACAGTCTCATCACACCAGAAGAATGGATGAAGTAAATGAAGAAAAAAAGAAAATGCCTAGCCGCCATCCGAGTTCGCGGAGTCAGCGACGTTCCCCAAGAAATAGAGGAAACACTCCGAATGCTACACCTAACCCGCAACTGCCACGCCACCCTCATCGACGACCGCCCATCCTACCTCGGCATGCTACACAAGACAAAAGATTACCTAACATGGGGCGAGATCTCCAAAGAAAATGTAACGCTCCTTCTAAAGGAAAGAGGCAGAACTACCGGTAACAAAAAACTAACCGACGAATACATCCAAGAGACGGGCTACAAATCCTTAGACGATCTAGCTGGAGCCATACACAAAACACAAGTCCAATACAAAAGTCTCCCCAACATAAAGCCCGTGTTCCGCCTTCACCCAGCAAAGAAAGGCTTCAAAGGAACAGTGAAAAAAAGCTACCCCGCTGGCGGTGCCACCGGATACAGAGAAGAAGCCATCAACGATCTAATAAAACGAATGATTTAAAACGAGAGAAACCGCTAGAACCTTTATAATTTTTAACCTTTCCTTTCCACAGACTAGCTGGTTGGAGAAGAGGTCCCTCAAGGAGCAAACCACTTGAAGTTCACAGGCGCTTGAGTTGAGAAGTCACCCTTCCCGCTGATAGTCTTTTACAGCATATGCACTATGAAAGAGAGGGGAACCCAGATTAGAGAAGGGAAATCTATCTCTCAGAGGGCTTGCTTGAGTACGACCAAACCAACAGTAGAGAGACCGTTAGAATGGAGCCGACGAGCCCTGACAGAACCCATTCAACACTGAGTATTTCCGGAAAGATCGCAAGGATCATTGGCAACACGTAGTGGTAAGTGAAGTTGGCTATGACTCCAGCTATAAATCCCAACATCGCAAATATTCCCAGCACTTTTATTCTTTCACTCATCGCGGTCACCTAGCCCTACATTTCGAACTTCACCCTTTTGAGTTTAACTTACACAGTTTTGTTATTAAAGCAAAAGCACTCAACTTCTCTTTGCATGCAGAATTTAAAGCTCAAAACACAGAGAAAATCGCGATATACTGCCACATATATACTCAAATATTTCAAGCATATTAAAAATGTAATAATACGTTAAAAAACGCCTTCATCTCTTTAGAGGAATCAAAATGTCCGCGAAATTCGCTAAAAAATGGGAAAAAGATTACGGAGAAGCACCTATCACCAAAAGAATTAAGGAAGCCGTTCGACCTCCAGGACCATTAAAACCACGCTTAGACTTCGCCGTCAGACGCATCGAACTACAAATTCAGAGGCTAGACAAGGCAACCGACCGCTTTACAGAGCGCGACAAAAACATCTTCAAACGAATTGTCGACGCATACTCTAGACACGACATGCCACGCGCCAACGTTTTCGCCAACGAACTAGCTGAAATACGCAAGATGGAAAAAATGATCATGCACGCAAGACTCGCCCTAGAACAGATCGCCCTCAGATTGAGCACAGTTTCAGAACTCGGTGATGTCGTCACCACACTCGCTCCAGCAGTAGGAGTGCTACGCAGCGTCAGAAATGGAATGTCAGCCATCTTCCCTGAAGCAGAGAGAGAAATCGGACAAATCGGAAACCTGCTCAGCGGGATAATCATAGACGCGGGCCAGAGCACCGGACTAAGCATAAACTTTGAAACGGCGAACGAAGACGCCCAGAAGATTCTAAGCGAAGCAGCCACAGTTGCGGAGCAAAAGATCAAAGATAAGTTCCCAGAGTTGCCCGCTGGCATGCCAGCAATGGGCGAGGAAACTCCAACCGGAACCTGAAGCACCTCTGCAAAACAATAGAGATTCACTAACGCGAGGTAATGCTATGGTTAAGTCATCTTCCAATCTCTCTCTATTTATTGGCAAACCAGTTAGAGATGAGTACGGACGACAGGTTGGTCGAATCGCATCCTTCGCAATTAGCCCGAACGGCCGTATCAACGGAGTTTTCGTTCAACAGGAGGATGGAGAGTTTTCTCGGTATTCGGGCGACCAATTCAGAATATCTGGCGACAATGTTGTGTTTTTGCCGCTGATCAAGCTAAGGGTAAGAGCCCTCTGCAACGAGATACCCCTGATCTGGCGCAAAAGCCAAGCGTTGAACGAACTCTTAGAAAAGAAGAAAATCCCCCCAGAAATGTTTGACGACCTCAACGCAAACTTTGAAAGCGCCTTAAAACAATTAAAAACAGACGCTGAAGGTGTTCTGAAAGACATAGAAAAGCGAATCGTCAAGTGTGCCCAAAAGATCAAGGAGCTCAACTCAGCTCTGATACACTTGGAGATCGAGCGTGAAATTGGCAAAATCAACGACGAATCATATCGAACGGCTACGATGATGATGAAAGCAGGTCTAAAAAAAGCAAACGCCGAAAAGAACCACCTTGAAGAGATGAGAAAACGGTTGTCTAACCTAATTCTCGGAGAGACAACCGCAACTACAGAACCAACCACAGAACCAACAGAGAACGGAAAAGAGGCTGCCCCAGCTGAGGCTGCTCCTCCTGCTTCAACCCCTCCAGAGCCCCCTTCACTTCCAGAACCCCCAGTTATAGTTCACGTGAAAGGCGCAGACAAGCAGAATTCCTAGACTTCAGGGCAGGCGGTGGATCTTGATAAAGAATTTTTTCCGCTCCTCTCCACCGCTTAAAGACATAATCTTCAAAACGATAGGCAAACTGAAGTTTCAGCATGCAAAGCTAGAACAGATCACTGCCCGATTGCGCCAGAGGGATAGAGCTCTTTTCGGGAAATGTGTCGCGGCGGTTAAAAGGGAAAACAGAGAACTAGCAATAATCTGCGCTAATGAGCTGGCTGAAGTCAGAAAACTGCTAAACGTACTTACGCAGACCCAGCTCGCTCTAGAGCGCATTGTCTTAAGACTCGAGACCATCAAGGAACTAAGCGATATCATGGTGGATCTAATTCCTGCACTACGAACTCTCAAAGGCGTGACAGAGCGTCTCTTCAGAGTTATGCCTGAAATGGCATGGGAACTAGAAAAGGTGAACGACAGTATCAGCGAGACACTGGCCATCACCAGCCTCAAACCACCGCAACCAGTCACACCATTCGAAGCAAAGACACCAGCCGGTGAAGAAATACTCAAAGAAGCTTCTGAGTTCCTAGAAGAGAGGTTAACAGAGAAACTTCCTGAACCACCCGTTGCCACCAGAGCCACAGAAAAAGTCGAACCAAGGGAAGAGGTCAGGCAGATGGTTGCCCTCACCGCCAGTTGCCAAGAGGCTCCTAAGCCAGAGCGGAAACCTCAAGAGTACTTCTCTTACAAGGACTTGAAATTGCGAAGCGTTTCCTTCACCATCAAACAGTCCTCATCACTCGAGAGCGCACTGCTAAATTACGTCAAGAAAAGCGAGGGCGAAGTCGATGTGGCTCAATGTGCAAACGAGTTAAACGTTCCATTCAACGATATAGTGGAAACACTAGAGAAACTGGGTCAAGAAGGAAAAATAAAGATCCAGCGGTGATCAGACATGAGCGCCTCCCAAGAACTTGAGAAAGCAGCAACCAGCTATGCGATTGAAGCCGTTCGACTCGACAAGCAGGGCGCCCGAGGAATGGCCATCACTATGTATCAAAAAGCCATCGAATCCCTCCTAAAACTCGTCCAGCTGTACCCCGAATACGGCTTAAACAAAGTCTATATTCAGAGGGCAATGGCCTACCAACGAAGAATACAGAGCTTGCAGGGCGCCGGACCCATCGAGCCACAGCTTGAAGAACAAAAGACTGGCACAACCGTGCCTCCAGAGGTGGAAAAGGCAAGCTTCGATGAATTGGTTCTCAAAGAAAAACCTAACGTGTGTTGGGACGAAGTTATAGGCCTAGAGCAGGCAAAGAAAGCCGTCAAGGAAGCTATAGTCTATCCAGTTCAAAGACCCGACCTGTTCCCGTTAGGATGGCCCAGAGGAATCCTGCTATTCGGACCACCGGGATGCGGAAAAACCTTGTTGGCTGCAGCCGTAGCCACCGAAATCGATGCAGTGTTTGTTTCAGTGGACGCCGCCTCCGTTATGTCCAAGTGGCTGGGAGAAGCCGAGCAAAACGTTGCCAGACTCTTTAACTCATCCAGAAAATCAGTCAACGAAGGACGCCCAGTAATCGTCTTCATCGATGAACTCGACTCTCTGATCGGGATGCACTCAAGCGAGGTTGGCGGCGAAGCCAGAGTGCGCAACCAGTTCCTTAAAGAAATGGACGGCGTGATAGACAAGGGAAAGAAACTTCACGTTTACGTGATCGGAGCCAGCAACAAGCCTTGGGATCTGGATTGGCCGTTCATAAGGAGGTTTCAGAAACGGATCCTGGTTCCCCTACCTGACCACTCGGCGCGTCTGGGAATGTTCAAGCTGTATACGAGCCACCTAAGACTGACGTCGGACATGGATCTCGACGAGCTAGCTAGATTATCCGAGGGATTCTCTGGGAGCGACATACGTGACACATGTCAGTCGGCGCACCTCAAGGTTATCGGGGAACTCTTCGAATCGGGCCAAGCAAGCGATAAACACGCTAAGCCGAAGCCCATATGCATGGACGACTTTAAACAGATATTGGAGGAAAGAAAGCCTAGCGTTTCGCTGGACATGGTAGGATCCTACACGCGATGGTTTGAGGCGTTCAAGGCCCTCTAGCCTCACTCGAGAAATCTGTGATAGGTGTCCGAGGGAAAGCAAAAGCGTAATATATTAACCTTTGCCAAACTCCTTAACCTTTTTTAGAGAGCGTATTTAATATCTAAATGAGGTTTCTCTTTACTTTGTTATCTTGCAAGAAAAATGGGTTTATTTTGAAAATTTAGTTCCAAAAATGGAATATTTAATTTATCCTTTTTAAAGGTAATAAACAAAAAATCGTTTCAATAAAAAGCAAATATGATTAAATTTTATATACTAGTAAATCGTAGAAAACTATTTTGTAAGGCGAGGGAGGGTGATAACTCGTAGGGGGGGTCCAAACTAATAGCGATTTGGGGCTCCTTTGGAAAGGCTTGAAGGGGCCATCTTTTCTTGCAAAAAGTAAGAAACTCCTTTCTCTTTTCAGCAACCCTCTTCAAACCCCAAAAAAGAGCCCTAGATCAAGTTGCATCATAGGACTCCCTTGGAAAAGTTTTGCCTCTTTCTACTCACATAGATCGGTGCTAAAATATCGCTGTCCGCTGTCCGGCAGAACTGTTACCACAGTTTTCCCCTCACCTAGGCTTCCAGCAACCCTGAGGGCGGCGGAGACGTTAGCTCCAGAAGAGATGCCAGCGAATATTCCCTCTTCCCTAGCTAGTCGGCGAGCCATTCTTATAGCTTCTTCGTCTGGAACAGTGACCACCTCGTCGATGAGGTCTAGTCTGAGTAAATTGGGTATGAACCCGTCTCCTATTCCCTCTATTCGGTGAGGCCCCTTTTTTCCTCCGGAGAGTACAGCACATTCAGCTGGCTCTACCGCAACTATTTTGACGTTCGGTATCTCTTTCTTAAGCAATTCAGCGACGCCGGTGAGGGTCCCGCCTGTGCCAACTCCAGCCACGAAGGCATCGAATTTTCCTCCTGTTTGAGATAGAATCTCTCTTGCAGTGGTTTCTCGGTGAGCGATCACGTTGTCTATGTTTGCGAATTGATCTGCAATCCATATTTTCGGGTTTTTCCTAGCTGTCTCCTCAACCTTCTTTATGGACTTGTCCACATCGCTTTCACAACCGGGAGTGAAAACGATTTCAGCGCCGTAGGATGATATCATCTTTTTTCTTTCCCTACTCATTTTCTTGGGCATCACTGCAATCATTTTGTATCCTTTTACGGCGGCAGCCATAGCGAAAGCTATTCCTGTGTTGCCCGAAGTTGCTACCGCGACGACGGAATCGGGCTTCAGGACTCCTTTCTTCTCCGCTGATTCGATCATGTGTTTTGCTATTCTGTCCTTTATGCTTCCGCTGGGGTTTAGAAACTCTAGTTTCGCTAACACTGTTGCCTTAACGCCCTCGGTTGTCTTGTTCAGTTTCACCATGGGCGTAGAGCCTATTAGCTCCAAAATGTTGTTAGCCACCTTCATTTTTCGCATCTCACCCGTGCCTAGAAACACTCCTAATAGTTACGAAGAGATTTTCATTTCCCTTGATTTTTGTGCCCTTCAGGGTTGAGACCATGGCTAGAATTGTTTTTCTAATGATTTTTTGAACAAAGGGACTCAGCGGCAAAAGTTGCTCATCAATTTGGATTCGGATATCCTCTTCTATGCGTCTTCTTCTCTTTTGAACCGAGGCTGCGAGTTTTTTGTCTACTAGACCCACAAGCTTCTCCGGCTCCTTCAGCGTGTCAATGTAGGGGATGTTGAGTTTTGCTGCTTCGGTTGGAATGGGGCCTACAAAGCTTAGTATGGGTTTACATCGTTTAGAGAACTCCAAAATCTCATTGGTTGTTTTGGCGGCAACGATCTTCGGCACGGCGGGATTCTGTTCAATTAACTTTTTGAATCCTTCGAGAATTGTGATGTCTACGTCGGGTTCCACGTTTCTGATGATTTCGCTTAGGCCGTATTTTGTGGTGTTGACTTTTTTGATGGTTGCCAGTTCGTTAGGTGCCACGCTGATCACGGTGGAGGCTCCGGCTTTGGCGTGTCTCCATGTGTCTTTTCTCTCCGTGTCTATGGTGAAGTTGGCTTCTGGGATGTGCTTGATTGTGGCGATTTTGTATCCTTTTTTTGTTAGTCCTTGAATCAGGGTTTCTATGGCGGTTGTTTTGCCGGATTTTTTGCTTCCTATAACAGCGATTATTGACATGCTGGGGTAGCTCCTTGTTTCTTAATATCCTAGAAGAGTTCTGGAATTTAAAATAAGATGTTTGCACCGATTCTCTTTTTGTTGAGTTTTGTCTTATTCTCGTTTTTGTAGGCCCCCTATCATTTTTCTATAGACCTCCTGTAGCCCCTTCTCTCTGATGATTTGGTCATCTTGAACACTTTCGATCGCTTTTCAATTCTTTTCTACAGTTGTAGGAGATTAGAGGTTAACACAGGAATCTTTGGGCACCCAAAATCAAATGCGTGGTCGTGGCAAGTCAACCTGATTCCAGCACATGCGTCACCATAAGTTTATAAGGCGAATCGTCAACTCAGTGAATACGCAAGAATTAGAATTCGAGAAGGAATGCTAGTTCTTCGTCGAACCAGTGACAGGAGGTGCAATGTGCGTGTCGTATAGAGAGCGCCGAGAGATGTATAAGGCAGTCTGTGCTGATTGTGGTCAAGAATGTGAAGTTCCATTCAAACCCGATCCCAACAGACCAGTTTACTGCCGAGATTGTTGGGCGAAGAGAAGACAGCAGAGAAGACGTAGGTATTAGGTTTCGCTACCGTTTAAATCTGACCTCCTAAGGTTTCTGCGTCAATTTTTTCTCGCTAGGGCCGTCCACATATAGCGAAAGGTATGTTGAAACAGCATTTTTCGGAAAAAGATCTGATTTAAGAACAGAATGTTGAAAATTGGGAGGAGCTATAGGGGAGGAGTTATCAAGAGTTGGAGGGTTAGGGTTCAGTGCCTCTGTAGGACATGGCGAGAAGGTCTGTGACGTTATAGACTTTTTGGGTGTAACCTGACCTGGAAGCGGCATCCTTTAGCTGAATTGTGCAGAAGGAGCATGACGTGGCAAGTGTGTCTGCGCCAGTTTCCTTCATTAGGTCGAGTTTTTTACCCGCTATCGTGTAGGAGAGAGGTCTCACCCCAGCCCTTACACCCCCACCTGCCCCGCAGCATCTATCACTTTCATCGGATTCTATAAACTTGAGGCCGGGAATCAGGTTCAGGAGTTTTCTCGGTTCTTGG
>JABAHS010151948.1_pt1 | contig 10832 bp, 8 predicted proteins | sample 7062111 | NCBI WGS metagenome assembly JABAHS01 (sample SAMN14534600, study PRJNA622989) | marine sediment metagenome | biome: marine biome [ENVO:00000428]; feature: marine pelagic biome [ENVO:01000023]; material: deep marine sediment [ENVO:00002113]; isolation source: pool of 4 deep marine... | reverse complement strand
CGTGTGGGCGGGCTGGTGCAGGCGGTCTTTCACCTCCTCCCACAAAAACGCGTCACGCAAGGCCCGCTCCCCGCGTTCGGGGAACTCACCTTTTTTCCCTGGAACGTGAAAGCGGAGACCGAAGATCACGTTTTCGTAAATCGATTTCGGGAACACGCAGGGTTTCTGAAATACCAGTCCCACCTGCCGGCGCAGTTCATAGACGTCGGTTTCCGAGCTATGGATATCGCGCCCCAGCACCTCGACGCGGCCATCCCTTTGAAACCCCGGAATCCGGTCGTTCATGCGGCACAGGGTTCTCAACAGAGTCGACTTGCCGCTTCCCGACGGACCCACCACTGCGGTGACCGTGTGGGGCCGGAGGGCGAACGTCGCCTGTTCGATCACCGGCCGGCCATGGTATCCCAGCCGCACCTGTTCCAGTTGAACCGCCCGTTTCAATTCGCTCATCGTTCGGCCTCCATGGAAATTCCCGTCCGCATCCACCACGCGGCGGCAATCAGAACAAATACCAGGGTCAGCAAAACAGACGCGGCGCCCCAGGCGTGGCCCAGCGCGGCGGGATTCGCCGCTTCCTGCGCCAGCACCAGAATATGAGTCTGCAAAGTGGTTACCGGTTCCGTCCACGATTCAGGAAACAGCACACCGGAAAACGTGGTGGCGGTGAACATGATGGCCGCGGTTTCCCCCGCCGCCCGCGCCAGACCCAGCAGGGTGCCGGTGACGATGCCATGCACGCTTTGAGGTAATACCACCGCGCGGATCAGCTGGCCGGAACTCAACCCCAGCGCCAGGCCCGACTCCCGGTAATGTTCGGGAATGGATTCCACCGCTTCGTGAATGCTCACGTGCAGGGTCGGCAGAATCATCACCGCCAGAATCAGCACACCGGTCAGCCAGGAAATTCCCGAATCTAAAAACACCCCGAAGAACAGGTAACCCATCAGGCCGAAGAGTATCGTCGGTACCGCGTTGAGGGAGTAAATGAGATGGCGAAACATTTTTTTAAGAAGCGGGGAATGCAAAAACTCCGTTTGAAACAACACCGAACCCAGGGCCACCGGCAGACACACCAGCGCCGCCCCGGTCATCAACAGCATCGTCCCCAGCAATTGATAAAACACGCCTCCCTCCAGCCCGAAATCACGTGAGGCTTCCAGCAAAAACGAACCGCTGATGGCCGGACTCCCTTTCCAAAAAACCGTGAACAGAATCACCGCCAGTACCAGGACTCCCGACGAAGTCAAAACCGTCAGAAGGATGAGTGAAAATTTCTCTTTCCACAGCCGCCGGTTCATCGGACTCTCCTGAGCAGGAGATTGCCGGCTAAGGTGATCGATATCACCATCACGAACAGGACCAATCCCAGGGCGATCAACGCGCTCCATTGCAGGTCAAACCCCAGCGCTTCCGCCGCTTCGCGGCCGATTTTCGAGGGAATATTCTGTCCCGGCGCGAACAGGTTGAACCAGGGTTGAGGAATCCGGTCGATGCCGCCGATGACCAGCATGACGGCGATGGTTTCACCCATGGCCCGTCCCAGCCCCAGGAACACCGCTCCGGCCAGCCCCGGCAGGGCCTGCGGAATCACAACTTTAAAGACCGTTTCGATGCGCGTCAGACCCAGGCTCAACGCCGTATCCCGGTACGCACCGGGCACGGTGCGCAGAGCGTCTTCCGACAACGTCATCACCGTCGGCAGAATCATCACCGCCAGCAGCAGTCCCGCGGTCAACAGAGTATTGCCGTCGATCAGCCCGAACACATCGCGCACCCATCCCGTCAACAGGGCGATTCCCATGAGGCCGTAAATGATTCCGGGAACCCCCGCCAGCAATTCCATGGCGGCCTTCACCGACAGGCGCATACGGGCAGACAGAAACTCCGAGGTCAGCACGGCAGCCCCCAGGGCAAACGGCAGAACCAGGAAAACCGCCAGACCGGTGACCGTCAGCGAACCGAAAATCATCGGCAACGCACCGTAGGCTTCTCCCGCGAACCAGTCTTCGCCGGAAAGAAAACCCATTCCTTCGGATTTAAAAACAGGAACACTTTCATGAACCAGGCCCAGGAATAAAATCAGGATACAGCCGGTAGAGACCAGGGCCGCCAAACCGGTCAACCAGAAGACCGGCCCTTTTCCGGACCATTTTTTGTGGAAATTTTTGTTCATGGCCTGGGGGAATCCGCTACTTTCGAGACGGCTTGCGGCGAGGTGATGGACAGGTATCCGCTTTTTTCGACAATCGTCTGGCCTTCCGGTCCCAGCAGAAAGTCGAGGAATTGTTTCAGAGGTCCAGCCGGGGCGCCGGAGATAATCAGATTCAAATTGCGGGCAATGGGGAAACGTCCCGCGCGCACGTTGGCCAGAGTCGGGAGGGTATCCCGGGCCCTCTCCCGAATACCGACGGCCACCACATCGTCGTTCAGCCAGGCCAGAGACAGCATCCCGATGGCGGAATCGCTTTGCGCCACCTTGGCCTGCTCTTCGTTGTTGGAACCGGTGATCAACCGCGCTCCCGGAGCCCGCGCATTGGAGCGGCCGAACAGATACTGCATGAACACGTGGCGGGTGCCCCGGTGCGGTTCTTTATCGATGACGATGATCGTGCGGTCCGGTCCGCCCACCCGTTTCCAGTTGGTGATTTTTCCCAGATAGATATCGCGAATCTGCTGGCGGGTCAGCGAATGAACCCCGGCCTGATACACCTCGGAGGAAATCACGCAGGCCACGGCGTCTCGCCCGATGACCACCGTTTGAAGCCGGGCGGCCCGGTAGCGCTGGTGTTCTTTGTCCGTCATCTCACGCGAGGCCATGCCGATATCGACCCGGCCCATCCCCACACTCTGAATCCCCACTCCGGAACCCCCGGCATTGACGGTGATTTTAATGTCTGGATGGGTGGCTTGAAACCGTTCCGCCGCCCGCGATAGGATGGGCAAAACCGTGGTCGACCCGGCCACCCGGATAATGGCGCGGTCTTGCGCCCATGCCAGCGGTTCACTGATCGTGGCCACCCCAAAAAATACCAGAAAAGACAGGCCGATATGGATTTTCATCCGGCTTCCGGAGGACAATGAACAACTCCCTGAAATGATGGCTATAACAATATACATATCTACATACTTAGATATGTAAATGCAACCGGTTAATTGGTCGGCGGTTTGGCCCCGGACCTTACAGGGAGAATCCGCAATTCCCACTCCCGGTTTTCCGGGGGCTTGCGTTATAATTCCGGTGGCAACCGGAATATGGACCCTCTAATTTTCCCGGAATTTGAAATCCGCAGGTAACCGTTGACACCCCAACCCCCCTATTTTGATCAAGATTCCCCTTTTTTAAAAGAGGACACCCGCGGCAAGCGCTGGGCGATTCCCTACCATTACGAGTGTCTGAACGGCCGGGTGGATACCCTGCTGGCCCGCCAGGTGGACGCCGTGCAGGATTGCCGGATTCTGGACCTGGCCTGCCACATGGGAACTTTTGCTTTCGCGGCGTTGCAACTGGGAGCCCGCTTTGTTCATGGGGTGGATACCGAGCCGGGCATGACCGCCAAAGGCCGGGAATTACTGCAAAGGTCGGAAATAGCGGATTCCTCTTATCTAATTGAAAATAAGGATGTTTTTGAGTTCCTGGAGCAGAGCGGACCGGACAGTTTCGACACCCTGTTTTGCTTTGGAATGCTGTATTACACCACCGAGCCGCTCCGCCTGCTGACCCTGATGAAAAAGGTGGCGAAACGGTGTATCCTCCTGGACACCTTTACCGCCCGCTATGCCGCCCTGCAGGGCAAGGACGCGCATCAGTACTTTCCGCATATTACCGATGAGATGCTGGACCTGCCGATCCTCCTGACCTCCCTGACCCAATCCGAGAAGAAGGACTACCGGCTTCCCAACTCCTTTAAATATAAAGGAAAAGACCTTAGTCTGACGACTTTTCCCAGCCGCGCCCTGCTGGAGATCTGGTTCCAGACTCTGGAAATGGACTACACCTTGCTCCAGTGGGAGGACTATATTCAGAAGCCCTGTTACTGGCGCGATCTTTGGACCCCGGAACAAAAGCAGGCATCCCACTGGGCGGACGTGTATGCCAGCGAAGTCCGCGTGGCCTACCGAATAAACCTCTAATGCTCGAATTTTTAACATTTTTTTTATTCCCCCGGTATGGAATAAGGAAAATGAAATCAATCAGATGCAGGGAGCCTTTCTTATAATTACATTCACATTCTAAATTAATGTTTGATAACGCGCTCTTCCTTATTTATCCTTGTATGAAACGAATTTAAAACGGAAATAATCCCAGGGAGAGGGTATGCAGGAGGTTGGCTCCCCTCTTTCCTGTCCAGAAAACCCGAGTGACGCTCGCCAGCGGCCGGGTTCAGAAGGGATTTCCCTCTACAGGAAAGTAAGCTATGCCATATTTTCGACGTGTCTTTTTGATGGTGCTGATGGTTCTTCTGGCGTCCGGCCAAAACCTTGTGGCCGCAGACAAAAACAACACCGATCTGTTTCATGACCTCACGGAATATACGAAATACCTGAAACATTCCACAAGCGTCTATAACGACCTGACGGAAATATTCACTTACGCTTCGGCTATTGACGATCTCAGCCAGGCGGTCTTGTTGGAAGAAGTCCGCGAAGATCAGGCTCTCAAGAAAAAACGCCGCCTCGCCGCCGCGATCGAGAGCGATTTCAAATCCGTCGGCGCAAAGATGAAAACCATCTACCAACCGGATTTCCGGACGAAACGCTTCAGTTCCCAGGTTAAAGAGTTCAACGATTATCTGATGGCGTACAAGCGGACCATCCGGCAATCGATCGACGATTCCTACAATTTATTCGAGGCGAGCCTTACGAAAGATCTGGCGGTGGTCAACCAATTTGACCTGAAATCGCGGAAGACCATTATCCGCGCTCTGGAAGGGGAAAACGCCCTGCTGAAACTGCGCATGGGGCAACTGGAGCAGAACAATCCCTCCTTTCACTTGTTCAAGTCCATCGTTCATTCGAACCAAAGCCTGATTTATGTGATCAAGGCCCGCATCAGTGAAATGGAAAGTCCGGAGGTCACGGGGGTTGCCAATTATGTGCCGGAAAGCGGAGCTTCATTCGTTAAAATCGCCGGCATCGAACTGGGTGTTTCCAGGAAAGCCGTGGAGAATGGGAAAACGGCCTTAAAGCAATGGGAAAACACCAACCGCTACAAATTCTCCTTTTCGCAGCAGTTCAAGGATGTCTTCAACTCTCTGGTATCGTCTTTCGACGAAAGTTTCAAGGTGGAACTGCAGATCAACCGGGCGTTCCAGGTGATGCTGGATGAATTTCCGGGAGATGACAGTTTTGAGCAGATCAACGGCCAGATCGACACCCTGATCGATCAGCGAATGAATCTACAGAACGAAAGAATCCGGCTGGTGGCCCATCTTTCGAACCTGGGAAAAACCATGTCCCGAAAACGCTGATCCGGGTCCCCATCATTTCGGTCGGTACACCCAATCCGCCTCCACGGCGATCTTGTCGTGGAGGTACACCAGCAACCACCGCTTGACTCCTTCCCGGGTCAGCATCAGGGCCACATCCTTGAACAGGATTCCGGGGTTTCCCTTTTTAAACGCCTTATAAAAAAGCGCCGAATATTTAACGGCGGTGCCGACCTTGTATTTCCTTGCCAGGTCGGCGATCTGGTTTTCCAGGGCCCAGTGGGTGGCTTCCCGTATTTTGAGGAAATGACTCAGCCGAAGCTGGAGAATTTTATTAAACACCGGTTTACGGTTCAGGTTCACCACCTGTTCGGCGAAACGCGAGAAGCCGAGGAGCAGATCGTACAACCGGACTTCATAAACGGGCTGATCCGCTTCCGGATGATGCACCCGGGCGATCTCCCCCACCAGTTGGGTGTATTGCTTCCGGGCATCCGGCCAGCTGACGGTCCCGAGATGAAATTGCAGGGTCTTGCGGGAGTCCGCCACCAACCCCTGAACATTCGGGGACAGGCCGGCTTCCTCAAACTCATTCTGTGCGGACAGGGTGTCCATATCCTCCAGCCATTGCTCCGGCACCGGTTCACCGTTGCCTCCCCGGTCGCTGTAAGTCCTCAGGGCCACCTCCCCGGCCAGCAGATACCAGCGAATCAAGAATATTTTGAAGACAATATCGTAAAGAAAAAACACCGTCATCTTGAAGGACCAGAACACCAGGTCCATCGACCGGGTGAGGGTATAGGCCCATTTAACGATGGGATAAAATTTCATGCGGCGGGCGGCTTGGACCGTGTCCGACCGGTCCCACTGCTTTTTTTTCTCCCAGGCCCGCGACAACCGCACCACATGGCGCAGGCGAAACCGGGTCCATTGCTCGATCCCGCGCAATTGGGTCAACTGCAGGATATGGTTTTTCATTTCCAGGAAGGCGTTGAGGATTTTTTCGATTCGGGCTTCAGCCAGCGGCTGGGAGGATTGAGGATGGTGGGCCTGGGCGATTTGTTCCACCAGGCGGCGGGTGTTTTCGATGAGGGACAGGTCCCCTTCGTTCAGGACCCATCGGGCCCGCAGGCTTTCGCACTGTTCCAGAATCAACTGCAGGGACCGGCGTTCCGGCGACTCCTCAGTGGACGCGGCCCGTTGCCGGATTTCCCGCAAGCGCGACACATTCAACCAGCGCACCTGCAACACGCCATAGCCCTTGACCGTCAGAAAGGCCAGCAAACCCACCAGAAAAGCGGCGGTTCCGAACGCGATCCATCCCAGGTTAATTTCCATAAACCCTTCGGCGACGCGGGTTCCGGCGAATTCCCCGGCGGGGTTCTTCTGGCGAAACCGCGAGGTTAATGTTATATTTTTATATACAGCCCCAACCAACCGGGGCAACTTTCAGCCGCCTGCTTTAACGGCCCAACTTTAACCAAGGCCTTTTGTGTCCATACTCCGGACTTATTTTCGACCCGCCTTCCTCTTGATTCNNAAGATTTTCAGAAAGCGATTGAAATAAATCCCAAAAATCCCGACGGCTATTACGGACTGGGCGGCATTTATAATTACCGGAACGAATTCGAAGCCGCCGAGAAGGCGTTCAAATCCACCCTCCGGCTCGATCCGACTTATGTGGATGCCCATTACAGTCTTGGTTATACTTATGAGAAGATGGGTCAAAAGGATAAAGCCGAGAAGGAGTTCGTCATTTACCGCCGACTTAAAAAGAAAAAGGATGAGTATTTAAAGGAACCAAAGGAAAGTCCGTGAGAACCGCCGCTGTCCTGGGCTTGATGGTATTGTTCGCCGTCGGCTGTCAAACCACCGCTCCCCAAGGGGATACCCCTTACCAGCGCGCCAAACGCTGGACCATGGCGCATAAGAAAAAAAAGGAGTCCGCTCCGCCGGCGGCGGTGAAAAAATCCCAAATACCGCCGGCTTCCGCAAAATCAAAGGCCCCCGAAAAACCCGCCTACTCCCGGCCGGTGATCCGAAAAGAAATCCTGCCGTCCTATCCCAGGTCTTATGCCCTGCCAACCATCATCAATTATATGGACCAGTCCCTGATGGTTCGTGTTCCGGAGGGCAACTACTGGGTCCCGGCGGATTACGTTTTTTCCGTTCCCATGGGACAGAACACCCACCTCCAACGCCGGCGACTGGAGACATTTTATATCGACCGGATGGAAATCACCGTCGCCCAGTACAGACAATTTGATCCGGATTATGATGAAAAGCGTTTCACCGGGGACGAGGAATGTCCGGAATGCCCCGCCATGGCGGTGACGTGGGAACAGGCCAGGCGATACTGCGAATGGGCGGGCAAGCGCCTGCCGACGGAAAACGAGTGGGAAGCCGCCGCCCGCGGGACGTCTCAATGGAAGTATCCCTGGGGAGACCGCCCGTTGAAGAAATTTGGAAATCTGAATGGCGACGTGGATGGGTTTGCCGGCATCGCCCGGGTCGGTTCTTTTCCGATGGGGGCGAGTCCCTTCGGCGCCATGGACATGACCGGCAATGTGTGGGAATGGGTGAGCAGTACGGTGATTTTAGATCAACGCTCCGCCTCCGGAAAGAACGCCAAACTCCAAACCCTGAATGTGGTCAAGGGCGGCAGCTGGCGAAGTTCTCCGGAGATGGCCTCCATCTCCTTTCGCAACCTGGTGAATCCCAAAATGATGAACCCGGCTTTCGGTTTCCGCTGTGCCAAATCCGCTCGTACCGCAAAGGATTTGAATTCCCGCTGAACCCGCCCGGCCCCCATAAGAAAAGGCCAGATCCTTACTTTGGCAGGATAAATAAGGATCTGGCCCTTAAAGCCGCAGTGCCCCGGGTGATTTGGAGGGCGAACCTTAAGAACACCCGGATGTTGCACCACAGGATATACACTTCAGACACGTTCCGTTGCGCACCAGGGTCAATTGACCGCATTCGCCGCACGGGTCACCCTCGTACCCTTTCAGCTTAGCGACCTCGGAACCGTTTTTCAATTTTTTGTGGGTCAATACCAGAGTTCCCACGCCCTGAATTGAGGTATCGCCCCCGTTGGAACCGCCCCCGTTCCCGGCCACATGAACTGAGGAGGCTTCCGGTTCAGACGAAGGGGGGGTGTTCTCCGCCGGTCCTTCCTCGATTCCCAAATCCAGTTCCGGGAGGTTTTCATCCTGGTCCTCCGGAGACACCTCTTCATTTTTCTGCAGGGCGTCTCCACGAAGATCTTCAGGAGTTACCTGGGCCAGATCATTCCGACCCAGGTAATTGATGGCAAGCTCCCTAAATATGTAATCAATGGTGGAGGTGGCCATAGAAATTCTGTCGTTGCCGATGACAATACCGTTCGGCTCGAACCGGGTAAACACAAACGCGTCGACAAATTCTTCGAGCGGCACACCGTGCTGGAGCCCCAGAGAAATGGCGATGGCAAAGCAGTTCATCAGGCTGCGGTAGGCGGCGCCCTCTTTGTGCATGTCGATGAAGATTTCGCCCAGGGAACCATCCGTGTATTCTCCGGTACGCAGATACACCTTGTGCCCGCCCACCACGGCTTTCTGGGTGTACCCTTTGCGGCGATGCGGCAGGGTCTGGCGTTTTTTCACCATCTGAACCATTTGTTCCGCAACCTTCAGCGGCGTCTTGTCTTTTTCCACTTCCTCTTCCAAATCGGAAAGTTTGAAATCATCCGCCGCCACACTGTTCAGCGGCTGGCTGAGTTTCGATCCATCCCGGTAAATGGCGGTTCCCTTGAGCATCAATTTCCAGGACAACAGATGCGCCGCTTCCACGTCGTCGACGGTGGAATGATTGGGCATGTTGATGGTTTTGGAAATCGCTCCGGAAATAAACGGCTGGGCCGCCGCCATCTTGCGGATATGCGCTTCGTGGCGAATGAACCGCTGACCGTATTTACCGCATTTGTTGGCGCAGTCGAACACCGGATAGTGCTCGTCCTTCAGATGCGGCGCGCCCTCGATCGTCATGGTGCCGCAAACCGCGTCGTTGGCTTTTTGGATTTCTTCATCGGAAAATCCCAGATGCTTCAACATGTTGAAACTGAAATCATTCAACTGGTCTTCGGTAATACCCAGGTTCTCCCGGCAGAAGGTTTCGCCCAGCAGATGTTTGTTGAAGGCGAACGTCAGGTCGAATACTTTGGGAAGATCGTTTTCCACCTTATCCAGCGCTTCATCGGTAAACCCCCTGGCTTTCAGCGAATCGCGGTTGATGACCGGTGACGAGGAGAGACTGCCGGAACCCACGCAGTAATTCACGATATCGTTGATCTCCGGTTCCGGATAACCCAGTTTGCGGAGAGCCATGGGCACGGACTGGTTGATGATCTTGAAATACCCGCCGCCGGCCAGCTTCTTGTACTTGACCAGCGCGAAGTCCGGCTCGATGCCGGTGGTGTCGCAGTCCATCACCAGGCCGATGGTGCCGGTCGGGGCGATACAGGTGGTCTGGGCGTTGCGGTAGCCGTATTTCTCGCCCAGCTCAAGCGCCCGGTCCCAGGATTCCACCGCCGCGGTCCGCAGATAACCGGGGCAAAAGGTGGAGTCGATCCCCTGCGGCTCCACGGTCAAGCCTTCGTACTTATTGGTTTCGCTGTTGTAAGCGGCCCGGCGATGGTTGCGGATCACCCGTAACATCGGTTTGCGGTTGGCTTCGTATTGGGGAAAGGGTCCCAGCTCCCCCGCCATTTCCGCGGACATGGCATACGCGGTGCCTGTCATCAACGCGGTGATCGCTCCGGTAATGGCCTGCGCCTCTTTGCTGTCGTAGGGAATTCCCTGCACCATCAGCAACGTTCCGAGGTTGGCGTAACCCAACCCCAGCGTGCGGTATTCATAACTTTTCTGGGCGATGGCTTTATTGGGAAACTGCGCCATGGCGACGGAAATCTCAAGGGTCAGGGTCCACAAACGGCAGGCTTCCACAAACCGGTCCACCCGGAACCGTCCCGTGGCTTCGTCATAAAACCGAATCAGGTTGATGGACGCCAGGTTGCAGGCGGTGTCATCCAGGAACATGTATTCCGAGCACGGGTTGGACGCGTTGATGCGGCCGCCTTCCGGACAGGTATGCCATTCGTTGATGGTGGTGTCGAATTGAACGCCGGGGTCGGCGCAGGACCAGGAAGATTCATTGATCACCCGCCACAAATCCCTCGCCTTGATGGTTCTGACGGTGTCGCCGGTGGTCCGCGCGGTCAGGTTCCAATCCTCGTCATATTCGACCGCTCTCAAAAAATCGTTGGTCAAACGCACCGAGTTGTTGGAATTCTGGCCCGCTACGGTCTGGTAGGCTTCGGAGGTCCAGTTGGTGTCGTATTCCTCGAACTCGATATCGCGAATTCCCTGG
>JABAHS010150514.1_pt1 | contig 10834 bp, 9 predicted proteins | sample 7062111 | NCBI WGS metagenome assembly JABAHS01 (sample SAMN14534600, study PRJNA622989) | marine sediment metagenome | biome: marine biome [ENVO:00000428]; feature: marine pelagic biome [ENVO:01000023]; material: deep marine sediment [ENVO:00002113]; isolation source: pool of 4 deep marine... | reverse complement strand
ACCCCACGCTCCATACTTCGAATGCCAGCATCCAGATACAGTTCAGCAGCCAGTGTCTGGGCAGGCAACTCATCCTGACTCAAATGCGGCAGAATCTTCTTAGCATTCAAAAATACGCCGTGGCTTCCAATCGGACGAACAACAGGCACCCCCATATCCACCAATTTTTCACCCAGATATTGGACCTGTCCAACACGGGCACGGATGTGATCTTCGTCTACTGATTCTGTGATACCGATCGCCAACGCTTCCATATCACGTCCTGCCATACCACCGTAAGTATGCAGTCCTTCATAAACGACCACCATATTCTGTGCTTTGCGGAATAGTTCTTCATCATTAAGTGCTAAGAATCCACCGATATTTACCAACGCATCCTTTTTTGCACTCATCGTAGCCCCATCTGTCAGCGAACAAATTTCATGCACAATCTCCTTAATTGGCGTATCCTCGTACCCCTCTTCACGTTGCTTGATGAAGTACGCATTTTCTGCTACACGAGTCATATCATGGATAATCGGGATATCATACTTGTTCGTCAGCTCTCGGACCTCTTTCAAGTTGGCCATAGAAATTGGCTGACCACCGGCCATGTTTACCGACGTAGCAATCGATACATAGGGAATTTTATCCGGACCTTTTTCTTTAATGAGATCTTCGAGCTTGTTGAGATCCACATTCGCTTTAAAGGGATGTTCATTCTCGGGATCATGCGCCTCATCAATAATCACATCCACAAAGGTACCACCGGCTAATTCCTGGTGTAGCTTCGTTGTTGTGAAATACATATTCCCCGGCACAAAATCTCCTTCATCAATCATCAGCTGAGAAATCATGTGCTCGGCTCCTCGTCCCTGGTGCGTAGGGACAACATGTTCATAACCGTAATATTCCTGTATTGCTTCTTCGAGGTGATAAAAATTATCACTCCCGGCATAGGCTTCATCGCCCATCATCATCCCTGCCCATTGACGATCACTCATAGCCGATGTACCGCTGTCAGTCAACAGATCAATGTATACATCACGTGATCGCAAAAGAAAAGTATTGTAACCGGCTTCCTTAATTGCTTTTTCTCGTTCCTCACGACTGATCATCCGAACCGGCTCCACCATCTTAATTTTGTACGGTTCGGCCCAGGATCTATCTCGATTATTTTTCATAACTATATCTCGTTCTATATTTCAATTTCTAATTTACGCTCCTACAGAAATGCGTTCTTCATAAGTATTGACGATGGTTTCTAAACGCTGTTTCTGCTCGGATACAGTAAACGAAATTGACGACAGATTTTCATCCTGATATGGTTCTGAATTTGCAATCTCCAAGCAATACTCCATACCCTGTTCCAGGTTCTTCTTGAATTTTTGCAGCTTCTTTAATCCCGATTCGCCCTCCAACTGCTCTGCCAACTCCTCCACATAATCCACATAGAGCGTAATTTCCTTGGCAAACATATGGGGGCGTTCATCAGCGGCCAGTGATTCGCTGCGTCCGTAGATATGATCTACCATCTCACGCAGTGAATACTTTCCATCATAATAAGCAATATTCGGTCCCGGACAGATTGCCTGCGGCGCCCGATGCTCTGCTAAAATACCCAGATTGATGAGCGCACCGTTGCCCAGATGATCACATAAGCAAGCCTTGCTAAGTACTTTTTCACGCTTTTGCTCTTTCTTCTCCTCAGGCATCTCACTCTGGGCAATTTGATCCAGCTTTAGGAGCTGATACTGTGTAGAGGCCGTACAGATAGGCTGATCAGTGAACTCTGTGTTAGACTTCAGAAACCCTTTAGGACATGGCGAACCGGGCTTATCTTTTTCAATGCGTTCTTGGTGCCACTGCGCAGATCCGGTTTCTCTTACGTTATTAAACGGCACCCCCAACGGAGATACCCCACTCAGATATAACTCTTTTTCGCCTGCATTTTCCAATAACTGTCGCGTCGGTTTATCAACGGTTGTAGCCTCCGGTACCAACAGGAAGGGACTGCCCCACCCTGTGGCATCCATCTCAAAATCATTTAGCAACCGATCGGCTTCACCGCTTACACCAATTCCACCCTGAACGGTCAATCGCGGCTCTGTNNGCTCTGTAATCTCCCAGTCATCTAAAAATCCATCTCCATTTTCTTCGTAATATTTCTCAATAAGTGGCTGTACTGCCTTGGTAAGCTGATCTCTCTTTTCCCGAAACTCCCTAAGCAGGCTCGGCATCAAATGTCCGTCGGATGGAAATGCGTGTCCCCCACAATTTAATCCAGACTCAATACGATATTCAAAAACCTCGAGCCCCTTTTTAGCCAAGTACTTACCCTGTATCAGCGCCGACCGGAAATCACTTACTTTTAAGATAATTTTCTTCTTGATCTCTCCTTTCGCATCACGGTAAAAATCCTTGAATTCCGTAATATAATTATATAGCCGTGGATTAAATCCCGCTGATAAAATAAGACTGGACGAAACTTTGCTCTTTGCATAACCCCGAAGAGCCGCACTGGCATCACTGAACTCCTTACTCATCGGCACACCATCTTTCGTATAATTCAGCTTGTCTACCTTCGCCATGATATTTACATCAATAGAACCGGGTTTCATCATACGAGAAAGTTCACAAGAAAGGCGATCCCTAAAACTGCCCTCTTCTGTGCTCATCAACTGATTGTATTTCTCTTTTATAACACTTCCCTCCGGGAGCATCTCGAAATATTTCGACTTCTCATTTTTCTCAAAGAACGGCTGGCTCTTTATAGCTGAGAACTTTTTCTCTACAATCTCCTGAACGGTATCAAGATAAGCAGTGATCCGCCGGGCCCGGCCATCTTCGGCAGTACGTCCAATGCTTTTGAATTCAAAGTCGTACTTTTTACAGTAGAACTTGCGTATTTTTTCAACCAGCAGATCGTCTACAATAGATATTACCGAGTTAATTCCATATGGGCCGACTCTGACAGGGGAATCGATAGAATGACCAGTCCCCATTACGGGAATAGAAAAATTGTGAGGAGAATGAGACATGACTTTACTGTTCTTAGATATAAAATTTATGTTCATCTATGAAATAACCACCGCTTATTGCACAGATGGGGTGATATTAATTTAACTGCTTTTCGAGCTTCATCGCTTTAGGAAAAAGAATATTGTTCTCAAGGTGAACATGCTTATGCAAATCTTTTTCAAAACCCTCCAGGTTTTGATACAGCAATCGATAAGTTGTGCAAGCATCTTCGGGGGGAGTAAAATTATTGCTAAGCCTTCTTATTTTTGCCATCGAGGTGCCTGCTTCATCGTGCTCATCTTCCATCATCGCAATGGGATTAGCTGCCTCCCCAAATTCCGGCGCTTCCGGCTTCACTCCTTTCTTTTCTGCTTCTACCAACTGTTTGATATATGGAAAAAGAATACGCTCCTCCTTATCCAGGTGGTTAAAAATTTCGGTATGTAACATGGTAAACTCATAATAAATCTCATTTAACTCATCATGTCGGTCCCCATGTACCTTAGCAACCTTTTTTGCATACTTCCCAATCTCTGGCAATTTATTTCGGGTAAATTCGTGGTGATTATTGACAATGTAATCTACCAGAAAATCCAGTGACCACTGATCATAATTATCCTCTTTGGTACCATTACTTGTAATCTGATTTAAAGCTCTAACAACGTCATCAGTATTAACATCCTTACTTACACAAGCCTCTTCAATGGTTCGATTTCCACCACAGCAAAAATCCAGTCCGTTTTGCTGGAATACTTGTGCGGTCCTATAGTCATCTTTAACAAGCTGTCCAATTGTCCGTTCTTTTGTGATACTCATAGTTAAACTCTGATATTTTATTTAATGGGAATCCTGACCCTTTTAGTATTTAAGACTACTTTGTCTTAAATTAAGAATAAATTTAGACATTTTCCCAATTAGATTTGATTTCATAGTGGTACCAGATCCAGAAAAAGAGAACAGCTAAAGCCCCGGCTTGATGTACGACCCCTATCAATAATTCCACATGGGTAATGACCGTCAAAATGCCCAATACATACTGTGTGAGCATCATCCCCAACAGAATTCTTGCTTTCTGCTTCAACAAGTGCCCAACATCGGCCTTATGATTTCGCCACCAGAAACCGATCGTTACCAACCCCAACAATGTACCCAGTATTCGGTGCATCCACTGTACTGTGCCCGGATGTTCAACAAAGTTTGCAAGTATCGGCTGTAGCGTCCAAGTCCCTTGGGGTACCCACTCTCCGTTCATTGTAGGAAAAGTATTATAAATATATCCTGCATCAAGTCCGGCCGTGAAAGCCCCCCAAATAACTTGGGCAACAAAAAGAATAAGCAGCCCAATTGACCATCTTCTAAGGGAAAGTATATCCGAACTTTTCTCCGTGGGTTTATCTTCATAAAGATCCAGCGCATACCAGATACAAAATCCAAACAAAAGCATTGCTAACAGCAGGTGAGCGGTCAATCGGTAATGACTGACATAAGGTACATCTACAAGGCCGCTTTTAACCATAATCCAACCCATAGCTCCCTGGAAGGCCCCCAACCCAAATAGCACCCATGCGCGCCGCAGTGTCTTCGCATTGAAATATCCTTTTGCCCAGAAAAATCCAAAGGGGATCAAAAATACAAGGCCAATAAGCCGTCCCAACAGACGATGAAAATATTCCCAGAAGAAAATGGCCTTAAATTCCGCTAATGACATCCCTGCATTTATCTGCTGATATTGCGGAAATTCTTTATAGCGTTCAAAAACAGCCAGCCATTCGGCCTCATTCATTGGGGGAATAGCTCCCATAATAAGATTCCAGTCAGACATTGATAGGCCAGAATCAGTGAGACGTGTAATACCACCTACAACTACCATGATAAAAATGAGAGTAGCACCAGACCAGAACCAGATTCGTACTGCTTTTCTTTCAAATGAGTTCACTAAAATGTATCGCTCGTCTGTTAGTAATGATTGATTGTGNNTTAAAGTTTCTGCTATGACAAAAAAACTACCCCCTCCTAATGGAGAGGGCAGCAGAAGTTATCATCTAATCATGAAGTAATTATGAAACGACCTTTTTTCCTGATCGCAGAAAAGCCTGTGCTGAGGCAAGGCGTGCAATAGGTACGCGATACGGTGAACAGGACACATAGTTCAATCCCAGGTTGTAGCAAAAAGCCACGCTGCTGGGATCGCCTCCGTGCTCACCACAGATTCCGACCTTAAGATCAGTTTTAGCCCCACGACCTTTTTCCACTCCCATCTGTACGAGTTGACCTACCCCTTCTTCGTCCAGCACCTGGAAAGGATCATTTTTGAGGATTCCCTCATTCAGATAATGCTCCAGGAATTTCCCGGCATCATCTCGACTGTAGCCGAACGTCATCTGAGTCAGATCGTTCGTACCGAAAGAGAAAAAGTCTGCTTCATCAGCAATCTTATCAGCGATAAGCGCTGCACGTGGAATTTCGATCATCGTACCTACTTTGTAATCGACCTCACTGCCCTTTTCAGCAAATACTTTCTCGGCAATTTCATCCACAACATGTCGCTCATGGATGAACTCCTCTGCGGTTCCCACCAGCGGAATCATGATTTCGGGATATACCTCTTTGCCCTTACTCTTGACCTCTACAGCTGCTTCCAAAATAGCACGCGCCTGCATTTCGGTAATTTCAGGATAGGTGATTCCCAGCCGACATCCACGGTGACCCAACATAGGGTTAAACTCGCTAAGCAAACGTATTTTTCGATTCAGTTCAGCCGTACTAATTCCAAGCTCCTTTGCAAGGGTTTCTACCTCATTTTCTTCATCGGGAAGGAATTCATGCAGCGGCGGATCCAGTAATCGTACCGTCACAGGCAATCCTTCCATTGCTTCAAAAATCTCAATAAAATCCTGACGTTGATATGGTAGTAGATTTTTCAAAGCACTTCGACGTTCTTCCTCACTCTCTGAGATAATCATTCGACGCATTTCACGAATTCGTTCTTCTCCAAAGAACATGTGCTCGGTACGAGCCAGTCCAATTCCCTGTGCTCCGTATTCCCGAGCGCGAAGAGCATCTTCCGGTGTATCGGCATTTGTACGCACCTTCATATCGCGGAATTCATCCACCCAGGTCATAAAAGTGCGGAAGTTCTCCCCAAACTGAGGGGCTTCTACCTCTTTCTTCCCATGAATTACCGTCCCGCGTGCGCCGTCAATTGAAATCCAATCGCCCGCTTTAACGGTCATATCACCGGCCGTAAATTGCTGTTTATCATAATCAATAGTAATGCTATCACAGCCAGCAACACAGGGTTTACCCCACCCACGGGCTACGACCGCAGCGTGACTTGTCATACCTCCGCGCGATGTAAGGATACCTTCAGCAGCCGACATCCCCCCTACATCTTCGGGACTTGTTTCGATACGAACTAATATTACCGGATTACCCTTACCATGCTCTTCTTCGGCCTTATCAGAATCAAAAACGACTCTACCCACCGCAGCACCGGGCGATGCAGGTAATCCTTCTCCAAGAATATCATTTTCATCAATTTCATCTTCCTTGAGTTGTGGGTGTAACAGTTGATCCAAATGACCGGGCTCCACCAAGTTTGCTACGGCTTTATCTTTCTCCAGAATACCTTCATCCACCATATCAATGGCAATTTTAACCGCCGCAGCACCTGTCCGTTTACCATTTCGTGTTTGCAGGATAAATAGGTCACCCTGCTGTACCGTAAATTCAATATCCTGCATATCCTGGTAATGCTCTTCCAACTGATTTGTCAACTCAAGTAACTCATCATACGAATCAGGCATTACCTCTTTAAGCTCATTAATATCCCGCGGTGTACGAATACCCGCTACCACATCTTCGCCTTGGGCATTAATCAAGAATTCACCATAGAGCTCATCGTTTCCATCAGAAGGATTGCGCGTAAAACAAACGCCTGTGGCACTATCATCCCCCATATTTCCATACACCATTGCTTGTACATTCACAGCCGTACCCAACAAACCGGTGATTTTATTAATTCGGCGATATTTGATAGCTCGCTTGGCGTTCCAAGAACCAAAAACACCGTTTATTGAGAGTCTCAGCTGATCATCAGGATCTTGAGGAAAATCTTCTCCCGTATTCTCTTCATAGACTTTTTTATACCGATCGACCAGTTCTTTCAGATCAGACACATTCAGCTGCGTATCCAGCTCAACACTTTTCTCATTCTTTAACTTCTGGAGGGCATGCTCAAACTTCTCATGGGCTACCCCCATCACAACATCACCAAACATATCAATAAAGCGGCGATAACAATCGTAGGCAAAGCGCTCATTACCGGTTTTTTCAGCAAGTCCCTGCACGGACTGATCTGTTAACCCTAAATTCAAGACCGTATCCATCATTCCCGGCATAGAAATAGCCGCTCCCGAACGAACTGAAACCAACAACGGATCTTTAGGATCGCCAAACTGAAGGTTCATTAATTCTTCTAAGTGATAAACACTTTCTTTTATTTCCGCTTCCAGTCCCTCGGGCCATTGCCCATCATGCTCATTATAATATTTACAGACTTTAGTAGATATCGTAAAGCCCGGTGGGATAGGCATGCCAATACTACTCATTTCAGCAAGGTTTGCTCCCTTTCCTCCAAGCAACTCTTTCATTGATTTGTCTCCTTCTGCTGTACCACCGCCAAACGTAAACACTTGGTTCTGAGCATCCATAAAGTCACCTACACTGTTTTTGAGAACGAGCGGGCAGATGTTTTTCTATTTAAATATTTATCGAAACACATTGCCACATTACGTAGAAAAAGTCGACCGCGCTCAGTTATTGTAATTTTAGTATTTGACACTTCAACAAATCCATCGGCCTGTAACTCGGACAAGCGCTCAAGACTGCTACTAAAATAGTCCTCAAAAACTATGCCCCATTTTTCCTCAATTTCGTCAAATGAAAGCCCCATCTTACACATAATTTGCATTATTACATGATGTCGTAACCTGTCATCTTTGCAAAGTTGCAATACTTTGGCCACCGGACTCTCATTTTTATCTAACCTCTTATAATATTCACCAAGTTCCTTGGTATTTTGCCAATAATAATTACCTACGTTCGAAATACCTGACATCCCAAAAGCATAGAGATCCGCGCCGGCTAAGGTACTATATCCCTGGAAATTGCGCTGTAAAGTACCGTTATCCATAGCTCGGGAAAGCTCTTCATCTTCTCGCGAAAAGTGATCCATCCCAATAAAGCGATAACCATTATCTGTCAGATGTGAAATGCTGAGCTGCAACATAGACAACTTCTCATCTGTTGTAGGCATATCTTCCTCATTGAGCAACTTTTGGGCCGGCATCATACTGGGGATATGCGCATAGCTGTATACGGCTAAACGGTCCGGTACCAAACTGATAACATCATCCATCGTTTTGCGAAATGTATCGAGCGTCTGAAGGGGCAATCCATAAATCAGGTCAAAATTAATGGAATTGATACCGGCTTCGCGTAACCATTGGGTAACTTGCTTAGTTTGTTCAAAGGGTTGAATACGATGAATAGCTTGCTGCACTTCTTCATTTGTATCTTGCACACCCAGTGAAGCCCGATTACAACCAATATCTGCCAACGTTTGGATATGCTCTTGAGTACATTTGCGCGGATCGATCTCCACCCCAAATTCTGTTTCGTCTGTTAAGTTAAATCGACAGTGAATAGCCTTGCCAAGCCGCTGCAGCTGATCGGGCTTCAAGAAGGTAGGCGTGCCTCCGCCAAAGTGGATCTGTACTACTTCCGAATCAGGATGCAATATTCCAGCTACCTGATCCATTTCCTTTTGAAGGTATTCAAGGTAGAGATCTCCGCGATCCTGGTCTTTAGTAATCACTTTTGTACAACCGCAGTANNATGTGAAAATAGAGTGATACGGGGTGGGGATCGGCATTGCGTTCAACCAAATATTTATGCAGTGAAGCAACATCTTCCTCATTGGCTTCCTGGAACTGCACGGCCGTAGGATACGAGGTATAGCGCGGTCCCTGAACATTGTATTTCTTTATGAGATCGAGACTGACTTCTTCCATAAAATTTTGTTTCCATAGATTCTCACTGATTAAAATATAATTATGATCAGTGAAATTCGTTGCGATGCTTAAAAATCTTTCTTTTCAAACTGTCGTTGACTTCTCCAAAGTGGGATGCCGAGCCAAAGCATAAGGCAACTTAATGCAACACTAACCCCCATCATACTTCCAAAAAAGCGGTTAAAAACGGCGCCGGTATATCCCATTAATGCAGAAATATCAAATTCCAAAAGTACCGTTATACGTGCCAAGTCGATGGGATTAGCCAAAGCCATAGCCAACATTGGTTTTTCGATGGGATAATCTCCAAACGTAAACACAGCAAGTAGAACCAACCCATCATAGAGTACAGCCAAAAAGAGCCAGCTTACCAGGGCAAAGCCGAGTCCCTTAACGCGATCTTCAAAAAATTTGAGTGCAAACCAGAATCCAAGGCCGGTAAACAACAGGGTTAAAGCGATACCGAGCATCAGAATCAGTAATATTGANNGAATCATGCCCGTATAAATCATGGGCAATGCAGTTCCTATAGTAAATGCCAACGCCAACGGAATCGCCAACCCTCCGAATAACCCCCAGAAAAGGGAAGCACGATCAATCGGTTGAGCCAATAACAACTCGGTGAATTCACGCGACTGATACAGATATAGAGCGCCATAAATCATCCCTACAAGAGGAATGAGTAGTAGCATGATATTTGAAATACTGAGCATAGCTTTGGGACCGGCATTACCGAACCGAATCATCGCATCGGCAATAAGCAGGTAAATAAGTCCATAGCCAACAATCCACTTTCCGCGAAGCAGATCTTTCCATTGGTATTTTAAAATCGTCAGTGTTTTCATGCTGCTGTTTCCTCCATCATTTTTGCCACAGCGCCTTCAAGCCGCTGTTCTTGTTGCAATTCCATAAGCTCGCGCATTGGACCATCGTACCGAATATTTCCTTCCACCATAAAAATCAGATGATCGGTCAGTTCTTCAATCTCACTCATGATGTGTGAGGTAAGTAAGACCGTTTTACCTTTTTCCTTTTCCTCGTGCACCAACCTTTTAAACTGTACGCTCGACTTAGGGTCAAGGCCGGCAGTAGGCTCATCAAAAATTAGTATTTCCGGATCGAACATCATCGCCAGAATTGCCCCTACTTTTTGACGCATTCCTCCGGAGAGAGCTCGCATTCGCTTGTCAATTTCATTATCCAGTTCAAAATATTCGAGCAGTTCCCGATCACGATTCGTTTCGCTGTCTCGCATATTCTTAATAAACTGAAAGAGTTCACCTATAGTCATATTTTCGGGATAACGGGCAATTTGAGGCATATAACCAATTTTGTTGCGGTATTCCCACTCGCCATTTATCGCTTTTCCATCAACCAGAATATCTCCGGAAGTGGGTTTTACCAATCCCAATAGTGATTTAATTGTTGTCGTTTTCCCCGATCCGTTGGGACCAACAATACCGGTAGCCTGACCAGCCGGAATTTTTAAATCCAGCTCGTTCAATACCGTACGGGGACCAAAATCTTTACGTAATTTTTTTATTGAAATCATAGCACAGGTTCCATTTGCGGTTTAGAATCAAGGAGCGTTTCCGGGGTAAGTACCGGCATAAATTTTTCAGCGGCATCCAGAAGATCAACTAACAGGCTGCGCAGCAGTAATAGCGACTGCGGCTGTTTTTCTACCAATATTGAGAACAGTCGTACCGGACGATGGGGTACATCCCCTACTCCATCACGATTCAAATCATATCCCTCAT
>JABAHS010004455.1_pt3 | contig 10837 bp, 10 predicted proteins | sample 7062111 | NCBI WGS metagenome assembly JABAHS01 (sample SAMN14534600, study PRJNA622989) | marine sediment metagenome | biome: marine biome [ENVO:00000428]; feature: marine pelagic biome [ENVO:01000023]; material: deep marine sediment [ENVO:00002113]; isolation source: pool of 4 deep marine... | reverse complement strand
AACTGCCAGATACCCGATGCACCCACGTGTGAGCGCGCGTCCGGATTGTAAGAGGATTCCACGTGCGGCAGCGCCGCCAGTTCGAGCGGCACACCGAGCGCGGCGAATTCGGTTTCGATGAAATCGCGCCACTGCCCCGATCGCTGCAGCCCTTCACGAAACCGGTCGGCGAGACCCTGCTGGAACCGTATGCGTCCGGTCGCGGCGCGAAGCATGTCGTTACTGACGTCCGCGGGCCACAGCGCCAGTACGCGCGCCTCTTCCGCGCTCAGATTTTCGCGTTTGCCGCCGGCGAGTCTTTGCAATACCCGAATCAGCGCATCGCGGCGTTTCTTGACGCGCCGGTTGCGCTCCTTGCGGCTGATTCCGGCGGGCACATCGATGCGCTCATACACCACTTCGAGATTGCGATTATCGTGCAGCACTCCCTCGTCGGTGCCGTAACGGGTGAATACGGATATCCAGAAATCGACGTCGGGCCGTAATTCTTCGGGGAGCGGAAAGGTCTCCTCTGCACGGGCGGGTAGCGCTGCGAAGCCCAAATACAGCAACAAAAGGAGTAAAAATCGACTTTTTCTTGCCATTTAGTTCAGTTCAAGTTTCAATCGCAAATTCTTGATTAGTTCACAGAAAAAACGAGGAAATCAGCGTAATTTAGGTGATGCTAATGAGCTTTGCCGGCCGCGGCAAATCGCCGCGCGACGGCGGACCCGGATGCCCGCTCCCGATAATGACTATTAACCCCCTCAAAATGCCCCTGTTTTCGCTCGCCGTCGGCATGCTGCTGGCGAGCGTCGGCGGCTGGTCCGCGGCGGGCGAGGTCGCCGTCGACCCGGCCGGCAACGGCACCGACATCCGTGACGATACGACAGAAGATGCCGATTCGCGTTCCAGCGATGTTGCCGCCGCGGTCGAGGAATTTGTCGAGGCCTTGCCGAGTCATGCGCATGACGTACCGCTCGCGGAAGCCGTCACGTCGGCGGAAGGACTCGCGGAACCGCTGCGGCTGCTGGGAGCGGAGATTGCGCCAGGCACGTCGATGCGACTGTCGTGGTCCGCAACCGAGCTTTTCGAGGGTGTCCCGGTATCGACCCCTGTCCTGGCCATCAACGGCGCACTGCCGGGCCCGAACCTGTGCCTCACCGCGGCCGTGCACGGCGACGAGCTCAACGGCGTCGAAATGGTGCGCCGGGTGTTGCACGATATCAACCCGGACAAATTGTCCGGCGCGATCATCGGCGTGCCGATCGTAAACGTACAGGGCTTCAGGCGCGGCTCGCGCTACCTGCCGGATCGCCGCGACCTGAATCGCTATTTCCCCGGCAACCCGACCGGAAGCGCCGCGGCACGCATCGCACATTCGTTTTTCATCAACGTCGTCGCACATTGCGACGCGCTCATCGATTTGCATACGGGCTCGTTCGAACGGGCGAACCTGCCGCAGATTCGCGCGGACCTTCGCAATCCGGACGTCGTGACGCTGACGCAGGGCCTGGGCGGCATGGTGATCCTGCACAGTACGCCGGCACTCGGCACGTTGCGGCACGCAGCGACGCAGGCCGGCATACCGGCCGTAACGCTCGAAGCGGGCGGACCGTCGGTACTCGAACTCAATGAGGTCAAGCACGGGGTCAAGGGTATCGAGACGCTGATCAGCACCATCGGCATGCAGCGCAAACTGCGTCTCTGGAGCGACCCGGAGCCCGTCTATTACCGGTCATCATGGGTACGTGCGGACAGCGGCGGCATACTCCTCGCGGACGTCAGCCTCGGCAGTTCCGTGCGCGAGGGCGACCTGCTCGGCACCATTACCGATCCCATGAGCAATGCGCGCAGCGAAGTGCGTTCGCCCTATGCCGGACGCATTATCGGCATGGCTCGCAACCAGGTCGTGATGCCGGGCTTCGCCGCCTTTCACGTCGGCATCGCGACCGTCGAGGCACCTGTCGGCGAGACGGAGACGCCCGTTGCGCAAAAAGACGAAGGCAAGAGCGGCGATTACGTCGACGGCATGTCGGAATAAAAACTAGGGCCGGATCGCCATTTTCGCTTAAGCTCGTCCCCTGAATGAGCGACGACCGCAAGCCACTCCATCGTTTCTGGACACCCCGCTACTGGCCTACCTGGCTCGGCATGGCCGCGCTGCGCCTGGTCTGCCTGTTGCCGCACCGGGCGGCGCTCGCAATCGGCCGGGGTCTCGGCAGGATCGCCGAGCGGCGTGCGGGCAATCGCCGTGCCATCGTGCGCCGCAATATCGAGCTGTGTTTTCCCGATCTGACTGCAGAGCAACGGGACGCGCTCGCGACGCGCCACTTCGAGGCACTGGGCATGTCCCTGATCGAGATGGGGATCGGCCGCTGGGCCAGCGACCGGACTCACGCGAAGATCGCGCGCCTTGAGGGCATCGAACATTTGCAGCAGGCGCTCGATAGCGGCAAGGGCATCATCTTGCTGAGCGCGCATTTTACGACGCTCGAGATATCCGGTCGGCTGCTCGCGATGAACTGCCCGCCTTTCGACGCGGTCTACCGCAAGAATCGCAGTGAGTTCATCACGGAACTGCAGCGCACGGGGCGTGAACGCTCGGCGGACGAGACGATCGAAAAACGCGACATCAAGAAAATGGTGCGCAAGCTGCGCAAGGGGCGGCCGGTCTGGTATGCGCCGGACCAGAGCTACGATCGCAAGGGCGCCGTTGTTGTTCCCTTTTTCGGCATTCCCTCGATGCACACGGCGGCGACGTCGACACTCGCGCGCCTCGGCGATGCGGTCACGCTGCCGTTCTTCCCGCGCCGGCTGGAGGACGGCAGCTACGTCCACACGATTCTGCCGCCGCTGCCGGACTTCCCCGGTGACGATCCTGTCGAGGACACAAGGAAATACGTAAGCGTGCTCGAAGAACATATTCGCAGCTGTCCGGAGCAGTACTTATGGCTACACCGGAAGTTCAAGAACCTGCCGGAAGGCTACGACGACTACTACGCCGACCTGGATTCGCTGAAATAACCTTCGAGCAGCGCCTGCCAGTTGCCCTCGTCGAAATGCGCGCGGGGATCCAGGGTCTTGATCTTCACGAGCGAGCGGTGCAAGCGGCCAAGCGTCTTCTGCTGCCAGGCGCCCGGCGGCAGCAGGCGGCCGCGATCGAAGTCGAGCATCCACAGCCTCCCCGCCTTGTCGATCTGCAGGTTATAGGCATTCATGTCGGCATGATAAACACCGCAGGCATGGAACTCGCGTATCGCGGCGCCGGTCGACCGCCAGAATTCCTCGTCGCGGGAGCGCATGGCGATGTATTGCGACAGCGGCGATACCGCGGGAATGCGTACGGTGATGATGTCGGCCGTGTAGGTAAGCCCGTGGCGGCGATAGCGTGCGGCGGCGGGCCTCGGTACCCGGAGGTTATTGACCGCAAGCTTGTCCAGCAGGCGCCACTCGACGAACGGCCGCGTATTGTCCTCGCCGGTCCAGACGTAACGGTCACGGACCAGCTTGCCGACCAGTCCGCCGCGCATGAAGTGCCGCAGCACGAACTGCCGCGGAATATTGCCAACGTACATCGTGTTGCCGCGTCCGCCCGAGCCATGCGATCCCTTCAGCGGCTCTGCATGCAACCAGCCCGCTGGCTCAAAGCGGTCTTCGGAAATCTGGTTGATGATGGCCTTATCGTATAGGATGGCGCCGGTCGCGGTCTTCTCGACGGTTTCGGTCAACGGTTCCGTCCCTTGTTATCGACTTGTCTCACTTGTTCGCAAACTCTGCGCCCGAAAATATTTGCGTCCTTCGACTTTCTGCGATCGGCGATACCTGCCACGCGCTCGCGGTAATTCGCAACCTTCAGGATAACTGGCCCGACGCTCGTATCACGTGGGTCATCGGCAAGACCGAGGCGACCCTGATGAGCGGCATCCGAGACATCGAGTTTATCACCTTCGATAAGTCCAAAGGCCTGGACGCATACCGGGACGTCAGGCGGCAACTTGCCGGCAGGCAGTTCGAAGTAGCGCTTTGCATGCACGCATCCATGCGCGCCAACCTGCTCTGCCGCATGCTGCCCACCGCCCTGCGAATAGGATTCGACAAGGCGCGCGCGCGGGACTTCCAGTGGCTGTTTACCAATCAGCGGATTCCCGCAGCGACAGGCGAACACGCGCTGGAGGCGATGATGGGGTTTGCGCGGCACATCGGTGCGCAAGCGACGGACTTGCGCTGGGACATCCCGATCGGCGATTCCGAAAAGGCTTTTGCGGAGAAATACTCCGGCTCCCGGACGGTCGTCATCAGTCCCTGCAGCAGCCAGCGCAGCCGAAATTTCAGAAATTGGCCAGTCGAGCATTTTGTCTCTGTGGCGCAATATCTTCGTGACCGCCTGCAGGCCAGCGTCGTGCTCACGGGCGGCAATTCAGCACTCGAAAAGGAGTATGCGCGAATCATCTCGGAGCAGGCGGCCGCGACGGACCTCGTCGGCCGGACGTCACTCAAACAACTCTTCGCACTGATCGCAGCTGCGGACGTCGTTGTCTGCCCGGACTCCGGTCCGGCGCACATGGCCACTGCGGCGGGAACGCCGGTCATCGGTCTGTACGCCACGTCGAACCCCGATCGCACCGGGCCCTACCTGTCGCGCGACCTGTGCGTCAATCGTTACCCTGACGCCGTGGAGCGCTATCTCGGCAGGCGTGTGAGCGACTTGCGGTGGGGCCAGCGGGTGCGCCACCCGGAGGCGATGCAGTTAATCACGATAAGCGATGTTATCGGTAAAATTGCCGAATTTTTCCGACATTAATCGAAGTTAAGCCCAATTTACACGAATTTTTGGCGACCTGAGCGGCCTTTGGCGACACTCGCCACGCTTTATCAATATAAACCGACTTTCAACGATTTTAGAAGAATTTGATTAGTTTTTAAGCCCTTTTTTGAGGATTTTGCGGACATTTGATGGTCGATAACGGCCTTTGTGCCGTGTCCACCCGGGTTTCCAGGACTCCTCGTTTCCCCCGGCGGTGGCGAGAATCTCCCGATATCTGCTTTTTCGACGATTTTTAGCGATATTTGCGATTTTTAAAGGCACTTTTATCACACATCGCCTGCAACCCGGGACCGGCCAACAGCAGGCCGGAATTTGACCGAAATCGCAGAATCAACGAAGTTAGATGCTTTTGGCGTAACTTAGGCGCTAATTCGCCGCTTATGGGCGTCGCTGATGGCCCCGTGCAGTCGCGCTACGCTCAGCTCCTTCAGGCAGCGCAGGTGCCCCAGCGGGCAGCTACGCTCGAAGCACGGGCTGCACTCGAGGTGGAGCCAGTGGATATCGCGCCGCTTGGCGAGCGGTGGCGTGAATTCCGGGGACGAGGAGCCATAGATTCCGTGCACGTGGGTGCCGACAGCGGCGGCGACGTGCATCAGCCCCGAATCGTTGCTGACCGCCTGTTCCGCATAGCCCAGCAGGTCGACGACATCTTCCAGCGATGTCCGGCCGCACAGGTTGTGCGCACCACTCCCCGACGCGATTCGCTCGCCGGCCGATGCATCCTTGTCGGAACCGAGCACCCAGACCTCGTAGCCTTCGTTCCCGAGTAGCGCGGCCAATTCGGCAAAGTATTCGAGCGGCCAGCATTTCGCAGGGCCGTATTCGGCGCCCGGCATCATCGCGACCACGGGGCGATCTGTCGCAATACCCAGAGCTTCCATTACCGCGCCCTGTTTCTGCCGGTCGACCGTCAGCGCGGGGAACGGGATCTCCGGCAGGCCTTCGTCGGGATCGAGTCCGAGCGCAATGAAACGTTTCACCGTCTGGTCGAGAACGGATGTGTCGAACGGCCGTATGTCGTTGATCAGGCCGTAACGGGATTCGCCGCGAAAGCCGGTGCGCCTGGGTATGCGGGCGAACCAGGGAATGAGTGCCGACTTCAGCGAGCGTGGCAACACGATCGCTCGTTCGTAGCTTTCCTCGCGCAGCTCATAGCCGATACGCCGCCGCGCGCCGAGACCCAATTCACCATGCCCGGTTTCTGCAGCGATACCGCGGCGAACCTCGGGCATGCGCGCGACGATCGGCAGCGACCATGCCGGCGCCAGCACGTCCAGCGATTCATCGGGCCTGCGTTGCTTCAAGAGTATGAGCAGCGCCTGCGCCATCACCATGTCGCCGACCCACGACGGCCCGACGATTAGTGTTGCGGTCCGGGTCATGGGGTCAGCCGGAAAGCTGGTCCAGGTAGTCTCTTACGCCGTCTTCAACCGGCCGGAACTCGACATCACAACCAGCCTCGCGCAGGTGAGTGAGGTCGGCCTGCGTGAAGCTCTGGTAGGCACCTTCGAGATGCGCCGGGAAGGGGATGTAACGGATGCGGCCGTGACCGTGCCAGTCGATCACCGCGTTGGCAACGTCATTGAAGGTCTGCGCCTTGCCGGTACCGGTGTTGAACACGCCCGAAACGCCCGGGTTATCGAGGAACCAGAGATTGACGGCGCAGGCGTCGTCCACATAGACGAAATCCCGCAGCTGTTCGCCGTCGCCGTAACCACCGGATCCCTCGAACAAGCGCGTTTCGTCGTCGGCGATAACCTGGCTGTTGAAATGATACGCGACGCTGGCCATCGAACCCTTGTGCTGTTCGCGCGGCCCGTAAACGTTGAAATAGCGCAGCCCGACGACCTGGCTTTCCGGGCTCGCCGCGACGCGGCGTACGTAGCGATCGAACTGCAGCTTGGAGTAGCCGTACACGTTCAGGGGCAACTCGTTGTCGGGATGTTCCGCGAAAGACTGCGATGCGCCGTAGACCGCCGCCGACGAGGCGTAGATGTAGGGAATTTTTTTGCCGAGGCAAAAATGCAAAAGGCGCTGCGAATAGCCGTAATTGTTGCGCATCATGTAGCGGCCGTCCCACTCGGTCGTCTCCGAACACGCGCCCTGGTGCAGGATCACGGNNGGCTGGTCCGCGATATTGACGAACTTGTGACCGTCTTCGAGATCGTCGACGACGACGACATCATCGTGGCCGCGTTCAATCAGGGCGCGAACCAGGTTGCTGCCGATGAAGCCGGCGCCGCCGGTCACTACGTACATGGCTCAGCTCCTCAACCGGAAGACGCTAGTCGTCCTGCTCGAGATAGTACAGGGCGCCGCAGTAAGGGCATGTCGCCTCTCCCGTCTCCTGCACCGGCAGGTAGACCTTGGGGTGCGAATTCCAGAGATACATGCCCGGCATGGGGCAAGACAAGGGCAGATCTTTCTGCCGCACGCTGTAGCGGTGCTCTGCGTTCGCCGGTATCAGGTTCTGATCGACTGTGCCTGCTCTGGCTGTCACTGACGGTCCCGTTGACGTGATTAGGGGTGGGCAATTATACGCTGCCGCCCTTGTTGCCCGCTACGACTCCTGCCTGCCGAGGTGCCACTCCCAGACCGTCGCGACGAAGTCCCGCTCACCGGGCAATTCGTCATCGCCGACGATGGGCGGCCGATCGTTCAGGGAGAGATGATGCAGGCGTCGCCGGAATTCCCGGTAAGCGTCCTGCAGCCTCGCTGCAGTCTGCACGTCCAGGCGGCCGACGGCGGCCAGCGCGGCAATCTGGCGTATGTTGTCACTGAAGCGAAATACCGCCGGGTATTTGCGGGCATTGCGGAGAACCAGGTACTGCACGATGAACTCGATGTCGCCGATACCCCCGCGGCCGTTCTTGAGATCGAACCGACCGGTCTCGCTGCGATCGAGTTCCTTGCGCATGCGCGTGCGCATGGAAACGACGTCGTCTCGTAATGTATCCAGCCTGACGCGCGACATCAGCGTCTGCGCCCGGATGCGCCCGAAGTCCCTTGCTACCGTGGCGCTGCCGGCCACGGGCCGGGCCCGCAGCAGGGCCTGGTGTTCCCATGTCCACGCATTTTCCTCCTGGTAACGCTCGAAAGCGTCTGTGCTCGTGACCAGGATCCCCTTGCGGCCTTCGGGCCGCAGGCGAGTATCAATCTCGTACATCGCGCCGGAACTGGTCTGGGTCGTCAGAAAATGCACCAGCCGCCTGACGAGGCGGCCGAAGAACATCGCGTTGTCGAGCGGCTTTTCGCCGTCGGTCATCTGCCGGCTGCCCTTCGAATCGTGCAGGAACACGAGATCGAGGTCGGAACCATAGGAGAGCTCGAGCCCGCCGAGCTTGCCATAGCCGATTATCCCGAAACCGGCTGCGTGCCGTTCGCCGTCGATTTCGTAATGGGGCGCGCCATGCTTGCGGGCAAGATCGAGCCAGGCTGACTCCAGCGCATAATCCAGCACCGCTTCTGCGAGAAACGTCAGGCTGTCGCTGACCTTCATGATCGGTAATGCTCCGCTGAAATCCGCTACCGCGACGCGGAACAGGTTTGCGCGCTGGAACTGCGCGAGCGCCTCCATCCTGGCCTCGGTGTCTGCGTCCTGCTGGTGCACGAGGCGACTCTCCAGCTCTGCTTCGAACTCGGCCTTCTCGATTCGCTCGGTTTCAATGCGCGGCTCGAGCAGTTCGTCGAGCAAGGCGGGATAGCGCGCGATCTGCGCAGCGACATAGGAACTGCTTTCGCAAAGCTGGACGAGCCGGCGGGCGGCGAGCAGGTTTTCATTGAGCAGCGACACGTACGCGCTGCGGCGAAGAATCCGGTTGACTACCGATAGCGTCCTCTCCAGCGCGAGCTGCGGCTCGTCACACTGGACCACCAGCGACAGCAGGCGGGGCATGAAGCGCTGCAGCCGTTCCTGCGCGATCGCGTCGATCTTCAGCGTCGACGGCGCGTGCCGGAATGCATCGAGTGCTTCTGCGAGAGACGAGGCATCTTCATGAGCCGATAACTCGGCCGCCCATTCCTCTGCCGAAGCACCGCTCTTCCAGAGTGCAGCGAAACGACGCTCGAGTTCGTTCTCGGCGTCAGCTTCGCCGCCTCGGAAAGCGATCGCCTCGAACTCGCGCGTGACATTGCCACGATGCGTTTCGAGATCGCGGGCAAGCGCTCCCCAGTCCCGGTATTCCATCGCCACGCACAGGCGATCGCGGTCGACGTCGTCAGTGGGCAGATCGTGCACCTGCTGGTCGCGCATCGCCTGGATGAAGTTTTCGAGCCGTCGCAGGAATATGTAGGCTTCCCGTAACCTCTCCACCGCACCCTGATCCAGTCCCCTGCCACCCGCGAGTGCAGGCAGCACGCGCAGCAACGACGGTTCCTGCAGCTCCTCGCGACCACCTCCGCGAACGAGCTGCATGGACTGTACGATGAACTCGATTTCGCGAATCCCCCCGGGCCCGAGCTTGACGTTGTCGGCGAGGTCACGTCGTTTGACCTCAGCTGCGATCAACGCGTGCATCTCGCGCAAGGATTCGATCACGCCATAATCGAGGTAACGGCGGTATACGAACGGCACGATCAGATTCTCGAAGAGATCATTGGCAACTGCGGGCGGCGGCGGATGTCCGGCGATCCGCGCCTTGATGTAGGCATAGCGTTCCCAGTCCCGGCCGTGCTGCAGCAAATAGGATTCGAGCGCCGCAAAACTCGTAACGGGCGGCCCGCTGTCACCGAACGGCCGCAAGCGCGTATCGACGCGGAACACGAAGCCGTCGGCCGTGCGCTCGTCGAGCAACGCAACCATTGCTTGCGAAAGGCGCGTGAAGTACTGCTGGCCGCTCAGGGTTTTCGGGCCATCACTCTCTCCGTCGGCCGGATATAGAAAGACGATGTCGATGTCGGAAGAGAAATTCAGCTCGCCCCCGCCGAGCTTGCCCATCGCCAGTACCACCAGGGACGTTATTTGGCCCTCGCGATCCCTGAAGCGGCCGTAGCGGCCCTCGAGTTGCCTCTCGGCATACCGGCCTGCGGCGGCAAGCAACTGATCGGCAAGCGCGGAAAGCGCCTCGAGCGTTTCGGGAAGTTCGGCTTCGCCTGCGAGTTCGCGCCACAGGACGTGCAGCATGTAGCGGTGCCGGAAGCGGCGCAGGCGTGACTTTACCTCGTCAATGTCGGCTTCGCTGGCGGCCAACTCATCGGCGAACTCCTTCAGCGCGCCCGGATTCGGGGGCCTTGCGAACTGCTGCAATCGGCTCCGCAGGTACGACCAGTCGCGCAGCAACGTATTGCCCGCGAATTCGCTAACGGCGACAACGCGCAGCAATGCAGCTTCGACGTCCGCCGCCAGATCGGCCTTTCCGTGCACCTCCTCGAGCCGGTCGAACCAGCGAGCCACCGCCGGACGCAATGTCTCCGGGAGCTCACCGAGCCTGTGTTCGTCAATAGCCATCGACTGCAGTCTAGCGAAAGTGCGGCCACCGTCGCGATAAACTGTGCTTCCCCACAGTCGGGCAAGGGCCATGTCTGAAAAAAAACACCTGCTGATCGTCCATCACTCTCAGTCGGGCTCGACTTCGCGGATGGCGGATGCGGTTATTCGCGGGGCGCAGAGTCCCGGCATCGCCAATGTAGAGGTGCGGACACGCACCGCCCTCGAGGCGAGCGCCGAGGATCTGCTCTGGTGCGACGCCTTCATACTGGGCACGCCGGAGAATTTTGGCTACATGAGCGGGGCAATGAAATATTTCCTCGACCGCAGCTTCTACGACTGCGTGGACAGGATCGACGGCCGCCCGTACGCGCTGTTCGTGCGCGCAGGCAATGACGGCTCAGGTGCAATCTCCAGCCTGCAGCGCATTCTCAAGGGGCTGTCGGTCAGGGAAGTTCAGGAGCCCTTGCTGTTCGCGGGCGAGTTCGACCCGGCACGTCTGGGTGAGTGCGAGGAACTGGGCATGACGATGGCGGCCGGCCTCGAAGCCGGCGTGTTCTGAATCAGGCGGTAGACTCTTTGGCACGCATGGTCAGCTCTCCCAA
>JABAHS010094619.1_pt1 | contig 10838 bp, 9 predicted proteins | sample 7062111 | NCBI WGS metagenome assembly JABAHS01 (sample SAMN14534600, study PRJNA622989) | marine sediment metagenome | biome: marine biome [ENVO:00000428]; feature: marine pelagic biome [ENVO:01000023]; material: deep marine sediment [ENVO:00002113]; isolation source: pool of 4 deep marine... | reverse complement strand
AGTAGTTCCGAGGTCTATACCAACAATTGGCATTAATTATTTCTCCTGACTTTTTTTATTTTTACCATCTTCTTCAATCAATTCTAATATATCATCTGTGTCAAGATTGTCATTACCTATATTAACTTCTATGCTATACTCATCATCTGTATTCTCAGATGCGATATTTTCGCCGGAGTTTATATCTACAGTATTATCAGTGAAATTTTCATCTATTTTTAAGTCGTCTAAATTAAAACTATCATCTGATAGATCGAGTTCCAGTTCATTACTGCTTACATCCAAGCTATCTTGAGATACATCAACCTTTTCAGTCTCGGTTTGTTCCTTAGGTTTATTGTCTGTATCCTGTTTATTTCTAATCCCCTTAGATACTGCAACCATTGAGGGTCTTAGGAGTCTTTCTTTAAGAAGGTATCCCTTTATCATTTCATTCACTATGAGCCCGGGAGCAATATCATCTGTTTCAACATGTTCTACAGCCTGATGAAAGTTTGGATCAAACTTGGCACCCTGGTCTGCACCTATTCTGCTAAGCCCGAATTTCTCGAGACAGCTTATAAATTGTCTATAAACTAAATCAACTCCTTTTATTATTGATTCAGAAGAACCTTCTGCTCCTGAATGTTCCAGGGCCCTTTCCAGGTTATCTATAACATTTAAGAGTGCTTTTATGAGTTCTTCATTACCATAAGTAACAAGGTCAGTCTTTTCCTTAGACATCCTTTTTTTGTAATTATCAAAGTCAGCCGCTATTCGCAGATATCTCTCATAAAGATCATCATATGAGCTTCTTTTTTCATCCAGACTCTGCTGCAGAGCCTTTATCTTTTCATTCGGATCTTCATCGGGGAAGTTATCACCCTTATCATGATCTGCGTTCCCATTTATCTTTATTTCTTCAGCGTCCATATCTTTATCCTTATTTTCACCATCAGTCATAATATCCTCCATTGCTCACTATGTTACTTACCATTTGTGCTGTATAATCAACCAATGGAATTATTTTTGAGTAATCCATCCTCAATAATCCAAAAACTCCTATAGTCCCCAGTCTTTTGTTATCACCATAAGAACAGGCTACAAGACTAAATCCATTCATCATACCATGATCTGAACCTAAGAAAACCTTAATTCCATCTCCATCCATTACCTTGCTCAGTATTTCTATAAGGTATTTCTTTTCTTCAAAGGCCTTGATTAATTCTTTAATATCTTCTGTATTGTTAAAATTTACCTTATCTATTAATGATTCATGCCCTTTAATAAATATATCAGTGCCGGAAGATTCAGAGTGAGAATGATCAGTTAGTTTAAGAATACTTCTCACTATTTCATTGTATATCTCATCTTTTTTATACTGAAGTTCTGAGAGTACCGTAGTTTTCAGATCATCAAGAGTCATGTGTTCAGATACGCTATGTAAATAATGGCTAAGCTGCTTTAACACATCTTCTGGGATTTCATTTTTAAGATTAATAAGGGTTTTTTGAGTAATTCCACCTTTGAATATTATTATTAATAGTATCTTTTTCTTATCTATTTTAACAAGTTTTGCCGAGTTTATTTCCAGGTATTTTGAATCAGGCAGAGTTGCCAGTCCTGCAAATTCAGATATATCAGATAATACGCTGCTTGTTTCAAATAGAAGATCGTCTACGGTACCGGAAACCTCCTTATATCTTTGATTTATAAATCCTATCTTATCCCTGGACAGTTTTTGAACATACATAAGTGAGTTAATATATAGATGAATTGCCTTATCAGTTGGAATTCTACCTGCCGATATATGCTGTTGAGAGAGGTAACCTGCATCCATAAACCTGGCCATGGTGTTTCTTATTGTAGCAGGACTCCAGCATAGGTTATATGATTCTAAAAGTGTTTTAGACCCTACGGGATTACCGGTTCTGATATAATAATCTACTACTGCACTCAATATTGTTCTATCTTTGTTAGATAAAGTAATTTGATTCATACACTAGTCTCACTCAGAAATATAAGTTCTAGGTAGCATATTGTCAATCATTATAACTACATATAATTATTACACAATTCCTTTGCCTGATGATATATGAGTCCTTCAAGCAATCCTCCGTCACTTACTATAATACTATTTTTGTTAAATCTTCTTAAAATTTCCAATATTATTAGTGTTCCCGGAATAATAAGGTCTTCTCTGCCCTCACTTACCCCTCTTATATCCAGCCTCTCTACACTTGGCAGTACACTAAGATTGTTAAACATTTTGAGGATATTCCTTTCATATAATATATGTCCATTTTCTCTTTTCCGGTCATATTTTTTTAGACCTAAGTCGATTGCTGCCAGCGTTGTCGGGGTGCCTGAGGTTACTATGATTTGAGATATATTCTGTAAACATATATCTTTGAGTGTTGTGTTATCGTCTAAAATACTACTTATATAGTCTATAATACCTAATTTAATGCTGCTGCTAATAACATTGCGTAAATCAAACATCTCTGCAGCTTTAACTACCCCAAGATTTATGCTGCAAAGTGAAATAATCTTGTCATTGTTATCCGCTAAACTAAACTCCGTACTGCCGCCGCCTATATCAACTATAAGTTTAGCTCCTTTTACAGTCCTTACAGAATTTAAAACCCCGACCGTTGTTAACTGAGCCTCATAAACCCCTGATATTATATCTATATTTGTAGCTATTATCTTATTAGCAGGCCTTATAAATTTATCAGAATTAGTAGATTCCCTTACGATACTTGTAGCGACAGCCCGAATATTATCCGGTTTGTATTGATCTAATATAAGAGAAAATTCAGCAAGGACTTTTAAAGCGTTTGAGATAGAATGTGCAGATAACGTTTTGTCTGCATTATTAAACCCTTTCCCAAGACCGCTAACTATGCTTTTTTTATAAAGAAATTTTATATTATTTTGTTCTATTTCAGCAATAAGCAGCCTAAAACTGTTTGTACCTAAATCTATAGAAGCTAAATTCACTTATCTTTTGAGTATTAGAGATTCTGGGATATGTACTGTTTAGAATATTCTACGTAATTTTCTGAGAGCTTATCTATTAGTTTTAGTTCCTGCTCTTTTAAATCACGTTTAATTTTTACCGGAGATCCCATCGCCAGCACTCCTCCCGGCACTGTAAACCCCGTCGGCACTACTGACCCTGCGGCAATAATAGAATATTGTTCAACGACAGAACCGTCTAATATTATAGAGCCAATACCTATTAGAGTATTATTATCAATCCTGCAGCCGTGCACCACTACCCTGTGACCTACTGTTACTTCATCACCGATTATAAGGGGATGAGTTTCTCTTGTTACATGTAATACGGAATTGTCCTGAATATTTGTTCTATTTCCTATTTTTATATAATGAACATCTCCCCTTACAACTGAATTAAACCATACGCTGGAGTCATCACCTATGCTCACATCGCCAATAATGTGTGCGCTGCTGGCTATATAAGCGCTGCCTTTAATATCCGGGTGTTTATTATTGAACGAAGAGATCATAAAATGCTATAAGAGGCTTTATTCCTCTGCAGATTCAGCAGATTTCTGGGCTTCTACTATTTTTTGGGAAATTTGCGCAGGAACCTCTTCATAATGAGAAAACTCTACAGTAAAATTCCCTCTTCCGCTCGTAATGGATCTAAGCTCAGGGGCATAAGTTAATATCTCTGCCATAGGAACATTAGCGTTTATTTCGCTTCCGCCAGCCGCAGTATCCATACCGGAAACTTTACCCCTCCTTGAATTAATATCTCCTATCACATCTCCCATGACTTCTTCGGGAGTAAAGATTTTCATCTTCATTATGGGTTCTAGCAGAGTCGGTTTTGCTTCTTCCATGGCCTTTTTAAAACCCATGGAGCCTGCAATTTGAAATGCTACATCAGAAGAGTCCACAGGGTGATACTTCCCGTCAAAAACTGTTACCCTAACGCCAACCACCGGATACCCCGCGTAAACACCCTTTTTCATAGCATCTTTTACGCCTTTTTCTACTGATGGTATGAAATTTTTTGGAATAACACCGCCTACGATCTTGTCTACAAATTCGAAGTCCTGTCCGTTTGTGAGTGGATCAATCTGTATCCATGCATCACCATACTGCCCCCTGCCTCCGGTTTGCTTAATATATTTCCCTTCTGCCTTGGAGCTCTTTTTAATTGTTTCTTTGTATGGGATCTTGGGCGTTTTGAGATCAACAGTTACCCCGTATACGTTTTTAAGTCTTTCAACTACTATCTCTACGTGCATCTGCCCTGTGCCTGAAAGAAGGAAGTCATTTGTTTGTTCATCCCTGTGATAATCAAGTGTTGGATCTTCTTCTGCAATCTTTGAGAGTGAAGGCATAAGCTTGTCTTCGTCACCTCTGCTCTTTGGCTCAATAGCGTATGATAAAACGGCGTGTGGAGGGTTTGTAAGAGTGACAGCCATTGGCACGGAGTCTGAAGTAAGAGTTTGCGTAGTATGTAAATCCTTTATCTTATTAATTGCAACAATATCTCCGCATTCCGCTTTATCTACATGGTTGAGTTTCTTGCCAAGTATTTTAGAAATCTGACCAATTTTAATTTTAGACTCATCAGCACTGTTTAGAAGCGTGGCATCAGAGTTTACTGATCCTGAAAATATTCTCATGATGCTAATCTTTCCTGCATAGGGATCGGAGATGGTCTTAAACACTGAAGCTACTACCGGGCCATCCACCAGAGGTTTTATATCCTGAGCCTCTTCCCCCTTTTTTGCCTCGATATTTTTTCTATCAAGAGGACTAGGCAGTATATTATTAATTATTTGGGTCAAATAATCCAAGCCGGTAAGCTCGATTGCAGAGCCTACAACAAGAGGTATTGCATCGCGGCTTACAACTGCTTTTCTAAGTGTATTTTGCAGCTCCTCATCGCTTATTTCTTCACCATTTAGGTATCTCTCCAATAATTCATCATCATTTTCAGCTATGGAATCAATTAACTTTTCTCTATATGTATTACTCAGCTCTACAACTTCTTCCGGTATATCCTGTATATTGGTCTTAGTACCGTCCAGCATATATGCCTTCATACTAAGCAGATCAACTACACCTTTAAAATCTTTTTCTAAACCTATAGGGACTGACAGCACTACCGGGTTTATTTTCAATGTTTCCTTTAACTGGCTTAATGAGGTTTCAAAATCTGCACGTTCTTTGTCAAGCTTATTCATAAATATTAAGCTTGAAACATTTCTGCTGCTGATAATTTCCCAGAACCTGTCTATCTGTTCTTTTGAATCTGCTACTCCGCTTACAATTAAAATAGCGGTGTCGGTAACATCTACGGCAAGCTCTGCCTGGTATAAAAAATTGGGGAATCCCGGCGTATCAATGATATTTACATTATAGCCCTTGTGGTCATAATAACCCACTTGGGTGTTTATTGTCATTTGCCTGCTTTTTTCTTCTGCCTCGGCATCGAGATAAGTTGATCCATTATCAACTTTTCCAAGTTTATCCAAAGAACCATTTAAATAAAGCAGTCCTTCGGCAAGACTGGTCTTTCCGGCTCCGTGGGGCGCTACTAACACAATATTTCTGATGTTTTCTCTGGGGTAGTCACTACTCATATGTATTTCTCCATAATAGAATTATAACTATTATAGAATCATATGATAGCGAAAGTAAAGGCATTTCTTAATAAGAAATTAAAAAAGTTTTAATCAAGAAGAGAAAATAGATGGGAAAAACTGAAATAATTAAATCTATAAAGACTAATTAGCAGTTTTTTTACCAAATTTTCTTCTAAATCTTTCTACCTGTCCTTTAGATTCGGTTGCTCTCTCTCTTCCCGAATAATATGGATGACAATTAGAGCATATGTCTATTCCAAAGTCCTCAGTTTTTGTAGACCTTGTGGTAATAACATTACCGCAGGCACATGTTACTTTAACTTCTTTATATTCAGGGTGTATTTCAACTTTCATATTGATCAATATACCTCTTATTTATTTTTCTGTAAACTCTGCGTCTATTACGTCATCGTCTTTCTTATTAGATTGCTCGGATGCCTGCTCGGATTCAGCTGTGGTATCCTCTGCCGGACCCTCCGGGCTTCCATCTGCCTGTTGATCAGAACTCTCTGAGGCCTGTTTATACATAAGCTCAGCTAACTTATGTGAGGATTTTGTAATACGTTCAAATGCGCTTTCGAGTTCTGCCTTGTTGTCTCCTTTTAGCGCCGTTCTTCCCTCTTCAAGGCTTTCTTCGAGTTCTTTTTTCTCTTCATCACTCAGTTTATCGCCAAGCTCTTTAAAACTTTTGTCAGTTCTGTAGATTAACTCGTCCAGCTTGTTTCTTGCTTCTATAAGCTCTTTTCTTTCCTTATCGTCTTCAGCTTTATCTTCAGATTCCTTAACCATCTGATCAATTTCATCTTTGCTAAGTCCGCTGGAGGCTTCTACTTTTACCTTTTGCTCTTTCTGCGTAGCCTGATCTTTAGCAGAAACATGAAGTATACCGTCTGCATCAGTATCAAAAGTAACCTCGATCTGAGGTACGCTCCTTGGCGCAGGAGGAAGACCGTCCAGTATAAATTTAGCAAGAGTCCTGTTGTCCGCTGCCATTTGTCTCTCGCCCTGAAGCACATGAATTTCTACAGAGGTCTGATTATCCTCGGCTGTAGTAAATATCTGGCTCTTCTTTGTGGGAATAGTGGTATTTCTTGTAATAATAGGAGTCATTACTCCTCCAAGTGTTTCAATTCCCAGAGATAGAGGAGTTACGTCAAGCAGTAATACGTCCCTTACGTCTCCTCCAAGAACCGCACCCTGTATCGCAGCTCCAAGCGCTACCACTTCATCGGGGTTAATGCTCTTATTTGGCTCCTTGCCAAAAAAGTCCGTGACTACCTTATGGACCATGGGAATTCTTGTTGAGCCGCCTACAAATATCACTTCAGTAATCTCCGAAGCCTTTAGCCCTGCGTCTCTTAGAGCCTGTTTACAAGGCTCCAAGGTACCGACAATTAACGACTCTACTAACTGCTCGAATTTAGAGCGTGTTATCTTTAAAACCAGATGTTTGGGGCCACTTGCATCGGCTGTGATGAAGGGAAGATTAACCTCGGTTTCCATTGTGCTGGAAAGCTCAATTTTAGCCTTTTCAGCGGCTTCTCTAAGACGCTGGAGTGCCATATTATCGTTACTCAGGTCGATTCCCTGATCTTTTTTGAATTCGCTTATTATATGCTCCATGACGGTTCTATCAAAATCGTCGCCGCCAAGGCTTGTATTACCATTTGTTGATTTAACTTCAATTACGTTGTCACCGATCTCGAGTACAGATATATCGAATGTACCGCCGCCTAAGTCATACACTGCTACCATGCCCTCTTTCTTCTTATCAAACCCGTATGAGAGCGCTGCTGCCGTGGGTTCATTAATAATTCTTTTAACCTCCAGGCCTGCAATCTTTCCTGCATCTTTTGTAGCCTGTCTCTGGCTGTCGTTAAAGTACGCAGGAACCGTTATAACAGCCTCTGATACTGTCTGCCCAAGATAAGTCTCTGCCGCAGCCTTTAATTTGGAAAGCACATGGGAAGATATCTGGGGTGGAGAGTACTCCTTACCTTCTACTTCTACCCATGCGTCATCATTTTTACTTTTTATAATTTTATATGGCAGTTTTTTCGCTTCCTGCTGAGCCTCATCAAATCTACGCCCCATGAGTCTCTTCACTGAGTATATTGTGTTTTCAGGGTTTACTACAGCCTGTCTTTTAGCAGGATTTCCGACTAATATTTCGCCTTCCTTAGAAAAAGCTACCACTGACGGGGTTATTCTGGATCCCTCATCATTAATTATTACCTTCGGTTCACCAGCTTCTACTATAGATACGACAGAGTTGGTTGTTCCAAGATCGATTCCGATTATTTTACTCTTAGCCATTCAAATGCCTCCAAAACAAATGGAAATTAAATGTTAAATTTCTATTTAGATTTAATAAATTTAAAAGTAATCATGAAGAAGGGGTTGTCAAGGAAAGAATATTTATAATATTTTATGAGTTTTGGGCTGCCTCAAAGACTTTAGCGGCGCACTCTTTCATATCTTTTCCAGTTATAATGTTGAGACCGGAATCAGAGAGCATTTCTCTTCCCAGTTCAACATTTGTTCCTTCCAGTCTTACTACAAGCGGCACCTCAATTCCCACTTCCTTTGCAGCAGATATAATTCCCATTGCGATAGTGTCGCACTTCATAATTCCGCCAAATATATTAACGAAAATAGCCTTTACGTTACTATCACTAAGAATCATCTTAAATGCCTGGGTAACCTGCTCAGGAGAAGCCCCGCCTCCAACATCAAGAAAGTTTGCAGGCTCTCCGCCATGATATTTTATAATATCCATAGTAGACATCGCAAGTCCGGCTCCGTTTACCAGGCATCCTATATTGCCGTCTAACTTAACATAGCTTATACCCCACTCCTTTGCCTCTAGCTCCGTTGGGTCTTCTTCATCAGGATCGTGATATTGTTCAAGATCCTTATGCCTGTAAAGCGCATTGTCATCAATATTGAGTTTGGCATCAAGAGGTATTACGTCACCGGATTTAGTTAAAATCATAGGGTTAATTTCAGCAAGAGAGCAGTCACTGCTTACAAAGACTTCATAAAGTTTAACTATCATGCTTACAGCTTTATTGGCAGTCTTTCCTTTAAGTCCTAAGAAATAAGCAATTTTTCTTCCCTGAAACGGGAGCAGTCCAACAGATATATCTACGTATTCCTTGATTATCTTTTCCGGGCTGTGTTTTGCAACCTCTTCAATCTCAACCCCGCCCTCAGGGCTTGCCATTACTACGATTTTTTCTTCGGATCTGTCAATTACCATTCCAAGGTAGAACTCTTTTTCTATCTGAGATGCTTCTTCTATTAATACTTTGCCAACCAGTTTACCTTCAGGCCCTGTTTGATGAGTTACAAGGTTCATACCAATAATATCAGAGGCCAGCCTCCCTACATCTTCAGTTGTAGGAGCAAGCTTTACCCCACCGCCTTTTCCCCTGCCTCCTGCATGGATTTGCGCTTTTACGACAAACCCTTCTGATTGCAGGTCATTTGCAATCTGTACTGCCTCTTCGCTGGAATATGCTACTTTTCCTGCCGGAACATTCAGTCCATTTTTTGCAAGAAGTTCTTTAGCCTGATATTCGTGTATGTTCAACTCTTTCTATCCTCCGAAAATCTATTATAAAATACTAACCTTCTTTAATTTTTGATAGTATCCAGTTAATGGGGTCGAAATAGTTATCTACTACCCTTTCTTTTAGCGGGATGATCGCATTATCCGTTATATGTATGCTCTCAGGGCATACCTCAGTACAGCATTTTGTAATATTACAGTAACTCACTCCTGCTTCTTTTCTAAGTAATTCGCTCCTGTCTACAGTGTCGAGCGGATGCATATCGAGTTCTGCGATCTTTATCATATATCTTGGGCCAAAGAATGATTCCTTGGCATTATTGTCTCTTAGGATGTGGCATATGTTCTGACACATGAAGCATTCAATACATTTTCTAAATTCCTGACTTCTTTCCACATCTTCCTGCTGCATTATTAATTCATCATCACCTTCAGGCGGAGTGAATTGAGGAATTTCCTTATGTTTTTGATAGTTCCATTTAACATCAGTAACGAGGTCTTTAATTACAGGAAAGGCTTTAATCGGATATACAGTTATAGGTACATCATGAGAGAGGCTGTCCATTCTTGTCTTGCATGAAAGCTTAGGCATACCGTTTATTTCAGCACTGCATGAGCCGCATTTGGCAGCCTTGCAGTTCCACCGGACGGCTAAATCACCATCGTAGTTTGCCTGAATGTAATGAAGGGCATCCAAAACTACCATACCCTCTTCTACTGGCACCTTATAGTCTACAGTTTCTCCTTTTTCTGCGTCACCTCTAAAAACTCTAAGCATTGCTTCAGCCATTATGAATCCTCCGAAAATAAGCTTTTAAGCTCATCTGGCATTTCCGGCAGCGGAGAAAGTCCAAGCTTCATTTCATCTCCATCCTGAGAAATAACAGAATTCACTTTGTTCCATTTTTTATTGTCACTTTCAGGGAAATCTACCCTGCTGTGTGCTCCCCTGCTCTCTTCTCTTTGGAGCGCACATTTGGCAGCAGCCTCAGCCACTACGAATAACGATCTTAAATCTACGCTGAGATTCCACCCAGGGTTAAACATCCTCGATCCTTCTACACTAAGAACCTTTGAGTCATTTATTAAAGCTTTAAGCTCGTTTAAGCCCTGCTCCAATTTATCCTTGATCCTGAACACACCAAAATAGTTCTGCATTATTTCCTGAAGGTTCTGATGAACCGTATATGGGTTCTTGCCTCCGGTATTATTAAACGGAGCAAGAATTTCTTTTTCATGCTGTGATATTTGATCTTTATTAATATTTATAGTGTTTGAGTCTATTTCATTTGCATATTCTGCTGCACCAAGCCCGGCTCTTCTTCCAAACACGAGCAGGTCTGAGAGTGAATTTCCACCAAGCCTGTTTGCTCCATGCATACCCGCCGCCACCTCACCCGCTCCAAAAAGTCCCGGCACCGTGCTTTGCCCTGTTTCGGCATCTACTCTAACTCCGCCCATTACGTAATGTGTGGTTGGACCTACTTCCATTGGGTCTTTGGTTATATCAATATCTGCAAACTCCATAAACTGATGATACATACTCGGGAGCTTCTTGATTATATATTCGGCCCCTCTATGAGAGATATTTAAGTACGCTCCTCCATGAGGAGTGCCTCTGCCTTCCTGAACTTCGGTATAAATTGATCTTG
>JABAHS010089811.1_pt1 | contig 10843 bp, 10 predicted proteins | sample 7062111 | NCBI WGS metagenome assembly JABAHS01 (sample SAMN14534600, study PRJNA622989) | marine sediment metagenome | biome: marine biome [ENVO:00000428]; feature: marine pelagic biome [ENVO:01000023]; material: deep marine sediment [ENVO:00002113]; isolation source: pool of 4 deep marine... | reverse complement strand
TCGAACCGCTCAAGATACCACGACAAGCGAGCGGCTGCGCGAGCTTGCGGTGGCCGCCCTCACCGGGCACGAGCCCCGCCCCGCCGCGCCCCCCCGGGGCCAGGGCCTGATCTCAGTGGCGGGCGGCTACGATGACAACGTGACGCTGGCCTCGCAGGCCGACCTCGTGGGCGTCAGCGAGGCCAGGGACCGGTTCACCGAGCTGTTGGCGGTAGGACGCTACAGGCTCTTGGGGAATGCCGAGTCGGGAGTGCGGCTGGATGCCGCCTTGTATGCCCGCCAGTACGCGGAGGTAAACCAGTTCGACCAAGCCGCATTGCGGCTCGGGCTCACGCGCACCGGCCGAGGGGCCCGCTGGAATACCGGCCTCAGCGGGCACGTCGACCGCATCCAACTAGATGGCGAGCCCTTCGAGGATGTCGTGACCCTGACCGCGACAGGCGCGCGCTCGGTCGGCGCCCGGGGGGAGCTGCGGCTTCGCTACCGCGTCAGCCGGATCGAGGCCGTGCAGGACTTCGAGCACCTCACGGGCTGGCGCCAACGCCTGCGCGTCGAGGGGCGTTGGGACGCCGCCGGGTACGTCAAGCTGGGCTACGAGCTCGAGTGGAACGACCGCGAGGATCTGCGGATCGGTGCGGAGTTTTTCAGCCAATCACCGCTGCGCAATAGGGTGTACGGCGAATGGCGGATCCCGGCGGAAGGCGAGTGGCAGCTATCCGTAGGCGGTGAGTACCGCCATAGTCGCTACCGCGACGCCGATGTGACCGCCAGCGGCATCGTTACCCGTGAGGACGACAAGGTCGAGCTCAGCCTTGGTGCAGAACGGGCGCTGACGCGCACTGTGCGCCTGTTTGGCCTGTACACCTACACTGACAACGACTCCGAGCTGGCCAGTTTCGACTACACCCGCAGCGAGATTCTCGGCGGGATCGAGTGGGCGTTTTAGGGAAGGGCGCGCGATAGGCAACGGGCAGGACTCATACCGGCGCCGTTCGCCGGGATTCGACCCGGTTTCTCCAGCATCCGCCGTGCGTCCGCGGCGCGCATGACCGGCGTGCCGTGCAACGCGAGGTAATGGTGCAAGCAGTCGATGCGCCCGGCGTCCGCGACTGCCGCTCAAGCCCTCGTGCGAGCCGGCCGCGGTACCGGCTTTCCCCGGGGCCGTCCGTACGGCCGCACCCGGCCCCGGCCGGGGCTGCCGTCTCGCTGCGCGATCCCTCCCCGCCGCCCTTGCCGCTCAGTCCCGCCGCGACGGCGGTCCCTCGGGCAATTCCAGCCGGCCCTCCAGATAGGGAATGACGATGTCCTCTTGGATGTTGCGCGAGACCAGCAGACAGTAGTGATCCAGCACTGGATTGCTGCCCGCATAGCCGGGGATCCGGACCTCCCCGTGGGCATGCAGCTTGGTCACCGCGTCCCACAACAGCGGGTCGGAGAGCAAGTGCGCGGTCGTCGCCCAGGCCCCGACCTCGTATTGTACGAAAGGGAATCGATCGTCGAGCAGCGTCTTGGTGACACGCTCCAACCGATCCAGCCCCTGCTTGGCCTGCGCCAGGCGCCCCCAGTGCTCGTCCACGCCCCTGGAACGCTGCAGGGCCTCTTTCCTCCGGGTCGCCTCGGCGGCCCCCAGGGGCGCCGGTGCCGGAACCGCGCGGTTGAGCTCGTGAATCCGGCTGTGAATGCGTTCCGCCAGGGCAAGCCGCTGCTCCTTTTGTGCAATGCCGCCCAGCAGGGGCGCCATGTCCGCGCACGCCCCGGCGCCCGCCGACCAGACGAGCGCGATGATCGCCACCACGCCCACCCCATTCCATTTGACGCTGCGATCTTCCATTGATTGACCCTCCTCGATGAGCCGGGGCCGCCCGCATGGATCGAGCATACCCTCCGCACCCCTGAGGGACTCGGGGCGAGCACTGCGCGCCGTGCGGGCGCCGCTCGTGTGTGCGGGCTACGACAGGGAAGAAGGTGGGATCACCGGACGGCTCCGCTCCATCCTTGCTCACGTTCATGCCGAACCATTCATGCTACGCCTCGGAACCGGTCCAGGCAATCCGTGCGGGGCCCAATCGATGCGCTTCGCAGGCTCACCGCATCCGCGTTCCTAGAGGGACATTTTCGGGCAGCGGCGGGAACGACCCCTCAGTCGAACGGGTTGCACAGCATGATGGTCTCGCTGCGGTCCGGTCCCGTGGAGATGATATCGACGGGGGTGTCCACGATCTCCTGGATGCGCTCCAGGTAGCGGCGGGCGTTCACGGGAAGCTCGTCATAGCTGCGCAGGCCCACGGTAGATTCCTTCCAGCCGGGGAGCTCCTCGTACACCGGCTCGCAGGCGCCGTAGGCCTCGGCGCCCACCGGCGGCACCTCCATCTGCACCCCGGCGCTGCGATAGCCCACGCAGATCTGCACAGCGTCCAAGCCGTCGAGCACGTCCAGCTTGGTGATGCACAGGCCGGAGAGGCTGTTGACGCGCACGGCGCGGCGCAGGGCCACGGCATCGAGCCAGCCGCAGCGCCGCGGCCGGCCCGTGGTGGCACCGAACTCGTTGCCCTGGTGGGCGAGGTGCTCTCCCATGTAATCGGACAGCTCCGTGGGGAAAGGGCCCGCCCCCACGCGCGTGGTATAGGCCTTGGTGATCCCCAGCACGTAGTCGATGTAGCGCGGGCCCAGCCCGCTCCCGGTGGCCGCGCCGCCCGCGGTGGTATTGGACGAGGTGACGAACGGGTAGGTTCCGTGGTCGATATCCAGCAAGGTGCCCTGAGCGCCCTCGAACAGCACGCTCTCGCCGCGGCGCGAGTGTTGGTACAACAGCTCGGGCACGTCGCCGACCAACGGCTCCAGCTGCTCGGCCATGGCCAGGCATTCGTCCAACACCGGCTGAAAGTCCAGCGCCTCGGCCTTGAAGTAGTGCTGCAGCACGAAGTTGTGGTAGTCGAGCACCTCGCCCAGCTTGGCGGCGAAGCGCTCGCGGTGAAACAGATCGCCCAGGCGCACGCCGCGGCGCGCCACCTTGTCCTCGTAGGCCGGCCCGATCCCCCGGCCGGTGGTGCCGATGGCCTCCTTGCCGCGGGCCTTCTCGCGGGCATGATCCAGGGCCGCATGGTAGGGCAGGATCATGGGGCAGGCGGCACTGATGCGCAGGCGATCGCGCACCGGCACACCCTTGCGCTCGAGCATGTCCATCTCCTCGAGCAGGGCGTGGGGCGAAAGCACGACGCCGTTGCCGATCAGGCATTGCACCTGGTCGCGCAGAATGCCCGAGGGGATGAGATGCAGCACGGTCTTGTCGCCGTCGATCACCAGCGTATGGCCGGCGTTGTGACCGCCCTGAAAACGCACCACCGCGCTCGCCCGGTCGGTCAACAGGTCAACCACCTTCCCCTTGCCTTCGTCACCCCAATGGGTGCCCACCACCACCACGTTCTTGGCCATTTTTTGGTATCCAGCTGCTGGTCGCGGCCTGCGCCGCCGCTACGATCACTTACGATCACTCCCCACGCCGCCTTGGCAGCGCCAGTTTTGCACGCTTGCCTGTTCTGCGTCCGGCTCTATTTTTCGTTCCCCAGCGCGACCACCATCCAGCGCCCGTCGTGCTGCTCCAGCGTTCGGCTGCAGCCCATCTCCTGCGCCCCGGCCCGCTGGCCGGCGAGCCCGCAGACCACGCGCTCGCCCCCCGCGCGCAGCTCGCGTACCTTGCGGCGCAGCTCGGCATCGCTCACCGCCGGCGCGAAGATGGCATCTCTCCCGCCATAGGCGGGCAGCGAGCCGGAGACCTCCACCAGGGTCTTGAGGTCGGCGCTGAATCCGGTGGCGGGCCGCGCCCGGCCGAAGATGCGCCCGATGTCATCGTAGCGCCCGCCGCGGGCGATCTCCTGTCCGTGACCTGGCACGAAGGCGGCGAACACCACGCCCGTCTGGTAGTTGTATCCGCGCAGCTCGGCCAGGTCGAAGTGCAGGGGGGCCGGCACCTGGCGCTGGCGCATGCGCTCGGCGATCCGCCCCAGGTCATCGAGGGCCCGGTGCACCTGCACCTCGGCACCGGCCAGCACCTCGCGCGCCTGCTCCAGGACCTCCTCACCGCCGTTGAGCTCGGCCAGGGCCAAGAGCATGCCCCGCTGGGCCTCGGACAGCGCGCGCCCGGCGAGCAGGCTTTCGACCTCGGGCACCGCCTTGCGCTGCAGCGCGCCGAACAACTCTGCCTCGATCTCGTGGTCGAGCCCGGCCTGCTGCGCCAGTCCGCGGAAGATGCCCACGTGACCCAGGTCCACGTGCACGTCGCCGACCTCGGTAAGCTCGAGCGTCTCCAGCATGAGCTCGAGCACCTCCATGTCGCTGTCGATACCGCCGTGCCCGTAGAGCTCAGCGCCGATCTGCAAGGGGGCGCGGGAGCCCGACAGGCCCTCGGGGCGGGTGTGCAACACGGTGCCCAGGTAACAAAGGCGCACCGGCTCGTCGCGCCGCATGCTGTGGGCATCGATGCGCGCGGCCTGGGGCGTCATGTCGGCGCGCACGCCCATCAGGCGCCCCGTGATCGAGTCGATGACCTTGAAGGTCTGCAAATCGAGGTCCTCGCCGGCCCCGGTGAGCAGCGAGTCCAGATACTCGANNAGCTCGTAACCCCAACTGTCGTAGCGGTCCAATAGCCGGCGGCGCAGCCGCTCCAGCATGCGCGCGCGGGGCGGCAGCAGCTCTTCGATGCCTTCCGGCAACAGCCAGCGATCGATCTTGGTCATGCCAGTTTCACTATCGGTACCGCTCCGCGCCCCGAACGCATGCGAACAGCCTATCTGAGCCAATACAACAGCGCCACGCCGAGCACCATGCTGATCAGCCCCGCCGTGCGCAGCGAGCGATCGTCCACTTCGGCCATCTGCAGCATGAGCCGGCGCATCGCCCGGGGGTTTAAAAAGGGCAGGACGCCCTCGATCACCAGCACCAGCGCCAGCGCAACCAATAGATCATGCCACATGGCGTCCCCAAAGCACCCCTGGCGCGGGGGCCGGTGCACCCGAGGCCGCGGGCGGCGCGGCGCGGTCTCTCCCCGCGCCTGCCCGCCGCGGCAGAGGGCGGCCCGTAGAGCCCGCCGTCTGCGAAGCGGTCACGTCGCGACCGTCTCGGGGAAGGGCCGGCCCCTCCGGCCTCAGGCTCTGCAACCGCTAGCGAGGGGCCTGCGTTTGATTGAAGTACTTGAAGAACTCCGAGTTGGGCTCGAGCACGAGGATATCGTCCTTGTCGGCAAACGACTGGCGATAGGCCTCCAGGCTGCGGTAGAACTCGAAGAACTCCGCATCCTCGCCGAACGCCTCCGCGTAGATACGGGTGGCCTCGGCGTCGCCGGTGCCACGAAGCTCCTCGGCCTCACGGCGCGCCGCGGCGAGCAGCTCGGTGCGCTCGCGGTCGGCCTTTGCCCGGATGATGGCCGCCTCCTTCTGACCCTGGGCCCGGTGCTCCTTGGCGATGCGCTCGCGCTCGGCGCGCATGCGGTTGAACACCGAGTTGCGCACCTCCGTGGGCAGCTCGATCTGCTTGATGCGCACGTCCACGATGTCGATGCCGAACTGGTTCATGCGCTCGTCGGTGCGCGTGACCAGGTTCTGCATGATCTCGCGCCGCTCGCCCGACACCACCTCGCGGATGGTCCGGTTGCCGAGCTCGGCCTGCAGGCCGTCGCGCATGGTCTGCGACAGGCGCAGCGCCGCATCGCGCTCGCGGCCGCCGAAGGAGCGGTAGTAGTTCTCCACCTTACCGATGCGCCACTTGACGAAGTAGTCCACGATGACGTTCTTCTTCTCGCCCGTCAGAAACGGCTGCGGGCTGGAGTCCAGCGTCAGGACCCGGGCATCGAATTTGCGCACGTTGTTGATCACGGGCGTTTGAAAGTGCAGCCCGGGCGCGTAGTCCGCGCGCACGATCTCACCCAGGCGGAACTTGATGGCCCTCTCGCGCTCGTCGACGTAGAACACCGACAGCCATGCCGCGACGAGGGCCAGCACCAACACGACGATTCCTGCGATTCGGGTAGTTGTCATCTATCGACCCTCCCTCTGCCGCGAGCTGGTGCTGAACCGGCTGGACGAAGCCCCCGACGAGTCGCTGTTGCTCAGCTGCTCTGCGGCGCCCTGTGCGCTCGTGGCCTGCGGATAGCGCTTGCCCGTGAGAAAACGATCCAGCGGCAAGTACATGATGCTGTTGCCCTGCTCGACCTTGACCACCACCTTGCTGACGCTGCCCAGCACCTGCTGCATGGTATCCAGGTACAGGCGCTGGCGGGTCACCTGCGGGGCCTTGCGGTACTCGGCCAGGGTCTGCGTAAAACGACTGGTCTGGCCGCGTGCATCCTCGGTCACGCGCAGCTTGTAGGCGCGCGCCTCCTCCAGCAGGCGCTCGGCCTCGCCTTCGGCCTTGGGCAGGATATCGCGCGCATAGCTCTCGGCCTCGTTGCGGTAGCGCACCTGGTCCTCTTCGGCCTTGATGGCGTCCTGGAAGGCGTCCTGCACCGCGTCCGGCGGCTGGGTGCTCTGCATGTTGACCTTGGCCACGAGCAGGCCCGCCTTGTAGATCTCCAAGATACTCTGGATGTGCTGCTGGGTCTCGATCACCACGATCTCGCGCCCGCCGGGCTTGAGGATCTCGTCCATGGACTTGCTGCCCACCACCTCGCGCAGCGCGCTCTCGGTGGCCTCCTTGAGCGTATAGTCGGGCTCGCGCACGTTGAACAGATACGACTTCGGGTCGCTGACCTGGTACTGCACCGCGATATCGATCAGTATGAGGTTCTGGTCCCGGGTCAGCATCTGGGCCTTGTGAGTGACGTTGCGAACCTCCTTGACGTTCACCTTTTCGACCCGCTCGATGGGATACGGGATATGCCAGTGCAGGCCCGGGGCGGTCACATCCGCGAACTTCCCGAACTGCGTCACCACGCCGCGCTCGGCCTCGTCCACGATGTAGATGCCCGACGCGGCCCAGAGGAGCAGTCCGATGGCGATGAGCAGGCCCAGACTGAACGAGGCGGCGGCCCCGCCGCCGCGCCGTCCGCCGCCGCCACCCGAGCGCCCACCGAACAGGCCGCCGAAGCGCTCGCGCATCTTGCGCACCAACTCGTCCAGGTCGGGCGGTCCCTCGTCCTTCTTGCGGTTTCCCCAGGGGTCGGGGTCTTTGCCCCCTCCCGGCTCATTCCAGGCCATCCGTCACTCCGATCGTCGTTGGAAAAAATGGGACTGCTTTGGGTCGTCTTGCGTAAACGGCCGTGAACACGACATTTTATGGGGCAACGACCTGCCTCGCAAGGTGTTCCTGGGAATCGGGAACAAACTCCACTGAAGGGTCCGCGTCCTTGAGCAGGCGGCCCAGGTCGCTCGGACGCATGTGCACCTCGAGCACCCAGCGGGCCTGGTCGTCCACCTGCTCTTCCACGATCTCCCCGCGCTCATAGAGCCGCGCCCGCAGCCGGCCCTCGGACATGGGGATACGCAGAAACCCGCAGACGGCACCCTCTCCGAAATACTCGGCGAGCGACTGTTCCAGCAGCTCCACCCCCTCGCCGGTGGCCGCCGACAGCCACACCCGGCGCGCCCGCCCGTCGGCGCCGCGATCGATGCGCGGCGCTGAGCCGGCGCGGTCGATCTTATTGTACACCTGAAGCTGGGGCACACCGGCTGCCCCGATCTCGGCCAGCACCGCATCCACCTGCTCGATGTAGCTGTCGCGCTCCGGATCGCTGGCGTCAATAACATGCAGCAGCAAACGGGCACGGGCGGTCTCCTCCAGCGTGGACTGAAACGCCGCGACCAGATCGTGGGGCAGGTGGCGAATGAAGCCCACCGTGTCGGCCAACACGATCGGTCCCGCCCCCGGCGGCTCCACCCTGCGCAGCGTAGGGTCCAGGGTGGCGAACAGCTTGTCGGCCGCATAGACGTGAGCGTCGGTGAGGCGGTTGAACAGCGTGGACTTGCCGGCGTTGGTGTAGCCCACCAGCGACACGGTGGGCACCTCGGCCTTGCGCCGGGCGCGGCGCCCGAGGTTGCGCTGCTCGTGCACGCGCTGCAGCCGCCGCTTGATCTGCTTGATGCGGTGACCGACCAACCGCCGGTCGGTCTCGAGCTGGGTCTCGCCCGGACCGCGCAGGCCGATGCCGCCCTTCTGGCGCTCCAGGTGGGTCCAGCCGCGCACCAGGCGCGTGGACAGGTGGCGCAGCTGCGCCAGCTCCACCTGCAGCTTGCCCTCGAAGGAGCGGGCGCGCTGGGCGAAGATGTCGAGGATCAGCCCGGTGCGATCCAGCACCCGGCAGGCCAGCAGCCGCTCCAGGTTGCGCTCCTGGGACGGCGACAGCGTGTGATTGAACAGCACCACCTCGGCGCCGGCCTCGGCCACCCGCTGGCGGATCTCCTCGGCCTTGCCGGTGCCGACGAAGCGCTGAGGATCGGGCGCATTGCGGGAACCGGTCACGGTACCCACTACGCGCGCGCCGGCCGATCGCGCTAGCTCCTCGAACTCGTCGAGCTGCTCGCGCTGACCTTCCGATTTCAGATCCAGATGGACCAGGACGGCGGCTTCACCGCTGCGGGGACGCTCAAACAACCTCGTCCCCCCCGCGGCGGCCGTAGAAGATGTGATCAGAGGTTACCGGTCTCCGAAGAGCTGTCATCGGCATTCGATATTCGAACATTGCGTGCGGGCACCACCGTCGAGATGGCGTGCTTGTACACCATTTGGTTGACACTGTTCCTGAGCAGGACCACAAACTGGTCGAACGATTCGATCTGACCTTGCAGCTTGATTCCGTTCACCAGGTAGATCGAAACGGGTATCCGCTCCTTTCGCAGGGCATTCAAGAACGGTTCTTGTAATGATTGCCCCTTGGCCATAGTCGATCTCCTTCTTTTAATTCTTTATCGTGATTCGACCGCCGGTCACATGCTCCGGGCACGCGCCGCGCGGCCGCGCGCGGTTATTTCATGTAGCTGTCGACTTACTGGCTTAAGTATAACATAGCTACCCTGCGGGCCTCTCGCCCGCGAGCCAGGCATCCAGTGCTTTCAGCAACTTGTCTGGGGTTTTTGAGTCGCCCGGGTCGAGCCAGCGGACCCCACCCATTGACCGCAGCCAGGTGAGCTGGCGCTTTGCCAGATGGCGCGTCGCGACAACAGCCTTTTCGACCATCTCCTCGTAACCAAAGTTCCCCTCCAGATAGTCCCAGACCTGGCGATAGCCCACCGCGCGCATGGAAGGAAGCTCGGGGCTCAGGTCGCCGCGCCCGCGCAGGCGCTCCACCTCGTCCACCAGCCCCCGATCTAGCATCTGATGGAACCGGTCTATGATGCACCGGTGCAGCTGTGCGCGCTCGGGCGGCGCCAGGGCCAGGCGCAGGGGCTCGAAGCCGAGTCCGGCCCCGGGGCCGCGGCCCAACAGGGCGCTCATGGGAACACCGCTGGTCTCGTAGACCTCCAGCGCCCGCTGGATGCGCTGGGGGTCGTTGGGGTGAATGCGCCGCGCCGCCTCCGGGTCCACCGTTCCCAAGCGCCGATGCAGGGCCGGCCAGCCGTAGCGCCGTGCCTCGGCGTCGATGCGCCCGCGCAGCTCGGGGTCCGCCGCCGGCAGCTCGGACAGGCCCTGCTCTAAGACGCGGAAGTACAGCATGGTTCCGCCCACCAGCAGGGGCACCCGTCCGGCGTCGTGGATGTCGTGCATCTCGCGCAGGGCGTCGTCGCGAAACCGGGCCGCCGAATAGGCCCCGGTCGGATCCAGGATGTCGATCAGGCGGTGAGGCGCCGCCGCCAGCACCTCCGGGCCCGGCTTGGCGGTACCGATGTCCATCTCCCGGTACACCAGGGCCGAGTCGACGCTGACGATCTCCAGGGGCAGGCGCTTGACCAGCTCGACGGCGATGCCCGTCTTGCCGCTGGCGGTGGGGCCCATGAGGAACACTGCCGGGGGGCGGCGCGCCTCGGCGGGCGGTGTGGGACGGGTTGGGGAACAGGACACCGCAAAACCGAAGTCAAAAGTAAAAAGTCAAAAGGCAAAAGTGGGCTGGTTCTGCCTGCGTGTCGAATGTTGAGTGCTCCGCGACAAACGTTCAAGTCCGGCGCGAATGGCGAAGGCACGGGTCAACCCGCATCCGCCCCCTTCGACTTTTGACTTTTGAATTTTCACTTGAATTTTCACCTTCCTCGCATGAACAACCGATCCAGCTCCTCGACGCTGAGCTGGCGCCAGGTGGGCCGGCCGTGGTTGCACTGGCCGCTGCGCTCGGTGCGCTCCATGTCGCGCAGCAGGGCGTTCATCTCGGCGGCGCTCAGGCGGCGGTTGGCCCGCACCGAGCCGTGGCAGGCCATGGTGGACAACACCTCGTTCAGCGCCGTGCCGATGCGGTCGGTGCCGCAGTCGGCCATGAGGTCGGCCAGCACGTCGCGCACCAGGGCCCCGGCATCGGCGTCGCCCAGCACCGCGGGCACCCGGCGAATCACCAAGGTCTCGGGGCCCGCGAGATCCACCTCGAAGCCCAGCTCCGCAAACCTGTCGGCGTGTGCCTCGGCGGCGTCGGCCTCGGCGGCGCTCACCGCGAGGGACACGGGCACCAGCAGCGGCTGTGAGCAGATGCCGTCCCCGGCCCGAGCGGCCTTGAGCCGTTCGTAAGTAATGCGCTCGTGGGCCGCGTGCATGTCCACGATCACCAATCCCTCGGCGTTCTGGGCCAGGATGTACAGGCCGTGGAGCTGGCCCAGGGCAAAGCCCAGGGGCGGCACCGCCTGATCCGTGGGCGCCGCGGCATCCTCGGCGCAGGGCGCCGGCTGGCCGTGCAGCGCCCCGTAGGCGGCCAGCTGCTCGCCCACCGCGAGCCCCA
>JABAHS010151810.1_pt2 | contig 10847 bp, 13 predicted proteins | sample 7062111 | NCBI WGS metagenome assembly JABAHS01 (sample SAMN14534600, study PRJNA622989) | marine sediment metagenome | biome: marine biome [ENVO:00000428]; feature: marine pelagic biome [ENVO:01000023]; material: deep marine sediment [ENVO:00002113]; isolation source: pool of 4 deep marine... | reverse complement strand
CACAGCTGAAGGATCATATTCAAACCGTTTCTCAAGCCGATCCGTGGCTGAGGACTCACCAACCTATGGTACGGTTTAAAGGATATAAGGCAGAACCGGCTGCGATCTCTCCAGACCATCCAATTTGCAAAAGGTTGAAAACCGCTTACCGTAAAGTGCTTTCGTCCGATCCCACTGTAGATGGTCGGATGGGATCATCAGATTCTCGTTTTCTAATACGATATGGTAACACTCCCACAGTGATATTTGGCCCCGGTCGAACCGAACAAATGCATGCCACTAATGAGTGGGTGAAACGAGAAGATCTTATTAATGCCACTAAGATCTCAGCTCTTGCCCTTGCCCATTGGTGTAACTTCAAGTGAACGATCGGTTTAATTGTCGGTCCGAGGGGAGATCTGCTAGACGGTTACTAAGTTGCTTGGTTTTACGTACTATCGATCCTATAAACAGCATCAAAAAGAGGAGAGCTCTTTTTGAGGAAGCAATGTTTACCATTTCGCTAAATCGAGCATTTCTTTATGTTCTTCGGTAGTCAGCCGTCTCCTCAGGAAAAGCCTTGTACTGAAGTATCTTGCTGCATAATCTGGCAGGACTGTCACTGCTTTTCTCTTAATATGGGGTAATTGTTCTGAAATTTTTAGAATACCAGCGATATTCGCCCCAGATGATATGCCTACGGCCAAACCTTCTTTTTGAGCTAGTGTCTCTGCCATTTTTATGGCCTCCTCACTTCCGACCAATACAAAATTGTCGATCAATTCTTTATGCTTCCGAATGATACTCGGTACGAACCCATCTCCGATGCCTTCTATTTCATGCCTCCCCCATGCTTCTTCTTTGTTCTCAAACCATTTTGCAGCTGTGGGGCATTCAGCGGGTTCTAATGCTACGATTTGAACATCTGGATGTATGTCTTTCATTCTTTTTGCGATCCCTATTAGTGTGCCACCTGTGCCGATACCAGCCACGATCAAGTCAATTTCTTCCCCGCTTTGTGCAAGAATTTCTTTACCCGTGGTCTCGTAATGCGCTTTGACGTTCGCTTCATCGTTCCATTGTTCTGCCACCCAATACGTTTGTGGATGTTCCTCGGCTAGTTCTCTGCAATGTTTGAGGGCTTCCATGGCATCACTCTCACCACCTGGAGTATATCTGAGTTTGGCACCAAAAAACTTATCGAGGAGCTTTCTCTCATAACTCATTTCTTCGGGCATCACGATGATAACCTCATATCCCAAATACTTCCCCAACCAGGCGAAGGATATACCCGTATTACCAGTGGTGGGTACAAGGATACGCATGTCGGGACGTAATTCTCCCCGTTCCTCCGCTTCTTTGATCATGTACAAAGCCATGCGGTCCTTAACACTTCCACTTGGGTTCATGAATTCGCATTTTGCCCAGATTTCAAAAGGGTAGGAGTTATCAATGGTGGATAACCGTAGCATGGGAGTTTTCCCAATCAAATCCGTCACGCTACTTACTGTCCTCATTTTTCTCCCTAGTCAACCTGAGTAGATAGCGTTTGGGGAGGTTAATCCTTCCTTATCGCCCTCCTACATGGACGAATTTCGCCCCTTTTTTGAGTTTCCTCAACACGGTAATTAATCTTTCCACTAAATATTCATGATATTCTTTACCTTTTTCTGCAGAAGCTGAAGAAGGTTTACCGACCACTGCATCTTCCGTTGTCTTCACGAGCCTTTTAGTATCTTCCTTGGTACTTGGAACGTAACAAAGAGTGTCTCGTGGATCCCTTGGGTCGGGATGGTAAAGCGTCTCTTCTTCTGCCTCAAAATCCTTTGCTTTGTCGAGATCGACTAACGCTGGGTATTTATGTAACATATGCGAGGTTTCAGTTTCATCTGCATGGCCGAGTGGGCCGAAACCCAACTCATCGACGATCTCTTTACTCATATATCCAGGATCAAAGATAACAACTTTCACATCAAGCGTTCGTTGGGCTTTTTCTACTGCAATTTGTATCCAAGGTATGTTAGCTAATCTGTGACCATTTAGCACGACGAAGTTTTCAAAACCATGGACTGAAAGTGAACGGATAATATCGTAAAGCATTTCTACTAAGATATCCGATCTTATGCTGATACTTCCTGGGAGAGGAAGATGGTGGGGACTCCACCCAAACCATAGGGGAGGGGCGACCATTACCCCTATTTCTTTGCTTACATCTTCGGCTACACTTATAGCAGCAAGAGAATCAGTACCTAACGGGGCATGTGCTCCATGTTGTTCCGTGCTTCCTACAGGGATGATAATTCGATCATCTTTCCTCAAATACTTCTCTACATCAGGCCATCTCTTTTCATGTAACCACATGTAGAACACCATATCGATGTTTCTTATTGGTTTAAAAACTCCTTCTATTCAACTTGTGGAGGAACGAGGTATGCTTCAGCCATGGCTATTGCTATTTTATGTGCGGGAATGTACCGTTCGTGGCTTTTGAGCGATTTGTATTGAAAGGCTGGGGAGCTTTTAAAAGGATGAATCTTCCTTTCTAGAGGATAGCTTACTGGCAAGTAGAAGGTGAAAAACTGTGAATAAGTACCGCGATTACCGACCAGAAGAAATATGGCCTTTAATGAGAAACGAAGAATTAGTCTCTCCAACAGCAGGAATGTGTGATGGATTCACGCAAGCAAACTTAGTGATACTCCCCAAAAAAGATGCCCTTGATTTTGCAATTTACGCCCAACGAAACCCTAAACCCCTCCCTTTATTGGATATTGCCGAACCTGGAGACTATGAACCTAAACTCATGGCACCCAATGCGGATCTCAGAACAGATCTCCCCAAATACCGGGTGTACAAAAAAGGGAACGTTACAGATGAACCCTTGAATATAAAAAAGTACTGGCAAGATGATTTCGTTGCGTTCTTAATTGGATGTAGCTTCACCTTTGAGAGGGCGTTAATCGATGCAGGCATCCCAATTAGACATAGAGAAGAAGGAAAAAATGTCCCACTATACAATACCAACAAGGACACTATTCCAGGAGGAACTTTTAAGGGGCCGATGGTGGTAAGCATGCGACCTATACATTACAAAAAGGTAGTAAAAGCCGTACAAGTTACGTCTCGGTTCCCCTCAGTGCATGGGGCTCCGATACACATTGGTGATCCTCCAAGAATAGGGATTACCGATCTCGATGATCCAGATTTCGGAGATGCAGTCACGATTCGAGAGGGCGAGATACCAGTATTCTGGGGATGCGGCGTGACAGCACAACTGGCGGCCATGAAAGCTAAACCTGAAATGATGATCACTCACTACCCTGGCCATATGTTCATTACGAGTAGAAAGGATAAAGAGTATTCGGTGTTATAAACAATAACAAGGAAGCTCTGTTCGTTGTTTTGAAACAGAGCGACGTTTTCACTTTTTTCGTGGCAGTGAGAAATCTCTTACTTTAGTATCTCCTTTAATATCCGCATGAGACTTGCATGGGTAGAGGTGGAGATTCCATCACACCATCCATTGGGGTATCCCGAAGTTCCATCCACCGATCCCGCTTTCGCTGCGTCCATGAGCATTTCTGCTTCGATCTCTGGTGAGTGTAAGAGATCTTTTTCAACGAGAAGAGATAAGGTAGCGATGATTGCATGAGCACCCCAGTTAGAAACTGTAGCAGGTACTAGAATATCCGTGGCAAAATCAGCAGCGATACCCTTTCCGCATTCACAGCGACACGTGTCTCCATAGGGGACTTCTTCTTTAATTAACTTCTTTATTTTCCCCATGCCAATTTCATTCCCTCCATCACCTATCCCTATCGTGGGAACTCCGTTATCCTCCGCTTGACGTAACAAGGGTTCGATCTTTGCAGCATACCTCGAAATATCATGTCCCCCCATGTTATGGTAGACACCCGCTTCATTTGCTCCTACTTTTTCTACAGCCAGTAAGAGACTAGGCGAGAACCTCTCAATAACCTCCTCTGCTTTTTTAAGAGCTTGCTTTTTCTCTTTTGGAAACCCAAGCAGAGCCACAGCATGGTTCGCTTTCTTAACCTCGTCTGGGTGAACCGCATTTAAACCTCCTGCAAGTGCAGTTGCCTTTATGATTGGTAGCGCTTCTTCTTCCGCCACAATGATGGGATTGACCTCGGAGATCTTCTCAATACCACGCGCAAGGCTGATAGCCCCAATTGGCCCGTCGGTCTCCTGGATAAAAAGTGGAGGTACGGGGAAACCAGTAGTAATGAATAGATAGTCACGCTGGTCAACCCTGTTCTTTATTTTCTTGGCAGCAAGTAGCGTAGGGAGTTCTTCCTGGACAGTAAACGATTCACGATAGATGGGAGTGATGATCCCTCTACCTCCGATGTCAACGGTGATCAGCCTCTCAATGTTTTTCACTTTTTCTCTCGTAGCCTCGGTAACGTCTTTCCTTTCCATTGAAACCCCTCATCGAAAGGATTTCTTAGTTCTCCATACGTTCAGCCTCACTTGTGAATAGCATCTTTGGATATTTTCGTGGCTCAAACCAAGCATCATTCTCTTCTAGTGTTCCTACGACCCCACTACTTGCGAAAAGCGCAAAGATTAGAGCAACCACTCCTTGAGTCATGACGTGGAAACCGACGAAGCGTTCACCCAATATGGGAGCCACGTACATTCTAAGCACTTCGAGTAAGGGAATAAAGATGAAAGAACCAATTACTGGACCGATGAAATAGTAAATGCCGCCAACAATACCCACCATCGCAATACGAACCGAAGACACCCGCTTGCCTATTAAGGTAAAGGATGAGAAGGGGTCGATATATTTAAAACGAAGAGCGTAGATACCGCCTGCTATCGCAGCGAAGAAGGCACTAACTACTAATGCCTTCATCTTATTGTTAAATGAGTTGATGCCCAACGCTTGAGCTGCCATTTCGTTATCACGAAGAGATCGGAGGTAAAATCCCAGCTTTCCATTCAACAAAATGTAGAGGACAAAAAACTCTAAAGCTAAAAACGCAAGAGTAACCCATACATAATTTATTGCACCAGGCCAATAGAGAAAGTAGAAATGCCGTTCAGTAGCAATATATTGACCATACAAGAGGCCTCTTTCCGCCCCCCACGCTCCAATTTCAGTGAAGGCATAATGCATTATTTCTCCAATTGCAATCGTGCCAAGTGAAAACCAGTGACTTCGTAATCTAAGAAGAGGATACCCCAGTAAAACCGCAAATAGAGCGGTGAGCCCTCCAGCTAGAAATAATCCGACCCACGGTGTGAGTTGAAAAGGAAAGGGTGGAAGTCCTGCGGCCGATGCAAAGGTAAAATACGCACCCAATCCAAAAAATGCCATATGGCCGAAACTTATTAAGCCAGTATACCCTCCTAAGATGTTCCATGCTAATCCAAGCATTGAGAAGATAAGGCAGAGAAAAATCACATCTAAAAAGGTCAGCTTACCAGTAAGTTGGAGAATGATTGTAAGGAAAGCAAGTATGATAAAACCTCCCATGAATGTTATCCCTTTAAAGCCCGTCAAATCGTCTTTCAAAAATTTAAGAACAGGTTTCAAGCCTAGGATACTCTGTTTAAGATCTCGAAGCTTTTTTTTCATTATCTTTCACCTCAATTAAGTTTCTCTACCAAAAAGACCGCTAGGCTTAACAACGAGAATTACCAAGAACACGATGAAGACCACCATTGTTTTTAAGTGTCCGGCTATACCAGCTAAGGCTGTACCGGCAACCGCTTCAGTCACTCCTATGATTAAACCACCGACAATCGTCCCCTTCATGCTACCGAAGCCTCCTAACACCACTATCACAAACATATACAGGCCGAATGGCCCCCCCATTACAGGTCTTATGGGGAAGAAGAGGGATAGAAAGCTTCCGCCAACAGCTGAAATTGCACAACCGAGAGCAAAAGCAATAGCACGCATCCTCTTTACAGGAATACCCATCAAATTGGCAGTTTCCATATCTTGAGCTGTAGCCCTAATGGCAATTCCCGTATAAGTCCTTTTCAAAAAGAGGAAGAACACGCCTGCAATTGCTAGTGCAACGAAGAAGGAGATGACTTTGATTAAGAGGGCACTATACCACCCCTTTCCGATAACTATATCCGAGTACCACGTAGTTACCGATCTAGTAGAAGCTCCGAATATCGTCTGCCCGCCATACCGAATAATGAGAAGAAGTGAGAAAGTAGTAAATATTTGAGTGACCATGGGGGCGTCCATGATCTTTTCAATCGCAGTTACTTCAGTAAAAGCGCCAGCTGCCCCTATGAGCAAAAAACTGAGAGGTATTGAAAGTAACGGATCGATACCAGCTAGATTAAGAGCAAAAAAGGTCACAAAACACCCTAACATCATGTAATCTCCTTGTGCAAAATTAACGACGTCTAACACCCCCCAGATGAGGGAGAGACCAAGAGCAATAAGCGCATAAAACCCGCCATTTAATAAACCGGTAATAATTGCCGAAAGGTACGGCTCTATAACTGGACTCAAAGTGATCCCTTTGGATTAGTAACCCCCAAAATTTTTCCTTTTTTAAAACAAATTCAAGTTTCCTCCTCCCATTGAGTAAGTTACTTTTCCTTTTTACAGGATCTCCCCCCCCCGATAATTTATAAGTCGAATATCGTAGCTGCCATTCAACAAACTTTAAAAAAAAGAATATCTTAACCTTGACAACCTCCCTAATTCAAGGATGAGGAGGGAGAGAAAATGGTAGATAAAATAAAAGCAGTCCATATGGGCGTCGGCGCAATTGGATCGCGCATTGTACGGCATATTGTGAACGAGCGAGAAGGAATTGAGTATGTTGGAGCTATTGATGTTCTTCCTGAAATCGTGGGAAAAGATCTTGGTGAAGTAGCAGATGTAGGGAAAAAGCTTGGCGTAAAAGTGTCAGACAAAACCAAAAAAGTCCTTAAAGAAACGAAACCGGATATTCTTGTACATACGACCACCTCGTTTATTAAAGATGTATTTCCTCAGATAGAGACGCCAATTAAACAGGGAGTTGATGTAATATCAACATGTGAACAACTCTCGTATCCCACCTTTGCAGATAAGGATCTCACCAAAAAGTATGACAAGCTAGCCAAAGAACATGATGTTACTGTGCTTGGCACGGGTATTAATCCTGGGTTTTTGATGGATGTTCGACCCTTCGTTCTTAGCACTGGTTGCACAAAAGTCAACAAAATAAAGGTAACAAGGAGAATGAATGCTTCTCCACGGAGAAAGCCATTCCAGAAGAAAATTGGTGCCACCATGACGCCTGATGAATTCAGAACAGCAATAAAAGAAGGTAAAATTACTGGGCACGTAGGCCTTGAGGAATCGGTCTCTCTCATAGCGGATAGTTTAGGATGGAAGTTAGACAAAATTAAAGTCGAAGATGTCGACCCCGTGATAGCAGATGAAGAAGTTTCAAGTAAGTTCTATTCGGTGAAACCAGATCATGTGAAAGGAACTAGTCAAAAAGCGTATGGTGTTGTCGGAGGCGAAAAGAAGATTTCGTTAATCTTTAAAGCATTCTTAGGAGCAGAGCCGTCCTACGATGAAGTTATAATTGATGGTACACCAGAGGTCAATGCTAAAATAAGTCCTTGTTGGCACGGAGACTATGGTACAGTGGCAATGGTAGTAAATAATATTCCTGTGGCTATAAATGCCCCTCCTGGCGTTCTTACTATGATGGATGTGGTTCCTATCTCCTTTAAATCGGGGAACTTGGCTAAATTTGTGTAGGAGTAATCCTCCTTCTTTCTAATTTCTCTTTTATTTTTGTTATAGCTCTGCCGTATACACTTCAGCTCTATTTGTTCCTTTAATCGTAAGTTTTGTAACTTCTCTTGCTTTAATACTAATCTGTGCGTATATTTTCCTATCTGTTTCATGTACCGTGTGCGTTTTAAGCCCTTCGATATGTTAAAGGGCCTTTAAACCCCGATAAAATGGGCTATCATTAAGGAAACCCAGTGGTCCCAAAGAGGGCATAACATAGACTTTTTATTCACAAACAGAGAGCATAGTAGATGTTGCTAAGGATCAACTGATCTCATAAAGAAAAACATGATTCCCCCATACTTTTGGATGATGCACAACTTCTCACAAAATGGTACATCGTTTCAAACAGCGATGGTTAAAATGGAAACAATGTGAAAGAGGCAAAAAACGAGAGTTAAGAAAAATAAAAGAAAAAAATAAAGTCTTGGACTGTAGCGTTGTTCTACCGTTCGTCCCAGCCTGGTAGCGGAACAATTGGGTCTCGAGTGGCGAACGCTGTGGGATAAACAGTGTGGTATAATCCATCATCGGGCATCATTTGACAAATCACGCCTGCAGCATATATGTTTTGGTGGGTCGTCTGATTGAACTTTACGCCTTCCCAAGGCATAGGAACGGCATCACTTGGGGCGTCGATATCCATGTTCAGCAATGCTTTTCTAACCTCGTCCCTAAAGGTCTCGAGGTCGGAAAGGTCTGCATGTTTACCCGCTTCTTCTATCGCAAGTGCAGCTACTTTAACCGCAGCATAGTCTCTTAACACGGCTCCTCCCGGTGTATATCCGTATAGCTTATTGAAATCGTCAACCACTCTGTCAAGGTGTGAGATGCTTTGATTTAAATCCCAATTGACGGTTTGACGAGTCATAAAGTAGTAACCATCTTCACCAACAGCATTAATGTATCCTGCAATGATGAAGCCAGCGTCTTGAGCGATAAAGACTGGAGGCATATAGGTTTTCGCTTTCATAGTGGAAACGAGAAGCTTAGCGTCTGACACATAGCTGGCATCAAATACGACATCTGGATCCCACGACTTTAATTGCTCAACCTCGGAGTCAAGAGTTGTCACTGTTTCGGCGTGATAGGAAATGGTACCTAAATGTTCCAAACCTGCAGCTGTTCCCTTCTCTTCCCAATCTTCAGCAGTTGCAGTACCGAATTCGGTATCTTCATGAATAATGGCAAAGGTATCTAACGGATCTTCGAAGTCATCGCTATAAGTTTCATCTAAATGCAGGACGAATTCAATCTGCTGGGTGTTGAACATTCCATCGTGAGGGCCGCTTCGGAAGAACCATTTTCTCTCAAGTTGTGTAAGGGTTGGTGAGCTGGATTCACCGTTTAGGTGAGGCACCTTGTAATCTTCAGCTACGCCTGCGGCAGTCTTGGTCACAGAGCTATGGTAGCATCCCATCATCAATACTGGATCGAAGTTTTCAATAATACGTCTAGCTTCCGTTGCCCCAGTAGAGGGATCGCCTGCGTGATCACCGTAGTGAAAAGTAATATTTTTCCCGCCCAGACTTTCTATGCCGCCATTGCTATTGATTTCATCCACTGCCATGCGTACACCTCTCCGAATGGAAGTACCTGTTTCAGCAAATGCTCCGGAAAGTGGCCATACACCACCAATATGAACAAGTTTCGGTTCTTCTTCAGCAGGTGGCCTGGTAAGTAAGTATCCTAACCCTGCACCCATGCCGATGATGATAACTACGAACACGGCTACTACGATTTTCATGTTTCTTTCCATTTTACCATTCACCCTTTTAGGGGTTTGAATTAGTTTGTAGGGATACTTCCTTTATAAAAGATAATCTATAAAACTATGAAAGTCAGCCTTGATCAGTAAAAGTAAACAAGGTAGTACCACGTTCCTTTTGAACGTCTCGTAGGAGATGGTGTTCCTCTGGGGGAGGCTGTAAACCTAGAAAGAACGCTTGTTGGAATAGGGTGTATGTCTTTATAGTTTCTTGCGTGTCATGCGAAAAACTCCTCGTTGAACCGAAATAGTCGTCTCGACAACCGTTAACGCCTTATTTCCTTCTCTCTTGTGGAACCTGGGACCGTTAATGGGTATCCGCACATTTCCTCCTACCGAGGGTACCCCTCACATACATGCGTCCTAAGGATTTGACATGAAAAGCTACTTTGTATATGGAGATTCTTTAAATAAGAATTTAGTAAGTAAAGAAAAAACGGTGGAAAAATGACTCAATCGCAAAATAACGTAATCTTACAAACAAAAGATCTCGTTAAACGCTTTGGTGGGCTAACTGCCGTCGATCATGTGAATTTCACTATTCGGGANNAATGTAATCACTGGGTTTTTGAAACCAGAGGCGGGACAAGTTTTCTTTGAGGGAAAAGACATCACCTTTCTCCCACCCCATAATGTTACGAGAGAAGGCATTGCAAGAACATTTCAAATTCCTCGTCCGCTTAGCAAGCTCACTATTTATGAGAATGTTCTTACTGCTGGTTTTTTAAGATATCGAGATTATGGGAAACTTTTAAGACGAGCGGATGAAGTTGTGGATTTGGTGGAATTAGACTATAAACGAGATCAGAAAGCAAGAACATTAAATCCAGTAGAGAGAAAGAAACTAGCTCTTGGCAGGGCGTTAATGACGAATCCTAAACTTCTTCTGATTGACGAGATCGTAGCAGGATTGAACCCCCGAGAAATTGAAGATATTCTAGATCTGCTTAGAGCAGTACATCAAGAAGTATCGAGTATTATTATGGTCGAACATGTGATGAGGGCAGTTATGCAAATCTCGGAACGGATCTTCGTTCTTGACTTCGGAAAGAAGATCGCGGAAGGGACACCAGAGGAAATTGCCCATAATGAAGAAGTAATTAAAGCCTATTTAGGTAGTAAAGGAGGGAAAACCTATGGTGCTACTTAAGGTAGATGGTATTGATGTAAGTTACGAAGAATTGCAAGTTATCTGGGATCTCTCCTTTGAAGTTCATGAGGGAGAGAGTTACGCTCTTCTTGGCCCTAACGGTGCTGGTAAAACCACTACGCTTAAAACCATTTCTGGCATACTCCATCCAGTCA
>JABAHS010000039.1_pt1 | contig 10863 bp, 15 predicted proteins | sample 7062111 | NCBI WGS metagenome assembly JABAHS01 (sample SAMN14534600, study PRJNA622989) | marine sediment metagenome | biome: marine biome [ENVO:00000428]; feature: marine pelagic biome [ENVO:01000023]; material: deep marine sediment [ENVO:00002113]; isolation source: pool of 4 deep marine... | reverse complement strand
CGCGCGCGGATACGTGCCGGAGAAGGTCACCGTGGTCCCCGCCGTGGAGGTGCCCACGTGCAGGCGCACGTCCCGCTGGCGTGCGCCACAGGGGCCCGCGGCGGCCTGCACTCGATTGACGACGGAGAGCGCGTCCACGGGCGGGTCGGCGAAGACGCGGATGCCGCCGCCCGGCTCGGGGAAGAAGACGAAGCGGGTGGCGCGGAAATTGACCAGCAGGGCAGACGGGCCAGCGTTGTACGCGCGGTAGGGTCTGCCATCGAAGTCGCCGCTCTCCTGCGCAGCGACATCGAAGAGGGTGTCGTCGACGACGAGATCGCCGTCGACATGCGTCACGCCTTTGGCGCGCAGCTCCCACAGGAGCTTCCACAGCGACTCCGTCACGAGGAACGGATCGCCACCTCCCTGAAGAACGAGGTCTCCGCGCAGCCGGCCCTGGGCGAGCGTGCCGTCGAGGTAGACCCTTGTCTTCCAGAGGTACGCCGGGCCGAGCAGCTCGAGCGCGGCGTAGGTCGTGAGCAGCTTGATGGTCGAGGCCGGCGCGCGCGGCTCATCGACGCGGTGTGCGAGCAGCACTCTGTCGGTGCCGGCCTCCGCGACCAGGGCGCTCACCGACGTGGCCGGGACGTCGTGCCCGGCGAGCGCGCGCACGAGCGGTGGCGGCAGGTCGTCGTCGCCGCTCGCGGGCGTCAGCGAGGCCAGCGCCAGCCCCGCCGCCAGAGCGTGTGCGGCGTGGCGTCGTTCAGCGCGGCACCAGCGCATCGAGGCTCGTCACGGTGACGTCGGTGTACTGCGGCCAGCGGTGGTCGCCGTCGGGATCGAGGTGCACGGTGGCGATTCCGGCGGCGCGGCCCGCCTGCAGATCGTAGAGAAAATCACCCACCATGACCGCACTGGCGGGCGCGGCGCCCCAGTGCTGCAGCAGCGCGTGAATGCCGTCCGGCCTGGGTTTGGGCGCGGCCTGCTCGCGCGCCATGACAGCGCCCCGCTCGAAGAAGGCGTCCAGCCCGCAGACCTCGAGCGTCGTCCAGGCGTTGCGCAGGCTGTTGCGGGTGAGGATGCCGGCTTGCAGGCCGCGCTCGCTCAGACGCGTCAGCAGCTCGGCGGCGCCGGGCCGCGCCCGGGAGACGAGGGCGATTTCCCGTTCGATCTCGTCGAGTCGGCGATAGCCGTGCGCGGCCTCGCGTTGCGGCAGGCGGTCGAGGTATTCGAGGATCGGCTCCCCGGAGGGCAGCCCCAGGGCGTGGCGGATGGCCTCGAAGTCGTGGACGGCCTCGGTGAGGGTGCCGTCCATGTCGAAGATCCAGTGCTCTCTGTCGGACAGGTTCATGTGGTCGAAGACCCGCCGCGTGCGGGCATTGCCGGCGCACATGCGGGATATGGACATCCGCCGCGCTGCGCGTTTAAATCCCGGCGGGTGTCAGGAGTCTGGGCATGAGCGGCACGAGAATACCAAAATCGGATCCCCTGTTGCGGCGGCGCCAGGACCGCGGCTACATCGTCGCCTGGAAGTACAAGTACCGTCACGAAGCGGGTCGTTTCGCCGAGGACGAGATGACCTATGGCCAGGCCTGCGAGCGCTGTGCGCAGCTGGCGGCGCAGGAGCCCGACAAGACCTTCTGGCCGGAGCTCACCTACGAGGAGTGAACGCCGGCGCCCGCCGGTGGGCGCTCGCGGCGTGCCGGCCGGGGGGGAATGCCGCCGGGGCGTGCCGCGACATCGCGTCGGGCGGCTTGATTTCCGTCTTCGCAGCCCCCAAGCTGCCGCTTGCAAAGGATCCTGACCCACGGACTCGATCACCCGGCTGAAGCACGACCATGGCCCACAAAAGCATCTACCGCGTCATCTTTCACAATCAGGGCAAGGTCTACGAGCTCTACGCGCGTGAGGTCAGCCAGAACGAGCTCTACGCCTTCGTGGAGGTCGGCGACATCATCTTCGGCGAGCGCTCGAAGCTGGTGGTGGACCCGAGCGAGGAGCAGCTCAAGTCCGAGTTCTCGGGCGTCAAGCGCACCTACCTGCCGCTGCATGCCGTCGTGCGCATCGACGAGGTGGACAAGGAGGGCACCAACAAGATCATTGCCGCCGTCGGTGAGAAAGGCAAGGTCACACCCTTTCCGATGCCGATGTCCCCGCCGGGCGGCAAGCCCGACTGAGCTCCCCGCAGGGCACCTAGGGCCGCTGCCGGCCCCGCGGAGTCCGGTCTTCGCTCGCGTTCGGCGCCGCGCCTAGACCCGCCGGCGGCTCTCGCCGAGCGTCATGCCGCTGGCGATCATGTGTGCCACGCGCAGTGGTTCCGGCATGAGCCCGTTGACGGCGAGGCGCTCGAGCAGCCGGGTGACGTCGGTGAGGCCGATGCCGGCGCGCTGCACGAACACCCCGCCGACCGCCTCCATCGGCCCCGCCCGCTCGATGAGTCGCCACTTGCGGCTTCCGCCGGCGACGCGCTGCAGCAGGGCGCGGCGTATGGCGGCAAGGTCGGGAGCTCGGCGAGCCACCACCAGCACGGGTATTTCGAGCTCCGCGTGCAGGCGCGCGATGTCGATGACGTTGAAACCGGCCATGGCGATGCCCTGCAGCATGACCAGCTGCAGGTGGGCGGCGAAACGCGACCGGCGGAGCGCTCGCGTGAGTTCGCGGGTGGCGTTGGCGCCGTCGCGCCTCACCTTGGAGCGCATGACGCCGTCGAGGCGCAGGCCGCTGTAGACGGCGCCGACGATCATCACGTCGCCGCGGTGGGTGCGCGCGAAAGGCGCGTCGTCGAAGCCGACCACGTGTGAGAATCGTCCCGCCAAGGTTACGCCGTCACGGTTCCGGGTCCCTCGGCCGGCAGTGTAGTTTGTAGTACCATGGGCGCAAATCCCGTGGCCGGCGTTAAGCATGAACGCAGAGGAGTTGATCGCCCTGCTCAGAAGCGCGGGCAGGTTCCGCGCTCTGGACGCGGCCGCGCTGCGCCGCCTGGTGGCCCTGGGCACGCCGTGCGGCTTTGCCGAGGGCGAGACGCTGTTCCGCAAGGGGGAGAGCGCTCAGCCCTTCTTCTACATGATCGTCGCGGGCAGCGCCGATGTGCTGCTGGCAAGCGGGGAGCGCGCCGGCTCGATGGGGCCGGGGGAGATCGTCGGCGAGATCGGTCCGGTGAGCCGCTCCAAGGTGCGCATGCGCACGGTGGTGGCGGCGGAGCCGCTGCAGCTGCTGCGCTGGGAGCTCCCCGCTATCGAAGCCGAATCGAGCGAGCTCCACGAGGCCGTGCTGCGTGCCATGAAGGACCTCGCCTGGGAGCGCGCCAATCCCGTGATCCGCAAGCTCGCCGGGGAGAACGAGTGAGGCGCTGAGGACGACGCGCGGCGCGTGCGCTCGTCGCGCCGCCTCAGTGCAGCCGTGTTTCGGCGGCGTTCGTCTGCGGTCCTGTCGGCGGCGTCGCGGGCATCGCCGTCTCCTCGGCGGCCTGCGCGTCGTCAGCGCCCTCGCCTCGCGGCGGCGCTGCGGGCTGCGCAGCGGTGTCGTCCGGCGCCGCGCCCGCCGACTGCTCAGCGGCCGGCGGCTGCGTTGCGGCGGCGCTCGCGTCGGCCGCTTGCTCGGCTGCGGCGGCGGGCGTGACGCTCGGTTGCTCGGCCGCGGCGCTCGCGAGCAGCGCGGGCGCGGCGAGATCCAGATTGACTCGCCCCGTCTCCGCCTCGCACAGCGTCGCCGCTCCCGCGGACATGTGCTCGTAGAGCCCGCGGTAGTGCTCCGTCATCCCCTGGAACAGCTCGGAAGTGCGCGAGAAGTGCTCGCCCACGCGCTCGCGGTAACGGTCGAACTCGCCGCGCAGCTGTTCCAGTGCCGCGCGATCGCGCGCCGCGCTGCGGCTGCGGGCCACGGCGATCGCATAGCCGATCGCTATGCCCGATGACAGTGCCACGAGTGCGATCACCCAGGCGGTGGTGGTGCCGATATCGGTCATGCGCGAATCCCCCTGCGGTCATGGTTGCGGCGATGCGTTTGTGCCGGGCACGGCCATCCGTCCGCACGGGGCTTATGCCCGACGGCGTTCAGCCTGTCGACGGGCAAGCGGCATAACATGCGGTGGCAGCGACGTCTGCAGGTACTGGCACGGACGGTAGGGATTGACGTCGCGAGCGGTCGGCGCGCACAACGGCTACCGGGCCTTGCGGGCCGCGGCGTCTGCGCTCGCTATCGACTAACCGGGGGCCGGCACGGGCTCGCGGTAGGGGACGCCGGTGCCGCCGAGGCCGCAGTAGCCCGCCGGGTTCTTGGCCAGGTACTGCTGGTGATAGTCCTCGGCGTAGTAGAACGGCGGCGCGTCGACGATCTCGGTCGTGATGGCGCCGAAGCCCGCCGCCGACAGCGCCTGCCGGTAAGCCTCCCGCGATGCCAGCGCGGCAGCGTGCTGTTGCGGCGTGGACGCGAAAATCACGGAACGATACTGGGTGCCGACGTCGTTGCCCTGGCGCATGCCCTGCGTCGGGTCGTGCGACTCCCAGAAAATCTCGAGCAATTGCTCGTAGCGCACGCTCGCCGGGTCGTACACCACCTGCACCACCTCGGCATGACCGGTACGACCGCTGCAGACCTCCTCGTAGGTCGGGTTCGGCGTGTGCCCGCCGGCGTAGCCGACCGCGGTGGAGTAGACGCCCTCGGTCTGCCAGAAGCGTCGCTCTGCTCCCCAGAAACACCCCAGGCCGAACACGGCGATCGCCAGCGTGTCCGGGAACGGCGGCCGCAGACGGTGGCCGTTGACGAAGTGCGCCTCGGCCACCGGCATGCTCTGCGCGCGGCCCGGCGGTGCCTCTTCCGGCCGCGGCATTGAGATCTTACGCGTGAACAAACCCATGACGCTCGTCTCCCGGTTTGCGCACGGCGACCCGTGCGCTCGTTGAGTGGGCGAACAATACTACGGCCAAGTGCGGCGCGTTTGAACCCCGCCGCCCGGCGCGCCCGAGCGGCGCCTGCGCCTCGGCGACGACTCGCCGGTCTGCTACCCTCGCGCGCTGGGCCCGGCGCCGAGTCGCGACCGACGCGGGCTGGGCAGCTCTGGAAAGGGGGCGTCGATGCCGCGTCTGTGCAAACCGGGACGGCTTTTGTGCGGCTTGGCCGCGTGCGCCGTCGAGGCCTTCGCCGACGCCGCCTTTTTGTTGCGGCGCGCGCGCTGGGCCGACACCACTGAGGCGGGCATCGTGCGGACGGCCGCGGGGCCGCCGGCGAGGGGCGCCATGGCCCACGCTCGCGCCCGCGCGAGCGGCGGGTGATGCCGTGCTGACCATCGACGGCGCGCACGGCGAGGGCGGTGGCCAGATCCTGCGCACGGCCCTGGCACTTTCGATGTGCCTGCAGCGACCGGTGCGCCTCGCCCGCATACGCGCCGCGAGACGCAAACCCGGTCTGCGGCGGCAACATCTCACGGCGGTGCAAGCAGCGGCGCGGATTACCGGCGCTCGCGTGGAGGGTGCCGCACTCGGCGCCGCCGAGCTTCAGTTCGTCCCGGGACCGGTGCGCCCGGGCGAGTACCGCTTCGATCTTGGCACCGCGGGCANNCACCGCGGGCAGCACCACACTGGTGCTGCAGACGCTGCTGCCGGCCCTGATCGGCGCCGGCGGCGCGTCGCGGGTGGTGCTCGAGGGCGGCACGCACAATCCGCAGGCACCGCCGTTCGAGTTTCTGCACAGGGCGTTCGTGCCGTTGCTCAATCGCATGGGCGCGCGCGTCGACCTGCGCTTGGTGCGGCCCGGCTTCTACCCCGCCGGCGGCGGGTGCATCGAGGCGGACGTGCGACCCGCGCCGCGGCTCGCGCCGCTCGAGCTGCTCGAGCGCGGTGGCGTGGTTTCCCTGGGTGGTGTGGTGTGGCTCTCGGCGCTGCCGGCGCACATCGCCGAGCGCGAGCGACGGGTGCTGCACCAGGATGCGCTGTGGCACTCCGCGCGGCTCGCCGTGCGCCGGGTGGAGCAGCCGCGGGGGCCTGGCAACGCGGTGGTGCTGGTCATCGAGTGTCGCCACGTCACCGAAGTGTTTGCGGCCACGGGACTGCGCGGCGTGCCCGCGGAGGAGGTGGCGGCGGCGGCGATGGCGTCGGCACGCGCGTACCTGGATGCGGGCGTGCCGGTGGGCACTCATCTGGCCGACCAGCTGCTGCTGCCGCTGGCGCTGGCGGGCGCCGGGCGCTACCTCACCGTCAAACCGAGCTCGCACACGCTCACCAACATGGCGGTCATCGGGCAGTTTCTCGACGTGCCCCTGCGGTGTCGACGCGAGTCCCGCGGCTGGTGCGTCGAGGCCGGTGCCCCGGCTCCCGCCGCCGTCAGTCCCGGCGCAACGACTTGAGCTCGCGGTAGAGTTCGCGCTCGCGCTCGGAGCAGTGCTCGGGCACCCGCACCCGGATGCGCAGCTTGAGGTCGCCACGACCTCCGCCGCGATAACGCGGCAGGCCCTTGCCGCCGAGGCGAAGGACCTCTTCGGGCTGCGTGCCGGCGGGCACCTTCACGCTCACGCTGCGGTTCAAGGTCGGGACCGTGATGGTGGTTCCCAGTACCGCCTCCGTGACGTCCACCGTCACCGTCCGCCACAGGTCCGCGCCGCGGCGTTCGAAGCGGCTGTCCGGCGCCGTGTACACGCCCACCAGCAGGTCGCCCGGCGGGGCCCCGCGCGTCTCGCCCGGCAGACCGTGTGCGGGCACCCGCAGGACGGTCCCGTCCTCGATGCCTCGGGGGATGTCGATGCGGATGGTCTCCTCCTGCTCGAGACGGCCCTCGCCGCCGCAGTCGCGGCAGGAATCCGTGACGAGCCTGCCGCTGCCGCCGCACACGCCGCAGGCGGTCACCTGCTCGAAGCGGATGCCGGCTTCTTTGCGCCGCGAGCTCGTCCGCGTGACCACCTTGCGGCCGGTGCCGTCGCACTCCCGGCAGGGTTGCGGCGGTTTGCCCGAGCGTGTGCCGAAGCCGCCGCAGGTTGCGCACACGACCGGTCGCACGAAACGCACGGTCTCGGCGCCGCCACGGTCGATACGCTCCAGCGCCACGTTGAGGCTGACGCGCAGATTGAGCCCGCGGCGTGGGCGTGCGGCGTGAAAGAAGCGCTCGAAGAGCTCGCCGTGGCCGGCGCCGAAACCGGCGTTGCCGAAGATACCGCCGAGATCGAGGTCGCCAAACAGATCGTCGAAAGAGAAGTGCGCTACCCCTTCGAAGCCGGCGGCATCGTAGCGTGCGCGCTTGGCAGGATCGGAGAGAATGGCGTAGGCCTTGGCAATCTCCTTGAAGCGCTCCTCCGCCTCGGGGGAACGATTGCGGTCGGGATGCCACTTCATCGCCAAGCGGTGATAGGCCTGCTTGACGGCCTTGGCGTCCGCGTCGCGGGGAATGCCTAGTACCTCGTAGTAGTCGCGCTCGCCGTCGCTCATGTGCCGTCAGCCTCGGACGCCGCCGATAGGCTATNNAGTCGCGCTCGCCGTCGCTCATGTGCCGTCAGCCTCGGACGCCGCCGATGGGCTATTAAAATCGCGTCTGCACCCGTTTTCCAGTAGCGTGTGTGCGCCGATGCCGCAGCCGGACACTGCCCCGAGACTCATGACTGCGCCCGACACCGTGCTCGCCGAGGGCGGCGCGTGCGCGGGTCCGCGCCGCCCCGTGGAAGGGGGGCCGTGACCGCGCCGCGCCCCACACTGACGGTAGGGCCGGTGCACCGGCACCTGCTGGCGCTCACCGTGCCCATGATCTGGGGGGTACTGGCGCTGATGAGCTTCAACCTCGCCGACACCTGGTTCGTAGCTCAGCTGGGCGAGCTCGAGCTCGCGGCGATGAGCTTCACCTTTCCCGTGGTGATGGTGCTGCTGAGCCTCGGCATCGGCCTGATGGCCGGTACCGCCTCGGTGCTGGCACGGCTCATCGGACGCAACGAGTCCGAACGCGTGCGGCGGGTGACCACCGACGCCCTGCTGCTCGCCGCCGCACTGGCCATTGTGCTGTCCGTCATCGGGCTTGCCACCATCGAGCCGCTCTTCCGGCTGCTCGGCGCGAGCGATGCGGTGCTGGTGCTCATCGCCGAGTACATGCGGGTGTGGTACGCCGGCTTCGTCCTGCTGCTGGTGCCCATGGTCGGCCTCGGCGCCATCCGGGCCACCGGTGACAGCCGGCTGCAGGGCCGCATCATGATGGCATCGGCGGGGCTCAATCTTCTCCTCGACCCGTTGCTCATCTTCGGCCTCGCCGGCCTGCCGCGGCTCGAGCTGCAGGGCGCGGCGCTGGCTACGGTGCTGGCGCGCGCGGTGATGCTGGCCGCCGGCTACTGGGCCCTGGCCCGGCGCAAGCAGATGCTGAGCTTCGTGCTTCCCTCGCTCCACGAGCTGCGGACCTCGTGGGCAATGGTGCTGCACGTGGGGCTTCCCGCGGCCGGCACCAACATCATCATTCCCGCGGCGACCGCCGCCGTCGTGGCCCTGCTCGCGCAGTTCGGTGCATCCGCGGTGGCGGCGTTCGGTGCGGCGACACGCCTCGAGCAGCTGGTGCTCGTGGTNNCCTCGGCGCCGGCCTGCACGATCGCATCCACACCGCCGTTCGTCAGTGCGCCGTGTTCTGTCTCGGCTTCGGCCTCGTCTGCGCGCTGTTGCTGGCGCTTGCGGGGCGCGTGTTGATGGCGCAGTTCAGCGACAGCGCCGAGGTGGTGGCCCTCGGGGCGGCCTACCTGTGGATCGTGCCCCTCAGCTACGGCGCCGCCGGCATCGTCATGGTGGTGAACGCCGCCTTCAACGGGCTCGGCCAACCGCTGCCCGCCGTGGCCGTGTCCGCACTGCGGATGGGCGCGCTGTATCTGCCGCTCGCTTGGCTGGGGGCGCACGCCGGCGGCGTCGCCGGCGTGTTCGTGGCCGCGTGCGTCGCCAACCTGGTCTCGGGTACGATTGCCTATCGCTGGTTCCAGCAGCGTCGTCTGAGCGGCTCGCCCGGCTAGACGGGCGTCACCCGGCTCGACGCGCCCGCATCTCGGTGAGCACGCTCATGGACATGTCTTTGTTTCCTCGCCGACGCCTCGCCCATCTGCCGACGCCCCTGGAGCCGATGCCGCGGCTCAGCGCGCACCTCGGCGGCCCGCAGCTTTTCGTCAAGCGCGACGACTGCACCGGGCTGGCGGGCGGCGGCAACAAGACGCGCAAGCTCGAGTTCTTGATCGCCGACGCGCTGGCGGACGGTGCGGACACCGTGATCACCGCGGGCTCGGTGCAGTCGAATCACGCGCGCCAGACGGCGGCGGCGGCGGCGCACTGCGGCCTGCGCTGCGAGCTCGTTCTGCCGCGGTTCGTTCCCTGGGAGGGGCCGGGGTACGAGGTCGTCGGCAACGTCCTGCTCGACCGCCTGCTCGGCGCCGAGGTGCACCTGCTGCCCGCGGACACCGATCGCGACGCCGCCATGGCCCGCGTCGCCGAGAAGGCGCGTGTGCGCGGCGCCCGGCCCTACGTCATCCCGGTGGGCGGCTCCAACGCGCTCGGCGCCCTGGGCTACGTCGAGTGCGCCGCCGAGCTGCTGCGCCAGGCAGCCGACCTCGGCATCGCGATCGACGCCCTGGTGACGGCAAGCGGCAGCGGCGGCACACAGGCCGGCCTGGTGGTCGGCTGCCAGCGGCTCGCGGCCGACTTTCCGGTCATCGGCATGTGTGACGCCGCGCCGGCGCAGGAGCTGGCCGAGACCGTGCGCGCTCTCGTCGCCGCGCTCGGCGAGCTGCTCGGCGGATCCCGGGACATCGACTGGGGCCGGGTCGAATTTCTCGACGCCTATGCCGGCGCCGGCTACGGCTTGCCGACCGACGCCATGGTCGAGGCGGTGACGCTGGCGGCGCGTCTGGAAGGGTTGCTGCTCGATCCCGTCTACACGGGCAAGGCGCTGGCGGGGCTCATCGACCTGGTGCGCCGGGGCCGGTTCCGCGGCGACGACACCGTCGTCTTCGTGCACACGGGCGGCGCCGCGGCACTCGACGCCTACGCCGGCGTTTTTGCGGGCGGCGGCGTCTGAGCGGCGGGCCTCAAGGCGCCACCGTCGGCAAGCCCTGCCGGATCCACTCGGCGATGCCGCCAGCGGCGTCGTAGACGCGCTCGTAGCCGACCTGCTCGTCGAGAAAGCGGCTGATCACTTTGCTGCGCACGCCCTGCTGGCAGATCAGCACCACCGGGTCCCCGCGCGCGGCGATTTCCCGCAGTGATGTAAGCCAGGCCTCGACGTCGTAGGCGCCGCNNCGGCGACGCCGTTTTCGAGCAGCGAACGCAGTTGTGCACTGCCTACGTTCTCGACCTGCGCTTCGAGCGGCTGCGCAACGGCGAGGGCTGCCGCGAACGCAACCTGCCCGTGAAGTGACCGTTTCATGCGCCGAGGACCTCCTTCAGGTGCGGATGCCCTGACCCTTGCGCAGCAGGTAGAGGCTGAACACGAACAGGGCCAGGATGAAGCCGACAATCAGGGTGTAGGAGAGGTAGAGATCGATGTCGGAGGTGCCGAGAAACCCGTAGCGAAACGCGTTGATCATGTAGAGAACCGGGTTCGCCAGTGAGGTGTTCTGCCAGAACTCCGGCAGCAGCTTGATGGAGTAGAAGACGCCGCCCAGGTAGGTGAGGGGCGTCAGCACGAATGTCGGCACGATGGAGACGTCGTCGAAATTCTTGGCGAAGACGCCGTTGACGAAGCCCCCCAGTGAGAACAGCACCGCTGTCAGCACCACTACCGAGACGATCACCAGAGGATCGTGCACGCGCAGGTCGGCGAACAGCACGGACACGACGGTCACCACCACACCCACCATGACGCCGCGGATGACGCCGCCGGCGACGTAGCCCAGCAGGATCAGGTAATTCGGTATCGGCGCCACCATCATCTCCTCGATGAAGCGCTGGA
>JABAHS010078503.1_pt2 | contig 10868 bp, 14 predicted proteins | sample 7062111 | NCBI WGS metagenome assembly JABAHS01 (sample SAMN14534600, study PRJNA622989) | marine sediment metagenome | biome: marine biome [ENVO:00000428]; feature: marine pelagic biome [ENVO:01000023]; material: deep marine sediment [ENVO:00002113]; isolation source: pool of 4 deep marine... | reverse complement strand
CACCTACCTAAAACGGTGAAAATTAAATGAAAATTGTGGTTTTGGGTGGCACTGGACTAACTGGCAGGTGCGCTGTAAGAGATCTTGCTGAAAGTCGTGAAGTATCTGAAGTTGTAATGGCAGGTCGAAACATAAACAAGGCGCAGAAACTTGCTGACAAGATCAAAAGCAAGAAAGTCTCTATTGCACAAATCGACGTAACTAAACACGAGGACACCGTAAAAGTGCTCAAGGACGCAGATGTGGCCCTCAACGCCGTTCAGTACTACTACAACATGGACGTAATGAAGGCAGCGCTAGACGCAAAGGTTCACTACCTAGACCTCGGCGGCCTCTTTCACACAGTTCTGAAACAGTTGAAACTAAACGACAAATTCCGAGAAGCTGGATTAACCGCTATACTGGGCATAGGAGAATGCCCCGGGATAACTAACGTCATGGCAAGGTACGCCGCGGATAGGCTGGATTCAGTGGACACAATTCTTGTAAGGGATACTTGGATGGATTTCACAGAGGGAGCACCGCCATTCATGGTAACATGGTCACTTTCCACACTCTTTGACGAGATGACCATCCCCGCCGTGATATTCGAAAACGGCCAATACAAAGAAGTCCCACCCCTCTCAGGCAAAGAAACCATGACGTTTCCAGAACCATTCGGCTCACAGGATCAATACTACACAATCCACTCAGAAGCTGCCACCTTCCCAGTCTCCTTCAAGAAAAAGGGAATAAAAAACGTAAATTGGAAAGAAGGAGGCCCAGGCTTGCTCGACATCAAAATACTCGTAGATGCCGGTCTTGCCAGCGAAGAACCATTAAAAGTGAAAGGCACTGAAATTTCTCCACGACAATTTTTGCTGAAGCTCTTAGATTCAAAGAATCTAATGGGCTGTCCAGAAGGGATAACGCCAAACGACACGGAAGTAACAAGAATCATAGCGATTGGAAAGAAAAATGGAAGAAACGTTTCCTACACTATGGACTCAATTTTTCACTCAAAAGCTGAGTGGGAAGCCACCGCCGGCGAAGTTGCGGTAGGAGTTCCAGCATCAATTGCTGCTCAGATGCTGGCAAGAGGGGACATCAAAGCCAAAGGAACAATACCCCCAGAGAACTGCTTCGACCCCGAGCCTTTCATGACTCAGTTGGCCAAGAGAGACATCAAGATCCTTGAAACAAGTAACAAGAACATGTGACCAGTTGTATCGCGTCTCTACCCTGAAATCAGAGGGGACCAAGGCCGATATTGCAGACGTCATGCTAGCCGGAACCATGTAAAGGGTTATCCGACCAATTCTCTCTGTGGTTTCTTCATTAATAAAGGAGCCGTGGATGACCGATGGAAGGCCTGAGTCCAGTCGCTGGTTGACAAATGAGGAGAAAATCTTGGGAAGATTTTACTTTTCTTCTGGTTCTGCTGCCTCTTCTGGTTCTGCTGCCTCTTCTGGTTCTGCTGCCTCTCCTACAACTTCTGCTTCAGCGAACCGCCGACTTATTCTTGTTATTCGGACCCTCACTTGGTCACCCGGTTTGGTGTTTGGAACAAAGGTTACGAGACCTTTGATTCGAGCGATGCCTTCGCCTCGGCGACTTGTCTCCTCGATCTTCACATCATATTCTTTGCCCATTTCCACTGGTTTCGGAGGAAATCGACGGCCATAAGGTCTTCTATCTCTTCTTTCATATCGCATGTTTTCACCTCTTCATCTCTTGTTTGACAAAATCCACTTGGTTCTTAAGTTTATTCTATTCAACAGTTAATGTCCCGTATCTTCCCACGTTCAGTTGCATTTCGCCTCTGAAGGACTTTATGTATCCGTTTTCAATTTTAACAGTGTCGTCAACGTTGACTTGGTCGATCTGTTTGTTCCAGAGAACTAGTTTTATGGAGCCTGTCTCGTCACTGATTACTGCATCGGCTACCTTGTATGTTTCATCTCGGTATCTGGAACGAACCTCGCGAGTGTCTGATTTTTCAATCACCTTCGCCACAACGTCAACCTGTCTCAATCCGTCCCTCAAATCTTTAATCTTCAATCTTTTCCTCCTTTTCCTCTTTAATCTTCTCCGCGATAGCGAATTTTCTTCCAATTTTCTGGATCTTGACTCTCAACCTTTCTCCAGTCTTGGCTTGTGGCACGAAAACTAAGAAGTTTTGTATTCGAGCTATTCCGTCGCCTCTAGTGCCTATATCATTAATGACCACGTTGATCTCTTGCCCCACCCTCACTGGAGCCCGTTGAAAACCAATAGCGTCGTACTTCTTCTCTCTCTTTCTGAAGCGTCTCGGTCTTACGTGTCTGGTCTTATCCGTAGGCCTTCTCGGCATCTAATTTTTCGTCCTTATCTCGGTCCTAGCCACCAAAAAGAGCTGATCTCGCCGGGAGAAACAATCTCACGCTTGGCTCATTCTGGCAACCGTTGGATGAAGAAATATTGATGTTGGATATAAGTTTTGTTTATATGAAGAATGCTTTTCATGTAGTAAGAAGACTCTAAGCTTCAACACCTTTCTTGGCGCGGGAAAAGCCTCTCTGCCTTGAGTCTACATTTCGATCTCTTTCTCTATTTTCGTGATCTCTTCTTTAGAAGGGCGTCGTGGATAATTGTAGATGGGGCCTCCTGGTTTCTCATTGTAGTAGGGTCTGTTGCAGTTTGGGCAGCCAGTGGTTAGGAAGGGGCGGCCAGTCTTGATCAAACGCCACACTACTGCTTCTTGAACTCCGAAGTCCGTGAGGCGATTGTCCCCATTAAACCTCATGTTTTCATATCGTGTCTTTCCCCTCGTTATGAGGAAATGTGCGATTTGGAGTTTTCTGTAATACTTGAGAGGTGGTTGAGACTGTTTTTCCAAGGCGGTTCCAGGTATAGGCGTAAAAGCAAACAAGCCAGGATACACTCCCATGTCCACGCACCACTGGATGGTTCGAATGATCTCCTTCTCGCTTTCTCCAAGCCCTGCTATGAGGTGAGTGGTCACTGACCCGTCCCCAAAAGTTTGCACAGCTTCTTTCAACGCCCTGCGATGTTCTTCCCACACGTATGGTCCGCCAGTCAAGGCACCCTTAACTCTGTCGAACAACTCTTTGGTTGCAGTGTCCAGTGCAATACTGACTCGATCAACGCCGGCCTCGAATAGCTTTTTCATATGTTTCTGATCCAAGGGTTGGCAGGATACGGAGATAGGCACTCCTACGCGTGACTTGATTTCCCTTGCGAGGTTACAAACGTCTTCCAAAGCCGTCGGATAGTTTAACGCTTGAATGCACACGCGTTTTATTGGGTCTCTTCGACCGACTCGCTCGATCCTTCGAAACACTTGTTCGGTTGAAAACAGAGGCCAACTGACTCTGGAGAGCATGTTTGCTTTGCCCTTGCTTGTTCTAGCTTGGGAACAAAAGCCGCAATTAGCACGACACTTTCCTGGCTGGTAAGTGAGCAGATACACGGTTGTCGGCGCAGCATCTAATCTGCCTTTCATCAACCCCAAGACAATCGCGGAGCCGATGGAAATTCGAATCTTCTCAGGGAAGCTTCCCTTTCTCATCAGTTGCCCTCAGTAGAGTTCAAACGCATAAATTATAGAACGCATAGTCTTAATACTTACTGTAGTCGGTGTGCCCCACATTGAAAACTGCAAATAGCTACGAAGACCTGCTACACGCGGATAGTGGAGCGCTTGAAAAAGCCTTGGCTGCCGTTAGGAGCATCAGTTGGAAGAATTTTGGGAAGAAAATCAGATTTTATGCTCCGAGCTTCATTTACTACAAGACGAACTACTTCTGCTCATCTCCGCAGGCTTTCCCATCTATCTCTATAACCGGTTCTTCTTGTGCTCTAAAATGCAAACACTGTAGCGGGAAGGTTCTGAATACAATGATCCCAGCAACCACTCCTGAAGACCTGATCAATCTCTGCGCCGAGATTAATACAAATGGAGCCCTTGGTTGTCTTATCAGCGGTGGATGCCTGCCAGATGGCTCTGTTCCTCTTGATAGATTCGTCGCCGCCATTGCTAAGGTTAAACAGGACACTGATCTGACAATTGTGGTGCACACTGGTGTCTTAGACCTATCTACAGCAAGAGGACTGAGGGAGGCGAAGGTTGACGCTGCCCTTATCGACATAATAGGTTCAGACGAAACGATACGCGAGATTTACCAGTTAGACGTTAACGTGAAGGATTACGATCGATCTCTTAGGGTCTTAAGCGAGTCCAGAATCCCGTTTGTTCCTCATGTTCTTGTAGGACTCCATTACGGCGAGCTCAAGGGCGAATTTGAGGCACTGAAAATGATCGCAAAATACTCGCCAAGCGCTATCATAATCATTGTGCTGATGCCGATACGTGGAACACCTATGGAAAACGTTGATCCTCCACCTCCAGAGAACATAGCGAAAGTACTAGCAACAGCTAGACTGATGATGCCATACACCCCCATCGTTCTCGGGTGCATGAGACCTAAGGGCGAGCACAGGGTGAAAACCGACAGTCTGGCGGTTAGTTCAGGAGTCAACGCCATAGCGTTTCCGGCAGAGGAGGCTATACAACTTGCTGAAGCTCTGGGGCTTGATGTTACCTTTTCGTCCTTGTGTTGTTCGCAAATTTTTGAGGACATCAAGCGCAGTCTTTGGAGCAGGTGAAAGGAGACGGCAGGGGATTTTCTGTCTTAACCCTCCTAGCGTTTACGAGGATGCAAACCGCTATTTGATAGTTAAGTTTAAACTTAAGTGAGACAAGTATCCGATTAGATACGTCAGGTGAAAACAAAATGACGGAAGCGATAATCTTGGCTGGCGGAGAGGGATGGAGGCTTAAACCCGCCACGTGGGTTCCGAAACCGCTCCTCAAGATGAATAAACAAACCCTAATAGACAGACAAATCTCATGGCTTCTATCCCATGGATTTGAAAACATCGTGGTAGCTTCAAATAGAGAAGACGTGACAAAACAACCCGTCAAGTACTCGATAGAAAAGAACGCGTTGGGAACTGGAGGAGCCACCAAAAAAGCGTTTAAACAAATTGAAGGAGACATAGCCTACGTCATGAACGTCGATGACATCGTGTTCTATGATCCCAACGAACTCTTCGAGTATGCCTCAAAAGGAGCGGGAGTTCTCCTCGCCAAACCCACCTTACCTTTCGGAAGAGTGACCTTCGGCAACGGAACCGAAGTAATAAGATTTCAACATAGATCAACCCTCGATTCCTACGTAAGCGCCGGACACCACGTGTTCAAAAAAGCGATAGTTGAGAAGTATTTTCCGGAAAAAGGTGATTTCGAATTCACTACAATGCAGAGACTGGCTGACAAGAGAATTCTCCATGGGTACATCTACCACGGAATGTGGTTCACCATTAACACAATGAAAGATCTAATACAGGCCAGAACATACTTGAGATGACTAAGAGTACATATACTAGAAGTAGGTCTAACAAATCCGTTTTTTCTTCTCTTTTGCATTCATGGTTGCCGATTCTTTTTGGTGCGCTTCGCATGCGCATGCATTGCACAAGAATGCTTTCTTGAGAGGTCCATAAAAGAACGGTCGCAAAGCACTCATTTGTGCATGATGATGAGGAATACATGTTATCAAAACAGAAATGTGTATAGAAAAGAAATAAAGTCCATTTATACACCCGACTAATTGACCTTGAAGAAATCAGCAGCGAGAGATAAGAATGGCCAAACTAAACATGAAAGGCAAGCCCCTTCTCATAATGGTCAATGGAGAAATCTTCGGCGTTGAAGAGATACGCGGTGATTCGGCCCCTACAAAAACTGGACAAAAGGACATGAAATTCCTAACTATAAAAGCCATAAACATGACAGGCCAAAGAAAACTAACTATACGTCTGGACCCCCGACTAATCAACGCCCTCAAAGATGACTACAGGGCCCTACACTACATCTACTAAAATTTTCACCCAACTGTAAAACACATCTAACCAAACGCGCGCACGATAGTCGGAACTACTTTTTGAATTGATGGCAACATCACGCTGATCAGAAACCGTGTCAAACAAGCGTGCCTGCAACATTGGACAGATATCCCACCGACATTATTGGACAATTATTGCTGAAAACTCCGTAGCTCCCCAGGTCGATTCTATTTCTAATTATATATAGGCTTACAATACTAGAGTTAGTTCAAGCTTATGAGGTTAAAAAATGGCCCTAACAAATCTGGCAGTGCTAGCCGATTATGTGCCATACATTTTGATACTTGGCGGCCTTGCGGCGTCTTCATGGTTGTTAACTCGAACGGCCAAGCCGTTGAGCAGGATCGTGAAACTTGCATCTTTTTTCGGGTTTTTCGTGGGAATTCTGTTGATGGTTACGGCGGCAGTGATTTGGTCGCCACCACTGCCCGATGCGTATACGAGATACCTATTAGTCGCCACTGGGCTGGCATTAGTATTGAAGCCGATCAAGGATATCCCTTGGGCAGCACTGATCGCCTTACTCATCGGTGGAGTATGTGTTGGATACGTTTTTCTATATCTTCCTTTACCAGAAAACGTTCTTGGCATATCGTCGACGTGGATTTACCTGATAATCTTTCTACTCCCAGCGTTAATTGTATATACTCTATTCAAGTTCATCGAAGACATATTGCGATTGATAGGAATGATTTTAGCATCTAGACCTGTGTCAATCACCCTTGGGCTAATATGTATCCTTCAAGGAATTCTTCTGCTCCTACATACAAACCTATTTAAATTCTTACCTTAAGGTGAAAGAAACAAAAGAGGAAGATCGGAGAAAGGAACGATCACGATCTAGCCTGGTGGTTACCCCTTGACCGTGATTTCCTTGATTACTCCTGCGGCAACAGTTGTTCCCATGTCACGCACCGCGAATCTTCCGAGCTCTGGAAAATCGCTGTAGGCTTCGATAGCGATTGGTTGAAGCGGCTCGAGTCGAACGATTGCCCCGTCTCCAGTTTTCAGAAACGCGGGTTTTTCTTCAACAGTCTGTCCAGTTCGTGGATCTAGTTTCTTGATCAGCTCTGAGAATCTACATGCAACTTGGCCGGTGTGGGCATGGACAACTGGGGTGTAGCCGGCAGCAATGGCGGTTGGGTGATATATCACGATGATTTGTCCGATGAATTCTTTGGCGACGGTTGGTGGGTTGTCGGGGCGCCCTGCCACGTCTCCTCTTCGTACGTCACCTCTCGCTATGCCTCGAACGTTGAAACCGATGTTATCTCCGGGTTCTGCCTTTGAAATCCTAACATGGTGAGTCTCGATAGATTTTACTTCTGCTTCAACGTTTGCGGGCATGAACACAAGGGTCTCACCTTCTTTCAAAACGCCAGTTTCCACCCTTCCAACCGGCACAGTTCCAACTCCGGTGATTGTATAGACATCTTGTATTGGAAGACGCAGTGGTTTTTCGATGGGTTTAGGTGGCGTCTCGAAGACATCTAGGGCTTCATAGAGGCTTGGTCCCTTGTACCATGGCATTTTTTCGCTTGACTTGACGAGGTTGTCGCCTGTCCATCCAGAGGTGGGCACGAACGGAACCTTCTCAACCTTATATCCGACCATTTTGAGCATCCGTGAAATCTCGTTTTTGATTTCTTCGTATCGCTCTTGACTCCAATTGACGGATTGATCGTCCATTTTGTTGACGGCAACAACCATTTGGTTTACACCTAGAGTGTAGGCGAGGAAGGCGTGTTCTCGGGTTTGCCCACCTGGTCCAATGCCTGCTTCAAACTCTCCCCGCTTCGCGGAGACGAAAAGGATAGCGGCATCGGCTTGACTCGCTCCAGTGACCATATTCTTGACGAAGTCTCGGTGTCCCGGCGCGTCAATAACAGTGAAGAAGAACTTAGGCGTCTCAAATTTCAGGAAAGCTAGGTCAATAGTGAGCCCTCGCTCTCGCTCTTCTTTAAGTTTGTCCAGAACCCACGCGTACTTGAAGGTTTCTTTGCCCAGTTGTTTTGCTTCTTCTTCATAGACTTTGGCAACTCGTTGTTCTATTGTTCCAGATAGGTAGAATAGATGACCTACCGTGGTTGATTTTCCGTGGTCTACGTGTCCAACAACAACGAGATTGAGGTGAGGTTTATCTGTTTTACTCACTCTTTTTCCTCCATATATTTACTCTAAATTTTCCGCTCAATTTTTGGTGAAATTCGATTACAAAGACAGTTCGTTCGGTTATTTTAATTTTTTGAAAGAACTTGAGGCGCTCTTGTGTTTATGCCTCTCTTTTTTTCCTTCTTCAATAATTTCGGAGACCACTTATGTTCCTTCTAGCAGAGTTGCCAAAAAATGGTTAACAAAGTGAGAAATGCAACAACCCGAACTAGCGGAGTCTTTCTCTCATCAGGTTCTTAGTCTGCCATGAGTATCGCTTGATCTTAGCAGACTTTCCATAGCCGCAGGCCGCGCACCGTTTTTTCTTGACGTTGTATCCTCTTCTGCCACATCGTCTGCATCGGAGGTGAAGGGTTTTTCCCATTCGCCTTCCAAAAGAGGAAGTTCCTTTACTTGTTTTTCCCAAAAGAACTTCACCTTGGGGGTGGAGAAATCAGAATTACGTTGTCTCCTCGAACGATGATTACTCCCAGTTTTTTCACGTTCTCCGGATCTGTTGTGTCCTCTGTTTCTTCAAGCACCAGATTAAGATGTTGATCAAACCCCTTCAGTTTTCCTCTCAGACTCTTTCCACCTCTGAGTCGAACAAGAACGACTTTTCCAAGACTCTCCTCCAGAATTTGAGTAGTCATCTCGCTCATGCTTTGTCCTCTCGCTCGCCTTCTCCTCTATGCGCTTTTATAGGTGCCTATGTCCATAATTTAAGGTTATCCATCAAACAACAATCTCGGCGGTGTCTGAAAACGGCTGCTAGGCGACATTTCTTAAGGGAAAAGGACGCTAGGAAGCTTCTCATTGAACTTTCTCAAAGGTTAAAGGTGGATCCTGAAAAGCTGGTTGGGTTTAAGCCACGCATCGAGGTGGCTGAGACTCCAACGGCTAGGCTTTTCATCGTTGACGGGAGCCCGTTGTTTGCGAGATCTGAGGGCATCTTCTTGCCAACGTTGATCTCAGATGGAGTTTTTCTTCTTCTTCCTAAAATCATTGTTGACATGGGCGCCGTTCCCCACATTTGCAGTGGCGCCGATTTGATGGCTCCGGGAATTGTTAGGATTGATGGGAATTTCAACACCGACGATCTTCTTCTCATCGCCGATGAGCGTCATGGTAAGCCGTTGGCGATAGGTGTTGCCTTACTCGATTCACATACCATGGGAAAAGTCAAACATGGAAAAGTTGTGAAGAACATCCATTATGTGGGTGACAGGCTTTGGAAGATACTGAAGGAGATCTAGGAAATCCTGTTCCCCAGTGCGCTCGCGCCTGAAACCATTTTGGCTCACAGATGAGCATCCTTTACTGTCTGGTCTCTTAGTTCTCTTTCCGCTTTTTTCACTATTTCCCACATTTCTTTTCGAACATCCTTTTCCAAAGGCCTAACTTCATGAGAGGCCAAGATTTCTTTGGCTCTTTCACTCGCCAATTCACACATGTCCTTGCGGCCCGCTTTGATCCATTCTTCTCTGCTTCCTCTATCTAACAGAATGGGTCTCCACTGATCACTCAACACGTGGTTGCTAGTATGTTTTTGAGCCAAATAATGGCCTCCTATTCCAACCTCCTCTATGACTTCAAGGGCCAAAGAGTCCGCGTTTACGTCGACGCCGTCCATAATTCGATAAAGTGCGCCAATAATCTCATTGTCCAGAACCAACTGCTCAAAACTATATGTCTTACCAGAATCCAGTATGGCAGGACCGTAAATGAGGCTTGCACCCGCTAACATGGGGACAATGGTAGTCATGACTTTTTCAAACATTGCTTGAGCCCCGGGAATCTTAGCATCGGTTGAACAAGCTCCTATCCAAGATGGAATCTTATAGTATCTTGCCAGTTGGGCGCATCCAGAGTTGATCAGCGGTCTTTCCGGAGCACCCAATGCCAATTTGCCCGTTTTCATATCCATTGTTGATGATACACTGCCGTAGAGCACAGGTGTTCCAGGATTTACAAGCTGAACTAGAGCTATTCCGCTGAGGACTTCGGCGTTGATCACAACCAGCTCACCTGCGATTGTGAGCGGCGCTGTTCCTCCTCCCATCGCCATACCCAATATGAAGAAGGGTAAGCCAAATTTGGCGAATTCGATGAGGGTCTCCGTGTCTTCCTTAGAGTGTTGCAGAGGACTTATTGGACATGTGCTAGCAGAGACTATTGGCTTCTTCTTAAGCTCTTCTTCGCCTCCCGCCACCGCTGATCCTATCTGAATGTAATTTCTGATTGTATCAGCACCATAAGTTGCGTGTGACACGTGTTTCTCAGTATTGTCCAATGCTACTGCGAGTTCGTGGAGAGCCCTTACGTGTTCTGGGATGTCATGTGCAGTGACTGTAGGAAGAAACACATGAACATTTTCCAACGCGTCCGTTAGCCTCGCAAATTTGGCGATATCTTCACTTCTTGAATCCCTCTGCATCCCTGTATCCAAATCGTGCACTCTTATTCCATAACTGGAATTGTTGAAGTAGGTTTTTCCGTATGGTTTAAGCTTGATTGTGTGCTTAGCATTTCTGGCATTCAAGGTAACAACTTCGGGAGCTTTCTTTATCAACTCCTTCAGCAAATGTTGAGGAATCTTCACAACTTTCTTGCCATAGTCAACAATTGCTCCAGCCTCATCCATCAGTCTAAGTGCCTTGTCCTCATAGACGCCTACACCGATCCGTTCGAGTACATCTACCGTAGCCAAATGAATCTCGTAGAGTTGATCGTTGTTGAAAAGGTTAAGCTGAAGCTTTTGAGACCAT
>JABAHS010149205.1_pt1 | contig 10873 bp, 8 predicted proteins | sample 7062111 | NCBI WGS metagenome assembly JABAHS01 (sample SAMN14534600, study PRJNA622989) | marine sediment metagenome | biome: marine biome [ENVO:00000428]; feature: marine pelagic biome [ENVO:01000023]; material: deep marine sediment [ENVO:00002113]; isolation source: pool of 4 deep marine... | reverse complement strand
ACGCTCGCGGCGCAATTCTTCCTCGTCTGGCTGTTCAACCGGGTGGGCTGGTTCTACAACTACAATCCCTCCGGGACCATCACCATGGTGCCGCGCACCGTCGGCGGCGTCATGGTCACCGGTCCGGAGGCCAGCGCCACGGCGCGCTACCTCGTGGCGCTCGGGCTGCTGGCGGTGTTTGCCCTTGCCAGCAAGAACCTGGTGCGCGGGCGCATCGGGCGCATGTGGATGGCCATCCGCGACATGGACATCGCCGCCGAGATCATCGGCATCCGCCCGTTCGTGGCCAAGCTCTCGGCCTTCGCCATCAGCTCATATCTGTGCGGGGTCGCGGGGGCGTTGTTCTTTGCCGTCTATCTGGGCAGCGTGGAGACCATCGCCTTCGACATCACCGTGTCGTTCCTGGTGCTGTTCATGATCATCATCGGCGGCCTCGGCAGCATTCTCGGCTCGATCATGGGCGCGTTCTTCATCACGGTCGTGCCCATCCTGCTCACCAACGCCCCGCACATGGTCGGCCTGGAAATGCCTGTGGCGCTGGCCAAGCAGCTCGAGACCATGATCTTCGGCGCGTTAATCATTTTCTTCCTGATCGCGGAGCCGCTCGGGCTTGCGCGCCTGTGGCAGATCGCCAAAGAGAAGCTCCGCCTGTGGCCGTTTCCCTATTAAGAACAGCTTATTACGCAGGCCCAAATTGCCGCTCATACGGAGGCATGCTAGGCTTTCGCCACTTCTAGAAAGCACAAGAAGATGCAGGCAGTCAGAGTGCCCGAGGGCACGAAGGAGGATGCAATGAAGCTCAAGACGTTGACTCTCGGGGCGATCTCGGCCCTGGTAGGCCTCACGGGGCTGCTCGGCGCCAATGCCGCCCTCGCCCAGCAGGAGCAGTTCGTTCCGCTCCTCGTCTACCGCACCGGCCCGTATGCGCCGAACGGCGTTCCCGTGGCCAACGGCATGCGGGACTATTTGAGACTCGTGAACGCCCGCGACGGCGGCATCAACGGCGTCAAGATCACCTGGGAGGAGTGCGAGACGCGCTACAACACCAAGCTCGGCGTCGAGTGCTACGAGAAGCTGAAGAACAAGGGCCCGACGGGCGCCTCCTTCGTCAATCCCTACAGCACGGGGATCACCTACCAGCTCATCCCCAAGGCGCGCGTCGACGAGATCCCGATCCACTCCATGGGCTACGGCCAGACGGCGTCGGCCGACGGCCGCGTGTTCAAGTGGGCCTTCAACTTCCCCACCACGTACTGGAGCCAGGCCTCGGCCTTCATCAGGTACGTGGCGGCGCAGGAGGGCGGCTTCGACAATCTGAAAGACAAGAAGATCGCCCTTGTTTACCACAACAGCCCCTATGGCAAGGAGCCGATCCCGACCTTGGAGGTACTCGCGAAGCAGCACGGCTACGAGCTGCTTCTCTATGCGGTGGACCATCCGGGTCAGGAGCAGGGCTCCACGTGGCTTCAGATCCGGCGTGAGCGCCCCGACTGGATCTTCATGTGGGGCTGGGGCGTGATGAACCAGGTGGCCATCAAGGAGGCGGCCTCGATCAACTACCCCATGGATCACTTCATCGGCGTGTGGTGGTCGGGCTCGGAGTCCGACACGGTACCCGCCGGCGAGGGCGCCAAGGGCTACAAGGCCGGCAACTTCCACGGCATCGGCACCGACTTCCAGCTCCACAAGGATATCGTGAAGTACGTCTACAACGGGGACCTGGAGGCGGCGAAGGCGAACCACCTCGGCGAGGTGCTCTACAATCGCGGCCTGGTGAACCAGCTCTACAACACCGAGGCCGTGCGCACCGCGCAGGAGAAGTACGGCCAGAAGTCGCTGACCGGCGCCCAGGTCCGGTGGGGGTTCGAGAACCTGAACCTCACCCAGGCGCGCATCAAGGCGCTCGGTGCCCAGGACTTCGTGCGACCCATCGAGGTCACCTGTGAGGACCACGAGGGCGGCGGTCCCGTGTTCATCCAGCAGTGGGATGGCAACAAGTGGGAGCGCGTCAGCGACTGGATCCAGCCCATCGCCGAGGTCGTACGTCCCCAAATCGAGGAAGCGGCCAAGCAGTACGCCAAGGAGAACGACCTGCCGATCCGCGACTGCTCTAAGGAGATGTAACGGCCATCCGCGGCTGACGCGGACGGTCTGATTGCGCGTCCACCTCCCCCCCGTCGGCGGGGAGGTGGATGGCCGTCGGTTTCCAGCCACAGCGGACGGCCAGCGCGGCGCGCAAGCGCAGGGCGCCGCGAGGGCTCCGCGACAGGACAACCATGAGCGCAGTCCCGAAGCAGGAAGCGGCAACGCCGCTTCTGGCCGTCAACAACATCGAGGTCATCTACGACCACGTCATCCTGGTGCTGAAGGGCGTCTCCCTGGAGGTGCCCGAGGGCGGGATCGTGGCCCTCCTCGGTGCCAACGGGGCGGGTAAGAGCACCACGCTCAAAGCCATCTCCAACCTGCTACGCGCCGAGCGCGGAGAGGTCATCAAGGGCTCGGTGACCCTGCGCGGAGAGCGCGTGGACGGCCTCTCGCCCTCGGATCTCGTCAAGCGGGGCGTCGTCCAGGTGATGGAGGGGCGCCACGTCTTCGAGCACCTGAGCGTCGAGGAGAACCTGCGCACGGGCGCCTACACCCGCGCGGACGGGCGAGGGAACGTGGAGCAGGACCTGGAGCTGGTGTACCGCTACTTTCCGCGGCTGAAGGAGCGGCGCGACGCGCAGGCGGGATACACGTCGGGCGGCGAGCAGCAGATGATGGCCATCGGCCGCGCGCTGATGGCGCGGCCGTCCATGATCCTGCTCGACGAGCCCTCGATGGGACTCGCTCCGCAGCTCGTGGAAGAGATCTTCGAGATCGTGGCGCAGCTCAATACCCGGGAGGGTGTGAGCTTCCTCATCGCCGAGCAGAACACCAACACCGCGTTGCGGTTCGCCAAGTACGGATACATCCTCGAGAACGGACGCGTCGTCATGGACGGCCACGCCCATGCTCTGCGCGAGAACGAGGACGTTAAGGAATTCTATCTCGGGGTGAGCGGCGAGAAGCGCAGGAGTTTCCGCGACGTCAAACACTATCGGCGTCGCAAGCGCTGGCTCGGTTGAGTGGATTGCTCTCTGCGAGCGCGAATGGCTCGACGCGCGCCTTGTATCTACGGGCAGATCCGCGTCCGCAGCCGTGGGCTGGTGAGAAATGCGGGCTAGCCGCGTACGCCTCCCGCGGCGGTTCAGAGCCAGCGCTTGCGCCGCTTGTACGATTTGATGTTCTTGAACGATTTGCGTTGCTCGCCGCCTTGGCCGAGATAGAACTCCTTCACGTCCTCGTTGTCGACGAGAGCGCCGGACGTACCATCCAGCACGACCTTGCCTTGCTCCATGATGTAGCCGTAGTGCGCTAACTTCAGCGCCATGCGGGCGTTCTGCTCGACCAGCAGGACCGTGATGCCGAGCTCGCTGTTCAACTTCTGGATAATGCCGAACACCTCCCGCACCAGCAGCGGTGAGAGCCCCATGGAGGGTTCATCCATGAGGATCAGTCTCGGTTTCGCCATCAGGGAACGACCGATAGCCAACATCTGCTGCTCACCGCCAGAGAGGTAGCCCGCCAACCCCGTGCGCTCGCGCAGCCGCGGGAAGTATTCGAACACCATGTCAATGTCGCGCCGAATATCGGAATCCCGCCGCGTGTGGGCGCCGAGGCGCAGGTTCTCTATCACGCTCATATCCGAGATGATGCGCCGGCCCTCCATGATCTGGAAAATTCCTCGTCTGACGATAGCCTCCGGATCGAGGCCGTTGACGACCTTGCCCTGGTACACCACGGACCCGCGCGTGATTTCACCGTCCTCGGTCCTGAGTAACCCCGAGATGGCTTTGAGGGTCGTCGATTTCCCGGCCCCGTTGGCGCCCAGCAGCGCAACGATCTGCCCTTCTCTGACCTCCAGACTCAGGCCACGCAGCACGAGGATGACGTCGTTGTAGACGACCTCTATATTGTTCACGGATAGCAGTGCGATCTGCGGAGCGGCTGTCGGTGCCGGTTGTGCCACCAGGGGCCTCGCTACTGAGGTCGGGTTCGAGCGCGTGTCAATCCGAGGCGAGCGGGACGCGCAAGGGCGTCCCGCTCGCACGGTCTTGTTACCAGCCCAGCCACTCCAGCTTGCGAGGAATGTCGGCCGTGTAGATCTTTTCCATGTCGGACTCGCCTTCCTGCTTCACCATACCACGGTAGACGAAGGCTTCAGTGAACCCGCGATGATCTTCCGCTGACCAGTTTCCGGGCGGGCACACGCCCTCCAGCCCTCGGGGCACCCAGTCCTTCTTCTGGTACATGGCTTTCTTGATGTTGGGACCGGTGATGCCGCCGTGCCGGTCGGCCCACTCCATCGCCTCCTTCATGAAGAAAATGGCGCAGACGCCGCGAACGTAATGCACGGCACGGTATGCTTCTCCTTTAGGATCGGACATTTTGGAGACTTCGCGCACCAGGTCCATGCCCGGGACGTCGTCGCCCCATTTGGCTGCACCCATCACCCACACCACGCCGTCGGCCGCGGTTCCCGCCGCCTTCATGACGTTCTCGTCGTAGCCCCAAATGTTGGCCATGAACTGCACGTCCACGCCAACCGTCTCGCAGGACTTGAGCAGAGAGATGTTCGCCCCCGAAGTGTTGGCGAGAAAGGCGTAGTGCGCACCCGATTCCTTCAGGCTCAAGCATTGCGCCTTGAAGTCGCCGGGAGCGAGGCTGTACTGGATCGCGGGGAGGACCTCGAAGCCGAGTTCCTCTGCGTAGGCCTCGCCTGCCTCTTTGGGTGCGTTAGGATAGGGGTGGTTGTCGCCCATGTGCACGTACTTGGGTTTGCCTATGCCTCTGTTTTTCGCATCCTCGGCAGCCCACTGAATGAGCGCGCGCGCGCCGTCAGAGTAGGACGGACCCATGGGGAAGTTATAGGGTGCAGCCTTCTTCGTCTTGGGTCCCTTTCCCGTCGGGTCCGTCAGGTGGCCCGAGTATGACGCCGAGTAATAGGGAATCTCGTCGCGGGCGACGAACTCGATCAACGCTTCGGTATCGCCCGTGCCCCAGCCCTGGATGGCCACCACCCGGTCACGCGACGTCCATTTCTTGTACGCGGAAATGGCGCGCGGGACGATGTACGTATAGTCCACCGTGTCGGCGTCGAGTAGCTTCCCGTTAATGCCCCCGTGTTCATTGATGTAGTTCATGGCGTCGCTTTTCGCCTGGCCGTACTCCTTCCCGACTACGGCGGTGCGGCCGGTGAAATCGACCAGACTGCCGACGGGGACGTACTCCTGCCCTGCGGCTGCGTCGGCCAGAAGGATTCCGGCCGCTGCCGCGATTAAGGTAATGAATCTATGTTTCATCATCGTACCCTCCGCCTGAAGCTCGTTGTTGCTATCTCGAGAGCGGCTATACCGCTCGTGTGCCGCTAGGACGCTCCTTTCCGTTACCGCTTCTCAGTAAGAGAAGGGGTACAACTTCCAGTAAGCTTTGATCTGCCGCCACCGGTGAGCAAGCCCGTCAGGCTCGAATATGAGGAACAGGACGATAGCAAGGCCGACGGCCATCTCCTTGAGGTACGGCAGGCCACCGCTCATGGCCCGTCCCATGGCCGTGGCGCCGAACCCCGCTACGCTTGCTTCCATGACTTCCGGTAACAACACGAGAAATGCCGTGCCCATCAGTGATCCCATGATGGATCCCAGACCCCCTATGATGATCATGCCGAGAAACTGAATGGAGAGCAAAATATCGAATCCCTCGACTGACACGAATCCGAGGTAGTGCCCGAACAGCGCGCCGCCGACGCCCGCATAGAAACTGGAGACCCCGAAGGACAGAATGCGGTACTTGGTCAGGTTGACTCCCATGATCTCCGCTGAAAGGTGGTGGTCTCGTACCGCCACGAAGGCGCGTCCGTCGCGCGTGCGCATCAGGTTTGCGGCGAGCACGTACATGATGACCAGATACGCGAGCGACACGTAGAAAAATCGCCGGTCCGTATCGAAATAAAACCCGAAAATGCTGAAGGGATTGGCCAGCGCCCCAGATGCACCGCCCGTGAACCACTCCGCCCGTGCAAAGAAGTCTTGGAGGATGAACTGCGACGCGAGGGTCGCAATGGCGAGATACAAGCCTTTGATGCGCGCCGCCGGTATGCCGAAGATCATGCCGACTGCGGTCGTCATCACGCCCGCCAGCGGAATGGCGAAAAAGACAGGTATCCCGGTGGTGTTGTTGATCCAAGCGGATGCGAAAGCGCCGAAGCCGAAGAAAGCGCTGTGGCCCAGGGAAATCTGCCCCGTGAATCCGACCAGAATGTTCAGCCCAAGAGCCGCTATGCCCAGGTAAGCGATCTGAATCATCAGGTTCGTGTAGTAGGCGTCCAAGATCCAGGGGGCCGCGCACGCGCCCGCGATTGACGCGATACAGAAGTAGCGCGACATCGCCGTGGGAAAGACGGTCGTATCCGCTCGGTAATCGGTTCGGAAATCGCCGCAAGGATGAGGTACCGCCATCCGACAACGCTCCCCCGGATCCCTATACGCGCTCGATCTCCTCGGTACCGAAGAGCCCGTAGGGTTTTAGCATGAGGATGAGAATGAGCGCGTAAAATGGGGCGACAGTGATCAAGTTGCCCCAGTTGAGCCACTGGCCGTCGACGAACTCCGCCACGTTTTCGAGGAGCCCGATCACGAGCCCTCCCACGATGGATCCGACGATCGAGTCCAGACCACCCAGGATGGCAGCAGGGAAAACCTTGATACCGAAAAAGGAGAGCTCAGAGGATACTCCGTTGACAATGCCTACCGTGACGCCGGCAACCGCCGAGACCATGGCCGATATAGCCCACGATATCGCGAACACCTGCTTGATCGAGATGCCGAGCGACTGCGCCACCTGTTGGTCGAAAGCCGTGGCGCGCATGGCCAGACCGATGCGCGAGAATTTGAAGAACCATGCGAAGGCCGCCATGATGACTACGGAGATGGCCATGCTCATGAGGTAAACGGTCTGGACGTTGAGCCCGAGGATGTTTACGGCTTTGGTCTCAAAAATAGGTGGGAATGGTTGCACGAAAACACCGAAGAGCCATTTCATCAAGGCCTGAAAGAATATGGACAGCCCGATGGTAACCATGATCACCGATATGACGGGTTCGCCGATCATGGGACGGAGCACGACCACCTGGAGAAGCACGCCGAACACGAGCATGAAAACGAGCGTGAGTATGAAACCCCATACGAAAGGGACCTGCAGGTCGGTGAGAATCCACCAACAGACCCAGGCCCCGATAAGCAGGAATTCCCCCTGAGCGAAGTTGACGACCTGGGAGGCTTTGTAGATGAGCACGAAGCACATGGCGACGACGCCGTAGAGGGTCCCGATGATCAGGCCGTTGATGAGGAAGTGCAGAAGAAGCTCGTAATTCATGATTGTTTGCCGCTGGCGGAAACAGCGAGAAACTCAGAAGCCGGCTCGATCTTTTCCGGGGGCANNGTAATTCATGATTGTTTGCCGCTCCGGGGGCAAGCAGCCCTCCCTTGACGCCCGCTCAAGATCGCCGCGACTGTACGCGAATGATGGCCTCGCGCGCCGAAATCAAGCCATCATCGTTTGAGCAAGCTGCTACGCCGCCTGTTGTCGGCCCGCTGGCGCCAACGTCGCCTCCAGATCGACCACCCGCAGTGTGGTTCGGATACGTTGCTTGCTGCCGTCCTGAAAGGCAATGGTCGTGTCGATATCCACGGCGGCTCGGTCACTGTAGATGGCGTCTATGATCGTTCCATACCTCTCTGTGACTACCCCGCGCCTGACCTTGCGTGTGCGCGTAAGCTCGCCGTCGTCCGCGTCTAGCTCCTTGTAAAGCAACAGGAATCTGCGGATGCGTTGTCCTTGCGGGAGCGCGGCGTTGACCGCATCCATCTCCTTTTGAATCAGGTCGTAGACCTCGCGCCGGGCCGCAAGATCGGTGTAGGTCGTAAACGCGATGCGGTTTTTCTCCGCCCACTTGGACACGATGGAGAAACGGATACAGATGATGGCTGCCAGCCACGCGCGTCCCGCGCCCAAAATGACGGCCTCGCCAATGTAGGGCGAGAACTTGAGCTTGTTTTCGATGTACTGCGGTGAAAAGCGTATGCCGGTGGCGGTAGTCGACAGATCCTTCAGACGATCGATAACGACGAGGTGTTGGCTCCGATTGAAATAACCGGCGTCTCCCGTGTACATCCATCCGTCATGCACGTCGGCACGCGTGGCCTCTTCGTTCTTGTAATATCCGGCGAACATATTCGGATTACGCGTGACTATCTCGCCCACTCCTTCGCTGTCGGGCTTGTCGATGCGCACCTCGCAACCCTCGAAAGGCACACCGACGGTGTCGAAGTCGACGTCTTCGGGCGAGTGGATCGTGTATGCGCCCATCAATTCGGTCTGCCCGTAGAGCTGGCGCAGCGGCACGCCCATGGCCAGAAAGAACTTGAACGTTTCGGGCCCGAGTGCCGCGCCACCGGTGGCCGCAGAGCGCAGCCGGCTGAAGCCCAAGCGGTCGCGTAAGGCACGGTAGAGCAGCAAGTCGGCGACTCTGGAGCGCTGACCGCGTTCGAGCGCTGAGAGACCGACGCGTGCACCGAGCTCGAACATCTTCTGTTTGAGGCGGGAAGCGTCCATGGTGCGGGAGCGCACCTCCGCCGCAATCGCCTCCCACATGCGCGGCGCCAACAGTATGCAGGTCGGACCGATCTCGCGCATGTCGTGCAGCATCGTCTCGGGCTCCTCGACGAAATTGACCTTCCAGCGGCATATGAACGATCTGGCCAAAGAGTAGACTTGCTCCATGATCCACGGCAGCGGCAAAACGGAGACATACTCGTCATCGGGGCCCATGGGGTCCACGTTGAGATAGGTCACCGCGTGGGCCATGAATGGTCCAGCCTGAAGCACGGCCAGCTTCGGATGCGACGTGGTGCCCGACGTCGTGCATAGGATCGCTGCGTCCTCTGCTTTCCCGGCGGACACGAGCTCATCGTATAGATTCGGCTCGCCCGCGGCGATCTCTTCACCGCGGCGCACGAGCTCTTCGGTAGTGATAAGGCGCGGATCATCGTACTTCCGCATGCCGCGCCTGTCACTGTAGATGATTCTCTCGACGCTGGGGATGGGTTCATTGAGCGAAAGCAGCTTGTCGACTTGTTCCTCGTCTTCCGCGAAGATGACCTTCGCTCGAGCGTAGTTGATGAGGTAGCTCACTTCGTCGTCGAGTGCGTCCCGGTAGATGCCGAGGCTCAGTGCACGCAGGCTGTGGGCCGCCAGCTCGCCGAAGACCCACTCCGGCCGATTGTCGCCAATGAGGGCTACGACGTGGTCTTTACGAACCTTGAGGCTGCGCAGCCCCAAAGCGAGCGTCTTAACGCGATCGTAGTAATCGGTCCATGTGTATTCGTTCCAAACGCCGAAATCCTTTTCGCGCATCGCAACTTCGCGGGGGTATCGCTCGAAGTTGTGTTTGAGCGCCTTCGGAAAGGTGTCGAAACGTCCGACGTCCAGCCAGTCGTATTCCATCAGTCTGCGCCCATTTCCTCACCCAGATAGGCCTCTTTGACCCGTTCGTCATCCATTATGGTTTCGGGCGAGCCTTGTGCAATCTTCTCGCCGAAATCCAGGACCATGACTTGCTGAGAAATGTCCATGACCACGCTCATATCGTGCTCGATCATGATGATCGTTATGCCCCATTCTTCATTGAGGTCGATGATGTAGCGAGCCATGTCCTCCTTCTCTTCCAGATTCATCCCAGCCATGGGTTCGTCGAGCAGGAGGAGCCCCGGTTTGAGGGCCACGGCACGGGCCAGCTCGACGCGTTTGCGCAGCCCGTAAGGCAGCGTGCCTGCGATCTCGTGGCGGATGGCTTGGATCTCGAGAAAATCGATGATCTCCTCGACCTCGCGGCGGTGGAGAATTTCTTCCTTCTGAGCACCACCTATCCAGTACAGGGCGCCGGTGAGGAAGTTGCTCTTGAGCAAGTGATGGCGGCCCACCATGATGTTATCGAGAACCGTCATGTGACCGAAGAGAGCCAGATTCTGAAAGGTGCGGCCGATGCCGAGGTACGCGCGGTGATTGGTCGTCATACGCGACAGCGCCTGGCCTCGAAAGTGGATCTCGCCCGTGGTGGGCTTGTAGCGGCCGGATATGCAGTTCAGAAGCGAAGTCTTACCAGCTCCGTTCGGCCCGATGACCGAGAACAGCTCGCGTTCGCGAACGAAGAAGCTGACGTCGTCCAACGCCAGAACGCCGCCGAAGTGGAGGCTTACCTCTCGGGCTTCGAGGATAGGGGAATCCGACAAGAGCCTACCCCCCGGAAACGTACACAGATGTGGATATGCTACCCGACAATTCTGGGATTGGAAGTGCTTGNNCAACCGCCCTTGCCTGCAGCGAAGCGGTGTCGCAGAATCGGCGCTGGTATCGTTCCCACTGGTCACCGGTATGACGGGGCGCGGTGAACCTGTATGAATGTACAAGAACACCACTACGACGATCTGGAAATACGAGACCCCGACGAACGGCGGGCGGCGCTGTTTGAAGCGTTGCCGAAGCAGATCGCGCACGCTCAAAAGCACGCTCCCGCCTGTCGGCGCATCCTCGAGGGCGTGGATGCAGCCGCCCTCAACAGCCGCGACGCGCTCGCCCGGCTGCCGATTACACGCAAGTCGGAACTGGTAGACCTACAGAAGTCGGACCCCCCGTATGGGGGATGGGCGGCAGCCTCCGGCGCACGTTACACGCGTGTGTTCGCGTCGCCCGGGCCCATCTACGAGCCGGAGACCGCGCGCCCCGACTACTGGCG
>JABAHS010103153.1_pt1 | contig 10877 bp, 8 predicted proteins | sample 7062111 | NCBI WGS metagenome assembly JABAHS01 (sample SAMN14534600, study PRJNA622989) | marine sediment metagenome | biome: marine biome [ENVO:00000428]; feature: marine pelagic biome [ENVO:01000023]; material: deep marine sediment [ENVO:00002113]; isolation source: pool of 4 deep marine... | reverse complement strand
TTGCTTTCCACCGTACCGTTCAGCCAGCCGGAATGACTTGGGTTTTGGATCCAGGTTTATCAACTCAGGCCTGCCAACAATTTTCATGTTAGAAGCCTTTATCTTGCGCCCATCATACAGAATTAGTTGAAAGCATTCAGACTGCCGCAACTGTAGCGTTTTTGCCGACAATTTGTCCATTATGCTTTTGGGTTTAAGTTGTCCATCATTGAGGCCCCAAGTGCAGGAAATTATTTTGTTTTCCAAAATAAGAACGCTTCGACTTATCCTGCCTTGAGCGAAACCCGGCTGCGGTCCCGGAAATTCAAGTTGTAATTCGGCGAGAGTACAGCTTGTCAAAAGCAACACTACTACAATTAACGTATCTATAAGTCTATGTTTTCGCGATCTTTCTATCATTTTTTATTGCTCCCAAATCACCCTGATATGGCAAGTTCCATCAAAAAAACCCACATAATAATATTGGTTTTTGCAACATAAAACGATTATACTGTTGTCACTTGTGAAACAATGTTAACATTTATTTTACTGTTCATTTAGCGAGTTGAAAATGAAAATAAGTGCAAGTTACTGGATGTTCGAAGGCGGACTCGAAGCCACAAAACCGATAGCCGAGGCAATGCAGGAAGCAAAAGATCTCGGTTTCGAGGCAATCGAACTGGCCATTGGAAGCAAAGGCGTTTTAACAGAAAAGACCACACAAGCCGAGTGTGAAGAAATCGTGGCCACATCGCAAAAAATCGGCATTGAGATTTCAAGTATCGCCTCCGGCGAAAGCTGGGGATGCTCCCCTACCGCCAACGATGATGAAACGAGAGCGAAGATAATTGATTTTACCCGCAAGGCGCTTCAGGTAACAAAATGGCTCGGCACAGATGCGTATCTTTTTGTTCCGGGCGCGGTAGATGTTTTCTTTTTGCCGGATGCCGAGGTAATTCCATATGACGTATGTTATGAGCGGGCCGAAGACGCAATCAAACAGCTACTATCGGCGGCAGAAGAAACAGGTGTGACAATTTGTGTAGAAAACGTCTGGAACAAATTCCTGCTTAGCCCGCTGGAGATGCGGGACTTTATTGACAGCTTTAATTCCCAAATGATTGGGGCTTACTTTGATGTCGGCAACGTTCTGCTGACGGGGTATCCCGATCACTGGATTCGAATCCTCGGCGAGCGGATAAAACGCGTGCACGTTAAAGACTTTAAACTTTCAGTTGGTACGGTTGAGGGCTTTGTAGACTTACTGGAAGGTGATGTCGATTTCGAGGAGGTCAAAAAAGCTTTGGCTGATGTCGTTTATGACGGCTACATAACGGCAGAACTTTTACCCTTTGAGCCGGGCAGGCCGGAGAAAACAGCACAGGCAATGAAGAAAATATTCAAGTAAAAGTAACTTCTGAGGTGATAGTGATGAGACATATTGTAAAAACAAGCAAGTGGTCAATCCTTATACTTTTTTTCACAGTCATCGGTAATGTGTCTCTGGTGCCAAATCTGGTTTTGGCAAAAGCCGAGGGAATTGACCAAAATCGTATTAAAGACATTACCAAGATGCTTGACGAAAAGCCGACAGGTTTCGGCAGACCAATTACCGATAGAAACGCCTGGAAGAAACTGGCTCAAAATGATTCGTTTAAAAGCGTCATCTCCGAAGCGGAAAAGCTTCTGAAANNACTTTTCGCGCACGGGCAACCGTACGCGCTGGCAGAGAGTTGCCGGTCGCCGCCGTGGCAGGATTCATACGCTCGTTCTGGCTGAATGTATGGAGAATAATGGACGTTTCCTGCCTGCGTTTGTTAAGATTGTTCGCGAGATCTGTTCTGAAAAGACCTGGGTAATGCCGGCCCACGACCGCAGCTTAGCCAATTTCAAAGGCACAAGCGTTGATATTGACCTGGGTTCTTCTATGCTCGCATGGTCCCTTGCTACGGCCGATTATCTTCTGGCCGATAAACTAAGTCCCGACACTCGTCGTCTTATTCGTGACAATCTGGAGAAACGTATTTTCAAACCGTATGAAGATATGGTACATGGCAAACGCAGTAAAAACTGGTGGATGACCGGTACCAATAACTGGAATGCCGTCTGTCTCGGCAGTGTAACCGGGCCGGCGCTTGCTGTAATTGAATCACCTCGCAGGCGTGCGTTATATATCGCTGCTGCAGAAAAATACTCGAAAAACTTTCTTAAAGGATTTACAGGCGACGGCTATTGCTCGGAGGGCCTCGGCTATTGGAACTACGGATTCGGTTACTATATCATGCTTTGTGAAAGTATATATCAGGCAACCAAGGGTCAAGTGGATTTGCTCCGAGATACCAAGATAAAACAAATCGCAAGTTTCGGATCAAAAATTGAAATTCTAAACGGCGTATACCCTGCTTTTGCCGATTGCTCCGTGAGGGCGCAGCCCGGTTCACAACTGATGTATTTTGTCAGCCGCCGATTCGGTTTGGGTTTGCGCCCCTGGGAGCAAGCTGATACAGTCTCGCCCGGCACGCTGTATCACAGTATGATGTACTCCTTTCCTAATTCCGCTTCAGACACCGCGCCGGCTCAGACCACTTCCGAAGGCCCCGGTATCCGTTCATGGTTTGAGAAGGCAGGCGTATTGATATCCCGGCCTAAGTCAGATTCTTCTTCGCGCATGGCTGTAGCTCTCAAAGGCGGCCATAATTCAGAACATCATAACCATAATGACGTCGGCTCCTTTATAGTGGTGTTGGGAGACAAGCCTTTGCTGCTCGATCCCGGTGGAGAAGTATATACCGCCCGCACATTCAGCGGCCGCCGTTATGAAAGCAACGTTCTTAATTCCTACGGCCACCCTGTGCCGATTGTCTCAGGTAAACTCCAGCGAACCGGCAGCCGGGCAAGAGGACGCGTGGTTAGCAAGACCTTTACCGATAGCACCGACACGCTGGTTCTCGATATCTCATCAGCCTATAATGTGCCGGAACTGAAAAAAATCGAAAGAAAATTTGTATATTCGCGACTCGGTGCCGGTTCATTGCATGTGACCGACGAAGTAAAATTCTCGAAATCCTGTGAATTCGGTACTGCCCTTATTACGTTTAACCGCTGGAAACAAACTTCTCCCTCGACGTTGATTATCTATGATTCAGGAGAAGCTTTACTCGTTGAAATAAAATCAGCCGGTGCCGATTTCGAGATTCGGCCCGAAACTATCGAGGAAGATGTCAGCGCACGAAAAAAACCCACACGGTTAGGCATCAATCTGAAAGGTGCTGTAAACAGCGAGATTATTACGCTTAAAATCACACCAACAGAGCCACCCGGCAGTTAGAGTTGAACTACAGTGACCGAATAAGAACACTGATCGTCACCAGAGAGGTTTAATTTATTTGAAGACAAATATAATACAGTATCCTGAGAAAAAGTGTCTTTCATATTATCCAGGATTCTGGTATTTATATAACAACCCTAATGGAGAATAATCATGAATAAAATGTTGATTGTAGTTTTTACGTTTACCCTGCTACTTATTTTTGGGGGCTGTGCATATAACACAGAGGAAAAACATTTAGACAGATTCATTACCGCCCATGTCAACAAAGTCGAACCTCTCACAACACAGGCGAACCTTGTATATTGGGACGCATCGACTACCGGCAAATCGGAATATTATGATAAGCTCAGCCGGTTGCAACTTAGAATTAGTCGAATCTACAATAATCCAAAGGAGTATGCCTTTGTTCAAGGCATTAAAGAATCCGGACAAATCAGGGACGCCAGATTAAACCGACAACTGGACAAACTCTACTATGCTTATCTTCGTAACCAGATAGAGCCGGGGCTTCTGGAAAAACTCGTTGATGCTGACACTAAAATTCAGGAAAAGTATAACACATTTCGCGGCACCATAGACGGTAAAAAAGTTACAATGAGTGATATCTACACAATAATGACAACGGAGAAAGATTGTCGCAAAAGGGAATTAGCCTGGCGTGCCAGTAAGCAGGTGGGCGATGTTATTTTTGAGGAATTAATCCAACTGGTCAAACTGCGAAACCAGGCGGCCCGGAAAGTCGGCTTTGACAATTACCATACGATGTCGATAGTCACGGGCGAGCAGGATGTTAAGGAACTGAACCGCATATTCGACGAGCTTCGTGAATTGACCGACACGCCCTTTGCCCGAATGAAAGACGAATTAGACCTTATCCTGGCAGATAGTTATGGTATTGCCGTCAAAGACCTGATGCCCTGGCACTATCATGATCCATTCTTCCAAAGAACCCCTCTGGTATATGAACTGGATTTGGACCTTTACTACAAGAATCATGATGTAAAAAAACTATCAGAAATATATTACGCAGGTGTCGGTTTGCCTGTGGATGATATCCTTGCCAGAAGTGACTTATATGATCGCGAAGGCAAGTATCCGCACGCGTTCAGCGAAGACGTAGACCGAAGCGGAGACGTTCGTATTTTGTGTAACCTTCAAAATACCGAGCGGTGGATGGAGACTATATTGCACGAATTGGGCCATGCCATTTACAGTAAATACCACGATCGGAGTGAGCCCTGGCTTTTGAGGGAGCCGGCGCACAGTTTCACCACGGAAGCAATTGCGATGTTCTTCGGCCGAATGAGTCGCAACTCCTACTGGATGCAGGAGATGCTGAACCTGAGTGAGAAAGAACGAGCGGACATCGCAAAAGTAAGCGAAAAATACCTTGCGTTTCAGCAGGTTCTTTTCGCACGCTGGGCGATGGTCATGTTTAGTTTTGAAAAGCAGCTTTATGCCGATCCCGACCAGGATTTGAATAATTTGTGGTGGGATTTGGTTGAGAAATATCAACTTGTTAAAAAACCGCCGGGACCTGTTGACGCCGGCTGGGCTTCAAAGCTCCATTTCACAACGGCACCATGCTATTACCATAATTATATGATGGGCGAGCTGCTGGCCTCTCAATTGCATAACCATATAATTCACAACGTTTATAAGCTGAAATCAGATGAAGGTGTCAGTTATGTCGGCCAGAGGAAACTCGGAGATTATCTGCAAAGCATGGTTTTTGAGCCGGGGGCATTGTATCATTGGAACGATATGATTGAACGTGCGACGGGACAACCTCTAACACCGAAATACTTTGTAGAACAGTTTGTTAAATGATTTTTACAGGGAACGAGAGATGACTTACTTAATTGCCATATTTGTTTACTTATTTATCCTTGCCGTTATCGGGATTTACAAGTCCCGACAGGTCAAAACCCAGGCTGATTTTGCAGTGGCCGGCAGGACACTTTCACCCTGGATAATGGTCTGTACGATGCTGGCCGTGTGGATCGGCACGGGCTCAATTGTGGGCAATGCCGGGAAAACTTATGAAGTCGGCATGGCGGCATTCTTTCTGCCTTTGGGGACTTTCGTCGGCATGATTTTGCTGGCTTTAATCGCCACGCGGGCCCGAAATATTGAGGCCCTTTCGGTACCTGAAATTATCGGCAGACGATTCGGCAATACTTCCCGTTTATTAGCTGTGGTCGCTCTGGTGATTGCCTATATGGTGATTGTCAGCTATCAATTCAACGCGGGCGGCATGGTGCTGGAGGTGATAACGGGCAAGAAAGAAAAAGTAGTTTTGAAAAATGAAAACACACTAACAAAGAATCAGGTCCGCAAGGGATATTTCCATTATGAACCACCTCGTGACTGGACCGGAACTACAGAGATACAATATCATGTGAAAAAGAAAGTGTCGGACGAATGGTCTCAGACGCCGGAAATCTTTACAGTGAGAGTCGTTCGTGCCACTGAAATTATCGAACTGCGTAAGACTCTTGAGAAAGAGATTCAGGAATTGAAAGAAAAGATTCAGGAGGACAAGGACGCATCTGAAACAGATAAGGCCATACTTTTGGGGCTGAAGAATACGGGCGTGATTAAAGAAAATACATTTACCCGAGTTATTATAGAAGGATACGACGAAGGTTTTAAGAAACACGATGAAATCTACCGATTGGCCGCGATACCGCCAGAGGGCGAACTTTTTCTGCATGAACCCGTACTGACCGCCCAAAGAGCAACGATTATCGCCGCGATTTTCATCGTTGCTTATACCATGCTGGCGGGACTGATGAGTCTGGCGTTTGCAGATATTGTTACAGGTATAATTATTACAGTTACCTTGCTGATTGCCTTTCCCGTACTATTGATTAAGGCGGGAGGTTTTGACGGTATGCTGACGTCGTTCACCGCAATGGGAGATCGGCCCGACCACATGAAGCTGATCGGGGTTTTTAGTGCCGCAGATTATATTAATTTTCTATTGCCTGTTTTTCTGTTGGTTCTGGGTGACGCAAACCAGTACCAGCGGATTTTCGCAAGCAAAAACGCCAGGGGTGCCCGCACCGCCGTAATCATTATGATTTTCCTGGCACTTCTGATAGAAGAATTAATCATAGCCGAATCATGGTTTGCCGGGAGTATGACTCCCGATCCGGAAAACGGTCGCTATATTCTGATTTATGCAGCCCGACATTTTTTGCCCCTTGGGATAGGGATTATTTTTATGATTACGGTAGTGGGCATTATTATCTCCACGGCGGATTCATTCCTACTGGTTCCTTCGACGACGTTTATCAAGGACATCTATCTGAATCACATCAATCCCAGGGCTTCCGAAAAACGAATCGTTTTCATGAGCCGCTTAATGGTGCTGACCTTTGGAATCATCGCCTGGCTGGTTTCACGAGTGTTTTCGGAGTCTACGACGGTATTTGAAAAAGCGCTGTATGCCTTTACTGTTTATGGCTCGGCGATTACTCCCTGCCTGGTCGCGGCCCTGTTCTGGAAAAGGGCCACTAAAGTGGGCGCAATTGCTTCTATTCTGGCAGGTACAGTGACAACGCTTCTCTGGGAGGAAATAATAAAGGTCCACTTACCGGCAGAGATGGCAAAACTGGATGCGGTACTTCCGGCAATAACCCTGTCGGTGATTTGTTTAGTAGTGGTCAGCCTGTGTACCAATAACAAAGAAAAAGCGGCTAACGAATAAAATATTTGTAAGGCAAAGAGATGTTTTCAAAAAATATATATATCGAAAGACGCAAAAGATTAAGAGATCAAATAGGTTCCGGAATAATCTTGCTTTTGGGTAATGAAGAATCTCCAATGAATTATCCCGACAATCCATATCCCTTTCGACAGGATAGCTGCTTCCTGTATTTCATCGGGCTTGATTATCCCGGCCTTGCTGCCGTTATCGACGTCGATGAGGTCAAAGAGTGCGTCTTCGGTGATGATATAACAGTAAATGATATTATCTGGATGGGACCGCAGCCATCTCTAAAAGAAAAATGCCAAAAGGTTGGTATTTCTGAGACTGCACCACTCAATCGATTGCAGGAAATCTTGAAAAAAGCTGTTGAACAAAATAGAAGAGTGCATTTCCTTCCGCAATACCGGGCGGAAAATACTTTAAAAATCGAAAGATTACTGGGGATACATCCATCAGCAATTAAAGACGAAGTGTCAGAAACTCTGATAAAAGCAGTTGCTGCTCAAAGATCAATAAAGACCGAAGGTGAAATCGCCGAGATTGAAACCGCTCTCGACATCTCCTACGAAATGCAGACGCTGGCGATGAAAATGTCCAAATCCGGTATATATGAAAGGGAAATAGTCGGAGCGATGGAGGGGCTTGTACTTTCTCGTGGTTCTCGCCTGTCTTTCCCCACTATTTTCTCAGTTCATGGAGAAACACTCCACAACCACTATTACGGCAATCAAATGAAAGAAGGCGATATAGCTGTCAACGATTCCGGTGCCGAATCTTTACTTCATTATGCCAGCGACATCACAAGAACTATCCCCGTCAGTGGAAAATTTTCACAGAGACAAAAGGAAATCTATGCAATTGTCCTCAATGCACAAGAGAAAGCGATTGAAGCAGTCCGGCCGGGTGTAGAATTTCGCAATGTCCATAAACTTGCTTATAAGACTCTGGGATCAGGATTAAAGGACCTGGGATTGATGAAAGGCGTCATCGAAGAAGCTGTTGACGCCGGTGCCGTTACGTTGTTTTTCCAATGCGGATTAGGACATATGATGGGGCTCGATACCCACGACATGGAAGACATTGGCGAGGATTATGTCGGCTATACAGATACAATCAAAAGAAATCCTGAGTTCGGCTGGAGATCCCTTAGGCTGGGAAAGGAACTTGAGGCCGGTTTTGTAATCACAGTAGAGCCCGGATTATATTTTATCCCCGAACTAATTGACCGGTGGAAGGCAGAGAAAAAGTGCAGCGATTTCATCAACTATGATATGGTTGAAAAATACAGGGATTTCGGAGGTATCAGAATAGAAGATGATGTTTTGGTAACGGAAAACGGACATCGGGTACTGGGTAAAAAGATACCTAAAACGATAGACGAAGTGGAAACAATGTCATCCTGAAATTCGGATTATAAGGAAGAGTGAGATGCAAAAACTGACTATCCATATCTGTCTTATCGCAATAACAATAACGCTCATTTCCCCTTCGTCCTTTGCGGCCGGGGATGAACCTGTTGCTTACTGGAAATTCGACGAAGGAAAGGGAAAACACGCAATTGACAAGGTCACTGAACAGCGAGACAAAATCAATGGAAACTTTTGGTACGTTCCAGGGATTTTAGGAACTGCTGCTAAATTTGATGGTTACACCACCCACGTAGTCCGTGATTCCGATGGTGCACCGCATCTCGAAGATGCCTTCACAATAGAAGCATGGATTGCACTGCAAGCCTATCCCTGGAACTGGACGGCGATAGTAAATCAGGAAAAGGACCATAAGGCCGGTTACTTTTTTGGAATCGATGCAGAAGGAGACATGGGATTTCACATTTCCATCGAAGATCAATGGTGTGAATGTAACTCACAAAGCAAGTTGCCTCTACTGAAGTGGTCCCACATAGCAGCAACTTTTAGTAAAGACACGGGCATCAAAATCTATATCAACGGTAAACAGGCCGGTTCTCTTGCAGCAAAAGGGCAAATGACACCTGCAGAAGGAACGGATTTATTGGTAGGCAAGAGCCACCGTAAGATGAGCCCCAAAAACACCGAGCGCGAACCGAGTCGAAAGCAATTATCAAATATGGTATTTGACGGTATCATTGACGAGGTGAAGATTTATAATCAGGCGTTGAGTGCGGAAGATATAAGCAAATCCTTTGCAGCGGTCAGGTTAAAGAAGAAGCAGCCTTTAAAATGGCGGGTGATGCCTTCGGGACCTGAGGGAGCAGGTAAATTTGGTGCGTTCTATACCAATCTTAAATACTGCGATGAATGGGATACACTCTGGCGCGGAAGCGGCCCTGATGTCGTAGTAAGATTTGAGTATGCCCCAATTCGGCTTGTTAGCTGGCGGGGTATCTCCTACAACCCGTGCTGGGTGACCGAAAACGGCAACTGGTTCAGCAACGAGTTTATGGAACGCAGCGCTCCCATGGGCTGCGGCGAGTCGATGTCAGACAAACAAGCGCGGTATTCCAATATAAAAATCCTTGAGAACAGTGACGCCCGGGCCGTGCTCTACTGGCGCTGTGCTCCCGTTGATATTCATTACCAGTTTCCCAATGCTGATGGAAAAACAAGCTGGGCTGACTGGGCCGAGGAGTATTGGACGGTTTATCCTGATGGAGTAGCTGCCCGTAAAATCGTGATGTGGACGAGTAACCTTAAAGCCTGGCATGAGTGGTGCCAGTCACTTCCGATTTTTCAGCCCGGCCAAAGGCCGGAGGATGTTCTTGAAAGAAAAGCTTACCTGTCGCTTGCCAATATGGACGGTCAGAGGCGAACATATCCCTGGCCGCCCGACAAGAAGGAAGTTCCCGGAGCGAATATTCAAATCGTAAATTACAAATCGCGTTTTAAGCCCTTCCTGATTCTAACTAACAGTAAACCGCGAATCTGGTTCGCAAGGATAAGGAAGCGTCAACCCGGCAAAGAACTGGATGGCATGTCAATGTCATTGAGTTCCAGTTTTTGGTGGTGGAATCACTGGCCGGTAGCCCAATTACCCAACGACGGGAGAGTAGCTGAAACTCCCGACCGACCTTCACATAGCTACACTTCCACACAGGACAGTGCCCCTTATGAAGCCACGGAAAATTCAATTACCAAGATTATGCTCTGCGGCCTGACTGAAAAAACAGTAACCCAACTGCTGCCTTTAGCGAAGTCCTGGTTGGCACCACCAGAACTAAAAATCACAACAGGCTCATTGCAGTCTCAGGGGTATGACCCTACACAGCGTGCCTACATGCTGAAATGTAAGAAAACAGGAAAACCTACAGTTATCGAGTTTGAACTACTGGCAAGTAAAAAGTCGCCAGCGGTTAATCCCGCCTTTGTAATCAAGAATTGGGGCCAGGCCAAAGCCCGATTAAATATCAACGGCAAGCCTGTCAAACACGGCAAGCGCTTCCGTTTCGGTCATAGCCATACCCTCGAAGGCAGCGACCTGATTGTCTGGCTCAAAATCGAATCGACGGATAAATTGAAGATTTCATTAGCTCCAGTTGAAAATTGATTCTTGCTGGGCCGTGAGTAACCGAAGCTAAACTACAGGCCAGCCGGTGCGTTTGAGCCATTTGTCCATTTCAGCAGAAAGATTCTTACGATTAGAAAGGTATTTTGGGTCATCGGCCAAATTTCTGGTTTCGCCGGGATCTTCTTTTAGGTTATAAAGGTACTGTTGGCCGTCTTCGTAGCGGATGAATTTGAAGCCTTTTCCACGGACCATAAATGCCCCTTTGGTACCGGGCAGCACTTTTCGGAGGCCCTTTGGATGCGGTCTGACACGTTCTGAGAAGGTATATTGTTTTGCCTTAGATATAGAGTGCCGACCTGTTAGAAA
>JABAHS010079163.1_pt1 | contig 10879 bp, 10 predicted proteins | sample 7062111 | NCBI WGS metagenome assembly JABAHS01 (sample SAMN14534600, study PRJNA622989) | marine sediment metagenome | biome: marine biome [ENVO:00000428]; feature: marine pelagic biome [ENVO:01000023]; material: deep marine sediment [ENVO:00002113]; isolation source: pool of 4 deep marine... | reverse complement strand
CCAGGGATACGAGCAGCGCCGGGACGCTCTCGCCGTGGTCGTGGCCGTGCTCTAGCAGCAGCCAGCCCCCCGGCCGCAGGCGGTCCGGCGCCGACGCGCCGATGCGGCGGATCTGGGCCAACCCGTCCCGCCCGCCCACCAGCGCGCCGCGCGGCTCGAAACGCAGCTTGCGCAGATGGGGATCGCCGTCGCGAATGTAGGGAGGGTTGGATACGATGGCGTCGAACGATTCCCCTGGCAGCGCGGCGCACCAGTCGCCGCGGACGAACTCTACGTTGCCGATGCCCAACGCCCGGGCGTTGGCGCGCGCCACCACCAGTGCCTGAGGAGAGCAATCGCTGGCCACGACGCGACAGGCCGGTCGCTCCCGGGCGATGGCCAGGGCCACGTTGCCCGAGCCGGTGCCCAGGTCGGCGACGCGCCGCCGTGTGCCGGGCGGAAGACGCTCCAGGGTCAGCTCCACCAGTCGCTCGGTCTCGGGGCGCGGCACCAGGGTGTCAGGGGTGACCGTGAGATCCAGGGACCAGAACTCGCGCCGCCCGATCAGCAGGGCCGCGGGCTCGCCGGCGGCGCGCCGGGCCACAAGCGCCTCGAAACGGGCCTTGGCGCGGGCATCCAACGCCAGCTCCGGCCAGGCGTGCAGAAAGGTGCGCGGCCGGCCCAGCACGTGGCCGAGCAGCAGCTCGGCGTCGAGGGCGGGCGTCTCGCCCGCCGACAGGGATTCTCGGGCCCCTGCCAGTGCGGACACGATGTTGGTCATGTCAGCCTGCCCCGATAGCTGAAAGAATCGCGCCGCCAGGACGAGCCAAGTACCGAAAATCGCGGTGTTTGGTTTGCACAAGGCGCTTGCAGCCGGATGGCACCGCCGGCGCGATCGAGGTCGCGGGGCTTTGCGAAGCGGCGTGCGATTGGCGCTTGCCCGCATTGAGCGTAAGCGGTGCAAAGCCCCTTGGCCCCGATCGGTTTGTGGAATGATCGGGTCACGCTCCGCCCTCGGCCATTGCCGCCAGCAGCTCGGCTTGGTGCTCCTGGATCAGGGGATCGATCACCTGGTCCAGGGCGCCGGCCATGATCTCCTCCAGCTTGTAGAGGGTAAGGCTGATGCGGTGGTCGGTCAGCCGGCCCTGGGGAAAGTTGTAGGTGCGGATGCGCTCGGAACGGTCGCCGCTGCCCACCTGCAGCCTGCGTGCCTGCGACTGCTCTGCCTGCTGGCGCGCCCGCTCCTCGGCCAGCAGCCTGGCCTGCAGCAGCGCCATGGCCCGCGCCCGGTTCTTGTGCTGGGAGCGCTCGTCCTGGCACTCCACCACGATGCCGGTGGGCAGGTGGGTGATGCGGATCGCCGAGTCGGTCTTGTTGACGTGCTGGCCGCCGGCGCCCGAGGCGCGGAAGGTGTCGATCTTGAGCTCGGCCGGATTGATCTCGATCTCCTCGATCTCCGCCGCCTCCGGCAGTACCGCCACGGTACAGGCCGAGGTGTGGATGCGGCCCTGGGACTCGGTCTCGGGCACGCGCTGGACGCGGTGGGCACCCGACTCGAACTTCAGTCGCGAATAGGCACCGCGCCCGATGATCCGGCAGATGAGCTCTTTGTACCCGCCGTGCTCGCCGGGGCTTTCGGCGAGGATCTCCACCTGCCACCCTTGGGCCTCGGCGTAGCGCGAGTACATGCGAAACAGGTCGCCGGCGAACAGCGCGGCCTCGTCGCCGCCGGTACCGGCCCGGATCTCCAGGAAGATGTTGTTGTCGTCGTGGGGATCGCTGGGCAACAGTAGCAACTGCAGCTCGTGCTCCAGCTCGGCCTTGCGCGCCTCGGCCCGCTCGGCCTCGGCCTCGCCGAGTCGGCGCATCTCCGGATCCCGGTCCCGGGTCATCTCCCGTGCGGCCGCCAGGTCGTTCAGGGTGCTGCGATACTCCCGGTAACTGCGCACCACCGGGTCGAGCTGTGCATACTCCCGGGACAGAGTGCGAAACTGCTCCTGGCGGGCGATCACCTCGGGGTCGGCGAGCAGTGCCCCCACCTCTTCGAAACGGGCGGCCAAGTGCTCCAGCTTGTCGACGATAGACGCCTTCATGGGCTGCGGAGGGGTTCAGGACTTGCCCGAGGCAGTGCCCGTCGCCCCGCTCAGGCGGGCCGTCGGCTCCTGTTCTTCGGGGCATTCCTCCTCGAGCTCGAGCAGCTCCTGTGCGGCACGGATCAGCTCGGTGCGGCCCTGGGCGGCCGCCTGTTTCAGGTTGGCGCAGGGGTGATGGATGAGCTTGTTGGTCAAGGTGTGGCCGAGGAACCGCAGCACCTCGTCGGCGGGACGGCCCTGGTCGAACATGTGGAGGGCCTTTTCCAGCACCTCGTCACGCGTGCGCTCGGCGCGCCCGCGATAGGCGCAGATGGCGTCGACCGCATCCCGCGAGCGCACCCAACCCATGAAATGGGCCACCTGCACGTCGACGATCTCGTCGGCCTGCCGGGCCGCCTCGCGGCGCGACTGCAGGTTTTCTTCGATGACGTCTTTGAGATCGTCGACCGTATACAAATACACGTCGTCCAAACGATCCACCGCAGGCTCAATGTCCCGGGGCACCGCGATATCCACCATGAAGATGGGTCGGTGCTTGCGCTTCTTCAGGGCCCGCTCGACCATCGCGCTGGAGACGATGGGCTCGCGCCCGGCGGTGGAGGCGATCACGATATCCGCCTCTTCCAGGTGCGCTGTGATCTCGGCCAGGGAGATGGCGTAGCCGCCGAATTGGCCGGCCAGGTCGTGGGCCCGTTCCACGGTGCGGTTCGCCACAATGATGCGCCCGATCTGGTTGTCATACAGGTGCCGCGCGGCGAGCTCAATGGTCTCGCCGGCCCCTACCAGCAGGGCGGTCTGCTCGGCGAGCTGCCCGAAGATCTGCTTGGCTAGGCTGACCGCCGCAAACGCGACCGATACCGGGCTGGACCCGATGGCGGTATCCGTGCGAATCTGTTTCGCCACCAGGAACGTGTGCTGAAACAGCCGCCCCAGCAGGGGGCCGAGCGTGCCGGCGCGCGTGGCCGCGTGATAGGCCTCTTTCATCTGGCCCAGGATCTGCGGCTCGCCCAGGATCATGGAGTCCAGCCCGGATGCCACGCGCAGGATGTGGTGCACCGCCTCCTGGCCCGGATAATTGTAGACATAGGTGCCCAGCTCCTTGGGGCTCAGGCGGTGGTAGTCCGACAGCCACTCGACCAGCAAGCCGACGTTGGCCCCTCCCAGCTCGCAGTACAGCTCCGTGCGGTTGCAGGTGGACAGGATGGCCGCCCCGTGCACGCCGGGCAGCGCAGTCACCTCGCCCAGGGCCTGCTCCAGCCGCTCGGGGGCGAACGCCACCCGCTCGCGGAGCTGCACAGGGGCAGTCGTGTGATTAATTCCGAGGACGAGGAACGACATCTGCGCGGTCAGGGTGGACGACGAACCGGAAATTCTGTGGAAAGTGCCGGAACATTACAAGTCAACGACACTCCGGCGCCGCGGCGCGACTGAGGCCGAGGCCGGGGAACCGGTCGGCAAGTCAAGGATATAATGATATTGTATAGGAAATCGACGGGTCGTGCCGCCGCGCGCCGGCCCAGATTCTGGAAAAAAGTCTAAATGCGACCCGTACTTGGCTCCCTACTGCTGACCGTTGTACTGCTTGCGGCCGGCTGCAGCACCCACGCGCCCCGGTCCGTCTCCCCCGAGGGAGGCGACGTCTACCGCCCCGGCCCCGGGGGCAATGCCCTGGGCGACGTCCAACCCCGTTACCGCGACCAGGCCGAGCTGCTCTACGAGATCCTGGTGGGTGAGCTCGCCGGGTATGAGCACAAGCTCGAGCTGTCCATAGAACACTATCTGAAGGCGGCCCGGCGCTCGCCGGACCCGGCCGTGGCCGAGCGGGGCGCACGCATCGCCCTGTTCGCCAAGGACTACGTGCACGGGGTGCAGCTCGCCGAGCGCTGGGTGGAGCTGGCCCCCGACGACGTGAACGCGCGCCGCAATCTGGCGGCGGCCTACCTGCGCAACGATCAACCGGATGCGGCGCTGGAGCAGTTGGACATGATCGTCAGATCGGCCGGCGAGGATACCCAACGCGGCTTCTATCTGGTGACCCGGCTGCTGTCGCGGGAGGATGATCAGGAGGCGGCGCTGGCGGCGATGAGCCGGCTCGTCCAGCGGCACAGTACGGATCCCTACGCCATGTATGCCTATGCTCAGCTGGCGGCCCAGTTCGGCGACCTGGATCTGGCGCGGGCATTGGCGGAAGAGGCCCTGGACCTGCGTCCCGGCTGGCCCGACGCCAGCTTGCTGCACGCCCGCATCCTGGTGCAGCAGGGCAACATCGACCAGGCGCTGAACGGGCTCGCCGCCGTGGTGCGTGCCCACCCGGAGGTCGGGCAGCTGCGCCTGAGTTACGGCAGGCTCCTGGCCGAGGTCGAGCGTTATGACGAGGCCCGAGAGCAGTTCGAAATCCTGCTCGAGCAAAGCCCCGATGATGCGGATCTGCTCTACACCATTGCGGTGCTCGCCGCGGAGAGCAGGCGCTATGACATGGCCGAGGACTACCTGAAGCGGCTGATCGACACCGGGCAGCGTCTCGATGATGCCCATTACTATCTGGGCGTGATCGCCGAAAGTCGCGGGAAGCACAAGCAGGCCGTCGAGTGGTACTCCAAGGTGGGCCGTGGAGAACGGTTCGTGGATGCGCGCGTGCGAGCCGCCTCGCTGGTGGCCGAGCAAGGTGACCTGGAAGGCGCGCGGCGCCGCTTGCGGGAGCTTCGCCCCTACAGCGGCGACGAAGAGTTCACCGTGCGCCTGTACGTGGCGGAGGCCGACATCCTGCGCCGGGCCGGGCGCTATCAGGAGGCGCTCAAGGTCGTCAATGAGGCCCTGGCCACCATGCCCGACAACAACGATCTGCTGTACGCCCGGGCCATGGTCGCCGAGAAGTTGGATCGGCTCGATCTGCTGGAGCGCGACCTAAGCCAGATCCTCGCCCGCGACCCGGAAAACGCCCACGCCCTGAATGCCTTGGGCTACACTCTGGCCGACCGCACGCAGCGCTATCAAGAGGCCCTGGAGTATATCGAGCGGGCCCTGGAGCTCTCTCCCGACGAGGCGGCCATCCTGGATAGCATGGGCTGGGTGCACTACCGTCTGGGCAATCTGGAGAAGGCCCTGACGTATCTGCGCCGGGCCTACCAGCGGGACCAGGACCCGGAGATCGCCGCCCATCTGGGCGAGGTGCTCTGGGTCTCGGGCCAGCGCGAGGCGGCCCGCGAGGTCTGGGACCAGGCGCTGGAGCGTGATCCCGACAGCGACATCGTGCGCAACACCATCAAGCGCCTGCAGCAGTGAGGGGGCTTGCCTGCCTCCTGGTGGTGGTGCTGGCGGGCTGCGCCGTGGCGCCGGTGCCCGAGCGGCCCGCCGAGGAGGTCTGGCGCGAGCGCCAGGGGCGGCTCGCCGAGCTGCAGGCATGGGTGCTCACGGGCCAGCTTGCGCTCATTACCGAAGACGAGGGTTGGCACGGGAGCCTGCGCTGGGTGCAGGATGGGCAGGGCTACGAGATTCGCATCACGGCGCCTCTGGGCCAAGGCAGCGTGGTGCTGCGCGGGGACGGCCGGGGCGTGGTGATGCGCAGCAGCCGCGAGCCGCGCCCGGTCAGCGCCCCCGATCCGGAGGCCTTGCTCCGGCGCCGGCTCGGATGGGACGTCCCCTTGGGGGGGCTGCGCTATTGGGTGCGCGGGCTCCCCGATCCGTCGCTGGGTTACAGCAAGCGCCTGGATGCCTACGGCCGCCTGGAGCGCCTGGGGCAGGCCGGATGGGAGGTCCGGTTCCTGGGCTACACCCGCGTGGGCCGCTATGAGCTGCCCGACAAGATCTTCATGCGCAGCGGCGAGCTGCAGGTGCGCATGGTGGTGCGCGACTGGCAGCCGGAGGGTTAGGTGAAAACCGCATCCTGGCCCGCCCCCGCCAAGCTCAACCGGTTTTTGCATATCACCGGGCGGCGCCCTGACGGCTACCATACCCTGCAGACCGCATTCCAGTTCCTGGACTATTGTGACCGCCTGGATTTCGAGCTGCAGGCGCACGGGGCAGTGCGGCGCGCCGGGTCGCCTGCCGGGGTGCCCGAGGATCAGGACCTGACGGTGCGCGCCGCCCGGCTCCTGCAGCAGGCGGCCGGAACGGGGCAGGGCGTGGTCGTTCGCCTGCACAAGCGACTCCCTCTGGGCGCGGGCCTGGGCGGGGGCAGCTCCGACGCGGCCACGGCGCTGGTTGCGCTGAACCGGTTGTGGCAGACCGGCCTGAGCACCGATGAGCTTGCGGCCCTGGGCCTGCGGCTCGGCGCGGACGTCCCGGTGTTCGTCCACGGGCGGGCCGCCTGGGGGGAGGGTGTAGGCGAGCGGTTGAGCGACATCGAGCTGGACGCGCCCTGGTTCGCGGTGGTTGTGCCGCCGGTTGCGGTGTCCACGGCCGCGGTGTTCGGTGACGCACATTTGACACGCAATTCGGCGCCCATCACAATATCCGACTTCCTCACGGGACGGACCTGCAACGACTGCGAGGCCGTGGTGGTGCGGCGCTATCCGCTCGTCGGTGAGGCGCTGGACTGGCTGCGCCGGCGGGCCGGGCAGGCCCGGCTCACGGGCACCGGTGCCTGTGTGTACGCCGCCTGTGCGGACGAAGCGACGGCCAGGACGGCGTTGTCCGGATTGCCGGCGGGCTGGCGCGGTTTTGCGGCCCGTGGGCTGAACCGCTCTCCCCTGTTGGAACGGCTGGCGTGCCACGGGTCGTGACGGGGCGGGCGGGGATCGACCGGTTGCGATTGGGGTGTCGCCAAGCGGTAAGGCACGGGGTTTTGATCCCCGCATTCCCAGGTTCGAATCCTGGCACCCCAGCCAAACACACGAGGTATATGACCGGGGGCCGAGGCGGCGTGCGCCGCTGCGCCAGCGCATGCTCTTGAACGACGATCAAGCGCCCGACATTCAGCGCACATCACATCCGGGGGTCGGTGTGTCCGACAGCAAGCTGATGGTATTCACGGGCAACGCGAATCCGCAGCTTGCCCAGGATATCGTCAACCACCTGAGCATCCCGATCGGCAAGGCCATCGTCGGCCGTTTTAGCGACGGCGAGGTCATGGTGGAGATCATGGAGAACGTGCGCGGGCGGGACTGCTTCGTCGTGCAGCCCACCTGTGCGCCGACCAACGACAACCTGATGGAGCTGCTGGTGATGGTCGACGCGCTGCGGCGCGCGTCGGCCGCGCGCATCACCGCGGTGATTCCGTACTTCGGCTATGCGCGCCAGGACCGGCGGCCGCGCTCGGCGCGGGTGCCCATCACCGCCAAGGTGGTGGCGCAGATGATCGGCGCCGTGCGCGCCGATCGGGTGCTGACCATCGATCTGCACGCCGACCAGATCCAGGGTTTTTTCGATGTGCCCGTGGACAACGTGTATGCATCGCCGATCCTTCTGGGAGACATCTGGCGCTGCAAGTACCCGAATCTGATGGTGGTGTCGCCCGACGTCGGCGGCGTGGTGCGCGCCCGCGCGCTGGCCAAGCGGCTGGACGATGCGGAGCTGGCGATCATCGACAAGCGCCGCCCGCGCGCCAACGAGGCGCAGGTGATGCACATCATCGGCGAGGTCGAGGGGCGCACCTGCGTGCTCATCGACGACCTGGTGGACACCGCGGGCACCCTGTGCCAGGCGGCCGGCGCGCTCAAGGAGCGGGGCGCGCGCAAAGTGGTTGCCTATATCACCCATCCGGTGTTGTCCGGGCCGGCGATCGAGAACATCGAGGCCTCGCACCTCGATGGGCTGGTGGTGACCGACACCATACCGCTGTGGCCGGAGGCGCGGGCCTGCGAGCGCATCCGCCGGTTGAGCGTGGCCGAGATGCTGGCCGAGACCATACGCCGCATCACCAACGACGAGTCGGTGAGCTCGTTGTTCATGGATTGAGGCGAGGGCCGAGGACCGAACCGGACACGCCCGGCACCGGGTCCCTTGGACCCTTCTCGGTCGTTACGGATATTGCTCCCCTGGTCGCGGGGGATGCCGTGAGCCGCCCGCGGGCGGGTTTGTTGACGTTAGGAGCCTAGCAATGGAAGAGACCTTTGAGGTACGGGCCGAGCTTCGCTCGGACGCAGGGAAAGGTGCGAGCCGCCGCCTGCGTCGCGAGAAGAAGGTGCCGGCCGTTCTATACGGGGGTGACCAGGAGCCGGTGTCCCTCACCCTGACCCATGCCGAGCTGGACCAGCATCTGCAGCACGAGGCGTTCTATTCCCACATCCTGACCGTGAAGTACGACGGCAAGGCCCAGAAGGCGGTGCTGCGCGACGTGCAGCGCCATCCCAGCAAGCCCTGGGTCATGCACGTGGATCTGCAGCGGGTCAGCGAGGGGGAGGCGATCCGCATGAACGTGCCCTTGCACTTCATCAATGAGGAAACCGCCCGCGGCGTCAAACAGCAGGGGGGCGTGATCTCGCATCTGATGACCGAGGTCGAGGTCTCCTGTCTCGCCAAGGACCTGCCGGAGTTCATCGAGGTGGACGTGGCCGGGCTGAAGGTGGGTGAGTCCGTACACCTTTCCGAGCTGGTGTTGCCTCCGGGTGTGCAGCTGACCGAGCTGGCCTACGGCGCCGAGCACGACCTGGCGGTGGTCAATATCTCCATGCCCCGCGGCGCGGTGGAGGCGGCGGCCGAGGCCGAGGCGGTGGAGACCGGTGAGGGCGCAGGCGAAGAGTAGCCGGCGCCCCGCCAAGGATGCCAAGCGTGCCCGCGACGGACGCAGCGGTTCGGGCGATCATCGGGCTGGGCAACCCCGGCAGCGGCTACAGTGAGACCCGGCACAACGCTGGGTTCTGGTTCCTGGAGGCGCTGGCGCGGCGCCACGGCGTGGCGTTGCGCCACGAGCCCCGCTACATGGCGCGCGCGCGCAGGGCCTCGCTGGACGGGCGCGAGACCTGGCTGCTCGGGCCCGAGACGTACATGAATCGCAGCGGGCAGGCGGTCAGCGCGTTGGCCCGATTCTTCAAGCTGCCTCCCGAGTGTCTCCTGGTGGCCCACGATGACCTGGACCTGCCGCCCGGGACCGTGCGCCTCAAGCGCGGCGGCGGCCACGGCGGCCATAACGGATTGCGCAGCCTCATCGAGCACCTGGGCAAGGATTTCGTGCGCCTGCGCATCGGAATCGGTCATCCCGGTCACAAGGACGACGTGGTCGACTACGTGCTCAGCCGCCCCTCCCGGGAAGACCGACACGCCATCGAGCAGGCCATCGACCGGGCCCTGGACGTCGTGCCCGAGCTGGTGGCCGGCGAGCTCCAGCGGGCCATGAACGCCTTGCACGCGAAAGGCGAGTAACCACGGAGCCCACAGAGCACAGGTAGAAAGTGAGAAAGGGGAGTCCCATGGAGAGGTGCGACCGGACCCTGCTCGAACCGCGGGACTGCGGCATCGAGCTGACCGAACGGGCCCTTGGATATGCGATTACCGTGCGTTTTATGTTTTCCTCGGTGATCTCTGTGGTTAGAGGCAGTTATGGGTTTTAAATGTGGAATCGTGGGGCTGCCCAACGTCGGCAAGTCGACGCTGTTCAACGCGCTGACGCGGGCGCAGATCCAGGCGGAGAACTATCCGTTCTGCACCATCGACCCGAACGTCGGCGTGGTGCCGGTGCCGGACCCGCGCCTGGNNGCAAAAGGTAGTGCCCACGGTCATCGAGTTCGTGGACATCGCCGGCCTGGTGGCCGGCGCCTCCAAGGGCGAGGGCCTCGGCAACCAGTTCCTGGCCAATATCCGCGAGACCGACGCCATCGCCCACGTGGTGCGCTGTTTCGAGGACGGCGACGTGGTCCATGTCGCCGGCCGCGTGCATCCCAAGACCGACATCGAGGTCATCAACACTGAGCTGGCGTTGGCCGATCTCGAGACCGTCGAACGGGCGCGGGCCCGTGCGGAGAAGGCGGCCAAGGCGGGGGGCAAGGACGCCCTGGCGCAGCGTGAGCTGCTCGCGCGAGTGCGCGCGCACCTCGACGAGGGCAGGCCGGTGCGGGCCATGACGCTGGGCGACAAGGAGCGCGCGCGCCTGCGCGAGCTGCACCTGCTCACCGCCAAGCCGACCATGTACATCGCCAATGTGGCCGAGGACGGCTTCGCGGGCAACCCGTTCCTGGAGACGGTGCGGGCCATCGCCGCCGATGATGGCTCGGTGGTGGTGCCGGTGTGCGCGGCCATCGAGGCCGAGCTGGCCCAGCTAGAGGATGACGACAAGACGGAGTTTTTGGCGGAGATGGGCCTGGAGGAGCCCGGGCTGCACCGTGTCATCCGCGGCGGCTATGAGCTACTGGGGCTGGAGACCTTCTTCACCGCCGGCCCCAAGGAGGTGCGTGCCTGGACGGTGCGGCGCGGCACTCGCGCCCCCCAGGCGGCGGGCGTGATCCACACCGACTTCGAGAAGGGCTTTATCCGCGCCGAGGTGGTCTCCTACGAGGATTTCGTGCGCCACGGCGGCGAGCAGGGGGCCAAGGAGGTCGGGAGGTGGCGGCTCGAAGGCAAGGACTATGTCGTGCGGGACGGCGACGTCATCCACTTTCGGTTCAATGTTTAGCTCAGCGCCAAGAGAAAAGAGCAAAGATACAAGCGGAAATAAAGTGTATAAGAAACAAACGATTGCTTAGATCTCTTCTCTTTGCTCCTGTATCTTTGTTCTTGACATCCGAACAGCCAAAACGCAGAATTTCGCGGTTTCATGGCCGTCGGCCTGAGATTTCCCACCCTTGGCTACGTAGCTCAGGCGGTTAGAGCACAGCACTCATAATGCTGGTGTCGGTGGTTCGAGTCCACCCGTAGCCACCAATACCTAAGTCCTC
>JABAHS010111652.1_pt4 | contig 10880 bp, 11 predicted proteins | sample 7062111 | NCBI WGS metagenome assembly JABAHS01 (sample SAMN14534600, study PRJNA622989) | marine sediment metagenome | biome: marine biome [ENVO:00000428]; feature: marine pelagic biome [ENVO:01000023]; material: deep marine sediment [ENVO:00002113]; isolation source: pool of 4 deep marine... | reverse complement strand
AGGTAGTAGTCTACGTCTACGGTTTGATCCAGAGTTCTCACCGTGTCAAAGAATTCTGGCAAGGTCAACTCTCCTTCCGGAACCTTGAAAGAAGTCTTAGGAGTCACGGAGTCAGGGTTAATTGTGGAAGGAGACTGGAGGTATGCCCTCTCGAAGACCTCCTTTTTGTTTGCGACATTTGCTAGACCCGGAACGCCGCCCATACAGGCACACGAGCCGAAGGCCACTAGAACCTTTGACTTCTTTCTCAGAAGTTTGGCCATGTGTTCCTGTTCTTCGGTTCTAATTGCACCGTTGAAGAAACAGACATCTATGTACTTGTCTTTCATCGCCTCGACATCTTTATATTTGACGTCTATCGCCACCGGCCAAAATACGATGTCAGCTATGGCAACGACGTCTAGGATTTTCTCGTCTATATCCAGAACTGCGATTTCGCAGCCTCCGCAGCTGGCAGCCCAGTAGAAACCGAATTTCAGCTTTTCCTTTGCCATCACGATTCCAACTGGCTCAAAAGTTTGGCTGCATCCACCCTAAGTTCTTTGAAACCTAGCTCGTCAGGGCTGAAGCCCATTGCTACCCCCAAAAGCTGCGTGTAGTGGAGCACGGGGATACCGAACTTCTCGTTAAAGGCTCGTTCTATTCTTGACTGATGGAGGTCATACATCATGTGGCAGAAGGGGCACACGGTGATCAGCGCTTGCGCCCCAACCGCCCTAATATGATCAAGCTTTTCTCTGGCCAATTGAAGAGGAATCATGTCGTTCACACCGACTATCGGGGCGCCGCAACACTCCGTCTCGTCCATGTAGTCTAAGCATTTTGCACCAGTTAACTCGATTAGATTCTTAAGAATCGTGGGGTTTTCGGGATCGTCAAAACCTATGTATTTTGTGGGGCGCAAAACGTGNNNTGAACCGTTGCCTTTATTTTTTCTAAACCAACGTCTTCCGCAAGCACTTGAATAAGATGTCTGACCTTTATTGTTCCTTTAAATTCTAAGCCACTTTCCTTCAGATATCCGTTAACCATCTCTTTGAGTTTTTTGTCTTCTTTCAGCGTCATGTTTACCTTGCGCATGGTGCCGGCACACCCTGTACACAGGGTCATGATGTTCAGGTTTTGTTGCTCTGCTAAGCACAGGTTCCGCGCTGCCAAAGAGAGCATCATTTCATGACTTATCGGATCTAGGGGAAGCCCGCAGCAGTTAAACTCCGGCATCTCCACCAGTTCTATGCCAAGCTTTTCAGCAACTTTTCTGGCGGATATCTCGTAGCTGGAGATTCTGTAGGGGATAACGCAGCCCAGAAAGAGCATATACTTCAGTCCAGCCATTTTAAGCACCCTTCTTCTTTTCCTCCTCAAACAACTTCGAGAAGCCCGTAACATCGGATAGCTTGGCTATACTCTCTAAGTTGGCTTTGGGTAACGTAGGCAACCCCATCTTCTCCCTCTTTCTATGCCGTAGCTCCGGAATCCTATAAGCGTAGCCTGTTTTTAGGACGCTGGAACCCAGCTCCTGATAAACTCTAGGAATGAATCCTTCATCTACAGCTAGGTTTCGAAGAGCCCTTATGATGCTAGCGATCTCAACGTCTTGTGGACAATGATCGACGCACGTAAAGCAGGCCGCGCACAGCCAGATGACGTCGCTTGAAAGAACCCTATCTTTTAGTCCAAGCTGTGTCATGCGCATTAATTTTCTGGGTCTGTAGGAATCGCTGAACCGTGCGATGGGGCAGTCAGCCGTGCAGGTTCCGCACTGGAAGCAAAGCATGATTCTCTCGGCGCCCGGAATCTTGCTTATCTTATACTTGAAGCGAGGGTCCATTTCGCTGGCTTTTATCACCGCTTTCTCTCCGAGCTCCTTTTTCTGCGTTTCTTTCGTCTCCGACATTTTACTTAACCTCCAGCCCTTACGGGGCTTGGTCCGAGTTTCTTTATTTCACCCACCATGTCCTTAATAACGGTTGCGAACCGGTCGCCCTCTGACGCTGAGACCCATTCCAGCCTAAGCCGATCTGACTCAAGACCGAACTGTTCCAATAGTTTTTTCAGCATCACAACCCTTCGATACGCCTTGAAGTTTCCTGATATGTAGTGACAGTCGCCAGGGTGGCAGCCGGCGACTAGAACTCCATCTGCTCCGCTTCTAAACGCTTCAAGGATGAAAGCCGGGTCGATTCTTCCAGTACACATTACTCTAACGACTCTGAGGTTGGGAGGGTACTGGATTCTACTGACCCCAGCGAGGTCAGCTCCAGCATAGGCGCACCAGTTGCAGAGAAAACCCACAATTTTCGGCTCGAACTCAGTCATGTTTCGCTTCCTCCTTCAAAGCGGCTCTAACTTGGGCGAGTATCTGGTCGTCTGAAAAGTGGAGCATGGTTATGGCACCGGTGGGACAAGAGGAGCCGCAGGTTCCACATCCCTTACAGAGAGCTTCGAGAACGTGTGAAGTGAGCTTTCCTTCCTCCTCCTTCATTTCAATTGCGCCGTATTCGCAAACTGCCTCGCAGATTCTACATCCGCCGCAGAGATCCTCGTTGACGCTCGCTATTGCTCCCTCTACCTCTAGTGCCTTCTTGGATAGGATGGTGATTGCCCGAGCTGCTGCTGCACAAGCCTGTGAAATGCTCTCTTCAACAGACTTGGGTGAGTGTGCTAGCCCGCAGAGGAACACGCCGTCGGTTGCGAAATCGACTGGACGAAGCTTCATGTGAGCCTCCAAGAAGAACCCGTCCTTGCTGAGCGGAATCTTCAGCATTTTTGCTATACGTTCGTTGTCTGGATTTGGAACAGTGGCCGCACTCAACACTAAGAGATCAGGCTCGATTGGAACCCATGTTTTCAGAACGGGCTCCCTCACCGACACCTTAAGATTTCCATTTTCCTTGGTAACCTTAGGCTTGCTCTCATCGTCATAACGTATGAACAGAACTCCCTCACTTGCGGCCTTTCGGTAATAGTCCTCTTTAAACGCGTACGTTCTCACGTCCTTGTACAAGACGAAAACGTCTGTTTCAGGACACACCTCCTTAACTTTCAAAGCGTTCTTCACCGCCTGAGAGCAGCATATTCGAGAGCAGTTGGGATTCTCATCATTCCTTGATCCCACGCATTGTATCATCGCAACAGTGTTCGCGTTGAAGTCGCCTTTGGCCAGTTTCTCCTCCAGTTCGTGTTGTGTCAACACTCTTCCGTCGTTTCCGTACAGATATTCGGTTGGCTTGTACTCAACGGCTCCTGTGGCAACTATAACAACGCCGTGGTTGATTTTCTTCTTCTCGCCGTTGTGTTTCAGCGTTGTCTTGAAGTCTCCAATGTACCCCTCGATATCGTCGATTTCGGCGTTGAGGTGAACGTGAATTTTCGGGTTATCTGTAACCTCTTTGATGATCGCCCTTAGTCGCTCCTGTGGATCCTCAGACTCGAGCAAATAGTAGATGCTACGCAGGTTTCCTCCCAGTTCCTTCTCTTTCTCCACTAGGTGAACCTCAAAACCTTGTTTCGCCAGTTCTAACGCAGCGGTCATCCCGGATAAGCCGCCTCCGATAACTAGGCCAGCGGGCACAACATCTATCACAGGCTTTTTGAGGGGTCTCAATAGGCGGGACTTGGCGACAATCGACCTGATCAGGTCTTTAGCCTTCTGCGTTGCCTTTTCGGGTTCGTGCATGTGAACCCAGCTACACTGGTCTCGAATGTTCGCCATCTCAAAAAGGTAGATGTTTAACCCTGCTTCCCGGATGGTTTCTCTGAAAAGCGGTTCGTGTGTTCTGGGCGTGCACGACGCCACTATAACACGGTTAAGATTGTGCTCCTGTATCATCTCCCGTATTCCTTTCTGCGTGTCTTGCGAGCAGGTGTAAAGGTTGTGCTCCGCGTGTATGACATTTGGCAGCGTCTTAGCGTATTCGACGACTTCTGGCACATTGACTGTTCCGCCGATGTTTATTCCGCAGTGACAGATGAAAACTCCTATGCGGGGTTCTTCTCCAGATACATCCCTCTCCGGTGGATACTCTTTTACAATTGTGAGCTTCCCCCTTTCTGGGGCGATCATGCTAGCCGCCTTCGCCGCAGCTCCGCTGGCCTGCGCCACGCTCTCAGGGATGTCCTTTGGAGCGGAAAATGCCCCGCAAACGTATACTCCTGGTCTAGAGGTGTTCAGCGGCGAGAAGGTTTGAGTGGAGCAGAAATTGTACTTGTTCAGTTCGATGCCCAGGTTTTTGGCTAGTTCCCCAGCGGTTTTGGGCGGTCTCATCCCAACCGATAACACTACTAAGTCGAATTCTTCGTCCTTCGATCCCTCATCGTCAACATGTCTAACCATTAGATTTTGTGACCCTGGCACCTCGTGTATATGGGAAACTCTGGATCGAACGAACCTGACCCTGTGTTCCTCTTGCGCCCTAATGTAGTAGTCATCAAACTCCTTCCCATAGGCGCGCACGTCCATAAAGAAAATGGTGCACTGGAGCCCTGGACTGTGCTCCATGGCGATAACAGCCTCTTTGATGGCGTACATACAGCAGGCAGATGAACAATAATTGTTTCCAAGCTTGACATCACGTGAACCAACGCACTGGATGAAGGCGACCTTACGGGGAATCTCGCCGTCAGAAGGACGTAGAACCATTCCACCGAAAGGTCCTGAGGCACTGAGGATGCGCTCAAACTCGATGCTGGAAATGACGTTTGAATATCGACCGTAACCGTACTCGCTCTTGAGAGTGGGGTCGAACTCTTCGAAGCCGGGTGCCAGTATTACCGATCCAACGTCTAACAGGATTTCTTTCTCTTCTTGGTCGTACTCGACCGCGCCTGCTTTACAAACCTCTTGACATGTGCCGCATCCAATGCACTTGTCTCTGTCGATAGCGTACACCAAGGGAACTGCTTGAGGATACTTGACAAAAATTGCACCTCTGTCGCTTAGGCTTTCATTAAATTCGTCTATCGCTTCAACAGGACACTTCTGAGCGCACTCCCCGCAACCCGTGCACTTCTCCTCATTAACGTATCTAGGCGTCCTCACAAGTTTTACCTTAAAATGCCCCTCCTTCCCTTTGAGGCTCTTTATCTTTGCACCCATCACCAGCTCAATGTTGGGGTGTCTCCCGGCAGTAACAAGTTTTGGAGCGAGGATGCACATGGCGCAGTCGTTGGTTGGAAAGGTTTTGTCAAGCTGGGTCATGGTTCCTCCTATTGTGGGCGACTCGTCCGCCAAGTAGACTTTGAATCCTGAATCTGCTAGGTCCAGCGAGGATTGTATTCCTGCGATTCCACCGCCTACGACTAATACCGCTCCTACCTTTTCCGTCATCACTTTGCCTCCAGCGCAGTGTAAAGTGGTGATGTTCCTTCAATTCTGTCAACGGCCATCAACCCTCTACGTCTCAGCACCACCACGTGACGCAACGCCTCTCCAGGATCCATATCTAAACGTTTAGCCAACTCCTTGACTGATAGCGGCTCTTTCTGCGTCATCAAGTACATTCTGTTGCGTAGGTACTCGGCTCTGACGGCGTCATGCATCACCCTATCGAACTCTTCCTGGGGTTTCTTCTCTCCATACACGTTTTCCTCTTCAACTAGTTCCCTTTCTCTTCCAACCAGCACTCGCAACCTGAAGTCTTCTGCTGCTGCCTTAGCGGCTAACATCCGCTCTAACAGGTTTGGGTCTAGTTTTTCTCCGGCTAGAGGGGATGGCCCAAGTTTCATAACTTGGGTTGTGAAATCTTTGGTGACTTCTGCAAATCGCGCGCCCTCTGATGCGGAAACCCATTCGAGACGTAAACGCTCTGGTTCAAGACCTGTCCACGCTATCAGTTTCTTCAGCATTTTTATCTTCCGTTCAGCTTGAAGGTTTCCCTGTACATAGTGGCAATCGCCTGGATGGCAACCCATCACTATAACACCGTCTGCGCCCTGCGCCAGCGTTTCCAGAATAATGACCGGATCGACTCTTCCGCTACACATCACCCTTATTATCCGCACGTTTGTCGGGTAAGGTATTCTGCTTGTACCTGCTAGGTCGGCACCAGCGTAGGCACACCAGTTGCAGAGGAAACTCACGATTCTCGGCTCAAACGTCATGATGGCATCCTCTCCAAAGCTGCAAGAGTCTGAGCCCTGATCTGTTCATCCGTAAAGTGAATAACCGTAATTGCTCTAGCCGGGCAGCTCGCTGCACAGGTGCCGCATCCCTTGCAGGCAACCTCGGTTACTCTGGCAATCCCCTGCTCATCCTTTTTGATTGCGCTATAGGGACAAAGAGCCACACAAACTCCACATCCACTACAGAGGTCTTCATCAACCACCGCTATAACGGGTTCAATTTCGACTTTTCCCCTCGCCAATGGAATTGCCGCTCTCGAGGCTGCTGCGCTACCCATTGCCGCGCTGTCGGTGATGTCCTTTGGGCCTTGCGCCGTACCCGCTAGGTAGATTCCATCTAAAGCAGTGTCTAACGGCCTAAGCTTGGCGTGAGCCTCTTGGAAGAACCCGTCAGCGCTCCTAGAGAGTCTTAGTTTGGCTTGAAGTTCAGAGGCATCTGCACGGGGTACCATACCAACATTTAAAACCACCAAGTCGGCGGGTATAGCAAGGACTCCATCGTTGGTTAACATGTCTCGAACAGTGACAACCAAACGGTTTGAACCACTTGAAATCACGGGCGGCGCTTCAAGCTTGTATTTAACAAAGAAAACCTGGGATTCGCTGGCTTTCCTATAATACTCCTCATGTCCCTTTCCAAAAGTCCTCATATCGCGGTAAACGTAAAAGACTTTAGTGTTGGGGTATCTTTCCCTTATCACTAAGGCGTTCTTTAGAGCAGCCATACAACACGCGCGAGAGCAGTATCTGTTAAGCTGCTGACCTTTTATGGCTGGCTTATAAATTTCTGGCTCTTGTCTCGATCCAACACAAGAGATAAAAACTATGCTCTTTGGCGTGGACCCGTTGAACAGTAGTTTGCCGTTTGTTGGTCCGCTCTTATCTAGCAGCCTCTCAATCTGGGGCAACGTTACTACGTTGTCGTAGAGCCCATAGCCGTATTCTCCCTTTGGCGGATCATACAAGTCGTATCCTGTAGCAACAATGATTGTTCCCACATCAACCTCCATCTCCATCCCTTTTTCTTCCAGATCAATCGCCCCCACATCACAAGCCTCAACGCATTTTCCGCACTTGTTGCAGTTTTCTCTATCAACAATGTAGATTTGGGGTGAGGCTGCTGAGAAGGGAAGGTATATCGCCTTTCTTTCACTCAAGCCAAAGTCGTGTTCGTTTGGAACCTCGATAGGACACGCTGATTCACACTTGCCGCAGACATTGCAATCCTTCGTTACGTATCTCGGCTTCACAGCGACTTTTACCTTGAAGTTGCCGATGAAACCGTCTACGGCCTCTATTTTTGAGTTGGTAAACAATTTGATCCTTGGGTGGGATGCGACAGCTTCCATCAAAGGCTTTAAAACGTCTAGAGCCCTCTCACCTGTTGGGTACACCTCGTTTAGCTGAGCCATTCTACCCCCGGTGCTGGGAGCCTTTTCTATCAAGTAAACCTCAAAGTCTCTATTAGCAAGATCAAGAGCAGATCTCATACCGGAGACGCCAGCCCCAACTACAAGGGCTCGTACAGTAACGTCTACTTCTTTCTTCTGTAGGGGTTCTAAAAGCGAAGCTTTAGCAACCGACATCCTGATCAAGTCTTTGGCTTTTTTCGTTGCCCTCTCTGGTTCAGCCGCATGAACCCATGAGCAGTGCTCCCGGATGTTTGTCATTTCAAACAGGTAAGGGTTTAGTCCCGCTTCCTCTACAACTCCACGGAACGTTGGTTCATGCATGCGTGGAGTGCAGGACGCAACGATCACTCGATTAAGCTTGTATTCCTCGATGTCGTTTTTGATCATGTCTTGACCGGGAGCAGAACACATGTAGACGTAGTTTTTTGCAACGACAACGTTCGGCAGTGTCCCTATGTATTTCGCCACATCTTCAACGTCCACTACTCCACCTATGTTAATCCCGCAATGACATATGTACACACCGATTCTAGGATTTTCTCGAGACATCTTCACCCATTCCTTCTCCTTTAAGAAATATTGAGGCTTTCATGGCTGCGGCGCTGGCTTGAGCCACCGAATCCGGAATGTCTTTCGGGCTTTCAGCCACACCCGCCGTGAAAACGCCGTTTAGAGCTGTTGTAACCGGATCGAGCTTTGGATTGGCGGCCACAAAAAAGCCGTCTTCGCCTATCGGAATTGGCACTATATTTTCCATTTCGTTTGTTGCTGCTGGAACTATGCCAGTTGACAGAACCACCATGTCAAATCCTTCTTCGATAGGTTCGCCTGACTCAACGTTTTCAGCTCGGATAAACAGGTTCTTGTTCACGGGGCTTTCTTGAATTTCTGCAACTCGACCCTTAACGTATCTGATGTTGAACTCTTTCTCAGCTCTTCTGTAGAACTCTTCAAATCCTTTGCCGAAGGCTCGAATGTCTATGTAAAAGACTGTTACTTCGGCCTCAGGAACATGCTCTTTAATCAGTTGAGCCTCTTTTGTGGCGTACATGCAACAAACTCTTGAGCAGTAGAGGTTTCCAATTTTTTCGTCTCTCGATCCCACGCACTGTACAAAAGCAACCTTTCTAGGTATCTTTCCATCGGAGGGTCTGATCACGTGTCCTCCGGTTGGACCAGAGGCGCTCAAGAGCCTTTCTAACATTAGACCTGTTATTACATTGGAGTAGACGCCGTATCCGTACTCTTCCTTCTCTCTTGCATCAAACAAATTGTATCCTGTGGCGACAATAATTGCTCCAACTTCCACATCGATTTCTTTGGGTTCCTGCTGGAGGTCGATCGCCTCAGCCCCGCAAACTTTCTCGCAGAGCCCGCACTCTAGACAGTGGTCTTTGTCGATCGTGTATATGAGGGGAACAGCCTGAGGAAACGGGACGTACACAGCCTTTCTCACACCCAGCCCCTCGTCAAACTCGTTAGGGACTTCTACTGGGCAGTGTTGGGCGCATATGCCGCAACCAGTGCACTTTGTTTCGTCGATGTATCTGGGTTTTTGAAGAATCTTAACTTTAAAGTTTTTTCCCTTTCTAGAGATTTCCTCTAGTTCAGAATATGCGAGCAAACGTATGTTGGGATGTCTTCCCACATCCACCATCTTAGGCGTCAGTATACAAGCCGAGCAGTCCATGGTGGGAAACGTTTTGTCCAGCTGAGACATTCTGCCCCCGATGCTTGGATTTTTCTCTACTAGGTAGACCTCGAACCCTTGGTCTGCAAGGTCGAGAGCAGCTTGAATTCCTGCTATCCCAGCTCCGACAACTAATCCAGCCTTAGCCATGTCATTCACCCGACTTAGATGCATAAGGACGATTTTTCTTCTTTTATAGGTTTCGTCATTACGAGGGTAATGTTCAAATTTTCTCTTTCTATGTTCTCTCTAAATTCCCTCCAGTTCAATTAGACTTTTAGTGGGCTGGGTCCTAGTTTTTTGATTCTTGTGACTGCGTCTCTAATTAAGGCTGCGAATTTTTCGCCTTCCCCGGCGGAGATCCATTCTAGTCTCAGTCTATCCTGTTCAATTCCAAGGTGGCTGAGAGCTTCTTTGAGGAATTCAAACCTTCTTTCCATCATGTAGTTTCCTTTAACGTAGTGGCAGTCTCCTGGGTGACAACCGGTTACTAACACTCCATCTGCACCCCATCTAAAGGCTGACAAGATGAAAGTGGGATCCATTCGTCCGCTGCACATCACTCTAATCACTCTCACGTTTGTGGGGTATTCAAAGCGGCTCGTGCCCGCTAGGTCGGCGCCAGCGTAGGAGCACCAGTTGCAGCAGAAAGCTATAACGAGAGGTTCAAACTCGGCTTTCTCCATTTAAGCTCACCTCGCCTCTATCCCCTCAGGGATTAAAGCGGCTTTAATCTGTGCAAGAACCTGTTGATCCGTGTAGTGGTGCATGCTTATGGCTCTTCTCGGACACTCGGCTGCACACGCTCCACAGCCCCTGCACAGAGCCTCCACAGTCTTCGATTTTCCCTCCTCAATCCAATGCGCACCATATGGACAGATTTCCTCACAAAGTCCACATCCGATACATAACTCCTCATCCACTACAGAAGTGAGGGCCTCCGTTCTCATCTTCTTGTTGGCCATCAAAATAGATGCTCTTGCCGCCGCTGCTTTAGCTGATATTATTGATTCTGGAACGTCTTTCGGTCCAGAAGCCGTTCCCGCGAGAAATATCCCGTCCATTTGGGTGTCGACAGGTCTCAGCTTCAAGTGGGCTTCCATTAGAAAGCCGTCAGGGCTTATCGGTATCTTAAGCATCCGTGCTAAGAGGACCTCGCCCTTGCGGGGTCGCAGAGGTGTTGACAGCACAACCCAGTCGCATGGAAGCTCCATTTCACGGCCAGAGAGTGCGTCGTACGCCGTAACTATAAGCCTGTTTTCAGGTCCTGAAGTGATTTCAGGGGTTGCTTCTTCAATGTGCTTTACGAATCTAACTTCGAGGTCTCGGGCCTTTGAGTAGAAATCTTCGTACTCTTTGTACACTCTGACATCCCCGTATAGAATGATGACATCCGTTTCAGGGGAGTGATTCTTAATCAGTATGGCGTTTTTGATGGCGTTCATGCAACAAATCTTGGAACAGTACGGCCAGCCTTCCTCTTTCTTTGCCTTAAGGATTTTGGCTAACAAACGAGCGATGTCAGATTTCGGGAAGCCCTCGAGCCCTAAGGCCCGTATCTCTCCCTTTCTGGCGCCTACACACTGTATCATCACGACTCTTTCTGGTTTTCCAATCTTCCCTTCCCGTAAAAGCTCATCCATTTCCAGTTGCGT
>JABAHS010028645.1_pt1 | contig 10882 bp, 11 predicted proteins | sample 7062111 | NCBI WGS metagenome assembly JABAHS01 (sample SAMN14534600, study PRJNA622989) | marine sediment metagenome | biome: marine biome [ENVO:00000428]; feature: marine pelagic biome [ENVO:01000023]; material: deep marine sediment [ENVO:00002113]; isolation source: pool of 4 deep marine... | reverse complement strand
CGCAACTCGTTGTGCGGCACCGATGGCCGTTTTGATGACCAGCAGATTGGGACCTGCCGGCAGCACCGCGCGAATGAATTCGCTGACTGCCGTGAATTCCGCAGCTCTGTCTTCGCTCGCATGTGGCAGCTCATAGCCCTCGGCAGTCTTTACGGCGCCAATCTCTCTGAGGTCCCGACTGACACTCGATTGCGTGGCGACAAAGCCGCGCGAGCTCAGCGCGTCGACGAGCGCCTGCTGGGTAGTTGCAGGCGCGCGGCCGAGGAGCTCGCGGATCGTCTGCCGACGCAGGATCTGTTCTTGTCCGGGACTGGGCATCGCTGGTTCCGCATAAATATGCGCATTAGAGTATTCTTATGCGCATAAAAAGTCAATGCCGAATTGCCCCCGGAAGCGTTACACTGCGCGCCGAATACTTGCGAGGCATTCAGGTGGAAGAAACGGTTGAGATCCAGTCGGGTACCGGTGAGCCGACCGGCAGCGTAATCTGGCTGCACGGGCTCGGCGCTGACGGCCACGATTTCGAGCCTATCGTCCCGGAACTCCGGCTCGATGCGCTGCTGCCGCTGCGCTTCGTCTTTCCTCATGCGCCCGTGCGCCCGGTAACCATCAATGGCGGCATCGCGATGCGGGCCTGGTTCGACATCGTCAGCCTCGAGCAGAGAGGGCCGATTGACGAAAATGGCCTGCGCGAAAGCACAGCCTTACTCGAAGCGCTGATCGAAAGAGAGCGCTCGCGCGGAGTCGCCGCCGAGCGCATCGTCGTCGCAGGCTTTTCACAGGGCGGGACCATTGCGCTGCGCCTGGCCCTGCAATCGAGAGCCTCGGTTGCCGGGATCATGGCCTTGTCGACCTACCTGCCGCACAGTGAGGCATCTGCGCTTGAGCACTCTGATGCACCGTATCGCGACTTGCCAATCTTCATGGCGCACGGGCAGTTCGACCCGGTCCTGCCAATTTCGCTCGGTCGCAGCTCTCGCGAGCTGTTCGAATCCCTGGGCTTTCAAATCGAATGGCACGAATACCCGATGGCACACGCCGTGTGTCCGCAAGAGATCGGTGACATACGTCGCTGGTTACTCGAGCGATTCCACACTGTCGAATGAGAATCGGGATTCACCCGTGAGCTTGCCTGCCGCGTCGAAGCGGCGCTCGCACAGTTGCCAGTGGCCATCCCTGTTGCCGAGTACGACCGTCGAGCAGCGCGTACCGTAGTCCGGCAGGACGATAAAGGGCGCTGTGATTGCATGCGCGGTTGCGAATGGCAGGCGTCCACTTTCGACATCGATGATTGGCCCTTTTTCCCTGTCGGCAAGCAGATCCATTAGCTCGGTGCTCCGTATCGATGCCGATTGCAAGAGACCCTCGAGGCGGGTCTTGCTGCGTTCGACCTTGCTCCAAGGTGCGTCGAGATGAGCATTACTCAGCCCGTAGATGCCGTGGTCGAGTTCAACCGGGCCGACCCCACGGTTGGAGAGATAGGCGAGATTCGTGCGGTTCGCGACCAGCAGGTTGAATCCACCAAACTTGCGGCCGTCGATCGTCTCGAGGTACTCGAGTGGAGAGAGATCACTATTGAGAAATCCCGTGACGAGATGGCCACGAGACTCGAACCCGGTGTCACTTGCGTCGGCGTCGCGGAAGTTAGTAACTGTCGCAAAGCGGCCGTCACGACTGACCGCGAGCCAGGTACCGCCTGCCAATAAGTCGCGCCCGCCCAGGATGTTGGCCTGATCGGGCCACCATGCGGCCTCGCTTGCAGGCCGCGAGTGAAACTCGTCCCGATTGCCGGCAACAATCAGTGGAAACTCCGGATGCCGGCCGAAGGCAACAACGACCAGACACATATCAAGACGGGCCCTTATTGATGAAGTAATCCACGAGCCGACGCGAGATCGAAATGCGAAACGGCAGCTTGGGCAAACCATCGCTGATGAGCTCGTCGCGATGAAAAAAGCGTGCATCTTCGAGTTCGGCGTCATTGAGGACAATCTCCGTCGAGACCGCCTCGGCAACGAAGCCGAGCATGAGCGAGGAGGGAAACGGCCAGGGCTGGGAGCTGTGATAGCGAACATTGCCTACGCGCACGTTCGTCTCCTCGTAGACTTCGCGGCGTACGGCATCCTCGAGACTCTCGCCCGGTTCGACGAAGCCGGCAACCGTGGAATACCGTCCCTCCGGCCAGCTCGCCTGGCGCCCGAGCAGGCAATAATCACCGTCGGTGACGAGGACGATGATGGCCGGATCGACGCGCGGAAATATGACCTGCCGGCAATCCGAGTTCGTGCACAGGCGCGCATTGCCGCCGGCATCCGGTTGTGCGGTGCTGCCGCAGCGGCCGCAGTACACCTGGGATCCGTGCCAGATCGTCAGCGCGCGGGCGTGCGCGACGAGGTTTGCCTCGTCAGCTGCAAGCACCGAGCCGAGATAACGCAGGTCGCGGAACACACCGAGTTCTGCAAGCGGAGGTTCGTCGATTTCCGCCAAGGGCACGGCGAAGACCGGCTGATCGCGAAAGAGGCCCAGGAAGATGAGCGCGGTTTCGTCAATGTACGGATCGATATGCTGCCTCTCGACAAGCACGGCAGATGCTGCGGCCTCGTCGAGAAGGCATTGCTCCTTCCAGACCGGAATGAAGCGGGCGCTGGGCTTCATGGCTGCCTCGGCAAGCCACGCCGGGTCCTTGCGTCGCTCGCCGCTGCGATCAACGAATGCGCCGGCAAATACGTTTTGCTCTTGCATGATGGTGGTTAAAAAGTCGGGATACAAAAAGTCCGAGCCGAGACTGTAATGCATTCGGCAGCTCGAGGTGACGATCTATCGACTTTTAAGGTGTTGAGGTGGTCGCCCCACGCCTGCGGAGGCCGTTAGCTTCGATCGTGCAGGCCGGACATCTGCGGTGATCGAGGGCATATGCGTCCTGGACATACCGCGCTGCACAAGCCGCGCAGACCGCGAGGTAGAGCTCATCGTTGTAAGAGATATTGAGTAGCAGACTGAAAGCCAACTCAAAACTGAGTTGTGGCTGACGATGCAGAAGCAGATAAGTCTCGTAGGCGCGGCAGATCCGATGGCCGAACTCGACATCGGGTCGCGGCCAGCGCGGACTTACGCGTCCACGGCTGTCGATTCGGAGTAACGCCCCGGCCACGAAGAGGGCGACCAGGGTTGTGGACTGAAGCTGATTCTGCGAGTTCCTGACGAAGCGTGTCACCTGGCGGGGGGACTTGCCCCGCCTTCTCACCACGCCGCCTGGTCCGCTGCTGCGGAAGTAATTCGCATAAAGTTTGCGGATACGATCATCGGAGAGGCCCGTACACTCGCGAATCGTCCGCGTTCGAGCCTCGTGACGAATCATTCGTAATGCCAGTTCGAACTGGCTGCGCTCGGCAGCATAGCGGTCATCGGTCAGCCGCATTTCTTACCCTTTATGATAGAAAAAGACCATATTTAGCTTACAAAACCGGTATATTATCCATAAATGGTCAATAAATCATAAAAAATATCTCGCAAAACGATCGAGAAATAAAGCAAAAAGGTGGCCCTATGGACTTCTCGGGACCTTCTCGCGGTGATCTTGCCGACGTCGAGGCACTCAATCGCGCCTATCTCAGGCAGCTCGTTGACACGGCCGTTACACTCCAGCAGCTGGCGGGCAATCTGCAAAGACGCATCGAAAGCCTTGCCCCCTCAGCAATCAGTCGCCTCGCCGGCGCGCCGTTTTTCCTGTTTTCCTTGCGCGAGCACGACAGTGCCTACTGGAGTGAGCTTTTGCACGATCGTCCAGAGCAGGACCTTTTCAGCGCACCACGTGCGTCGGCCGGCCAGCAAGCGCAAATCATCATGGCGGCCCTCGCTTATGTCTGGCAGCTTTCGAGGCAGAACCCGCATACGGCGCGCCTCGTTTGCGCCGCGCCGTTCGACTGGTGCGAGCGGATCGCCGAACTTCCTCTGGTCAGTCTGCTCGAGGCTGCAAGCAAACGTACCGATCTCATAACGCCTAGATGGCGAAAAGATCCAACCTTCTGGCGGCGACTGCTCAATGGCGGTGTGAGTGAGGACACGACCACGCGTCGTGCCGCACAGCTCGCGGCGCTGCAATCGCTGATGACGGTTCGCGAGGCAGGGGGTAATCAGCGCTTCCGCACGGCAGCGTGCCGTGTGCGTGGCGGTATTACCAGGACGATCCGCCAATAACTGGCCCGCTGCTTTAGCGGCGGTGAAACGGCAGTGTGACGGCGCGTCCCGCGCGGGTACAATACGCCGCCTCATGGACGCACTGAAAATCCGCGATCTGCACAAGACCTACGCCAACGGCAACCCAGCGCTCAAAGGCATTAACTTCGCTGTCGAAGCGGGCGACTTCTATGCGCTGCTCGGACCCAATGGCGCCGGCAAGACTACGGCCATCGGCATCATCAGTTCGCTCGTCAACAAGACCCGGGGCGCCGTAGAAATCTTCGGGCACGATATCGATAGGGATCTCGAGGCCGCCAAAGCCTGTATCGGTCTCGTCCCACAGGAAATCAATGTCAATCTCTGGGAGACCGTCGCAAACGTGGTGCTGCACCAGGCCGGTTATTACGGGCTGCGGCGTCGCCTCGCCTGGGAACGAACCGAAAAATATCTTCGCGAACTGCGGCTCTGGGACCGGCGAGACGACACGGCGAGAAGCCTGTCGGGCGGGATGAAGCGGCGACTCATGATTGCCCGCGCACTTGTTCACGAGCCGCGGCTACTGATCCTCGATGAGCCGACGGCCGGAGTGGATATCGAGATTCGGCGCTCGATGTGGGATTTCCTGCGGCAGATCAACGCTGACGGCACCACGATCATCCTGACGACGCATTATCTCGAAGAAGCCGAGTCCCTGTGCCGGCACGTCGCGATCATCGACGAGGGCACGATCATCGAGGATGCGCCGATGAGCACGGTGCTGCGCAAACTGCAGCGCGAGGTTTTTATCTTAAGCCTCGCCGAGCCACTGGCAGCGGTCCCGATGCTTGACGGCTTCGAGACCCGGCTGCTCGAGGAAACCGAGCTGGAGGTCGACAAAGGCCCCGAGTACAGTCTCAACGACCTGTTTGGCCAACTGCAGGCCAAGAATATCTCGGTCGTAAGTCTGCGCAACAAGGCGAACCGTCTCGAGGAGCTCTTCATGCGGCTGGTCGATAGCAAGGGGCAGCAGGGGTCAAAAGAGGCATCGTCATGAATCTCGCGCTGAACCTCGTCGCGCTCAAGACCATCATCCGCAAGGAGATCATTCGCGTACTGCGTATCTGGGTACAGACGATCGTGCCGCCGGCCATCACGATGACGCTGTATTTCATTATTTTCGGCAACCTGATCGGCCGCCGCATCGGCACGATGGACGGCTTCGATTACATGGAGTACATTGCGCCTGGGCTCATCATGATGTCGATTATCACGAGTTCTTACGGCAACGTCGTTTCCTCTTTTTTCGGTGCGAAATTCGGGCGTCATATCGAAGAAATGCTTGTCGCGCCCATGGCGAATGCGACCATCGTCATCGGTCACGTCGCTGGCGGAGTGCTGAGGGGGCTGTTAGTCGGATTGCTCGTGACCGTCGTGGCGCTGTTTTTCACTAAACTCGAGGTTCGCTATCCGCTGATCACGATCTCGATCGTGCTGTTGTCGGCGATCGTCTTCTCGCTGGCTGGCTTTATCAACGCGGTCTTCGCGAAAAAGTTCGACGATATCTCGATCGTGCCGACCTTCGTGCTGACACCGCTGACGTACCTCGGCGGCGTGTTCTACTCGATCTCCTTGCTGCCCGAGTTCTGGCAGTCAGTGTCGCTGGCCAATCCGATTCTTTACATGGTCAATGCCTTCCGTTTCGGCATTCTCGGCACATCCGATATCAGCATCGGCCGTGCTTACCTGATCCTTGGTGTCTTTGTCGTCGTTCTCTTTGTCGCTTGCCTGAGTCTGATGCGCCGCGGCGTTGGGATTCGCGAATAGCGATGTGCGGGCGTTTTGCATTTTACTCACCCACCGAGGCCACGGCGGCCTTATTCGGCACAAGCACGGCGCTGGCCCTCGAACCGCGCTACAACATTGCGCCCACTCAGAAGCTTGCAGCGATCCGCAACGCTGAGGACGGCACCCGCGAACTCGCGGAACTTCGCTGGGGACTCGTGCCGTTCTGGGCAAAGGATCCGGCCATCGGCAACCGGATGATCAACGCGCGTGCCGAGACCGTCGCCGAAAAGCCGGCTTACCGCGCTGCGTATCGCCGGCGGCGCTGCCTGATATTGGCCGACGGCTTTTATGAGTGGAAAAAGGAAGGCGCCGGCAAGACCCCTTACCTGATTTCGCTTGCCAGCGGCGAGCCATTCGCGCTGGCCGGGCTCTGGGAACACTGGGTGAGCAAGGAGACGGGCGAGGTGATCGAGAGCACGGCGATATTGACAAGCGATGCGAATACTTTCATGACGCGCCTGCATCATCGGATGCCCGTGATGCTGGAGCCTGCGGGGGCTGCGCGCTATCTCTCTGGAGACGATGCCATTGTCGAGTCCGTGATCAGCAACACCCCGAGATTGCGCGCCTGGCCCGTGGACCGACGTGTCAACAACGCCAGAAACGAGGGCCCGGAACTGATCGTGCCGGTCGGCGACACGCTCGTCGCCTAGGCATCTGTCGCGCCCGGCTCGACGAACGGCTGGATCGCGACTATCAGCATGCCCGGGCCACCGTGGACGCCGAGAGCGGTGCCGAGTTCGACGACGGAGAGCCTGCGAATATCGGGGATTCTCGCGCGCAGCAGCGCCTCGAGCCGAGCAGCCTCGTCCGGGCAGGCTGCATGGCCGATGCCGATGCGGAGCGAACCGGCGTGGCTGACCCGTCGTGCCAGATGGCGGGCAAAGCGCTCGACGCGCCGACGCTTGCCAAGAAGAAAACCACTGGGCCGGACACGGCCGTCACCGGTCATGCGAATGATCGGCGTGAGGTGTAAGAGCTGCGTCACCATGTCCGCCCACTTGGGGATACGCCCACCGCGAACGGCATAACTCAGGTCGCGGGCAACACCAAAGGTCTGCGTACCCGGAATCAGCGAGCGCACGAGCGCTATCGCTGCGTCGCAGTCCATGCCAGCCTCGGCGCACTCGGCGGCGACGACACACAAGAGACCCTGCCCGAGAGACGCATTGAGCGAGTTGATGACGTGGACCTTGCCGGGGCCGTCGACCCGGGCCGCTGCCGAACGCGCGGCCTCGAGGGTGCCGCTGGCAGCGCCCGTCAGGCTGATCGAGACGACGTCGGGGAAATGGCTGGCAAGAAATTGAAACTGCCGACGAAAATCACCCGGTGCGGGCTGCGAGGTCGTCGGATGCTCCGGGTTACTTGCGAGTTCGGCGTAGAACTCGGCAGTTGTTATCGTGACTTTGTCGAGAAATCCGCGGGCGCCGAACTGGATGCGACAGGGCACCATGTGAATATCGAGTCGCTCGATATCCGCATCGGCGATATCCGCAGCAGAGTCCGTAATGACTGCGAAGCGCCGCCTGGCTTCGTGGCTCGTCTGGATTTGCTGACGTAAATCATCTGCTTTCTCCGCGCTCACGGCACCGAACTGCCGGCCTATCTCGAATACCGCGTCCGGCTCATTGACGTGGATGTGGATCTTCGCCTTGCGCTTCGTACCGGCAAGGACCAACGAATCGCCGAGTTCGGCGAGCGATTCGCGGAGCTTGCGGCGGTCGATATCGCTTCCGCTCACGATACACTCGGTGCAGAACCGAAACGCATACCGATCGTCAGAGGTGACACTCGGCAATGGTCCCTGATTTTCGTAGAGCGCCGACAAGTCCGGCCTGGGCGCGACCTCGCCGGTCTCGAGGTACTCGTGTGCGCCGCGCAGCAGATCGACGAATCCCTTGGCACCGGCGTCGACGACGCCGGCTTTGCGCAGGACATCGAGTTGCATGGTCGTTTTCTCGAGTGCGTCCTGGATCTCCGGCAAGGCACCGGCAAGCAAAGTCGCGATCGTTGTTTCCGGCGTTGCATGAACGCGCGAAGCTAAAGTCTTCGCGCATGCCGAAATGATCGTCAGGATGGTTCCTTCGCGCGGATTGCTAAGGGCCTCGCGGGCGTAACTGCTGCCGATTGCAACGGCCTCGCTTAAGGACCGCGAGCTGAATCCACTCAACTCGCCTGCCGAATCGCTCATGCCCTGGAAGAATTGAGCCAGGATCGCACCGGAGTTGCCGCGTGCCGAATCGAGCAGCGTATCGGCCAGCCGTGTGAGCAGGGTGCCGAGATGTGCCTGCTCCGGTCCTTCTAACAGTTCGATCGTCGCGCCGAGCGTGAGACTCAGATTCGTGCCCGTGTCGCCGTCGGCAACCGGGAAGACGTTGATGCGATTCAGATCGTCCTGGTCGCCAATGACGCGGTGAATGCCAGACAGGAGCGCCTTGGCGAAGTGTTCGCCGTCGAGGGTCGTAGCTGCGGGATCACCTGAAATTTCGGAATCCGTCGCTTGGCTATTCGCGCGGCAGCAGGAACCGTCGGCCACGGTACTCGAGGACTACGCCGTCGGGCCGGATTTCCTGAAGTATGGGTCCTTCGGGGAGCACGGACTGCTCGCGCTGCTTGTTCATATTGATAAAGACGAAACGCTCGGTCGCATTATCACTGTATACGTGAATGTCGATGCGTAGCTCTGGCAACTCGAAGATTCCCTCCATGCGCAGTTCGTCGAGCGTTGGAATACGTTGCGACGGGGTGGTGATTTCGCGAACGGAAACCGGAGCCGGATCCGCCACCGGCGGTTGGACCTGCGGTTCGACGGTTGCCGGCGTCGACTGTGATTCACTTTCGGGCCGTTCCTTCCGGGCTGCCTCGAGTCGGTTTGCAAAGGTCGGCATGTCGGCGGCAGAATCCGCCGGGGTTGTCGACACGTCCGGAAGCACGGTGGCGGGTAGTGTCTCGATGACCGGTCCTTCATCGTCTCGCATCAGCAGACCGAGTAGAACTGCCAGGTTGACGGCGAGCAACGCAGCAAGCAGCCAAAGCCAGTGGTTGCGGCGCGGCGCCGGGCTGCTCGTTGGCACTTCGGTAAATTCGGCTCCGGTCTGCTGTTGGCGCTCCCGCTCCGATCGTTTCAAGGCGTCGAGAATGAACGACATGCCCTACTCCTGGGCAAAACGCGGCGTGATCAAACGCGGCGCACCGTCGGGAGCGAGCAGCGAATTGACGATAATCTGCGTCTGCTGACCGGCAACGCCGTCGACGTCGAGACGATGATCGCGTTGAAACTCACGCACCCGATCCGCGAGCGCAGCGTCATAAGTGGCCGAATCGAGTGGCCGTGCAGCATACCGCGGATCGATCGCTGCCAGGCTCTGACGCAACCAGGCCACCGTCGGGCCACGAGAGCCCAGGTTCAGGGAAAGCGAAACGCCATTTGCCGGCCGCCAAAGCAGCGCGTACTGGCCGAACCAGAGATTGGAAATCTCGCCGATCGAGTGCATCACATCGACGCCGCCGACCGAAAGCTCGGCCTCGTTGCCCTCGAGTGATTTGAGTACGACATAGTGGGCACTGCCCGCGCCATCAATCAGCGTCAGCATGGCAGGCCGGTTGAGTTGCCTCAGGCTACCCCAGGAGCCGCGTTGGCTGAGGCAGCTCAGTCCGGCGAGTTCGGCCTGCTCACAGCCGCCGGATCCGCCCGCTACATAATCGAGGCCCCACAGCTCGAAGAGGATGTCGAGTGCAGCCGCTTCACCGGTCAGGTCGCGCGCGAGGAGGAGCTGTTCCTCGACCGACACGGTGGTCTCGGCGCTCGCGGGACTGACGTCTCGCTCGATTGCTGCCGACGGTGGTTCAATGCTGGCCGAATCGGCTGCCGGATCCGGTAAGGCTTCTTCCGGCGACATCGCCAGCGCCGCGGGCTGCGTCTCGGCAGGCTCAGGGCGACTGCCGGACAACCACCAGGTGCCGAAGACAGCCACGGCGAGCACCGCGGTGATTACGGCAGGCCAGACCCAGCGAGTGCTGCGGGACAGGCCGCTTTCTCCCGTGATTTCGGCGGCTGCGCGGCGAACGAGTCGATGGTCTACACGCCGCGTGCCCAGGCTGTAAGCGCCGAGCAGCGCACGGTCACAGATCACATTGATCAGCCTCGGCACACCTTTGGACAGGCAAAATACGTCTCGTTTGGCGCCCGGGGCAAATACTTCCCCGAGTGCACCAGCCACGCGCAGCCGATGTTCGATGTATTGCGCCGTCTCCGCCCGACTCAAAGGCTCGAGGTGGTAACGGCCCGTGATCCGCTGCGCGAGCTGACGCAGATCGTTTCGCGCCAAGAGCTCGCGGAGCTCGGGCTGGCCGATCAGGATGATCTGCAGCAGCTTCTGTTTTGCCGTCTCGAGGTTGGTGAGTAGCCGTACCTGTTCGAGCACGTCGGGCGCAAGATTCTGCGCCTCATCGACGATCAGAATCGCGCGCCGTCCTTCGGCGTGGGCATCGAGCAGGTAGCGGTTGAGCGTATCGATGAGGGTCTTGATACTGCCTCTCGGTTCAGGCAGCGAGATACCGAGTTCCTCGCAGATCACTTCGAGAAACTCGAGAGCCGAGAGTTGCGGGTTGAGAACGACCGCGACGTCGGCATTATCCGGCATCCGGTTGAGCAAAAGCGTTCGGCAGAGCGTCGTTTTGCCCGTACCCACCTCGCCGGTCAGCTGGATGAAGCCACCGCTCTCGGTGACGCCGTAGACCAGGTGCGCGAGTGCCTCGCCGTGTCGCTCACTCATGAAAAGGTAGCGCGGGTCGGGCGTTATCGAGAAAGGCTTCTCGTTAAGACCAAAAAAGCTCGAATACATGCTGATCGGCCAAAAGCACGGCCCCCGATTCTAAC
>JABAHS010159446.1_pt1 | contig 10886 bp, 22 predicted proteins | sample 7062111 | NCBI WGS metagenome assembly JABAHS01 (sample SAMN14534600, study PRJNA622989) | marine sediment metagenome | biome: marine biome [ENVO:00000428]; feature: marine pelagic biome [ENVO:01000023]; material: deep marine sediment [ENVO:00002113]; isolation source: pool of 4 deep marine... | reverse complement strand
CGGCGGATGCGATCGGCGCGCCGGTGCGCGCGCAGCTTCGCCCCGCGGCCGCGAAAGCCCTTCGGCGTGCGCACGACCTTGGCCACGGCTCAGCGCCGGCGCCGGGTGCGCCGCTTGAAGCGTCCGGTACGCGGATCGCGCGGCGGCGTCGTCCGCCGGCGCCTACTGGCCTTGCGCTTGCGTCGTCTCTTCGCCATGTCGCCTCCGTTGGTTGCGAGCGCCCTCGAGGTACGAGATCCGCCCGTGGTGATCCTGCAGCGCGCGTGCGTAGCACTCCAGCTTGCCGTCGATGGCCTCGAGGCGCTCGAGCACCGGCCGGTTGAGGCCCTTCAGTAGCCCGCGAAGCGCACCCACGAGCACGTCGCGCACCACCGTCCACATGACTCACGCCCCGAACGGCTCATCGAAAATCGTGGTCCCGGCGCCGCTGTTGTCGTCGAGCTGCTCGGCGATCGAGTCGCGCTCGCGCAGCCGCGGCCGGGTGACCAGGTCGCCCACCACCGACTCGCTCGAGGTGGGATCGATCGCGCGGAAGAGCCCGAGCTCGTCGTCTTTGGCGAGCGTGCGGATGGAGACGAACGCCGAGAGCCCCGCCGCCAGCAAAAAGAGTAGTTTCTCGGTGCTCATAGCACGCCGTCCCCGTACCGACGCCTGAGCTCATCCACGTCCCCACCGAGCGCGCGGAAGTTGTTGATCACGTCGTTGACGTAATCCTGGTTGGGGAAAGGCCCCGTGGGCGGCGCGCTCTTGGCCGAGGCTGCGTTGTACATCGCGATGCCTCGAGGGAAGCCGCCGCGGCGCAGCGTGTCGGCCAGGATGTCGGCGCCGGCGCCGATGTTGTACGCGGGATCGAAGAACAGCCGATCGCACCCGCCCTGGCACGGGCGATCGCCGCACCAGCCGCGCACCGCGACCAGCGGCTGCGGGCACAGGACCTGCATGAGCCCTATGGAGTCGCGCCCGCCGACGCCGTCGCGCTCGAAGTTGATCGCCTGCGGGTCCTCGTTCGACTCGCGCATCGCCACGGCCCGGAGCAGCCGCCAGGGCACACCGGTGTCGCGTTCGGCCGCGATGTAGAGCTCGCGGAGCTCGCCGGCGCCCAGGTCGGGCACCACCGGGACCGACGCGCGGAGCTCGGCGAGCGCGCGCGCCTGGTCGGCGCCGCGCATGGAATCGACGGCCTGGCGCACCGCGCCCGAGGCGTTGAGAAAGCCGAGCTGCTGCAGCGCCCATGCGGCGACGATGAGCCCCCCCACGATGATGGCGTCCTTCACGTCGACACCTCGCGCCACTCGAAGAACGCAGAGGCGCTGATCCCCGAAGTGCCAGTCGTCACCACCACACCATCCCCCTCGTCGAGCACGAGCGGCTCGTGGCCGACGAACTCCACCGGCCGGTTAGCGGCGGTGAAGTGCCCAGCCGTCATCTGTGTCCCGAAGTAAGACACACTCGAGGTGTGGTTCAGCTTGCCGGCCGGCGCCGCCTGCGAGGTGTGTTTATTGCGCGACGCGGTGTTCGCGCCTCCGTTGATGTCGACGTCGTAGGCGCGCACGTGCAGCGACCCGTCGACGAGCATGACGCACATCATGCGCTCGACTACCAAACGGACGCCGCTCCCGGCCGGATTGAAGAGCTGTAGGTGGACGAAGTCGGCGCCGGGATTCATCCATGCCGCGCCGATGAAGTACTCGCCCGTGAGCGAGCGAGTCACCGGCCGCTCGAGCACCACGGGCGACGCGATGCTGCCGAGCGTGCCGATATTCGCGATGTCGTTGGTGGGCGCGAACTCGATGCCGAAGCCGTGCACGATGTTCGCGACCAGGCCGCTCTGTGCGGTCCAGTCGAGGAAGAGCCGCGCATACGCCACCTTCGCGGCAAAGCCCGCCTGCACCGGGATGCGCGCGCTGTCGCGATCGTTGAAGCGCACGTAGACCTTGCCGGTGGTGTCGTCGTCGAGGTAGAGGAACGTGCCCTTGAGCTCGACCTCGAGCGGGGAGCTCTGAGGCTGCGCGCTGTCGAGCGCGAGCGGCAGCTTACGGAACGGCTGCAGCCGCCCGTGGTCGAGCGCCTCGAAGTCCTGCTCGGGTCGCTGCACCATCGCGCCCTCCCCCTACTTCACGAGCGCGACGCCGACCAGCGCGAGCGCGGCGAGCAGGACCATCTTGGGATCCAGCTGAAACCCCGTCGCGCTCTGTGTGCCGATGGTGCCGCCGGCCGGGTTCGCCGGCGTGCCGAGCGGCGACGTGCCCGACAGCGCGACGGCCTGGCGCCCCGTGCCGGCCTCGATGCGCGCCTCCTGGATCGCGCGCTCGATGCGCAGACGCTCGAGCTCGGTGGCCGCATCGGCTTGCTGCTCCGCCGTCTCGATCTGCGCGCGCGCACGAGCGATGTCGGTCACCGCACCGGTGGCCGTCTGGATCGCTCCGCTCAGCTGATCGAGGAGCCCTGTACCTGCCTCACGTTCCGCCATGGTGTTACCTCGCTGCTAGCAGTGCGGCCGCGGCGAGCGCACCCGCCACGACCAGGTCCGTGCTGTTGGCGCGTGGCGCCGGCGCCCGTGTCTGGATCGCTCCGCTGGGCCCGCCCGCCACCGGGATGCCGCCGAGCTCGCCGCGCTGGAACTCGAGCGCCTCGAGGCCTTCGGTGCGCTCGCGGGCGCGCCTGGCGCCCTCGCGCGCCGAGCGCACCGCGCGCACGCCCTTCGCCGCGGCGGCGCCGGCGCGCACGAGCGGCCTCGCCTTCTTGAGCGCAGTAATCGCGCTCGCGAGCTTCGCGCTCGCCGGCGCCCCGGTGGTGGCGATCGCGCCCGTGCCGGCCTCCACGGCGCCGGCGCCGGCGGCGGTCGCGCCGGTCGCGGTGGCGATGGGTCCGAAGCCCGCCGACGCCGCCGCGAACGGGCCGGCGAGCACGCCACCGACGCCCGCGATGCGCTCGAACACATCCTGGACGCCGAAGCTCTCGTCCCGACCGAAGCTCCGGCCCAACACGCGCGGATCGTCGAGCGCGTTCTCGATCACGTCGTCGTCGAGGCCGGCCTCGATCCCGGCGGCGAACACAGCGTCGGCCGCGCGGCGAAGCTCCGGGGGCGCCCCCTCGAAACGCTTGAAGGGGCCTTCGCGGCCGGCGGTCAGACGCGAGCGCGCGACCTGAGTCCCGAGCAGCCGCGGGCGCTCGCCCTTGCCCGGCGTCGACACCTTGCGCCCGAGGTGCTCGGCGCTCAGGAACTGGCGCGCGCCCAGCACCCGCTCGGGCGTGAGACGCCGGCCGATGCGCGGATTGGTCGCCTTCACCTTCGCGAGCACGTCGAGCGCGAGCTGGCGGTCGCGCCCGCCCTCGAGGATCGGCACGACCTCGCTCGGCTTGCCGCGGAACGCCGCCGGATCGATGCCGATGTCGACGACCTCGAGGCCCTGGCCCCGACCCGCGGCCGGTCGCAGCCCGAACAGGCGCCCGCCGCGGGCGATGACCCGGTTACGGTCCAGGCTCTGCCGGCGCGCGGGCCCGCGCTGGAACTCTCGGAGTGCCGGCGCGCGCGTCGATGCGAACGGGATCACCGGCGCATCGGGCCTCGAGATCAGCCCCGAGCGAGCGCCTGGCTGCAACCGGATCGGCATCCGACGCCCCCTTAGTCGGGCACGCCGATGTACTCGTCGATGACGACCTCGATCCGGCCGTTGCCGGTGGGCGCGGCGTGGTCGATGACGAGCTCGGCGAGCGAGGCGCGGCGAAGATCCCAGTAGTTGGTCATCTTCGCGAGCTCGTTTTCGGCGACCGAGTCGGCCAGCGCGAAGCCCGCCGGCGGCGCGATGCCCCAGCGCGAGCGGTTGGCGCTGCGCGTCGCGCCGTACGTCAGGTTGTGCCGCACATCGACCCCGTCGATCGCGACGCTCATGCTGTTGATGAGCGCGTCGGTCGGGTCGAAGAAATTGCCGCCGGCGTCGTCCAGGGCGTGCACCTGCACGAAGCGGATCTTGTTCCCGGTCGGGAGCTTCACGCGCAGGTTGTTGTTGGAGCCGGTGAACGTCTCCGTCTGCAGCGTGCGCTTGCGCACCACCTTGGCCTCATCGCGATCGCCCTCCGGATCCTCGAGCAGCGAGTGCGCCACGACCTCGATCGTGGTGTTCTGCAGCGTGAGCGTGGTGGTGGCGTCCGGGTCCAGGATGTCCGAGGCCTGGCCCGTGGTGATCAGCATCTGCAGGAGGTTGGTGTTGAACGCCTTGAACGCCGTGTCCTTCGGTCGCAGCGAGTCGGGCACGACGCGATCGAGGAACGCCACCGCGCGAAAGGGATGCGTGGCCACCGTCGTACCGGGTTGTGTGACCTCGGCATCGAAGCGCCGGGGGAAGTTGCCGTGCACGGCGATGGTGTACGGGATCTGCTCCAGCACGTCCTTACCGTTGGCGACCAGGTCGACGCGCTGCAGGAGCTGCGCGGGCGACTCGGCCGGCACGGCGAGCGCGGCCGCGGTGCCCACGACGATCTCGCCGTCGAGGATGACCTCGAGGGTGTTCAGGTCGTGCACGCGCGGGATCTCGATCTGGTGCTGCGAGCTCTCAACCAGGTTGAGCAGCTGCACCCGCCGCGAAATCTTCTGGGGGAAGCCCCGTCGGTTGCCTGGCATCGCGATTCTCCCGAATGGCTAGCCGTTGATGGGTGTGCCCGCCCCCTACTGGATCCCCAGGACCTGCTGGCGGATGACGCGCACGCGCATGGCGGCGCCGACCGCGAGCACGGCGATCACGCTGGTGCGGACGATGGTCTTGAGGCTTGGCATGGTGTGTACCTCGCGTCGGTGGTGGTGTTCGGTTGCGCGCGAGGTATCGGCCACCAGGCCCTATTAGGCGAGGCGTCTCTATTAGGGCGTTTCGTGGGAAATCAGGCGCTTGCCGCGGCCCTTCGACGCGGTCGTACGTACGGGTTTGTCACTTCCCAGGCAAACGTACGCGAGAGCGCCGGCGCGCCCCCGTACGGCGATCGAGCTCGTAGTAATCGAGCTCGCCCAGCGCCTCGAGCTCGGCCACGTCGCAGTCGAGCTCCTTCGCCATGTAGCGCCGATCGTCGGGCCGGCCCATGCGCGCGACGTGCAGCACCTTGGCGTTGGACACCGAGCTCTTGTCCGTCTCGGCCGGGCGCTGGGTGACGGCGATGGTGTCGATCCCCTGGCTCTCGCCCTGGTGCACGAGCACGCCCCACCAGTCCGGCGCCTTGCCTGGCGGCACGACCTCGGGGAGCTCCTCGGCCACCACCGTGCAGCGCTTCACTCGACCCCACGCCCAGGCCATTTCGCAGAAGAGGCTGAACGAGCGCTTGAGCTCGGTGGCAGGCACGTAGCAGAAGCGCCCGGGCGCGCGACCGGTGCGCTCGAGCATCGCGGCGAGCTCCACGAGCGATCGCGTCGAGCGGTAGTGCGCATCGGCGTACTCGCCCTTGCGATCCCACACCAGCACGCGCTGGTGCTCGGGCCGACGCAGCTGCTTGCGCACCCACAACGTCTTGCCGGAGCGCGAGCTCCCCGACACCAGGGTGAGCACGCCGTCTCTAGTGCGGCCCACTGCCGGCGCCCTCCGCTGCACCGATCTGCAGGTCCTCGCCCTCGCCACGCCACTGCTCGAGCTTGCGCACGCCCCATGGCAGGAGCCGCGGGCCGAACACGATCCCGGTGATGATGAGCGCCCTCGCCTCCTCGGTGGCCGCGAGCTTGCCGAGCCACTTGTCCATGACAGGCGCCCAGGCGCGGGCGAGCACTCGGCTCTCGGCGCGGCGCAGCGGGCGCTCGGTGGCGAACACCTGGCTGGTGGCGTCGAAGGCCTCCTCGAGGACCTCGGCCCACGACTCCGTATCCACCTGGTGTTGGATGGCGTCGGCTTGGTGCTCGAGCTCCGAGGCCTCGCGCTCGACGGCCAGGCCCTCGAGCTCCGCGGCGCGCACGCGCTGCTCGGAGAGGTCGAGCTCGGGCGCCTGGTGGTTACCGCCTGGTGCCTCACCGGTGTCCTGGTGGGAGTCGTCAGTCATCGTCCTCGTCCTCCAGGAGCCGACGCCACCACGGCCGCTGGCTCGAGCTGCTCCCGCCCGAGCTCGAGGAGCTCGAGGACCTCGAGGAGCTCGCGGGGTCACGGTCGGCCGGCGAGTAGAAGCGCGCCTCGCGCAGCACGCGCTCCTGAAACTTCTCCCCGCGCGGCTGCACGTTGCCGCAATCGCATCCGGCCAGGTAGAACCGCTGCTTGCGATTGCGACGCACTCGCGCGAGCTCGCCGCAGTTCGGGCACGTCATCTCACCCAGGTCCTGGGCGTTCCCGCTCACGGGATCACTCCCATCATGCGCAGGACCACCACCACCACCACCGTGCTCACGGCGTTGCTGATCGCGATGCCGACGACGCCCGCGCCGAGCGGGACGAGGACCTGGTACCGCGGTCGCGGCTGCGGGTCCTCGGGGAGCTCGTCCTCGTCACGTGGCGGGTTGGTGCTACCCATTGCCCGCCTTCTTCGTGGCCTTCGGCGGCGGCGGCGTCGCTCCAACCCAGCGCTCGAGCTTCTGCACCCGCGCGTTGAGCTCCTCGAGGGCGGTGGTGCGGTTGTCGAGCTCGTCGAGCTTTCGGATGGCGGCGCGTACGGGCTCGAGCACCCAGCGCTTGATGGCTGTGAGCCCGAGCGATCGGTTGCGCTCGAGCTCCTGGAGGGTGACGCGCGCGGGCGCCAGAGTGTCCTGCTTCGCCATGTGGAGGCCTCCGCGGTGGTGGGCGCCGCCGGCGTCTCGGCCCTGGTGGGCCGGTCAGCGCGCGGGGATGCGCGCGAAACCTGCGCCGGGACGGCGCTCCGATCTGAGAGTGTCCTGAGGGAAGCCCCGACACCTGAGCGCCGGATCCACGTCCGCCAGATCCGACACCTAAGGGCGAGGCCTGGGCGCCGGCGGCGCTCCCCGACACCTATGTGCCCGGTGCCCGACACCTAACGCCCGGGCGCCGCCCGGCCAGCATCTTAGGAGCACCTGTGAGCAGCGCACGACGGGCGCCCGGGCGCTCTCTGTGGCGGCAGGTAGGCGGGAAATTTGAGCGTGAGGCGAGCTGTCGCCTCGCCTGAGGCGCTAGTGGGTTTTCACCGGTACGGCGGGAGCCGGACTAGTCCGGCGGCTTAGAGCGCTTCTGAATCGCTCTCGTGGCCTCGAGCCACTCCCGGGGAGAGCGCGGCCGGCGGGTGAGCGCCTTGAGGCCCTCGAGCGCCAGGCCTGCGCGCCCGGCCGCGGCGTCGTCGGCCACGGCCTGGCGCTGCTGCTGGCGGCGGTAGGCCTTGCGGCGCTCGTGCCGGAGCCAGGCCCCGAGCCCGAGCGCGCGAAACAGGTTCTCGGAGAGGGTGCGGATCGCGGCGAGGCCTCGGTACTCGCCGGGTGCGACGCGCCGCGCGATCGGGTGCGTGCGCACGGTGCCGGCCGCGACCAGGTCGTGGTACGCGCGCTCGGCGCGTCGGAGCTCGAGCCCGGCGAGCTCGGCCAGGTCCTCGAGGCGCACGCCGGCGAAGGCCTCGCCGGCGGCGGGCCGGCCGATGCGCAAGCTGACCAAGTCGACGAAGTCGGCGAGCGCGCCCAGGAGCGCGGCGCAGGCCTCGAGGCGTTCGCTGCGCTTGTAGCGCCGGGCGTTGAGCCCGGCGAGCGTGGGGAGCGTGTCCGCGGCGCTCCAGTACACGCGCTCGAGGCGCTGCTGGAACTCCCGGATGATCCGCGGGCGACGAACCCGCGCGAGCTCGCCCCGAGGCGTGTAGAGGCGAGGCGCGCGCGGGTCGTGCCCGCAGCGGTTGCCCAGGGTCGGCACGTCCTACTCGACGCGCTCGAAACCCTCCTCATCGCCGGCGCACGTGACCTCGATACGGTGCGGTGCGATGTCGTCGTTCACCTGCTGGCGCAGCAGAGCCCGCGACTCCGGCGATGACTTGCAGTAGCGCTCGACGACGCCACCGACGTACTGCTCGTGCTTGCAAGCCGCGAGCACGACCGTCGCGCCGGCGAGCGCCATGGGTAGGAGTACAGCGAAACGTCGTGGTCTCATCGACGCCTCCCTATGCGTGGTAGTGTGAGTTTGCGCTCGAGCCACCAAATCAGCCGCTCGAGCGTGCCCACGGATCGATCCCCCCGTTGTTGTCTCTCACGACGCGCCAGCCCCGATGGGAGCGCGTCGCGTCCTGCGGCGCGCTCCCCGGGAGCGTCACCGGTGCGCCTCCGTGCTCACCAGCTTGGTTGTGTGTACTTGATGACCCCAGGCACGTGGTCAGCGACATGGCGCCCACGAAGATCGCGATCACGACCAACGCCTGCAGCGTCGCCTCGCGCGAGTCGGCCGGGTAGCGCGTGATCCACCGGTGGAAGGCGATGAATGGCCAAGCGAGGCGCCTCATCGGAGCACGGCCTTGCGAAGCTGCGCGATCACGTCGCGTGCCGCCGCCGTGTTGAGCCCGTGCTCCTGAAGCTCCAACAGCACCTGAGCGTTGAGCTCCGTTCGCCGATCGACCTCCCAGGAAGAGCGACGCAGCACGCACGCGAGCACATCGCGCTCGAAGTCGTCGAGGAGGAGGACCTGGTGCTCGCCGTCCTGCGAGCCACAGCGCTCCGATACCGCCCTCATCGCGGCACCATCACGCCCTCGAGCCACGGCTCGGCGGCGCGCGCCGGCGTGCAAAACCCGAGCACCAGGACGGCCACGAGCACTAGCATCGGCCACGCGAGGACACGCGCGCGGCTCACGGCGGCACCCGATCGAGCTGTCCGCGGTCGGCGGCTTTGTAGGTGGCCCAAGCGTCTGCCGGACGAGCCGAGCCCGCTTGCGCAAGCCAGTACGCGCGCTGCTGCGGGGTGAGCGAGTTGAACCACTCGATCCCCATTCTCGCGTCGTCGTCGTGCAACAGATCGCACTGCCCGGCGAGCTCGCACGAGATCGCGTTCTGCAGCTGCTCGAGGATGGCCCTCGGCTGCGCGGTGAACAGCGTGAGCTTGAGTGTGTCCACGTAGTCGGCGGAACGGACCTCGAGGGTGACGTGGCCGAGCGGCGCGCGGTGGGTCGGGCGAGTCGTGTCAACGTCGATGGCCTCGACGCGGAAGAGCTGGACGTTCATGTAGTACCCCCATGTGTGTTTCCCCGTTGGGTTGAGTCGGTGCCCAGGCCGCCCTCCCCCTCGGTTGTTAGGCCGGCCGAGTGCGCGCCGCGCCCCCGGCCGGCCGGGGAAAACCCTGTACCCATGGGGGAAGGTGGCAGGGTCGGTGATCACCGTAGTCGGCAATACCCGGCCCTGCAAGCGATCACCGTAGTACGCTAGACTCCGGCCGTACGGGAAACACCGACCATGGGGGAAAAAAGTGACTAAGACTCAGCAGCTTATTGCTGAGCTCCACGACGCGCGCGACTGGTCGTGGTACCGCGTCGCCAAAGAGCTCGGCATCACTCCGCAGCGGCTCTATGACTTCCGCACCGGGCGCGAGCCGCGACTACCGGTACATCTAGCCCTGCGCGTTGCCGAGCTCCTCGAGCGCGATCCACTCGCGGTGGTCGCGGAGATCGAGGCCGACCGTGCAAAACGCACCGAGGAGCGGGAGTTCTGGATGCGCGTCGCCAAGAGCGCCGCGGCCACGATCCTGGCGCTGCTCCTACCCCTCGCGTCGGTGCTGGATGCACCTACAGCCGCGAAGGACCTTCGCGATGCGTTTAACCACGCGAGACATTATGCGAAGTGGCTCGCGCGGCTGCTGCGCCTGAGGGTCGCCGTCTGACGCGCGATCGCGGCCGACTCCTACAACCCGCTCGCCGGTCCCCCATCGTGTCAGAGTGTATGGAGCGGCTCGACCTGGTCTACGCGCGGCTGCACGCGGGTCTGACCGTCGACCAGGCCTGCGCGCTCACCGGGCGCCACCGCACCACCTGGCGGCGCATGGAGCGCGGCGAGACTAGAGTCGATCGCGCGTGCCTCGTGCTCCTCGAGCTCCTCGCCGGCGAGCTCGGCGTGCTCGACGCGACCTGGTCGGGGTGGCGCATCAGCCGCTTCGATGGGCTGCTCTACTCGCCGGCGCTGCGTGATGGGTTCCGGCCCGCGGACGTGCACCGGCTCCCTTGGCTCCTGCAGCTGGTCAGACTGGAGGCGAACGATGAAGAACCTGGTACCGATGCTCTTGGCCCTGTCGCTTGTGGCGTGCGCGAGCGGCACCGTGATTCGGGATGAAACCGGCGCGGTGGATTGCGAGGCCATGCGCGAGAAGGTGCAGCGCGACATCGTCATGTACGGGATGCTCGGCGCCCGGCCGTCGCTCGAGGCCGCGCGCGAGCACTGCGGCGAGGAGCTCGGCCTCGGCGGCGAGGCGCCGGACCCCGAGGGTCCCTAATTGGCGCATGCAGGCAAGGAATGTCGCGCGAGGGATAGGCTCTCGTGAAATCTGAGCCCCTCGCGCCGGCGAGTGCTCTCGCCTTCAGCGCAGCACGCGCGTGGCGAGGCGCATGGCGAACAGCGCGACGGCGAGGATGATGGCGACCTCGACCGCGGAGAGCCCGCGGCGCTCGGATCCGATGCCGAACACGCTCGAGAGCCCCAGGCCCGCGAGCACCCCCACCGCGAAGCGGATCAGTAGCAGCGGCATTCAGTCAGGTCCTCGTAGTCGCGTGGCGCCCTCGACGACGCGATAGCGTCGGGTGACTTGCGCCCGGGCGTGCCCGCTGAAGCGACGCACGAGCTCGAGCCCGTCCTGGTCGCTCGCCGCGCGGCCGATGTGCACCCAACCCCCGGTGTCCCCATCGCACACTGACACGTCCCACGTCCCGCTCGCGTTCTCCTCGAAGCGAAAGAGCACTAGCGGCGGCGCATGTTGCGTCGGCGGATGCGATCGGCGCGCCGGTGCGCGCGCAGCTTCGCCCCCC
>JABAHS010020742.1_pt1 | contig 10891 bp, 9 predicted proteins | sample 7062111 | NCBI WGS metagenome assembly JABAHS01 (sample SAMN14534600, study PRJNA622989) | marine sediment metagenome | biome: marine biome [ENVO:00000428]; feature: marine pelagic biome [ENVO:01000023]; material: deep marine sediment [ENVO:00002113]; isolation source: pool of 4 deep marine... | reverse complement strand
TCCCATAAAAATACCCGCCAAAGGCGGGATATTTCTATGGGCCCGGCAGGATTCGAACCTGCAACCAACCGGTTATGAGCCGGGTGCTCTGCCATTGAGCTACGGGCCCTGCTGGAAACTTACGTTTATCAAAATGGTCAGTGGTCCACAGACAATTCCGCCGCAACGGTCGCCCACATGACAACTGACCACTACTCGTATAACCTGAGCGGGCGACGGGATTCGAACCCGTGAATGTCAGCTTGGAAGGCTGATGCCTTACCACTTGGCGACGCCCGCATGCGCTCCCCTGAGCGCGTTCAATTCTACCTTGAGCCTGCCTGAAGGTCAAGCCGAACAGAGTCATCAAATCCACATCCACGAGTCTAAGATGCCTGATATATATCAAACCCAGGATACCTACCAAATCAAGACAAAGTCGGAGTTAAAAATGAAAGTATAATATTNNTATAATATTTTTATGGAGAAGAAAATCTTCGGATCTAAAGAACAAACCTTTCTGATACTCGGCTGCATCCTGATCGTAGCCCTTTCCTTCATCCCCCTTGCAGTCGGCTATTCCATCCAAACCCCAGAGATGCGCTTTAATGGGGCCACATTTAACTGGCCCGATTTTGCTACCCACATCGTTGCCATTGAGGAAGGGATGGAAGGCAACTGGCGGTACACCCTATTCTTCTCCCCTGTCGAACAGCAAGGCCACTACCTGAAATTATTCTACATATTCATCGGCAACCTGTTTCGATGGGCAGACACTTCCTCATTCACCATTTTTTACATCACATTGGGGATCGTCAATTTCTCCGCCTGCCTCCTGACCTACCGCTTCATAGCTGAATTTATCGGTCAACCAAAATACCGCACCATGGCCTTTCTGCTCGCCATTTTCGGTTCCGGCGTGGGGTGGCTGATGAGCCTCACCGGGCTCATTCCCAAAGCAGGCCACTCCCCTATAGACCTATGGTTTATCGACCCTTATCCTTTCTTCAACATGATCTCATTCCCAACATATACCATCCTCGGTCAACTCGGGATGATTTTGTTATTTCTAAAGTACCGCAAAAGGCCTCTTTCCAGGTATCTCATCAGCATGGCCGTCTTCGGTCTCGCCCTTCAGGCTGTCCAGCCCTACGCCCCCCTGATCCCCTTCACGGTGATCGGCGGTCTGCTGCTGGGTGATTGGATCACAACCAGAACTTTCCCGCGCCAGAACGTTTTCGCTATGGTCTATGTCGGGATAGCGCAACTCCCGCTGCTCGCATACAATCTTTGGGTTTTTCAAACGGATCCAATCTGGCTCATCTTCCAAGAGCAAAACCAGACCTTCTCTCCCCCTCCAATCTATTACTTGTGGGGATTCTTCTGGTTCTGGCTGCTGCTCATTCCAGGCGTGCTCAAATCTAAAATATTCTTGACCCCCAAGCGAATCAGCCTGCTCATCTGGATCGTTTCCGTATTATTCTTTTCATTCTTCCCATGGCAAATGCAGCGGCGGTTCATGATCTATTTCACGCTGCCGCTTGCCATATTGGCAAGCATCATTACCAGGGAATTTCTCTCGCCATGGATCAGCCGGCACCTGCCTTTGCTCTCCAAGCGCAAGCCAATGTTGCTCATTCTCCTGGTAGGTGTAGTGGGATTCTCAAATTTCTACCTCGTATTCGTACACCTGAACTACCAACTCCCGCAGTACAGCAGTGAGTACTATCACCCCACTGAAATCGCAGAGGCGCTCAACTGGCTAGATGACGATGCAAACCAGGAAATGATCGTGTTAAGTGCTCCTGAGACCGGATTATTGGCTGGCGCTTTGGCGCACCAAAAGTCATACGTTGCCCATAATTACGAAACCATCGATTATAGACTGCGCTCCTCGCAGGTGGAACAATTCTACAATCACCAGATAAACCTCTCGGACCTGGAACCGGCAAATCTTGGGTGGGTATTTTACGGCCCATACGAAAAATTACTCGCACCAGATTTCCAACCCCCTTCATATCTGGAGGTTGCCTACCAGCAAAATGGCGTTATTATTTACGCCATTAAGGGAGAGCCACAATGAGAAAATTGTTCTTCATCACTTTGAGCATCGTTTTTCTGCTGGCCTTATTGGTAAATGCCCAACTGACCTCTGCTCAGGAAAACTCGGTTACGGCCTTGTTGCTGAACATTGAAGGGCCTTTAACGCCCGCCCTGTCTGAATATTTAGAGCGCGGCCTGTCAGCGGCCCAAAACCAGAGCGCTGAGCTGGTCATCCTGCAGCTCAACACCCCCGGCGGTTCAGTGGACCAGATGACCCGCATGGTAGAAGCCATCCGCAGCAGCCAGGTGCCGGTAGTGGTCTATGTTGCACCGCGCGGCGCCATCGCCGGCAGTGCCGGAACCGTGATCACGTTGGCCGGGCATCTTTCTGTAATGGCACCCGAAACCGCTATCGGTGCCGCCAGCCCGGTAGGAACCTCCGGCGAAGATATTGGCGAAACCATGGAAGCCAAAGTGAAGGAAATCATTAAAGCCCAGATTCGCACGCTCACCGAAGGAAAGCTGCCGCCAGAAGCCATCGCCCTAGCTGAGGACACAGTAGAAAGCGCAACTGCCGTCACCGCTGGTGAAGCCTACCAGATCGGGCTGGTTAATTTCGTCGCTGAGGATATCCAGGATTTGCTTCGGCAGGTTGATGGACAGACCGTCACCACCGCAGATGGGGAACGCGTCCTTTCCACTGCTTTTGTGCAGGTCGAGGAATTCTCCCTCACCCTGATTGAAGAGCTGCTCACCATGCTGACCAATCCCAACATTGTCTTTCTGCTGCTCACAATTGGTGTGCAGGCCATCCTGATCGAGATCAGCAGTCCAGGCGGTTGGGTGGCCGGGTTCATCGGGGTCGTCAGCTTATCTTTGGCAGCTTACGGCCTGGGGATTCTTCCCGTCAACTGGTTCGGACTGATTTTTATCGCCACTGCCTTTGTGCTCTTTTTCTTGGATGTCAAAGCACCCACGCACGGCGCTCTCACCACGGCAGGGGTAGCCTCCTTTATCGCAGGGGCCCTGCTGCTGTTTAATTCATCCAATACCCCTTCATTTTTCAGGGTCAGTGTCCCACTGGTTGTGGTCGTCGGTATCCTGACGGCCGGGGTTTTCTTCCTGGCGATCAGCTTCGCCATCCGTGCGCAGCGCACTCCTGCCCGCATGGGTCAGTCTTCTCTCGTCGGGCGCACCGGCCGGGTGCGCACCCCGATCAGCAGAGGTCAGCCCGGTAAAGTCCACGTTGCCAGCGAACTGTGGAGCGCCGAATTGACAGAGGACAGCATACCCGCAGAAGAAGGCGATGAGGTCGAGGTCACGGCCGTGGAAGGGCTGCGGCTGAAGGTACGAAAAAAACCTGAAGAGGACCAATAGAAGTCATCGACCGTTGATTAAACCAAAAGACCGCATGGCTGCGGTCCGTTTGATTTTTATTTGGGTTTGGAACCTGTTTATTTCGCTTTTACATTCCAGCTGCAGCAGCCAAATTGCTTGAGCGAGCCCTCACACTTTGTTCGATCTCGACACGCATCTCTTCAGAATCATTCATCAAGCCATCGAATGCCTGTTTGTCCAGAGAAATCACCTCTACCGGAAATTCCGCCGAGGAACGTATCTGTACGTTGCGTTCCCCACCCCGAAACAGACCCATTTCCCCAAAATACTGTCCGGGACCCAAACGGTCAACCAGCACAGGCCTCGCATTAGGCCGGTTGAGGTAAACATTTGCGCGGCCTTGGGTGATGATATAAAAACGATCGGCTGGCGTGCCTTGTTGGATGATCACTTCTCCACGGCTGTACGTTTGACCTTTCAGCTGGCGAGAGGCTTTCAGCATCACCTCGTGGCTCAAGGTGGGCATCGCTTTCGCCAGGTATTCGTTGACAATTTCTCCATCCGAGATAATCACCGTGCGCGAGGCCCGTTCAGCCAGGTCATCATCATGCGTGACCATCAGGATCGTCTTGCCGTCATCCACCAGGCGCTGGAAGAGGTCAAAAATCTGGTTGGCAGTCTTCGAATCAAGGTTGCCGGTGGGCTCGTCCGTGGCAATAATTGGCGGGTCGTTGGCCAGGGCGCGTGCAATGGCGGCTCGCTGCTGCTGGCCACCTGACAGGCGGCTGGGAGTCTTGTGGGCGTGCTCTGCAATTCCGACCAAATCGAGCAGGTGCAGCGCTCTCTGGCGGCGTTCCACAGGAGAATACATATTGCAGAAATCCATGGGCAGCATCACATTTTGCAGTACGGTGAGGGTCGGCAGCAGCTGGAAAAACTGGAACACTACCCCCATATGCAAGCCGCGCCAGTGCGCCATCTTGCCCTCACTCAAATCGCCAATCGACACCCCGCTGACGACGATCTCACCAGAAGTGGGTCGATCGATCCCGGTGAGCATATTGATCAGTGTCGTTTTGCCGCTCCCCGATTTTCCGATCACGGAGACGAATTCCCCGGCATTAATTTGCAAGTCAATGCCCTTTAAGGCCGGGAAGTCTCCTGCATCTGTCTTATACACCTTATGCAGATTCTTTAGATCAATCAGGGCATGCCCGTTCTGCTGCGGCAGGAGTCCCTGATTGTTTTTATTTTTCTTTTCACCAAACATATTCAACCTCAATATTCAATCTTATCGGGGGAAATATCTTCCACACCGTTTTATTCATAGTCCAAAACTTCGCGCACGGTCAGCCGGACGGCGTTGCGGGCCGGCGTGAGGCTGGACAAAGCCCCAATCGCCACGATAATCCCAAACCAGATAAACAGACCAGCAAAGGAANNAACATCCATCACGGCCCCTGCCAGCGCTGCTGCTGTCGGCCAGGATACGATTCCCACCAGCAACCAGCTCATCACCGCGATCATCACACCTTCCAACACCACCACCTGGCGGATGGCACCGTTTGAAGCGCCTACCGAACGCAGTACGCCGATCTCGCGGGTACGCTCCATGACATTGATCCCCATCGTACCCGCCAGGCTCAGGCCGCCGACCACTGCCAGCAGACCAGCCATCAGCACCAGCACGATCAGAATGATCGAGAAGGGTTCGGAAAGATACTCTGAGAAATCACTTTGCAGTTGTACGTCACCCTCTGCATAATCTAATGCCAAAAAGGACTCTTCCAGCGCCGCTCCAACGGCTGCCTGAGTTTCAGCATCGCCGATTTCATCCAGGCTGGTGCGCACACGTACCACGCTGACCTGATCTTCAACACCGGTCAGTTCCGAAAAAGCGCTTTCATTAATATAGACCCGCGGCCCAACCAGGTGCTTGGAGGCAATCCCGACCACATCAAAATTGTGTTCCTGCCCCATCACCCGGATCGTGATTAGATCCCCAACCTCGATCCCCTCTTCCTGCTGGACAAAATCCTGGTTGACCACCACACCGGTTACATCGGCGTCTGTCAGCCAGCGGCCGGAGAGCAGTTCAGGGGTAATCGTATAGGTCTCAGGCGGCAAGCCGATGAGGTCTACTTCTTCGCCCTCACTCTCATCACCGCGGATGAAGATTCCACCGGCCTCCACCCAACCTTCGGCGGCCACCACCCCAGGAACTTCTAATGCGGCAGCTTCCACGTCATCAATCATTGCCTGCTCATCGATAATCTGGATTGAAGCGTCAAATTGAGCATAGCGGGTGAATTCCCCGATCTGCTCATTGAGCGAAGCCCGCGTGCTGAAGGCAGCTACAAAGGTCGCCCCCGCCATGATCAATGTGATCAGGGTAATTGCCAGACGCGGTACGTTGCGGAAAGTATTGAGAATCGAAAGGACGCTGGCTGGGCTGAGGAATTTCAGCCGCCCCAGCAGCCGCTCCAGCCACGGTTTCTGGTCTTCATTGACCAGTCCCTGCTGGTAGATGGCATCATAAATCTTAATCTTTGTACCGCGGATGATGGGCACTAACGCCACTCCCACCGGCACAATAAATGCGATCACCGTCAAAAGCACGAAAATTCCAGGAGCTAATCGCATCCCGTTGACAGTAAAGTTGAGATAGTTGGCGGCAAAACTCGACAACCCATACGAGCCAACCAGGCTGATCGGAATCGCCAGCAGCCATCCAACCACGCTGAAGATGAGTACATTCAGGATAAACATGCCGGATATTTGTCCAGGTATCGCTCCAATCGAGCGCATGATCCCGATCTGCTTGACCTGCTGGGTCAGGATGGCGGAGATGGTATTGATCACCAGTCCCCCGCTGAGGAAGATCGCCAGCACGCTCATCACCTGCAAGATCAGCACAAAGCCGCTGATCTGGTTCTGCGCCCAGTGTTCGCCCGGGTCGGAACCGACGCCCGGCACCTGAATACTGCCGACGAACACCCCAGCAGGTTGGATGATCTCATCTCGCAGCATAGCACCTACATCCAGCACGCCGTCGCGCGTGTTCTTCGGTTCGACCACCACCACATCCATCCGGTTGTAATAGGGCGTCTCACCCATCGTCTCCAGGGTGTCCATGGTGACAAAACCGCTCATCCGGCTGCTGATCGAATAGGGCATATCGTAGATATTCTGGGCAATAGCGCTCACCTCCAACGAGAAGGTATCACCACTGTCCATCTGCACAACGACCTGGTCACCGACCTGCTTATCCAGCGCTTCGGCTGTCTGGAACTCTAACACGACCTCCCCTTCACCAAGGGATTGGGGACCTTCAAGCGTCGTTAATTGATTGACTGCCGTATTCGCATAATCGGGCACTACGGTCAGCACCAACTCCGCAGCGTCTTGGTCGCCCCTCAGGACAGAAGCCTGGACCAATCGGCGCGCTTCCACGCTTTCTACCTCGTCCGCAGTTTTAATTTCATCAAGCAGTTCTTCCTGATAAGGGGACATATACAAAGAAACGCTGGCAGGATTTCCGGCCGCGTATTGCTCATACAGGTCCTCTTCGATCATATAGCGGGCGTTGTTGATAATCCCCACGACCCCCACCCCGACTGCAATTGATAAGATCACTAATAACGAACGAGTCTTGTTCCCCCAAACATCATTAAGTATTTTAAACCAACGGGTTTTTAACATGCAACTCCATCATTCATAAATAATTCCACCAATTATAGACGACAAGTAAGTTCAAAACATTACTCCTATATAAGAATCGAATAAGAGTTTTACAATTTGGAGGATTTTGGGAAAGACGGAAATACCTAGGCCCAAAAACAGATGTTCCCTGTCCCCCTGTAAATAAAATTTTTAGATCAGCTCCTTAACAAAACCAGTTTTTAGGTTTTCACCCCGCCAACCGCAGCCGCCCCTGGTTTACAACTCGAACATCTCCCGTTTGAAGGGCACGCTCCCATCGAGATCTGTTTCGAATTCCCGCGCCGCAAGATGCCCCGAATAGACCGCCTGGGCGATCAGGTTGGGCGCCTCGGCATCCCCAATCAGGCGCAGGGATTTAAGCCTGCCCCCAGCGGCATCGCCCCTTAGCTGGCGGTACAGTTTGTCATTAGAAATGCGGTTCGTGACCAGCACAATCCCCTCCGCTTCCATCCATCGCGGCTTGCGCTTCAGCGCGCTGGAAAGTTTCACCCGGTCCTTCTCAATGGCCTCGACATGAGTATGGGTGTGCATTTCTATACCGAGGGAGAGCAGCCTGCGCAGGATGTGAGGCTGCTCAAGCGTATTCTGCGACCATTCAGCAATCGAGGGCGCCGGAGTGACAAAAATCACCTGGCAGCCCTGTCCGACCAGGAGTTCAGACAGCACACTCNNTCCGCTAAGAGATTTACCCGCCATCAAATCTTCTGGCGAAAAGACATGCGCCAGATGATGCCCTGGAATCGGGTAGTGCAGCGTGCGGCCTACACCGTCCCCTCGCCAGCTGGCACCGGTCGCCACGATCACGTGTTCAATTTCCGAGTCCAGCACATCGGTAGATGACATCAAACTACCGGGATAAACCTCCACATTGGGCATTTTCCCAATCTGGGTCAGCCGCCAATCCACCACCCGGCGCCACTCTTGCAGCCCAGGCAGGTTGGCTTCACGGGTCACCCGGCCGCCCAGTTCACGGCGCGCTTCGGTGAGCACCACGTGGTAGCCGCGCTGGCCCAGGGCACGGGCACCCTCAAGCCCGGCCGGACCGCCCCCCACCACCAGAACACTCTGGTGGGATTTCTTGGGGGAAATGCGCTCCGGATGCCAGTTCCGCCGCCATTCCTCGCCCATGGCCGGGTTTTGGGTGCAGCGGATCGGCACCCCGATAATATCCCCGCTGGTGCAGATGTTGCATCCGATGCATTCGCGGATATCCTCCACCCGTCCCTCGCGGATTTTCTGCGGCAGGAAAGGGTCAGCAATCGAGGGGCGCGCCGCCCCGATCAGGTCCATCACCCCACGCTGCACAGCCGAGACCATCGCTTCAGGGGAGGTATAGCGCCCCACCCCGACGACCGGCTTGCTGGTCAGCGACTTGACAAATGAGATATAGGGTTCCTGGTAGCCTTCCTTCATAAAGCGGGACGGCCCGGAGTCGTTGCTCCAATCACTGAGATTGACATCCCACAGGTCAGGCAGTTCTGCCAGCAGGGAGACGATCTCTTTCCCCTCCCCGTCATGGGTCAGACCATCCGCACCGAGCAGTTCATCCACCGCCAACCGCAGCGCCACAGCACAGACATCGCCAACCGCAGCGCCACAGCACAGGCATCGCCAACCGCATCATGTGTAACTTCCAAGAGCTCGCGCAGAAAACGGGTGCGGTTCTCCAGGCTGCCGCCGTACTCATCGGTACGCTGGTTAAAACGCTTAAGGAGGAGGAACATCGGCAGCGCCAGNNGATCGCCGCCCGGTGGTGCCAGCGGCGGATGTTGCGCAGGTCTTCTTTGTCCGCCATGCGGGCCTGGCCCGGCAGGTAACCACTGATGCTCAGCGGCCCCACGTCCAGCGGTGTAGCACGCGAATATAAATTGTAGGCATGGTGCCCGCTGTACGTCAGCTCAATCCCGGCCAGTGCGCCGTGCTGGTGCACGGCATCCACCGTCAGGGCCAAAGCCGGGATATCTTTCTCATCCCACAGCCGGCCTTCAACCGCCGGAGAGAGGTCACTGGTGTAATGAATCTCGGTCTCTTCCGTGCACACCACCCCCCAGCCGCCTTCAGCTTTCACACCGCGCATGGCAGCCACGCTGCGGGGGAATCGATGGCCGAATCCGTTGCATTGGGGTACCTGATAAAAACGGTTTGGAGCGGTCACCGGTCCGATCTGGACGGATTCAAAGAGCACTGCGTAGGGATTTTCCATGAATTTTCCTCACAAAAAATGAATACATTGATTATATCCTGACAAAAAAAACGGCCGGATAAATTCGGCCGGTTTTTCTTTCTACAAGATATGCCAGTCGCTACTCGCGCCTAAACTTGAGCTGGTTGCTCCCCATGACCGCCTGGAAGATCATCCTTGCTAACTGGATGAATTGGACAATCATCGCGATTATCACGTATATCCTAAACCCGGTATTCCAGTTCTGGAGAGTTGACTCGAACCAAGCCACGGACGCCGTTGATGGATTGTGCTGCGCTAAGTAAGCCGGGTTGAGGCCGAATACCGCCGGACCGGTCAAAAAGGCGAACAACAGCAGCAAGCCAAACACCTTGATCCCAATTCCGACCCAGCGCATTTTCGCATCCCAAAAAGATTGGCGGGCCAGCGCGATATTGAAAACCAGCTTGGAGAGGAAGTACACTACCACCCAGGGCAGGTAAGCAAGAAAGGACTCGGAGAGTACTGGTACAAAGTTCCATACTCCATTGCGGTTGTTGCCAAACCCAACCCACTGAGGGAACACAGAGAACAACACGATCATCCCGGCTAGGAAAAATGCTTCGAACCACAGCTCGCCGGGTTTTACAGCCGCCTTGCGTTTCTCCGGTTTGAGTCCAGTCGGGTCCCAGGTGCGTTCCATTTCCTTGAAGGGCCAGCGCAGCCATACCTTCGGGGTAGTTCTTTCCAGCAGGGCAAAAGCGAATACCAACACGCCAAAGACCTGAAACCCTTTATCAAAGAAGGAGTCGATGATAGTGAGGAGGTCAGGTCTTGGTGCAATGCCGGGCAAAAGCGCACCGACAAGGAACTGCAACACAAAAAGCGCCATCACAAACAACAGCACAGGTTTAAAAATCGGGAAGATCTCTGGTCCTATCAAGGTATTATCCTGGTGGTAATTTTCCGCAAAGATGATCGGAGGACCAAACTCTTTCAGCACTTCGATCGCCATTCCCTCATCCGGCAGGCGACCTGATTTCTCGCTTTTATCTTCCAGTGCATCTTCCAATAACGAGAGAATCTCGATCTGGATATCCTTCCTCTTACGGCGGGGCAGGTAGCGGCCCACTTCAACTGCGTACTGGCTGAACAATTGATTGAATTGATAGTCCTCACTCATGATAGAACTCCTTCTAGTACCTGTACCAGAGCATCCCATTCCGTTTTCAAATCCGCCAGGATGGAGGCTCCGGTAGAATTAATCCGGTAGTATTTCCTCGGCCGGGGATCGTCCACGACCCAATCACTTTCCAGCAGGCCGCGTTCCTCTAGCCGGCGCAGGAGGGGATACAGTGTCCCCTGATCCACTTCAAAGCCTTTTTCGGCAAGCAATTTGATCAGAGAATACCCATACTTGGGAGCTTCCAACTGGCTCAAAACCGCCATCACGATCAGACCTCTTCGCAGTTCTTGCAAGTATGGATCCAGCAAGTCCTGGTATTTTTTCTCGTCGGTCATTTTGATCCTTTCTTACGAGGTGTTAGTCACATTATACTGTTTTATAAACAGTATTGTCAATCACATTATATTAATAGATGATTAAAATATGTGAGCGCGGTTTACTATTAGAATCATCTTAGAACC
>JABAHS010002870.1_pt2 | contig 10901 bp, 11 predicted proteins | sample 7062111 | NCBI WGS metagenome assembly JABAHS01 (sample SAMN14534600, study PRJNA622989) | marine sediment metagenome | biome: marine biome [ENVO:00000428]; feature: marine pelagic biome [ENVO:01000023]; material: deep marine sediment [ENVO:00002113]; isolation source: pool of 4 deep marine... | reverse complement strand
ATCGGCTCGAAGCGTTCCGCCGCGGCCTGCTGCTCGGCCTCGTACTGGTTGGCCTGCGACCATCCCAGCATGCCCTCGAAATTCCCGAGGCCCGGATAGGCGATCAGGTAGCCGACGCCCCAGAAGACCGTGATGAAATAGAGATACAGCCACCATTTGGGCGCGGGATTGTTCCACTCTTCCAGGTCGCCGTCCCACTTGTGGCCGGTGAGATCCTCGTCAGTCTTGCCTTGCGGTCCCTGTTTGGCCGACCAGCCGATCAGCCAGATACACCAGATGATGAACAGGATCGTGCCGGCAGCAACGAACCAGTGCCAGAATGCAGGCATTACGTGTTCTCCCGCGTGTGATTCGCAATATCTTGATTAATGTAATGATCGTCTTCGAGCGGCCGGCGGGCACTTTCTTCAAACTCTGCCGCGCGGTAGCGGCGCCAGGCGAAAATGCTCAGCGCCACGAAGGCCAGCATCGTGACCGCCGTGAGAATGCCGCGAAAATCGTTGATATCCATCGGGCGGCCTAGCGGCGATTACTGCGATTGATGCCGAGGCCCTGCAGGTACGCGACGAGGGCATCCATCTCGGTCTTGCCGTCTACCTGCGCTGCTGCGCCTTCGATCTGTTCGTCCGAATAGGGGTCGCCGAGCATTTTCAATGTGCGCAGCTTCACCGCAACCAGCTCGGGATCAACCATCTGCTCGTTGAGCCAGGGATAACCCGGCATGTTCGACTCGGGCACCAGCGCGCGGGGATCCTCGAGATGCAGGCGATGCCAGGCATCGCTGTAACGGCCGCCTACCCGTGCAAGGTCCGGGCCCGTGCGCCTCGAACCGAACTGGAATGGGCGGTCGTACACGGACTCGCCGGCGGTCGAATAGGGCCCGTAGCGTTCGGTCTCGCTCCGGAACGGCCTCACCATCTGCGAATGGCAGCCGTAGCAGCCTTCACGGACGTATATGTCGCGGCCGGCGAGACGCAGCGGAGAATACGGTTCGATATTTTCCGCCGGCTCCGTCGTCTCGTCCGAGACCATGAGCGGCAGCAATTCGACGAGACCACCGATGCTCACGGCAAGCACGATGAGCACCATCATCAGATTTACGCTTTTTTCAATTACCTCATGACGCATGAACGGTCTCTCCTTTACGCCGGGTCGAGGACGGCTACGGGAGCCGGCTTCTGCTCACTGACGGTCTTCCATACGTTGTAGGCCATGATGAGCATGCCCGTGAAGAACACGAGACCACCCAGCAGCCTGAATACGAGGTATGGATCCACGGCCTTGAGCGATTCGACGAACGAGTACGTCAATGTGCCGTCATCGTTGACCGCGCGCCACATCAATCCTTCGGTGACGCCCGCGACCCACATCGGCACGATGTAGAGGATCACGCCAATGGTCGAGGTCCAGAAATGAACGTCGATCAGCCTGGTGCTGTACATGCCCTTGCGGTTATAGAGCCGCGGGATCAGGCAGTACAGGGCGCCCATGGTCATCATTGCGACCCAGCCGAGTGCACCGGAATGTACGTGGCCGATCGTCCAGTTGGTGTAATGCGACAGTGCATTCACCGTCTTGATCGACATCATCGGTCCTTCGAAGGTCGACATGCCGTAGAACGACAGGGCGACGATCATGAACTTGAGAATCGGGTCGCTGCGCAGCTTATGCCAGGCGCCGGACAGCGTCATGATGCCGTTGATCATGCCGCCCCACGACGGCGCTAGCAGGATGATCGAGAACACCATGCCGAGCGTCTGCGCCCAGTCAGGCAGCGAGGTGTAATGCAGGTGATGCGGCCCTGCCCACATGTAGACGGCGATCAGCGACCAGAAGTGGACCACCGACAGCCGGTAGGAGTAAATCGGGCGCTCCGCCTGTTTCGGCACGAAGTAGTACATCATGCCGAGGAAGCCGGCCGTCAGGAAGAAACCGACGGCATTGTGGCCGTACCACCACTGCATCATCGCATCGACGGTGCCCGTATAGATCTGGTAGGACTTGGTCAGCGTGACCGGTACCGCGAGGTTGTTGAAGATGTGCAGGATCGCGACCGTGATGATGAAGGCGCCGTAGAACCAGTTGGCCACATAGATGTGCTTGACGCGTCGCCGCGCGATCGTCATGAAGAACACGATCGCAAATGCCACCCAGACCACGGCAATCAGCAGGTCGATCGGCCATTCCAGCTCTGCATATTCCTTGGACTGGGTAATGCCGAGCGGCAAGGTAATGGCGGCGAGCACGATGACGACCTGCCAGCCCCAGAACGTGAACGCAGCCAGCTTGTCGAACGCGAGACGCACGTGACTGGTGCGCTGCACGACATAGTATGCCGTCGCGAACAGCGCGGAGCCGCCGAAAGCAAAGATCACTGCGTTGGTATGCAGCGGGCGAAGCCGGCTGTAGGTCAGGAACGGCAGGTCGAAATTGAGCTGCGGCCAGATAAGCTGTGCGGCGATGAATACGCCGGCCAGCATGCCGACCACGCCCCATACGACTGTCATGATCGCAAACTGGCGTACAACCGTATCGTTGTATTGAGCTTTAGTGTCCAACGGACGACCCCTGTAGCTGATTGTAAGAGCACTGGATCCGGGGCTCTTGAGCGGCCTGGGACGGCAGAAATGCCCCGGCCATTTTCGATATTTGCGGCACCCGAGGGGGCAAGTATATCCCCAGAGTCCGTGGGCACGCTATCAACCGCTCCGGGGAGTCCCCATAAGTAACTATACGTATGGCATCCGGCCACGGGCCGGGTGCCTGATTGGAGGCTGCTTTATCCGGGAAGCCCCTTTATAATCGAGGCCTTAGCCATACCCATGTGCCCCCCGATGTCAGCCAGCAAACTGCCCGCCGAGGTCGTTAACGAGCTTTTGCACGCCGCCGCCGACGCGGCGATCGTGACCGATGCCGACGGCCGGATCGTGTTCGCCAACCGGGGCGCGGAGTCCCTGTTTGGTTACCCGGCGGAAGAGCTGGTCGGCGAGCCCGTCGAAATTCTGATGCCGAAAGAGTTCCGCAGCCAGCACGAGGAATACCGCGGCCGCTACAAGACCTCGCCGCGGGCAAGGCCCCTACTGGCGGGGCTGGACCTGTACGGCCTGCGTAAGGACGGCAGCCGTTTCCGCGCGGAAATCGCGCTGACCCCGGTCAATACCGACACCGGTATGCTCGTGGCCAGCACTGTTCGTGAAGTGAACGCCGGCGACGAGTCTGAAGCCTACTTCCGTACGATGCTCGAGACGGCGCCGGACGCGATGATCATCGTTGACGAGCGCGGCCGGATCGCGATCGTCAACCGCCGGGCCGAAGACATGTTCGGCTATACGCGCGCCGAGCTCCTCGGCCACGAGGTCGAGATGTTGCTCCCGGAACGCCTGCGTCAGGGGCACCTGCAGCATCGCGGCGGCTATGTCGCGAACGCGGAGCTGCGACCGATGGGAGCGGGGCTCAATCTGCTCGGGCGCCGCAAGGACGGCAGTGAATTCCCTGTCGAGATCAGCCTCAGCCCGGTGGAGACATCGAGCGGCATGTTTGTCTCGAGTGTGATCAGGGACGTTACGCTGCGCCGCCGCATGGAGCAGGAGATTATCGCAGCGCGCCAGGCGGCCGAGCGCGCACAGAAAGCCAATACCGCGTTCCTCGCGGCGGCCAGCCACGACCTGCGCCAGCCCGTACAGGCCCTGAGCCTGCTGAACGGTGCGCTGCGTCGCACGGTCAAGGACGAGCGTGCGCAGGAGATGATCGAGAGCCAGGAGCACTCGCTCACCGCAATGACGAACCTGCTGAATTCCCTGCTGGACATCAGCCGCCTCGACGCGGGCGCCGTGACTCCCGAGATCGAGGAGTTTCCGATGCAGCGAATCATCGACCGGCTGTCGGCGGAATTCGGGCGACAGGCGAGCCACAAGGGACTCGACTTCTCGTCCAAGCCCTGCGCGGTCACCGTGCGCAGCGACCCGAACCTCCTCAGCGAAATCGTCCAGAACCTGGTGTCGAACGCGATCCGCTACACCAACAGCGGCAGCGTACGAATGATTTGCGAGTGCCTGGGCGACACGTGCCGGCTCGAAGTGGTGGATACCGGTATCGGCATCGAATCCGACCAGCTCGAGGCGATCTTTCAGGAATTCCACCAGGCCAAGACACCGGGCTCGAGCACCGAGGGCTTCGGACTCGGACTCGCCATCGTGCGGCGCCTGGCGGATCTGCTCGGGCACGAAGTCGGCGTCGAGTCCGAGCCCGGCAGGGGTTCCATGTTCTACGTGTCGGTCCCCGTCGTGACGGCACAGCATTGCGGCTCGGGCGAAGACCAGAGCAAAGGGACTGCCGCAGAGGCGGCCGGGGCGGGCACAGTCGTTCTGATCGAGGATGACGTAAATGTTGCAAACGCCTGGGGCCTGCTGCTCGAGGCCGAGGGCTATCGAGTCGCAACCGCCAAGTCGGCACCGGAAGCCAACGCACTCATCAAACACCTGGATGAAGTGCCCTCNNATTCGCGAGCATTACGGTGTGAACATCCCGGCGTTTATCGTCAGCGGCGACACATCCAAGGTGGTGAAGGAAGCGCGCCCGGTGGATAACTGCACGCTCATGAGCAAGCCGGTGAATACGAGCCGGCTGCTCGCTGCGGCGCACATCGCGACGAAGACGGGCGCTGTTCCGCAGGACTGAGCGCGATCTCTTGGCACCCGTTATCTGCCTGCAAATCGATGCATTCGCGGATCGGCCTTACAGCGGCAACCCGGCCGCGGTCTGCCTGCTGGAGGAAGAACCGGATAGCGCCTGGATGCAGGCCGTCGCCACGGAGATGAACCTGTCGGAAACAGCCTTCGTGCGCCCCGACGGCGACGGCTTCGATCTGCGCTGGTTTACTCCGACCGTCGAGGTTGATCTTTGCGGTCATGCCACGCTGGCTGCGGCGCACGCGCTCTGGTCGGAAGGACGCGTGCCCGGCGATGGCCGCATTTCCTTTCAGACACGGAGCGGCGAATTGGCCGCAACACGTCACGCCGACCTGATCCAACTCGACTTCCCGGCGACGGCACCCGGTCCGGTGAGGCTTCGGGCGGAACAAATTGCCGAACTCGGCAATGCGCTGGGCGTTGAACCGGATTACGTGGGCGAGTCAGCCTTTGACCTCCTGGTCGTCGTGGGATCCGAGGATGTCGTGAGAAGTGTGAAGCCGGATCTGCCGCTGCTGAGGGAGCTGGCGTCACGGGGCGTGATCGTAACGAGCATCGCGGCCGATCCCCGCTTCGATTTCGTCTCGCGGTTCTTTGCGCCGGGCGTTGGCGTCGACGAGGATCCCGTCACCGGCTCGGCACATTGCTGCCTTGGCCCGTACTGGAGCGAGCGACTGGGCAAGACCGAGATGAAAGCTTTCCAGGCCTCCGCGCGCGGGGGCATCGTACATGTTCGCCTGTCCGGTGAGCGTGTATTGCTCGGGGGCAACGCCGTTACGATTTTCAAGGGTGAGCTGACCCACGCTGCGACGGCGTAATATCCAAGCTGCGGTTCCGGCAGACCATCATTCCACTTTTGGACTCGAAATCTGTCGCGATAGGGCGTAATGTCATCTCGCGCTTCAAGCGCTCAAAACGCATAAGGAGAATAAGAGATGAAAATCAGCCAACTACTAACGGGGTTCGTGCTCGTCTGCTTCGCGGGTATCGCGTCGGCAGACCTTGAGATATGGACTGATTACGACGTCAGCGAGGGAGTATCGAACGTTACGACGGTCAAGGTTGATTCCAACATGATCGACAAGTACCTGGAGGGCTTGAGGAGCTCGTGGGTGCCCGCCAATGAAGTGCTGAAGGAACAGGGCCAGATCAAGGACTATGGCATCTACGTGAGCGACTTGCCGAACGGTGGTGATTTCAACGTCATTCTTGTCGTCCGCTTCAATAATGCGGCTGACCTGCAGCCGAACAAGGAAGAGTACGAAGCCTTCATGAAAGCCTGGGGTGAGGAAAACCAGAAGAAGTCAGACCAGATCGTCCTGACCTATCCGGACATCCGCACGATCACGGGTGAGTATATGTTCCGGGAGGTTACTTTGAAGTAAGCCCTGTCGTCACAGGCGGGCCTTCCTTGTTCGTTGAAGGCCTTGCCTGTGACACCCGTGGTCAGCTCGCGAGGAATGCAATCCAGCTCGCGGGTGACTTGGATACGGCCGCGCCGACTATATAGGCGAAGGCGGCCAGCGCACCGACAAAAGCGACCTGCCGGATGGGCAGCGTTGGTCCCCGTCGCAAGGCGATCGCGCCAAGCACGACATAGACGATCAGGCCGGCGAATTTCGCGAGCAGCCAGGGGCTCTGCATGACCGGCAACCCGAGCTGCATGACCAGAACGATACCGCTGACGAGAAACAATGTGTCAACGACGTGTGGCGCTATGCGGCTCGCCCTGTGACGCAGCAGCGCGGAGCCCGTCATCATCCAGAAGCCACGGAGCATAAAGCCGGAAACGCTGATGACGGCAAGGGCAAGGTGGGTGTATTTCAGGGGCAGATACATCGAATCAGCACCGGTTCCTCGGTTGATAGGGGAAGTTACGTATAGTCTTTGGTTTGCGGTCTGGCATCTTAGCACTCAGGATATTTCCGCCTGCAAGAGTTGTCAGGAACTACGGCGCGAATACCCGATTTTCTCTCCATGCCCGCTGTGTTCTGCATAGCGGGCTTTTTTTTGGTTCGAAGTAATTTCGGAACGCTTTCTTCAGGGGCGCGAATCGGCGCGCAAGAGGTTCACGGTCCGGGAACCGCTCCCGCGTTCGCGACGTTGGCGCCGACCAGGGGTTCAGGCTGCTTCGTGATTGCGCTGTTCGACCGGCGTCTGGAACCAGTCCGGCTTGATGATCAGCAGGTCGCAGGGAAGATGCTCCAGGGTGCGCTCGGCCGTTGCTCCGATAAACAGGCGTTTCCAGCGGTTACGCGATACGGCCCCCATCACCACGACGCCAGCCTTGAGATCTTCGGCGACGATCGGTAATTCTTCGTGGGTCAGCCCTGCTACGAGATGTGACTTGTCGTCATCGATGCCGTGAAACGACGTGATCTCGTGGAATCGTTTCTGGTGGTCTTCGTGCATCTGCTGTTCGATTTCGTCGAACGGCAGGGAAACCGGTATGTAGGCATTTGCCGTCGCCGTCGCGACCGCAATTCGCGGGTCGTAGGAATGAAACGCGTGTACCCGACCGTCGACCTTGTCTGCGATGAACTTGCTGGTTTGCAGGATTTCGTCGTCAAGCGCTGCCGGCTTGTCGTGTTCGTTCATCGGATCGATCGCGGCGACAAATACCGGCTCATCCTGCAGGTCCACGGGTTTGACGAGCCATAACGGCGCGGGGCACGTGCGAATCAGGCTCCAGTCGGTGTTCGTCAAAAGGGCACGAGCGACCGCGGAGTGATGATGAGTGTCCTTGACCACCAGGTCTGCCCCCGACGACACCACGTGGCGCACGATCCCTTCGTAGAGCGGATGATCCCAGATAGCCGACGTCGTCACGACGATGCCGTCGGCACGCAGCGGCTCTGCCAGTTCCTCGAGATGTTTCGAGTGGCTGCCGATTACTTCGCTACGGGCCTTCTCCAGCGACGGGGAATCGAACAGGCGGTCGCCGCTCAGGTACTCGTTGTAATAGCAGACAAGAAGCTCGAGTTCCGCACCGGTTTTCTTCGCCAGCCAGGCAGCCCGATACATGCCCGGCTGTTCTTTTACTGTTGGGTCGATAACGGACAGGATCTTCGATAGCTCGTGCATTGTCGTACCCTGTTGTTGTCAGGACGGGAGAGAATTAATCGTCGTAGCAAGCGTAAGTCCGGTTCGTTTTGCCTTCCATAAGTCGTGATCCCTAGCGCGTCTCGGATTCTACTTACGGCTTGATAAGTGGTTTTACTGATACGGCTCACTTCAGAATACCCTTAGATTAGCCTCAGAGAAACCGGGTTCTGCAAGCAGCGCCCATGGGAGGATTGTGCCGATGCAGGCTGACTCATACGATGCTCTGAGGGAGCAGCTCGAAAAAAAGAGGGAAGAACTGAGAGTTCGCCTCGAGCGCATCACAAATAACCTGCGGCGTGGCTATCATCCTGACTCCAAGGAACGGGCCAAGGAGCTGGAAGACAGCGAGGTCGTCGACGCTCTTGGCAACGAGGCGCGTGCGGAGCTNNCAGGATCAAGGCCCATCCGTACGCAAATCACTGTATTGACTGCGCGCGCCTCGCGGAGGAGCGCAGGGCGCGTTACTCCTGATGCATGTGCATCTTGACGAGATCCGCGAGTGATCTCGCCTGCATTTTTTCCATAACGCGTGCACGGTGTATTTCTACCGTCCTTTGGCTGACACCGAGTTCGTAAGCGATCACCTTATTGGGCTTGCCGGTGACGACGAGGTCGAAAACTTCGCGCTCGCGGTTGGTTAGCCGCGCAATTCGTTCTTCGACCTCGGCATGTTGCTGCTGCTCTTCGCGGCGCTCCCGATCCGTCCTCAGTGCTTCGCGGATCCGGTCGAGCAGGTCCTGGTCCCGGAACGGTTTCTGGATGAAGTCGACGGCGCCCTTCTGCATCGCCTCGACCGCCATGGGCACGTCCCCATGTCCGGTGATGAAAATGACCGGCAGGCTGTTGCCCCGCTTCAAAAGTTCTTCCTGGAGTTCGAGTCCGCCGAGCCCCGGCATGCGGATGTCGAGCACCAGGCACCCCGGGCGCTCGCCAGTCACCTGCTCGAGGAATTCGTCGCCGGAACCATAGATCTCGTGCCTGAGATTGACGGAGTCCATCAGGGCCTGCATTGCGAAGCGAATTGCCGGATCGTCGTCGACGATGAATACGGTTGCAGCTTGCTGGGATTGCTGGCTCATGCTTCCGGAACGGCCTGTTTTTCAAATGTCATTGGGAAAAGTATACAGTCTGAATTTCTTGCCGCCCCGATTGGACCAGAATGGGCGCGAATTTGCGAGTTTTTGCGTCGCCCCCGGAAGCCGGTGACCGGTGGCTAATCAAGTCGTTTCGTGAAACGCAGCGCGGCTCCCGCCATCGCTACGAGCGCAAATCCGAGGAGATAACCTACATCCCGGTACAGCTCGCCGATGGACGCCTCGCGGAGCATGATACCGCGGGTGAGGCGGATGAAATGAGTGTTAGGCAGTATCTCGCCGAGCCATTGCGCCACCAGCGGCATCCCTTCGAAGGGGAACATGAAACCGGACAGCAGTATCGATGGCAGCAGTATGAAGACCGTCATTTGCATCGCCTGGAACTGCGTCCGGGCGGCGGTCGAAATGAACAGCCCGAGTGCGAGATTCGCCGCGATGAAGGCGAAGGCGGCGAGGTACAGGTCGACGACGCTGCCGCGCACCGGGACGTCGAACAACAACTTCCCGACTGCGAGGATCAGGGCGAGCTGCAGCATGCCGATCAGGATGTAAGGGACGACCTTGCCTATCATGAGTTCCGCCGAACTCACGGGCGTATTGATGAGCAGCTCGAGATTGCCGCGCTCGCGTTCGCGGACGATAGCGACGCCCGTGAACAGGATCATCGTCATCGTCAGGATGACGCCCATCAGCCCGGGCACAATATTGACCGGCGTCCGCCGTTCGGGGTTGTAGTACGGTCGCACTTCGATCGTGTGCGGCGACGCCTGCCTGGTGCTGCCCGCATCGAAGCCGAATGGCATCGCGCGCAGCTGGTTCGCGACGCCCAGGATCGTGGGGTCGCTGCCGTCGACCAGGACGTGTGATGCGGCACGGGTCTGATCCACGATACGCCGATCGAAGTCGTGGGGAATATGTATGCCGATCGAGATCGAACCATCGCGCAAGAGAGTCTCGAGCTGTCGCGGCGAGTCCACGTGAGCGACAATGTTGACGACCTGGGTTTGCGCCATTTCAGCGACGAACTGGCGCGACAGGTGAGTATTTGCCTGGTTGGCGACGGCCGTTTTCAGATTGCGTACGTCGGTGTTGATCGCGTAGCCGAAGAGCAGCATCTGCATGACGGGCAGGCCGACGACCATACCGAACGTCAGCCGGTCACGGCGCAGCTGCCGCACCTCCTTCTGGAGTATGGCGAAGATTCGCGACAGCGACTTCATGCTGCCTGCCTGCGGGGCTTCAGTGTGACCGCAACGAAGACGTCTTCGAGTGTTGGCGAAGACAACGTTGCCTTCGAGTCCAGGCCCGCGCCCCGCAGCGCTGACGCCACCGTTCCTGCCGGGTCGTCGTGAGCTTCCGGTATGAGCACGCGGAGCCGCACGCCCAGCTGGGTCACGCTGACGACCTCGGGAATCTTCGCGATGACTACCTGGGCGTGATACGGGTCGCTCGAGACGACCTCGACCACGTGCATACCGGTGCCTGCCTGAAGCTCCGCCGGTGTGCCGTCCGCGACCTTTACCCCGTAATCCAGGATCGCAAGCCTGTGGCAACGTTCCGCCTCGTCCATGTAGTGGGTCGATACGAGAATCGTCGTGCCGGCCTCGGCCAGCCGGAACAGGGCCGCCCAGAAATCGCGGCGGCTCTGCGGGTCGACGGCGCTGGTCGGCTCGTCGAGCAGCAACAGTTCGGGGCGATGCAGCACGGCGCAGGCGAGGGCGAGGCGTTGCTTCTGGCCGCCGCTCATCGTGCCGGCGAGCTGCTTGCGCTGTTCGCCCAGGTTATAGCGCTCGAGCAATTCCTGTATGCGTGCGCCGCGTTCGCGGCGCGGGTACGAGTAGATCTCGGCGATGAACTGCAGGTTTTCGAGAACCGTCATGTCACCGAACAGGGAAAACTTCTGCGTCATGTAGCCGATTCTCGGCTTGAGCCGCCTGGCGTCGCCGGGCACCTCGGTGTCGAGGACGATGGCTCTGCCGTCGCTCGGCATCAGCAGGCCGCACAGCATGCGTAT
>JABAHS010008624.1_pt1 | contig 10915 bp, 10 predicted proteins | sample 7062111 | NCBI WGS metagenome assembly JABAHS01 (sample SAMN14534600, study PRJNA622989) | marine sediment metagenome | biome: marine biome [ENVO:00000428]; feature: marine pelagic biome [ENVO:01000023]; material: deep marine sediment [ENVO:00002113]; isolation source: pool of 4 deep marine... | reverse complement strand
TAATGGAAAAAGCGTGCCAAGCATCATAGGTATAAGTTCTTCAATGATTTCAGTATATAACTGAATACGAACCTGGAATTACATCGGCAGTATGTGTAAAAATCTTTACATACTATAACCAATTTTACCAACTTTAGACTAATTGCCTGGATTAAAATGGAAGGAGCAAACTTTGGATTACATCCCTTAATTCACACTTAACTCAAATTCAATCTGTCACAAGATGTAGTAGTTGGTTCTCAAAGAGCAAGGTGTGGATTAAGGCAAGTTAGCCTGGGAGGGCTATTTGCGCCAAAAGGACGGGAATACAAGGACGAGAACCGTGAAGACCTCGAGACGCCCCACAAGCATGCAGAAGGAGAGGAGCACGTGGCCTGCCGCCGGCAGGTGGGCGAAGTTGTCCGTGGGGCCTACCTGGCCGAGGCCGGGGCCGATGTTCGATAGGCAGGCGATCACCGAGGCCCCGGCGGTCACCAGGTCCACTCCGAGCGCGGCCATTCCGAGGGAGGCGAAGACGAAAATCCCTATGTAGAGAGCAAAAAAGCCGAGGATGCTTTGGATCACCTCGTCCGAGACGGTCTTCTGGTCGATCTTTAACAGACGTATCCGCCTCGGGTGGATGAGCCGTGAGAGCTGCAGGAGGCTGTGCTTTACGAGCAGGAGTACTCGGACGTTTTTCATCCCGCCACCGGTGGAGCCCGCACAGCCGCCTACGAACATTAAGCCGACGAGGATGTACTGGGTCACCACCGGCCAGAGCTCGTAGTCGGCGGTCCCATAGCCGGTGGTGGTCATGAGGGAAGTGGCTTGAAAGGCAGAGTCCCGTAGGTTTGTTAGTGGGTCCTGGTAGACTTGAAAGTTGAAGAGAAAGATTACAAGGACAGAGGTTGCGAGCACACCCAGGTAGAACCGGAATTCCTCGCTGCGGAAGTAGCCGCCAACCCTTCCACGCAGTGCCTGAAAGTGGAGAGAAAAGTTCACGCCGGCCAGGAACATGAAGAAGGTCACCACCAGGTGGACATAGCTTCCGCCGAGTTCAGCGATGCTGCCGTTGCGGGTGGAGAATCCCCCGGTGGCCATGGTGGTGAAGGCGTGACACACTGCCTCGTAGAAGCTCACCCCGCCGAACATGAGGGCCGCAACCTCGGCCGCGGTAATGAGGAAGTAGACACCCCACAGGAGTCTGGCAGTGTCTTGAATGCGGGGTCGAAGGCGGTCCGCAGTGGGGCCAGGCACCTCCGCCTCGAAGAGTTGCATCCCCCCCACGCCCAGGAGCGGCAGAATGGCAAGAGAGAGGACGATGATGCCCATGCCGCCAAGCCATTGGGTCAGAGAGCGCCAGACAAGGACACTCTCTTCAACCATGTTCAGGTCGGTGATCACTGTGGAGCCGGTGGTGGTGAAGCCAGACATGGACTCGAAGTAGGCCTGGATAGGGCTCGCGATTGTCCCAGTGAAGAGAAAGGGCAGGGCGCCGAAGGCGGCAAAGAGGACCCAAGCGAAGGTGACGACCCCAAAACCCTCGCGGACCGTCAGTTCCTTCCGGACGGGGAAGACTCGCAATAACAGGAGTCCGATGGCGGCGGAGAGGCTCGCGGTAAGCAGGAACCAAGGCCACGCCCCGTCTCGATACCAGAAGGAGAAGGGCAGAGGCACGAGGAGCATCCCCGATAGGAAGAGCAGAAGACCGCCTTGGATCCGAAGTGTGAGTCTAAGGTTCATGTCAGGAGAAGAGATTGTCTAGCCGCGCCACGGCCTCGGGGAGCGTGAAGATGACCGTTCGATCTCCGGCGGCAAGTTGGTCCTCCCCGTCCGGTATGATCACCTCCTCCCCCCTCAAGACAGCCCCGATGATGGCGCCGCGGGGAATCTGGATATGCTTCAGGGGTTTGCCAAGGATCTTGCTTCCCTCGGGGAGCAGGAACTCCATCACCTCGGCGTGGCATTCCTCGACCATGGCCATTGAGAGCACCTCGCCCCGACGGACGTACTTCAAAATGGCGGCGGCGGTAGAGAGCCGGGGACTGATACAGGCATCCACCCCTATTGAAGGGGCCAGGGAGACGTACTGAGGCTGGCTTACCAAGGCAATGGCTCTCTTCGCCCCGAGCCTCTTTGCCAGCAGTGAACAGAGGATGTTTCCCTCATCCTCCTGGGTGACGGCGACGAAGACGTCGGTGTCCTCAATACCTTCATCGTGCAACGTGTCAATGTCGGTGCCCTCAGCGTGAATCACGGCCACGTTATCTAGNNTCTCCGACCCAGCCGCCGCCGAGGATCATGATATTTTTTGTGCGTCGCTCCCCAAAGCCGAAAAGGTAATTGATCGCCGGCAACTCTTCCTTTCGGCACAGGAAGTAAAGAATGTCGCCTCTGAGGATCACGTCCTGACCGTGAGGTACGACCGTTTCCTGTTGCCGGGATATTGCCGCGACCACGAGGCGGTAGATCCCGCAGAGATCGCCCAGTTCCTTGAGGGTGATCCCGGCCAACGGGTTGTCGCTGCCTATGCGGTAGCCAAGAAAAACAACCCTCCCGTCGGCGAACTCAGCCACCGAGGCGGCCACGGGATATGTAATCACCCTCACCAGTTCCTTAGCTACCACTGTTTCCGGGTTGATGAGAAGGTCAATGCCCAGCTTCTCTGCGTTGGCCGTCCACTCGGCGCCAGCGTATTCGATGTTACGGATACGGCTTATAATGGTGGGAACCCCGTACTCGTTTGCCAGCATGCAGGAGACCAGGTTCACCTCATCCACGTCGGTGACGGCAATGAAGATGTCCGCGTCTTGGACCTCCGCATCTTCGAGTACCTTCGTACTCGCCGCGATTCCTTCCACCACGAGTGCATTCAGCTTACTCTCCAGCGCCTTAACCTTTTCGGCCCTGCGTTCGATGAGGGCGATGTCATGCCCCTCCCGGGACAAGCGGTCGGCAATCTGGTAGCCCACTTGGCCCGCGCCCACAATAACAACCTTCATCCGCACGGCACCCTTCCTCCCCTATTCCTGGGGTCATATCCGGCTAGAAAAATAGACTCTAGATAAGGCTAGAACTCTCTTTAGCCGTCAAGAGTATAGGATTAAGGATCGCTGTGTGTCAAACGTTCATCCGTGGTCCATCCTGATTTGATGGCTTTCGATGGCCATAGTATTGAAGCTCCCTGCAGTCCGCCTGCGTCGGACAGTACGCCTTCGGCGGATTCGAAATGTAAGGAAGTGATTAAATCTTATTGTAGTTCGCTCGCTAACCCCGTCCGCCTCAGGCGGACTACGGGGAATGCGCTCGCTGTAGCATTTTCAAGGAAAAAGACTACGCAGGCTGTCAGATTAACTTTCGTTGGTCTAGCAGACCCTGGATTTTGGCTAGAGGCCTTTATTTATGGGCTATTGACGGGATCGTGGGACTTGCTTTTCTCGCTTCGGTACTTAATAATGAAAAAACTTTGGCTTGGGATTTCCGATTTTCTCGAAAAATAGAGGAGCAGTTATGAGTAACCGAGGTCTGGTTTTTCTCTTTCCTGGACAAGGGTCACAATACGTGGGCATGGGCAAGGCCTTCTATGACGAGTATCAAGAAGTCCGGGATCTCTTTGGCCGGGCCAAAGAGATCCTCAATATGGACGTGGAGGAGCTTTGCTTTGAGGGACCGGAGGAAGAGCTTGTGCTCACTCATAATGTGCAGCCTGCCATTACCCTGATCAACGTGGTGTGCTCGCTGGTACTTGGGCTTCAGGGAGTAAAAGCTGCGGCTGCGGCCGGCCATAGCCTGGGGGAATACAGCGCCCTGCATCTGGCTGAGGTATTTGATGAAACAGCTGTGTTTCAATTGGTGCGACTCAGGGGTGAGCTCATGCAAAAGGCGGCAGATGAGCAACCGGGTGCCATGGCAGCTATTCTCAATCTCCCTGCGGAAAAAATCGACGAGGTTTGTGACACCTGTGACATAGAGATGGCCAACTACAACTCGCCGGGCCAGATAATTGTTAGCGGTGTCGAAGACGATGTTCTTCGGGCCATGGAAATCTGCACGGATGCTGGGGCGAGACGATGTGTGCGTCTGAACGTGAGCGGTCCCTGGCATAGTCGGTGTATGGAGGTTGCCAAGGAGAAGTTTGAGCCTGAATTGGCACAGCATACGTTCCAAGATCCTCAAATCCCGGTGGTGGCAAATGTGGACGGGGCTTATGTGGCGGATGGAAATGCTGCCAGGGAGAATCTTGCCAAGCAACTGTGCGCTCCAGTACGCTGGCAGCAATCAATGGAAAGGCTGATCAAGGACGGGTACAAGAGATTTGTTGAAGTGGGGCCCAAGAAGGTCCTCAAGGGTTTGATGCGGCAGATTGATCGATCCGTGGAGGTCTATAATGTGGAAGATCCCGAGAGTCTGGAGGGATTTGTGAAGGCGGTGAAGGGTTAGGAGACAGGAGACAGAACATACCTGTAGGATTTTTCTGTGGGAGCGGCTTTCCAGCCGCGATTCTGCAATTTGAACGACTTGAACGGTTTCAACGGTTTCAACGACCAAGTCAGAAATAACCGGGAGGTTCTGATGAAAAGTCAGCTTGGTCAGGTGCAAGAGAGTGTTGCTTTCCTCGAGAACAAGACTGAGATACGACCCCAGATAGGAATCGTTTTGGGGACAGGTCTGGGGGGTCTGGCCGATAAGATTCAAGCTGCTGTGGTGATTCCATACGAGGAGATTCCCCACTTTCCGGTTTCCACTGTTTCAAGCCACATGGGGCGTTTAATGATAGGTTCTCTTGGCGGCAAGCAGGTCATGGCCTTGCAGGGACGTTTCCATTACTACGAGGGCTACGATCCAAAGGAGAAAACCTTTCCCATTAGGGTTATGGCGGCCATGGGAGTAGAGACCTTGCTCATTTCCAACGCTGCTGGCGGGCTCAATCTCACCTTCGAGGCTGGTGATATTGTGCTCATCCGGGATCACATCAATCTCAAGGGACAGAACCCTCTGAGAGGAGTAAATGTAGACGAATGGGGGCCACGTTTTCCCGATATGACAGAACCGTACAGTAAAGAACTCGTTGAGCTGGCCGAGAGGACTGCCAAGGATTTGGGAATCAAGGTACACCAGGGTGTTTATGTGGGTGTTATTGGTCCCAGTATGGAAACCGCTGCCGAAACCCGCTTTCTCAGGCTCATAGGTGCTGATATCGTGGGGATGTCCACCATTTCTGAGGTCATCGTTGCGGTGCATGCTGGCCTGAGAGTTCTCGGGATGTCAGTGGTTACCAACGTAAATGACCCTGATAATTACCAACCGGCTCCCATAGAACAGGTGATAGCCACAGCTGAAGGAGCCGAGCCCCGGTTGGTGAAGTTGGTTGAGGAAGTATTGAAGCGAATGTGAAGACGCGTAGCGTAATGAAAGTAGGTCGGCACATCACGGGTACCCACCAGAATAGTTTTTCAATGCTAAATGCGCTATTACAAATGCGAAATGAGAAATGACAGATGACCAATGACACAATGACCTCCGAGACCAGAACTCCCGTTGATCTGCTCATCCACAACGCCATGGTGCTGACCTTCGATGATGCGGATGACATATTCCATCCAGGGGTCGTGGCCGTCAGTGATGACGAAATTATCTGGGTTGGACCTGAAGATTCATGGCCCACTCGCTTTGAGCCCCGTGAGCAGCTGGATATGTCGGGGGGCTTGGTTATGCCTGGTCTCATCAATGCTCACACGCATGCGGCTATGACATGTTTTCGAGGCCTCGCTGATGACATGCCCCTTTCTGTTTGGCTTAACGACCATATCTTTCCTGCCGAAAAAAAAATTAGCGCTGAATTAGTCTACCAGGGGACGTTGCTGGCATGTGCTGAAATGATCCTTGGCGGGACCACCACCTTTTGCGACATGTATTTATTTGAAGACCAGGTGGCCAGGGCTGCTCATGAAGCCGGCATGCGAGCGCTGGTGGGCGAAGTTCTTTATGACTTCCCTTCTCCCAATTATGGTCCTCCCGAGCAGGGCCTCGCTTTTACCAAGGATCTCATTCGCGCCTGGGAAAACGATCCCTTGGTCTCCGTGGCTGTGGAGCCCCATGCTGTTTATACGTGCTCTCCTGACCTGTTGCGGGCCTGTAATGAAGTGGCGGAAGAGTACCAGGTCCCCATGATTATCCATCTCTCAGAATCAGAGGATGAGGTGGCCCAGGTTAAAGAGCGCTACAACACTTCGCCTGTGATGCATTTGGAAAAACTCGGACTTCTGACGCCGCACTTGATCGCCGATCACTGTGTCGTGCTTAATGATGAGGAGATGGACCTACTCGCTGAACGTGGTGTGCGCGTGGTGCACAATCCTGAGAGCAACATGAAGCTGGCTTCCGGTGTAGCTCCTGCGGTTGAACTGCTCGACCGTGGTGTCACGATGGGGCTGGGAACTGATGGCTGTGCCAGCAACAACAATTTGGATATGTTTGGGGAGATGGACACCGCAGCCAAGCTTCACAAGGTTTACCGGCTTGATCCTACCGTCATGGGGGCGAGGACAGTAGCCCAGTTAGCCGTCAGGGGCGGCTCTAAGGTATTGGGATTGGATAATCAGGTGGGTTGTCTGGAACCAGGCAAGAAGGCTGACATCATTGGCTTGGATTTGGACAGGCCCCATTTGACCCCACTTTATAATATTTATTCTCATCTGGTTTATGCGGCTTCCGCTGCTGACGTTACACTGAATATCATCAATGGTCGGGTGGTGATGCGAAATCGGGAACTACTCTCCCTGGACGTGGAGCGGGTAATGGCCGATGTTCGGGCCATTGCCAAGAAAATAAAACAGTGAGCGCATAGCGCATAGAGCATAGAGAAATAATTTCGAATTGCGAATTGCGAATTGCGAATTTGGATCTGAGATCTGAGATGTGGGATGTGAGATGATAAATGAGCAATGTGAAGTGAGAAATGAGCAATGACAAATGATGAGATGAACAAAATTGAGGCCGACCTGCTCATCTCGGGTGACTTTGTTCTGACTCTCAATGAAGACAAGGAGATCTTGGAAAATGGAGCCGTGGCTGTTGCCGGCGATACCATTGTCGCTGTCGGGAATTCCTCTGATTTGATACAGGAGATCGAAGCCAAAGAAGAGCTGGATGCTTCTGGCTGTCTGATAATGCCGGGTTTGATAAATCTGCACACCCATGCTGCCATGACTTGTTTCCGAGGACTCGCTGACGATCTGCCGCTTCAGGAATGGCTCAATGGGCATATCTTCCCAGCCGAGGCGACCCATGTCAGCGAAGAAAATGTCTACTGGGCAACTTTGTTAGCGGTGGTGGAGATGATCAAAAGTGGTACTACCACTTTTTGTGATGGTTACTTTTTCGAAGATGGTGCTGCCAGAGCTGTGGCTGCCAGTGGCATACGCGCGGTCCTCGGACAAGGAGTGGTCGACTTTCCCGCTCCTGGAGTACCTGATCCGAGAATAAACCTGAAGGCGGCAGAAGCGTTTGTTTTTCGCTGGCAGGGAGAGTCAGCCCGGCTTATGCCGAGTATTTTCTGCCATTCACCCTACACCTGCTCACCGGAGACCTTAATCGGCGCCAAAGATATCTGCAGGGAGCACGAAATCATTTTCCAGATTCACTTGGCTGAAACCCAGACTGAGTTGAAAGAGACCCAACAAAGGTACGGACGCCGACCCGTGGGTCATCTTGCAAACCTAGAACTGCTAGACGCCCAGACCATTTGTCATCATGCGGTAATGGTAAACGGTGAAGAAATAGAGCTCTTAGCCCACAGTGGTGTAGGAGTTTCTCATAACCCAGAGAGCAACATGAAGTTGGCCTCTGGAGTGGCGCCCCTCCCCAAAATGTTGGCCGCTGGCGTCAAGGTTGGCTTGGGAACTGATGGCTGTGCCAGCAACAACAATTTGGACATCTTCCAGGAAATGGACACTGCCGCGAAAATCCACAAAGTCCACCAAGGTGACCCGGCTCTCAGCTCAGCTCTTCAGGTTGCGGAAATGGCCACCAATGGGGGCGCGGCTGCGCTGGGAATGTCCTCGGTCCTCGGTTCACTGGAACCAGGGAAAAAGGCGGACATTATCATCATCGACCTCAATCAGCCACATCTGACTCCCATGTATGACCCTTGTTCGCATCTCGTCTACGCGGCCAGAGGGGCTGATGTGCGCGATNNGTTATGCGAGAGCGCCGGCTTCTGGAAGTGGATGAGCAGGAGGTTATGGCTAAGGTGAGGGAAATTGCTGCCGCAATCCGCTAAGCGCATAGCGCAGAGCGCTGAGCGTCAGGAAATTTTAAATATAAAAAGATTAGCTAAACTGCGTGCACTTTATTAAACTAATGAGTCACTGAACCATTAACATCACGCTTGTTCTGACTGAATAGCCACGCTATGCGCCATGCGCTTTGTGCTGTGCGCTCTGAAACCCGGAGGATAGCAATGCAAATCTTTGTCTCTGGCTCGCTGGCCTACGATCGGATAATGGATTTTCCTGGAAGGTTCGAAGACCACATTTTGCCTGACAAGATCCATATTCTTAATGTCTGTTTCGTTGTTGAAGGACTGAAAGAGAAATTTGGCGGCACAGCTGGAAATATCGCCTATAATCTGTCCTTGCTAGGAGAAAGCCCGTTGATCTTGGCAGCTGCCGGAAACGATTTTGACCGGTACGCAGAATGGCTCAAGAAACACGGGCTTTCCCTGTCCGGCATTCGTTTCATCGATGATGAATTGACCGCGGGAGCCTACATCACTACCGACATGGGAGGCAATCAGATCACTGGTTTTAATCCAGGGTCAATGAAATACCCATCACTTCAGCAATTTGAGGGTGTGAATCCCCAGGAGACGCTGGCTATAGTAGCTGCTGGTAATGTGGAGGACATGGTTACTTACAGTCAGAGTTACAGGGAGCTCAAAATTCCCTATATCTTTGATCCGGGACAACAAATTTCTGTCTTGTCCGGGGAACAGTTGACCGACATGATTACCGGTTCTGAGTTACTCATTTCGAATGACTATGAACTAGAAATGATTATGCAGGCGACTGATCTGGGCAAAAGTGATTTACTTGAACGGACCAAAGCTATAATCTCCACATTTGGTGACAAAGGTTCATTGCTACGCACCCAGCAAGACGAAGTGGAAATCCCTGCGGCCAAGGCATTGCAGGTGTTGGATCCCACAGGAGCTGGGGACGCCTACAGGGCCGGTCTCATCAGAGGCTTAATAATGGGGAAGGAACTTGCTGATGCCGCCCGTATGGGGGCGACGTGCGCCAGCTACGCGGTTGAACGCTACGGCACCCAAGAGCACAGCTTCACCGACGAGGGATTTTGGGCCCGTCATCTGGCCACATTTGGTGAGCTGTAGGCTGCAATGATCACCATCGGATTTTCATCCCATCACCTTGAGGCACTCCCCTACATCCGCGAGCACATGGAGAGGCATCAGGTCATTGTGCTTGAAGAACCTCCCTCTCCCCACTTGCAGGCCATGCTTGATGGCAGCATCTCAATAAGTGAATACATAATGGAGTTCGATTCCGGTTTCCCTGAGTTTGACCGGCAAATGAGCTCGCTGCTAAAAGAACTTCACCAGGCAGGTGCACGCATTATCCAAGTGGAGCCCTATTTGGAGAAACTCCTGCACATACATGAGTTATTTGCAGACGGAAAAACTGCAGATGAGGTCAGTCGAAAGCCGGAATTTAAAAATGTGTACGAGGCTGAAAAACGTGCCACTGGTGCCCTTATATCTTACTATGCCCAGAGCATGGAGGCTCCTTTCACTGCAGTGGTGCAAGGGGTCAAGGACTTTGCCCGCGCAGATGCTGAACGCCTTACCTTGAGAGAAAAATTGAGGGCGAAAGCAATCAGTTCACTGCACAAGTCAAATGAGACAATGTATATAGAGGCCGGTTACATACATTATCCCTTATACCGCTACTTGCGCCATGAACTTGGTGACAGGCACAAAATTCGAGTGGTATATCTCCTCGCTCCTGTGATCAAGAAATTGCAGGGCAAGAGGCGTAACATGGGACCTGGAGATATCCTGACTCTTCACTATGCTTTCCATGGGGTACTTCGAGAAGAATTGGCAAATGTGCTGGCCGCTCGCAGTTTGATTTACATAAAACTTATCGACAAAGAAGAGATTATTCCTGGCAAAAACGAAACGCCCCACGCTGAGGACGAGGTCAAGGTCAACAGATTAGTGGATCGACTGAATTTCAATCAATGCCGAGAACTTTTCGAACGGATACGGCTGTCAAAGCGGGCAGAGGCAGTAGAGTTGGCGGAAGAGTATGTGAAAAAACTAGGAACCAAGAACTAGGCACGACAGGATGACACGGAGACGCGGAGAGACGGGGAAACGGAGAAAAAAAGCAGAATTGAGTTCCTCTCAACTACTAGCTACTGACTACTGACTACTGGATTCTTTCATTGCGAAATGACGGAATGTGATTTCCAATTGACAGAGACGAACTCTGTGGTAAAGTATGCGGTGAGTGGAGTCTACTCCACTCGGTGCCCCTCGCCCCCACCAGCCATCCGCGCTCGGTTTGGTGGGGGCATTTTTTTTGGACTAGTCGGCTTGGGCTACTCGGCGCTCGAATAGGTTCGAGTTCTCTCCAAACCAGGAATGACGTAGCAGACAGGATCTTCTCGCCATAGAGAGAAATAGGGCAGCCCATCTTTGTAATTGTCTAACTCGTCACACGAACCACAGCATTGGTTTTTGCTTTTGTTCACACGCTCGCATTGCAGGCAAGGGCTTCTGTCGTCTTCCATGATCCACCTCCCCGAAGCAAGAACGTTCAACAGCATTTCAAGCAAAAGTTAATTTTGAACTTTGTCATGCAGGGGAAGTGCCAAAAATCAAGAAAAAGGGAAAAATCTGTAGATTTGG
>JABAHS010007807.1_pt3 | contig 10915 bp, 11 predicted proteins | sample 7062111 | NCBI WGS metagenome assembly JABAHS01 (sample SAMN14534600, study PRJNA622989) | marine sediment metagenome | biome: marine biome [ENVO:00000428]; feature: marine pelagic biome [ENVO:01000023]; material: deep marine sediment [ENVO:00002113]; isolation source: pool of 4 deep marine... | reverse complement strand
GAAGTGATCGTTATTTATGCCAATCCAGCGCAGGTAGTAAGACTTTTAACGGCAGCACTGTGGAAGTCCGGTGGAAGATTGACCTCAAGTTTCGGGGGGCGGGTTGATTGCGCCGAAGAGATTATCGTTCCCCAGCGTTCGGGTCAGTGTGAGATTATTCTCCCTTGTCTTGGTGACCGTGTTTTTGCCCAAACCCAGGATCACGAGATGGCTTTTTCCATTCCTGTGACCCGGGTGGAAGAGATTATCGAAGGTCTGGAAGGGACGCACAAAGGCGGAGTGCGCTATCCAATTCCTTCGTTCTTGCGGTATACGGGTGAGTTCCCAGAGCACTACATGAGGGTGGTGGAGTGAAGGGGAGTTTGAACTGAGCACATTTCTCATTTCACAATTCACATTTCGCATTTCAATGAACTGTCGTAATCAGGTTCGCATTAGATGTGCAATGACAAATGGGCAATGATAAACGTGCTCAGTGCCTAGTTGAACCGATGGTCGCTTAATGCCTGCAAAACCCACCTGTTGTGCTGGTGGTATAGTTTAGCTTTGCTTGTAGAGTGAGTATGCTGCGGTGATCTTGGGAAAGACGACCGCGCAGCAAAATCCCCCTCGGTCCCCCTTTAGAAAAGGGGGAAGATAGTCGTTTTCCTGTAAGGAATCCCATGTAAAGCCCCCCTTTTGTAAAGGGGGGTTGGGGGGATTTTATTTACTTAAGATATGACAATATGATTTCAGCACAGACTTCGGCGCCATTGCAGGGAAGGGTGGGAGCAACCCGGGGCTGTCTCCGGAGCTCTTCTATGGCAGCTCCCCACTTTCCTGCATATAGATCTTCGGAGGAGATGTATACGGTAGTCAAGTGCTTGGCCATCTCCTGTACCAGGATGTCGTATTCGGGGAAAAAACCTCGGTCCGTGTATATAACCGGAGTACCATGGGCAAGGCAGTCTGAGACAATGCCGTAGCCCGGCTTGGTGATGACACCATCAACCGCGGCAACCACATCCTCGTAGCTAAGCGGGTGCTCATCCAGGCAAATACCGTTGCGAAACTGAAAGCTCAAAGGGTGTTTGAAAAGAAACACCGCATCGGTAATTTCCTCTAACCGCTTGAGCGCAGTCTCTCCCAGTTCGAGCCAACCGAAAGAGATAAGATAGACCTTCTGATCTAGACCTAATCCAAGAATCTTCAAAGTCTCCTCGCGTTTTCGCTTAGCCCGACGCGCCACCAGAGGGACATCTTGAATATTAGGACAGGCAGAGCAATCCCCGTGCATGGGTAATTGGAGGAGAAGATGGCATGTATGGTATGATTCCCGGATCCAGTCCACCAAAGGAGTCCAACGGGAGTCTGCGGAAGCGTATGCCTGATATATCCAGTCCCAGGTAAAGTTTCCCATCCCTATAGCTGGAATGAAAGCCTGAGATGCAGCCGCAAAAGGCAAGAAGGGAATATCGCAGACGACAGTCTGAATCTCTTGTGTTTTGAGAAAGTGAATTTCATCTGCCACCAGAGCATCCCGTTGGTCATGAAGGGATTGCAGTCGCTCTAAGGTGGCGCTCAGATCAAATTGGATGCTATCTCGTTGAACCAGACCAATGTCGAGCTGTTTTCTCCTGATGGACACAGAGTCGCCCAGGCTCTGGTGCACAAGGAACTCAGGAAGGGTGGATACGATCACAATCTCTAAAGCCGGTGCGAGCACCAGTAAATGACGTATCACCTCAATGGAACGCACCGCGTGTCCAAACCCGTGCGGGGTGATGTAATAGGCGAGCCGCCTGCTTTTCATTGAGACATTCATGTCGATCTGATTACCTCATATTTCTTTCTTGTAGTTAATTTAGTGAAAACTTAAACTCGTTTCAGGCGGCTCAAATCCGAAATCCGAAGCACGAATTTCGAAACAAATTCGAAATCCTAATTCTCTAATGTCCTAAACAAAAAAACAAAAACTATAGATTATGTTTTGGTAATTAGAATTTTGAAAATTTGAGCATTGTTTCGGATTTCGATATTCGATATTCGGATTTAGTCAGCTTATTGTCAAGCCTCACTGGGACTTAGCAACCAGATGAAGAAGACCCGATGTGATAGCCATGACTGAGCGAGACACTCTCGATTTGCAGAATTTTTGTTTTCGTGGCCTCCACCCTAATGTATTCCTGGGAACGGCCAGTGATCGGTATGCGGGGTGGCTTGGACAGATCTATTCAGAAAAACTCTACTCCGATCGAATTACCCGCAGAAAAAAAACCGTGGGTGGAAAATCATTCGTGGAGGAAGTTCTCCCAGTGGAAAGTGTTCAGGAGTACTTCCACCATTTCCGGGTGCTCGAGCTGGATTTTACCTTTTATCGGCTCTTGTTGGAAGAGGATGGAGAGCCAACTCCAAATTATCATGTACTACAAAGATATCGTCAGTATCTGAAGGAAGGTGATAGCCTCGTACTCAAAGTCCCCCAAGCGATCTGTGCGCGGAAGTTATGGCGTGGGGGCCGGTATGTTGTCAATGAGAGCTACCTGAATGGTGAAATCTTTACCCGTCAATTCTATGATCCGGCAGTTGCCATTCTTGGTCCCTATCTGAGCGGCCTCATTTTTGAACAGGAGTATCAGCGCAAGAAGGATCGCACTTCCCCCCAGGAGCTGGCGACAGATCTCGATGCGTTTTTCGAGGAGATTCCCAAGGAGAACCGTTACCACCTGGAACTGCGCACCGAGCCTTACCTGACGAATCCGGTTTTCCAGGTGATGGAGAAGCATGGTGTTGGTCAGGTACTCTCACACTGGACCTGGCTTCCCACCCTTGACAAGCAGTTTGCTAAATCGGGACGCAGGTTTTTTAACTCGGGAGACCAGGCCATAATTCGTTTGATGACCCCCCGCGGGGCACGCTATGAAGAGGCTTACGCCCAAGCCCATCCGTTTGATGCCCTGGTGGACACTATGGTGAACCCGAACATGGTGGAGGAGGCAGCTCAGTTGATGTGGGAGGCAGTTGATAACAACATTCGCATCAACATAATCGTGAACAATCGCGCCGGCGGTAACGCACCCCTGATGGGACGACAAGTTGCTCTGCGATTCTTAGAGATGGGTGATGTGGGTTTGCAGCATTAGGATTATGATTTAGGTGAGACTACAGAGGATCTATAAGGAGCCACGCCCGAAAGGGCGTGGCTTTGTTGTTAGTCCTTTATTTTGAAGAGACAGGAAGCCATTGTCTGACTGCCGCCCTCGTGACGATACGAGCAATCTTTGACTTTCCAACCTTCTCTTCGCCTCTCATTCAAGTACTTGGTGAACTCCTGATCGAAGCTCATCTGATCGGAGCTAAACGTTTCAAATAGATACTTGTTGTGCATCATGTGTCACCTCATGGTTCTTTGCATTGATGCGGGGTCAACTGCGCGGTGCCCCTCAATAACTCCAAGCATAACCGGGTGAAAATGAGAGTCAAGGTCTGAAACCAGAGTCCGGGGAGGGGTGTATCTCTGCAGGCTAGAAAAAGGTCTCGGTATACACCAGGGATCCGGGAAACTTCTCATCCACGAGCAGGGTGACGTCTCGGATCATTTCCTGCCTACCGCACAAGTAGAAATCGTAGGTGCTGGGTGGAAGATGTTCTTTGAGATAGTGGGTAACTCTACCGTCAAAACCGTTTTCTATTGCCCCTGCTTGGTCCGGAGATTCTGTCAGGCACGGGACATACAAACGAGCAGTGCGCCGAAAGAAGTCCTGGTAGTGGAGGTCGGAGGCTGTTCGCACCCCATGCAGCAAAGTAAACTCGGTCACTCCGGAACGGCTTATGGAGAGAAAGGGAGCGATGCCGGTGCCGGTGGCGACAAAGACCGCAGGTCGCTGGGAGGGGCGATAGGTGAAATACCCATAGGGGCCGGTGAAACTGAACTTTGTGCCAATTTCAGCTGCCGCGAACACTGGTGAGAACTGCCCCTTTTTCACATTGAAGACGCAAAGTGCAAGAGTGGAATCTGCTGGAGTTGTGAGCAAAGAATAATCCCGCTGCGTGGTCTCATGGGAAAAGCGGATGCGTTGGCCAGGGGTAAACTGGAACGAGGAGGGTCGCGTCAGCTCTATTTCAAAAACCCTCTCTGTGAGCCAGCGGCGAGCCAGCAACTCAGTAGAGTAACTCTTTACTCCAATCTTGTCTGTGTTGAATTGTTTCATATAGCAAATCGCAATAACTGTGGTTTCAGTATTCAGGTTTCGGCTTTTTTGTTTCTCTTCCCTGACACCTGACACCTGACACCCGAAACCTTAGAATTTGATAGTTTGCAGTGCTCCTCCACTGCATTGCTTCAGGAAAAAGCTATGTCCTCTGGTCAGTGCTCTTTACTTCCTCCAAATCGTATCGGGCTGGCCCTGGACCTTGTTGCAGTAACGGGCGAGCACAAAAAGATAATCGGACAACCGGTTCAGATAGGTTACCACACCTCGAAGTTGCAGGGAGGACTCCTCCGCATCGTTACCAGACAACAACCGAACCACATGTCTTTCGGCTCTGCGGCAAACGGCTCTGGCCACATGGGCCCAGGCAGCAGAGACATGTCCACCAGGGAGAAGGAAATCTTTCAGAGGTGGTAATTCCTCCTCTAATCGATCAATGGCAGCTTCCAAAGCTTTAGAGTGCTCCTGTGTAATGGCTGGTAGTTCGCTGGAGGCTTGCGACCCCGGAGTGACTGCAAGCCAAGCGCCAACATGCAAGAGGTCTGACTGAATGCGCTGGAGTTCTTCTGCCAGGGCTGCCTCCCCTGAGGGCAAGAAGGCCACGAGAGCACCGAGGAGGCTGTTCAGTTCATCAACGTCCCCGTAGGCCTCAACGCGAAGATCGGATTTATTCACCCGTTCCCCGCTGAAAAGGCTGGTTTTGCCGCGGTCTCCACCACCCGTATATATTTTCATCTTCTCCTCCGTTTTCGCAATTAGCTAATGTCATATTAAGGAGCACGCCGTTTAAGTCAAGCGCTCAGCAGCATCATAAGCAAAGCCAGAAAATCCAGATATGATAGTCTACACTTCTTGACCAACAAGACAGTTATTCTTAGTTTCTTACCCATACCATGGGTTCTTACACTTAAGGAGAAAAAAGATGATAGATGTAATCAAAGCGCAAGACCGCCACTTCTCCGATTTTGGTTGGTTGAAGACCTACTGGCTGTTTTCCTTTGCCAGATACTTTGATCCTCAGAACATCCAGTTCGGAGCACTACGGGTATTCAACGACGATGTGGTTGAACCTGGAAGCGGATTTCCCACCCATCCCCATGAGGAAATGGAAATCATAACCATTGTTCTGGATGGCGAGATGACCCATGAGGACAGTATGGGAAACAAGACGGTCATCAAGACAGGGGACGTTCAGAGAATGTCGGCCGGCACCGGCCTGACGCACTCGGAATTTAACCTCGCTGACACACCCGTGCACTTCTACCAGATCTGGATCTACCCGGACGAGTCGGGGCTGGAACCCACTTACGACCAACGGTCCTATGAGCCGTCCGAGTGGAAGAACACCCTTCTTCCGGTAGCCTCCGGTCAAAATCTACAGAATGTGGTGACATTCCACACAGATGCCACCATCTACCGTTGTGATCTCGAGGCAGGACGTAAGATCAGCTTCGACCACACCAAAGGGCGCCGTGTCTTTATTTATCTTACCAAGGGGTTTTTGTCGGTCAACGGCCAGCACATTGGTGAGGCGGATCAAGCCCGCGTCGACGTTGAAGAGCCCTTAATACTCGCTGCTGAGCAGGATGCGGAGTTCATCCTGATTGATGTACCTTCCTGTAAAGGCTGGGGCTACAGCGACGAAACACTGAGCGGGGGCAACAAGTAAGAGTGCCGAAGCCGTAGGCACAAAAAAGATCTATTGGAGGAGGTAAGATGAAAGCGAACAGCTTATTTGAACCACTCTCATTAGGAAACCTTCAGTTGAAAAACAGAATTGCTCTGGCACCAATGACGAGAGGGCGTGCCGGTAAAGAACGCATACCCAATGAATTGATGGCCGAATATTACTATCAGAGATCCAGCGCCGGGCTTCTAATAACCGAGGCCACAGTGGTTTCACAGCAGGGCAACGGCTGGATTGATTCGCCGGGAATCTACACTGATGAGATGGTTGAGGGCTGGCGCAAAGTCACCGATAAAGTCAAACCGACAGGAACTCCCATCTTTCTCCAGCTTTGGCATTGCGGCAGAGCATCGCACAGTGACTTCCATAATGGTGAACTTCCTGTTTCCGCTTCTGCTGTCAGACTGGAAGGCGATCAGATTCACACTCCTCTCGGAAAAAAGCCGTACGAAACCCCACGTGCACTGTCGCTGGATGAAATTCAAGCAACAGTGAATGATTACCGCACGGCAGCGATGAATGCGAAGGCAGCCGGTTTTTCCGGGGTGGAAGTTCATGGCGCCAATGGGTATTTGATTAATCAATTTCTCGATTCAAAGACAAATCTCCGCCAAGATCAATACGGGGGAAGCCTTGAAAATAGATTCCGTTTTTTCAGAGAAGTGCTTGAAGCCGTGCTCGAGATTTGGCCCCCGGAGCAGGTCGGAACTCGCATTTCGCCAAACGGAGTATTTAATGATATGGGGAGTGAGGACTTTCGGGAAACGTTTCTTTATGCAGCCGAAGAGATAAACAAATTAAAACTTGGGTATCTGCATATCATGGACGGGCTGGCTTTTGGTTTTCACGAAAAAGGTGAACCCATGACGCTAGCGGAATTCAGGCCGATTTTTCAAGGAATAATTGTAGCTAACTGCGGTTACACCAAAGAAACAGCAGAGGGGAGAATCGCAGAGGGCAATGCGGATGTGGTAGCCTTTGGTCGACCTTTTATAACCAACCCTGACTTGCCCGAACGATTCAAGAATAACTGGCCGTTAAACCCTGCTGAAGACATGTCGCTATGGTATACCCCGGGAGCAGAAGGGTATACTGATTATACGCCTTTTAATAAATAGTTGGTCCAGCCCTGGATATTGTAGCTTGGTCTCAAGAGCAAGAGTGTGGATTAAAGTATGTAATCTAAACTTTCTGGAGATCTTTCCGGATTTTGGATACTAACCCTGACTCTGAGCGCTGAGCGGGCAATCTCACTCGCAGCGGTTCACCGGGACTGTTTACTGTAGTGACGACACTATCCAAAGGCAATTAGCTCTGAAGCAATATTTAAGACGACTCCCAATCCAAGCCCATAAAGGAGGTGCTCAACCATTGGTGAGATTAAGGATCTTACGTCACTGGGAGCTCTTGCCCCAAAAAAGCCCCAACCGAATCCAGGGAAAAGAATGAACCATGGAAAGAGTACTGTTGCCAGCCCCCATAAAAGACCAGAAATCAGGTGACTTTCTGGCTTGGGCACATCAAAGGCCAGATAGAAGAGAGGATAAGTCAATGCCAAAGTGCCGCCGGTAAAATAATGAAAGGCCCAGCCAACGGATACTTCATTTTTTATGGGGTTGGACTCAATTATATTCTTATGTACAAGATGTCCACCCAAAATGCCCAGAACCCACCGACCGAGGGCCGCATTTCCTCCTCACCCCCCCCACCTAATCTTTAGTTTCGCCGTAGCAAAGCTTCCGACAATGTCCATGAATCCCGTACCTACTAGTCCGCCAACAACAGACCAGAAGAACAATTCCATGATGTTCCCCCCTTGCCATCATTTCCCAAGAGAACATGCTGATTTTTCTAACTCGGCACGCTTGTTTATGGTCGTTCTCAATAACTACGAGTGTGACCCTGCGGCTTCGAACTACGCTACGGCCTCGAGTGCCTCAAACTGCTCTAAGGCCTCAAGTGCCAAGCACCCGAAAACCACCGCCGGCCCTCCCCCCATGTAGATGGCGACGCCGATGGCCTCAGCGATCTCCTGTCGGCTGGCACCGGCCCGGAGGGCGGATCGAACATGAACAGCGATGCAGCCTTCACAAAGGGAGGTGATGCAAATCGCCAAGGTGATTAGTTCCTTAGTCTTTGTGGTAAGTGCGCCGTCGGGAAAGACCTGCTTGTGCATCTGCCCGAATGCGGCCATCGGGCCTTCAAGCTCTTGCCCCATCTTGCCCAACAGACCTCTAAGACGGTCAAAATATTCCGGATACCTTTGCTCCATGATCTTTTCCTCCTTTAATCTTATTGTTTTCTTTGAACTGAGTTGGGGTTCTCTGTTTGGTTCATGAAGTAGCCTGAGCTTGCTTGACTTTATTGAGCTATCGGTATATATGAATATCAATACTTAGATATCTAGTCCAACGATTTATTTCGATTGGAGCGATCGGAATTATTGATCGGAGGAGAATTGATGGAAATTCGCCAACTCAAAACGTTTCGGACTGTCGCCCAACTGCTAAGCTTTAATCAGGCCGCAAAGCAACTTCACTATGCCCAGTCCAGCATATCCGCGCAAATTCAGGGCCTGGAAGAAGAACTTGGTGTGCAGCTTTTTGACCGCCTGGGCAGACGCATATTGCTGACCGAAGCGGGGGTAAGCCTGCTGAATTATGCTGAAAAGATATTGGATCTGGCAGACGAAACCCGATCTGAAGTGGCGGGCGAAAGGGAGTTAAAAGGCTCGTTAACCATAAGAATTCCCGAAACCCTTAGTGTTCACCGGTTGCCGCTCGTTATTAAACAGTTTCGTTCTCGCTTTCCAAAAGTTCGGTTACGTTTCACCAGCTGCACTCACGAAGGCCTTCAGAAAGACCTTCGCAAAGGAATAACCGATCTGGCGTTTTTGCTGACAGAGTCGTTTCACGCTGCCGACCTTGAAGCAGAAGTCCTGGGGATTGAGACTTTGGTGCTGGTGACCCATCCCAACCACCCGTTGGTGAATCAACCGGTTGTTCGCACCCGAGATCTGGAAGGCGAAACCCTTCTCTTTTCGAAGTTTGATTGCAGTTACAGGAGGACTTTGGAAGGAGTTCTTAACACAGAAAAAGTTCGATACGACACTACAATAGAGTTTAACGGCGTGGAAGCAATCAAACAGTGTGTCATGGCGGGAGTAGGCGTTACTATTCTTCCTGAAATTACCGTAGCAGCAGATATTTCTCAGGGACGTTTGGCCGCTTTATCATGGGCTGAGGGACAGTTAGAAGTTGCAACGCTAATGATATGGTACAAAGACAGGTGGCTTTCGCCAACGTTGAGTGCTTTTATGGAGGCCGTCAGGGAAGTTTTGAAAAAGGGCTACAAAATGGCTTGATCAAAGGATATTTGAGTTTAGAGTATGATGAGATATTTGAACTCACCTCGCTAACTGCAAAAATATAGATTACATCCCTTAATTCACACTGAGCGGGTATTTACTCAGACACAATAGAATGACAACTGTTAATTTTTCTCAAATTTTGGGGAATTAATCGATGAGATCAGAGTCTATGAGATTCCTTCTTGCTTAAAATTAGAAGTGGCCTCCTGATTTTCTTTCTCGTTTCTCTGCTAAGTGCGAGGTGAGTTTTGCTCCCATATTCTTCCCATCAACTTTAATAGTTATATATAAGCCGTTTTCACCTTTCTCCATCGGTTTATGTATCCAAGAATCATCTGATTTCACAATTAAGTTGTTTGGAAATACTATTTTCCTAAGAGTACCGTATGGTGGAATAGTCTCTGGAGAAATTAAACGATTTCTTTTTTCGTATGGAATACCCTGAAACATAAAACCACCATTAGGTCCGGCATTAGAAATAAAAATTGTTCTATTCCAATCGACTTCGATATTTCTTTTGGTCTTATTTTTTACTTTTACTGCAAATGCTCCATAGCCATCAAATAAGATAATCGGTACAGTGGAGATAGAAAAATATCTATTATTATAGCTCTGTAAAGGCGGATCGCTTCTCCATACATATTGACTGCCACTGCACGCAGGTAGGAGGAAAACGAAAATCAGTGTATATGAGGAGATCTTTTTGTTCATGGATCGTATGCTCCCGTAGCAATAGGGTATCGTTCTAAAAGGCTACAAAAATCTAATGTTAAGGAAAACCAAACTCATCTAAGTTAGCTTGCAAAAAAAATGCCCCCACTGACCAGTCCAGTTCCATAGGCCAGTGGGGGCAAAAAAGATGGGACAAGGTAAAGTATGTCCTTCCACAGCATACCCTACCTGCTGGAGTTCTACCGTAAGGGAGCCAAATGATGGGAGGAGGTACAGCTAGACCAGAATGGCTTCATATTCCCCATATCCATGCTGTAATTATTCCAATAGCTACCATGATGATGAAGATGAGTATTTCAACTCCACCTTGTCAATCCCCCCAGACTACTGTCAAATCCTGATGGAGGTTTACAGCTAAAAAGTCCGTTCTTCATAAACCGTAGAATGAAATCTTACTTAAATCTGTCAATATAAAAACCCACTATTTGGAGCTAAGATTATAAAACCACGATGCCACTCTCCAAATTGGAGTTATTGCCGCCATAACCATGAACCCCACCAATGGAGTAGCTATCAAGTATTCGAGCCATCTCCATGCTGGCACCGGCACACTCGCCAGATAAATAACGCATATGCAGATGATAGCCGGTAAAGCCGCCTGGAATAGGAATGCAAAGTATTTTCGAAACGCCATACCTGCAAATCCAATTACAAGTTAAACTAGTTTTTCAGAAACCATCGGCCAATTACGGAGAGTCTATAGGGGCTAGACCCACATGGTTTCTCTCTTTGGGTATAACTCCTTTTCTCTATCTTCAGAAAAAAACCAGAAGTATTTGCACGTTTTACTACAGAAAATGTAATAGACTCCATCTCCGCTGCAATGGGAGGAAAAGTTGTGGTCTTTAGTAACTAGTTCCTTACACTGGGAGCAAGTGAGTCGCATTCTATATTCTCCTTATTTGGTAGAGGGTGGGAGTCGAACACACAACTCAA
>JABAHS010089357.1_pt3 | contig 10918 bp, 9 predicted proteins | sample 7062111 | NCBI WGS metagenome assembly JABAHS01 (sample SAMN14534600, study PRJNA622989) | marine sediment metagenome | biome: marine biome [ENVO:00000428]; feature: marine pelagic biome [ENVO:01000023]; material: deep marine sediment [ENVO:00002113]; isolation source: pool of 4 deep marine... | reverse complement strand
CGATTGGATTCGTTCCAATGGCTGGGACCGTAATATACCGATTCCTCTGAACGCTCAGCCGCCGGGTGCTGAAGATGGCTCAGCGGTCGTAGTCAGTCCTAACCGAGACTACGTCTGGGAATTTCGGCAATTCAAGAATCTTGGCAGCGGTAAATTTCAGTGTGATGTGGTTTACGGGTGGGATTTAACGGGGGATGGCGTGGACTGCCCACCTTTAGGGGTGACACAAATCAACAATAAGTATGCGGGTCGAAGTCGTATGGCGGGGACCCCGAAGAGTCACGGTATGATCATGTATGAAGAAATCAAACGCGGGCGGATCGATCATGCGCTGGCCTTCGCTTATTGGGGTAACGACGGCGGAGAAGGCGTTTATCCATCCTGTATTTGGAGTGCGGAATTGAATCCACGCCAATGGGCTCTCAAATCAGGCATGCGGCTGCAGCTCGATCCCAACCTGGATTTGGATGCGCTCGGTTTAAACCGGGCTGGCAAAATCATAGCGCGGGCGCTGCAAGAATATGGCATGATCTTCGTGGAAAACAACGGGCCCAATAACAACGCGGTGTATGCCGAATCTCTTAACGGCAAGGAAATTTCCTGGGATGACCCGGGACCGGATGGAGCGCCTTGGCTACGGCCTTCGGATACGCTACCGCTTCCCTTATCGGCCTTTCGGGTTGTCGAACCTATTTACGTGGATGATGCGGGGTTGGGTCTAAACATCAATACGTCAGCCAATTCCGGTACCGCGCCGCTGGAAGTGGCTTTTTCGGCAATTATTTCAGGCGGAACTCCGCCCTATATTTTTTCTTGGGATTTCGGGGACGGCAGCGGTTCAAATGCCACAAGTCCCACTCATGTTTACTTGGACGCTGGCGAGTTTTCGGTGAATCTGAGCATCACAGACAACACCGGGCAACAGGTCAGCGCTTCCAAAACGATCACTGTTCAGGAAGCCAGGGAAGAGCTTTTCATCACCGACATCAACATCACGCCAATTGGACATATGCAAGCTCTAAACATCATCGAGAAGGAAACCTGGTACGAGGTTTACGTGGCTTATAACCGACCGTTGAACGAATTGTCCGAGATGGCATTCACGCAGGTGTGGTTAAACAGTCCTTCCTATACTGAAGGCACGGTTGAAAACAAGGGAGGCGTGTTCTTACCCACCTCAAATTACGTAATGAGCTTCTCGATTGAAGGCAGCTCAGAAGAAATCTGGGCGCGACAAACCGAAAGCTCCACCGTAGGGACAAAGATTACCGGTAAGCTAGGTCTGTATGTTGATGATTCTGCTTTTATCTATGAGATTAATGTTGCTGAGGGCTGGGCCAAAGCAAAAGTCAAACTGTTAGATGAAGCCGAGACAGGCACATGGACTGCGAATGCCTTTGTGAAAATCAACACTGGTCAAACATCAGACTTATATAGGGAAGCGATTACTTTACAAGAAAATACGGATGCACCCCTCGCTGACATAGCTTTGAATGCGGCCTCGCCTTTAGGACCGGGAACAGTAACTCTCTCCTTAACCACATCCAAAGCCGTGACCTCTGTGCCTACACAGTTAACTTTACACGAAAGCGACGGATCGGAAACCGTGATCCCCTTAGACGGTCCCGTGCCCGGTAATAATTTTAGCGGAAGCTTTGATATCGATAACACAATTGCAGATGGCAGCGCCCACCTATCACTCGCAGAGGGAGCATTGGTCGACGAGTATGGAAACCTGGGGAACGAGATCATTTCCGGTAAATATCTAAAAATAGACAAAACGCCGCCGTCTCAACCTCGCATCATGTCGGGAGAATTTAATCCCTAAAGGTACCTACTTTATTGCAACCGCTAATATTCTGTGAGAAGGTCAGTGTTTTCTGCAGATTTATCTTGAGGCATGCACGTGGGTTGGTCGGCTCTATGATAGCCTTCCTGACTGTCCACATTCGGCATTGAAACTTTTGTGTAGATTGTGTCGAGGCCGAATAAGTAGAGAATCTCTTCAGCCCTGCGCACTTGCTCCATTGTGATGTCCTTCCGCCAGCTATCAATCAGACTTTCTCCTGAAATGATGGCGCTGTCTTTGTGGCTCACCACGGAGGGGAAGTGCAAGTGAGCCAAGACCTCCTCTTTGAATGGCATACCCAAAAACCGAAACAGTCTTTGGATTTCCCGTTCAGGATTGTGGCAAAAATGTTCATAAAACACCAAATGAATTTCAGCTCGCTTGAATTGTTGCAAAGGCACGTAGTTCTCAATGCACCAGAGAAAAATGTGTTTTTCGAATGAAGTCTCAGCCGTTACAATTTCGCTTCGGAACGGTTCAAGATAGTCGTTCATGAGCTGATACTGCGAGAGAAGCAGCTCCAAATGGCTACCCCAACCTAACTTCAATTTCGAGCACGCCACTGCACACGGATGCCGTAAAACGAGGACGATCTTGATCTCAGGGAAATGGTTTTTTAGCCACTTCAACAAGAGATTTGCGCGAATGTCTTTTATTAACCGCTTGGAGGAAAAAAAGCTGACGTTGTATCGGTCCGTCCAGGCATTTCTAAACTTGCCCGTCACAACGCACTCAGCAGGATAGAGATAGTCAGAGCGATGGTCCATCGGTCTTAAATACTGTCGATACTTGAAGTTTCGGCACATCGGGACATTCTGGGGATAGAAAGGCTCAAATATATAACGATATCCATTCTTATGGTTCAGGATGTTGGAAATCCAGGTGGTACCGCTTCTGCCGGTTCCGGCCACAAAAACCGTGTTTCGGCAATCTCCATTGCTATGAAAATATAGATGGCTAAAAATTTGCGTTCTGATTTTCTTAACAATATTTTTTTTCATGGGATAGCCTCAATTCACCAGAGCCTCAAATGTAATCGGTTCGACCCCCGAATGTCTCACAATTTTCTGAAACGCTTGACTTGAAAGTACACGGCGCTCTATCTCGCGTTCATAGACATAACCGCCCAATTGGGGAGCCGCGCCGTTAACATATCCGGGATGCACTGCCATTTCGAGTACGCCTTTGCGCCAACCTCTGAGACTTTTTCGCAGCTTGTCGACCGCCGCCCGGTATGTGAGTCCCAATTCGAAAAGCGACTCATATCTATTTGTGACATTGAAACCAGTTCGTTCCCACCTAAGTCTTTGCAAAGTCAGATAATAAGACAACTTTCTGTTGGCGATAGGTACGCACGGCGTTCACCCCGAAATCGTGTGCAACTTTCCGGGCAACTGCTTCAAATAGGGGATATTTTAAGAGAGATTCATGTGCGTCGAAATGGTCAGGACACATGCCAATTTCAAACGCGCGTTTCATCTGGGCAGTAAATTCAAGCTCGATTTCTGATTTAGACAAGCGGCGAGTTCGATACCTTTGCAACAATACAGATAGGCAGTGAAACTCTCCAGAACGATTCACTAACGAAGGAATTTGCTGCGGATCCGAGACGGGACGACCGGTAGTTAGATTAAGATGAACTCCAGTGCCGATTTTGTGCTTTACCAGAGTTGCCCCCGCGGCGAGTGGCATGTTCGTCATTAGTGAAGTGCTGGTAATCGCCCCAGATTCCGCCAACTCGATGATCGCTTGATTCACCCCAGCCGTGATGCCGAAATCATCCGCATTAACAATTATTTTGCGTCTGTTGCGGTTTTCGTTCATTCAAATAATCTTTGATAGAGATTCAGCAATTTGTCTTCCTGTTGAGTCCAGTTAAAGCGTTCAAACACCAGCCTCTTGCCGACCTTACCCATCTGCATCGATTTCTTGGGATGACTCAGAAGCCATGCGATTGCTTTGACGTACGCATCGATGTTGTTGGGCTCCACCGCAATGACACAATCTTGTCCCTCGATAAATTGGCGCGTTGGCGGTAAGTCGGAAAGCACGACCGGCAAACTGGCGCCCATGTATTCAAACATCTTGATCGGAATATTTTTCATGAATTTTTTGAACGGCGGCAACGGGATGATGCCAATTTTAGCTTGGTTGAGATATTTGTTCACTTGTAGATAATCGACGTATGGCAGGAAGACAAAATTTCGTTGCAGGCCGCGCTTTTTCACCTCACGTTCGGCCCAATTTCGCGGTGAGTGGCGATCCATGATCAGACCCCACGTGTTGCGGACATTCAAAGCATTTAGTTTCTCAGCTATTCCAAGCATGGTTTCAAAATGGTATTTGGGCAAAGAGCCGTGGTAGAACAGATCAAATGCGCGTTTTTCATACGGTGGACGGTAGCGGCCGTTAAAAAAATCCACACTAGGGAAATTGTAAATGACCTGGATATTTCGATGCTTGAAATCGGCGGCCACAAAATTATCGTTGGGTACGATGGCATCGAAACATTTGCTCGACATGTGCTCCATAAGGTAGACTGCCATGGAGAGCACTTGCCGAAACACACTCGGAATGTAAGTCTTAAGTAACATGTAGTCCGGATGAGCTTCATGTATGTCGTAGACGATTTTCGCTCGCGTCAGCGCCTTCAGCAGCAAAGCCCAGGGAACAAAATCCAAATCATGAAAATGGTATACAGTCGCTTTAAGTCGCCAGGCCATAATCAAAACACGAAAATTGGTGATCAGAATTCGAATCAGTCTGCTTCGAGAGGGAGGGAAACCTATGACACGAATTCCTTCTATGACTTCGTCCCTGTTCTGCAAGCCCAGAATGATGGTTTCGTATCCGGCTTTCGACAGGGAACGTGCTTGTTTGTAAAAGGATCGTGGGTCTAAAGTCGTTACTTTATGGATAATGCAAACTCTCTTTTCCATGCTAGACACCGTTTGGAATTTTGCAGCATTTGCAAGAGAGCGCACAATTCATCAACGTTTCTTCTAACATCGAATTTCTTTCTTATCAGACACTCGGCGTTCCTGCGACAAGACGCCCGTAGGTCCTCATTCTGGAGCATCAGATCGACCGCTTTCGTCAACGCAGCCACATTTCTTGGTGAAACCAGAAGACCGCTCACACCGTTTACCACGATTTCGGGGATGCCGCCGACGTCGCTCGCGACAACCGGTAAACCGGCAGCCATGGCTTCCATCACCGCATTTGGCAGACCTTCAGCCCAGGAGGGGAAAACCAACATTTCGGCGACGTTCATGTATCGCGCAACATCTTGCTGTGAAATGATTCCGGTAAATACCACCCGCTGCAAGAGCCCGGCTTGCTCAAGCTCGGCACGAAGCTTACTTTTTTCGTCTTCCTCTCCGACCAAAATCAAATCCAAATCAGCATAGCGTTGCGCCAAGTTCTTGAATGATTGTACCAGTTCGTGAATACCTTTGTCTCGAATCAACCGTCCTACGAACAACAAATATCTTCGGCCCGGTTTCAGATTCAAGATTTGCAGAATTACAGGTTTTGGCGGATGATCCCGAAAATATGATAGGTCTATGCCCTTGTAAAAAGTCTTGATTTGTTTGATGCGGTTTGAAAACTTTTTGACTTCGAATTCCAACTCTTGACTTTCCGTTAAAATCAGATCAGCTTGCTCGATACATTTGCGGGAGAGATGATAGTTAAGCCAATTGCGTTGCGCAAAGTCGTGGACATCGGAGCCGATGGCCCAAAAAGCCGACGGGAGATCAAACTTCTTGGCGAGGTGAACTGTGGAGCACCCTTCCGGAAGCATGTTGTAACCGAGAATCAGATCGATATCGGGTTTGACAGTGACATCTTCAAGCAGCCTTTTTAAGCCAACGTTCATAAACAGGCTGTTAAGTCCGGTAAACGCAGGACCAGGTATCGTAAATACATACGGTCGAATGATCCGAATCCCTTTCTCAGTGGAGACCATTGGGTCAAGCCGCCATCGGCTCCATCTCTTGTTCAGCTTAGTCAGCCCCTTTGGAATGTACGCTCTCGGAGTGACCACGGTCAAGCTCCTAACCCTCTTGGCCAACTCCTTCATTAGATTGGCAAAAAAGATGGCCGAGGTGGGATGTCGGCGGCACGGAAACATCTGTGAGATGACAAGCAAGTTCATTTTCTCTACCCGATGGCTACTTATTTGGAACGCTCCTGCGCATCTTTAGAATCTTGGCGGGTACTCCACCCACAACTGCATAGGCTGGCACGTCTTTTGTCACAACTGCGCCTGCGCCAATAATGGCATTTCTGCCGACGTGGACTCCGGGCAAAATTATAACCCGGTAGCCGATCCAGACGTTGTCTTCAATGACGACGCTCTGCTTGTCAAAGCCATCATACGTTTCAGATGTATATTTATGATTTTGAGTACAGACGATTACGTCGGGTGCCATCATCACGTTTTGGCCAATTTTTGTGTTGGAACCGATACGGCAATTCTCGCCGATACCGGAGTTGTCGCCAATTCTCAGACTGTATCCAAAGCGTGCCCGATTCTGAAAATTGACATTCTTGCCACATTCCCTGACGATGCCCTTGGCGATGACATAGCGCACCCACTTCACCCATCGAAACGGCAACGGGTCCGAATTTGGCAGCCAACGTGGCCCCAAATTATAAAGCATGTAACAGAAGTAGGCGAGTAACTTTCTCATCGTAATCTTTCCGCTAACATAGCATTGCCAACTCATCTGCAAGCTGTTCGGTGGTTCGCAAGCAACTGTACTTGGCCACCTTGTCGCCATCAAATGCACAACTTGATGTTTGAATGGTTCGGACCATTTGATAGAGCTTGGCTTTGATATCGGCAATATCGTTAATATTGGCGATAAGACCTCGTTCTGTTTCCCGAATAATTTTAGCAGATGTGGCACCTTTGGGACTCAGCAGCAAGATCGGCTTGTCTGCCGCCAAATATTCGTAGAGTTTGGCCGGAATGTTAGCCTCATGTCCAGGAGCGACGATCAGCAATAGCAGATCACTGCCGCTCAGATACATCAGCGTCTCCTTGTGTGACTGCAAATTCTTTAGCTCCAGCACGTCTTTAATTTCTGGCCAGCAAACCATGCTTTCGTCAAGATTGCCAAGGCTTAGGAATTTAAAGTTGTCGGCATTGATCTTTCCTTCAATTTTTAACTCCAATAGAGCCTTCAAGAAATTATCCGGTGTGCGTGGCCAGTAGAAATTCCCGGCATAAGTGATAGTGAATCTGTTACTCTTTGAGCCGTTGCTCGCAGCAAAATCATCGGGATCAAAACCATTTGGAATGACGGTTGCCTTGCTAAAGTCCACATTTGAATAACAAGCTTGGTATTCCCGTAAAAAACCCTCAGAAGCAAAAATGACTTTATCTGCTACTTGCAAAATCTTTAGATCGCAATGTGTGTGCAGCTTTGCCCTCATGCCTCGGCGATAGACAACGTTCAGACTCCATTGGTCTCTAAACTCGATCACCAAAGGAATGCCGTAATTTTTTTTGAGTAGATGGCCTAAAAAGAAAGAAGAAAACCACGGACCTGTGGCGTAAATCAGGTCAACTTGATGGCGGGCCAGGATCGTCTTAGCCATTTTATAAGCAAAAGGCACCCAAAAAATATATGGATCCGGGAAGGCATGTTTTTCTATAATTCTCAGTAGATAATAAGATAGTCTTGGCAAAACATTGGTTGGCTCAGTTGGCCTGTGTGATTTCAAGATAGACGTACGATATGTGGGGACTCCATTTGAATCCAGAGTGGGGTCGATGGCGTCATAGAATTGCTCTTTCACAGTCAGAACTATGGGACGAAACTCATAAGCGGGCAAATACTTGCAAAATTTTGCAGCACGCTTGGCCGCCACCGAGGCCGAAGGGTAGTAATCGTACGTGATATAAAGAAGGTTGGGCATGTCTAATCTTCGACCGAATTTGATTGCTGTGTTTTGTCGAGTATGGAAGTGAGCGCCAACAGCGCCCAAAAGATTTTTTGTGGCAATAAACTCAAGAAGAATGCTGTGATCAGATAACCGATAAAAGCGATTTTAATAAAGTTAGCGATAGAATTGTCAGGGAATTTTTTCTGATAGCGATTGATCTCTCTGAAAGTGCTATAAAGGATCCCTATGAGAAGGATTAAACCGGGCAGGCCGAGCATTGCGAACACTTCTAAGTAACCGTTGTGTGCGTCACGGCCAAAATGAGTTTGGTTTCCGTAGAGATGGGAGTGCTCCCGAAAGTTATTGAGTCCCACTCCTAAAACAGGATTTCCCGTGCCCATCTCCCAAGCCACTTCCAGCAGCTCAAGTCGGGTAGCGACATCTTCCAGTTTCGGAATCGACTCGATGCGCTCAGTCAGCTTGCTGCCCGTATTGAGGAGCATGAACGAGCTGGCCAGAATGACCAAAATCGTCCCGCCATACAACAGACTCTTTTTGATGGAGCGTCTGAGGTGCAACAAAGAGAGGAGTACGACGATAACCAGACCCAGTATGCCTCCACGTGAAAATGTACTCAAAATCAAAAAAACAAAAAGCGCAACAGCGATGAAATACAATTTGTGCTTGCTCAAGGAAAGATAGAGTGCGATCGGCAAGAGCACCACCAATCCAAATGCAAACTGATTGGGTCCATAGGACGTGCCGGTCACCCGTTCGCTGGAGCCGATGGCTTCGGAGTAAAGCAGCGGCTCCGGATTGTTGAGGAGGGGAATCATTGATAACAGAGCAATGCCCATCGCTGCAATTACAAATGTCGCCAAAACCTTTTCAAGCTGTTTGTCATCGACTATCACGGTTTTCAAGATGAAATACGTGAGGATGAGCTGCAGGTGCGTCAGAAGGCTTTCCACCACCATTTGCATGTTTTCAGCATAAATCAACGAGAACATCATCCACACGAACAGAAGGATGATCATTCCGTCCTTGAATTTTGCAAGATGAAATTTGGGTCTGTCGGTCAAGATCTTAACAAGCGCTATAGATAGGACAGGCAAGCTTAATAGACGTGTAAGAGAAAGCTCGATTTCGCCGGGCAAAATTGGCTTCTCAAACAACATGGAAGCGATAAGGAGACCGATGCCGAATTCAATTCGTTGATAAATCAGGATGAAAAATAGACCCCCCCCGATAGCCAGGAGATAATGACTCAAGGGCAGACTGATGAACATAAAGGCGGTCAATGTGCTCAAGCCAAGCCCTATCAGGGTATATCCGAGCCAATTCTTTTCGAAATTTATGGATTTGCTCATATCCATGATCGCGTCTTCAGGACAGATGTTGGCGCATTAGGAATCGTAATGCCTGATTAATTTCTCGCATGTATTCTCCTGGCTGGACAAACATGGTACCAAGTAGGTAAATTGCAGGCAGTATTTTTTGTGAGTACTTAATGCGTGCACGCTTCAGAGCCAGCAAGTTTTCGCGGAGATGACGCCAATTGGTCATCGCAACTTTCCCTTTCAATCCTGGATCGAAAAATTCAAGCTGATCTTGATCTGCTCGATTTGCGCTGGAAGCCTGAGGATGATGTCTGCGGTAGAAAAGATACCTGGGAATTTCGTGAAATTTGCCATGCAGACTGAGTTCGGCGAGTAGACAGGTGTCGGAATCGATGAAATTTCCAATCAACCGAGTCTGCTTTAGTACCCCGGACCTCATGACTCCAAAAATAGCATTGCACTGGCGAATGTTGTACATAAGCTGCAGAAAGCGGCCGCTAGGTGAGTAAGAGACTAAGTTCAAGCCGTCTTCATAGTGACGGCTGATGCGTCCCTGCTCGTCAAGAAGCTTGGTCTTGGCGTAACAGAGAACCACATCTTGATATCGGTCTAGCACCTGGATACATTTCCGCAAAAATTCAGGTGCGCACACATCGTCACCTGCAGCCCATTTGAAGTAGCGGCCCGTTGCAAGCTCAAAAACACGATTGTAATTCCTGGCCGCCCCCAGATTCCGTGGATTGCGGACGTAGCGAATGCGCTTGTCACGGTTTGCAAACTCGTGACAGATTTCAGCGGTACCGTCGGTGGAGGCATTGTCGGAAATGATCAACTCAAAATCCTCAAACGTTTGATTCAAGAGCGATTCCAACGCTTCCTCCAGGTAACGTTCGGCGTTGTACAACGGCATACCGATACTCAGTCGAGGCTTCATTGTATTCATTTTGTCATCAAATTTGAGTCACTTGCTTTTGAGCCACTTGCGGACTGTAAGCAAGCCATGCAAAGATCCAATTCCGTAAGAAACATGCAGCACACCGAAAACGACGGGTAAGAAAGGAATGAACCGAATGCCTTTTTTCAAGCCGGCCTGGGCAGCAAATGCGCACGCGCACAAGCTGTAGGAAGCAAACGCCATGATCAACAGGGTCTTGAAAAATGTAATCATCAATCCCAATAAAGTCAGGGAAATGAGACAACTTACGAACAATAATGGAACAAAATGTCGCAGAGAGAGGGCGTTCCGATTCACGAACATTGTGTACACGCACCATTTTCCATTTTCAAAATTTTGCTTCCACAAGTCGGTTAATCGCGACCGACTGTAGTAATACGATTTTGTCTTCGGATTCAGGTAAATCCTGCCCCCCTGTCGGATGATACGAGAATTCAGCTCGATATCCTGGTTTCGTGCAAGCCTTTCGTTGTAGAATCCCACCCTTCGAAATATCTCTTTTCGAAACGCACCCAGATAAACCGTATCCACATAGCCCTCGCACTGATCATCATGAAACTTGCCTCCACCTAAACCAAAGGCCGAATGGTGGGCCGCTGCGATGGCTTTGCCCTGGTAATTTGTCCCTACAGCCCGCATCGGTCCGCCCACGTTGTCGGCCTGCGTGTGTTTGAGACTCTCAAGACAGCTCGAAATGTAAGAGGCTTCGTAAGTGCAGTGCGCATCCATTCGGATGATGACCTCCCCTCTCGCAGCGGCGATTCCGAGGTTCATGGCCTTCGGCACACTTCTTTGCGGATTCTCCAAAATTCGGATAAAGCGATAGTTTCGCCGGTAGGCGTTGATGATTTTTCGAGTCTCATCTGTTGAATGCCC
>JABAHS010103606.1_pt1 | contig 10923 bp, 3 predicted proteins | sample 7062111 | NCBI WGS metagenome assembly JABAHS01 (sample SAMN14534600, study PRJNA622989) | marine sediment metagenome | biome: marine biome [ENVO:00000428]; feature: marine pelagic biome [ENVO:01000023]; material: deep marine sediment [ENVO:00002113]; isolation source: pool of 4 deep marine... | reverse complement strand
TTACGCCTGCAGGCCAGATAGGCATTAAAATTGAAAATCCACTTCAAAGCTCATTAACCGAGGATGCTTTTTTATTCTCTGAATCCCAGTCGAGAGTAGTCGTATCATTGGATAAAATGAAATTAAAAGAATTTGAGAAGGTGCTAAATAAACAAGGTATGGAATATCACCTCCTTGGAAAAACAGGTGGAGATAGTTTAGTAGCAGGTAATCTGATTAATATTCCAATTAAAGAAGCCTTTTTTACCTGGGACACAGGGTTTACTAAACTACTAACAAAATAATGACTAAAATAAGAGAAGAATGCGGCGTATTCGGTATTTTTGGTCATCCAGAAGCATCTAACATTACATATCTTGGCCTGCACGCCCTGCAGCACAGAGGACAGGAAAGCGCAGGGATAGTTACGTCTGATGACGGCATGCTTTATGAACACAAGGAGATGGGGCTTGTATCAGACATTTTCACCGAAGAAGTAATAACAAAGCTCAAGGGAAATACGGCAATTGGGCACGTGAGATATTCTACAGCCGGTATGAGCCATCATAAGAACTCACAACCGCTTGTTATAAACCATTCAAAAGGACAGCAGATTGCAGTAGCTCATAACGGAAACCTCACAAACGCAAGAACCTTAAGAGAAGAGCTTGAATCAGAAGGCTCTATATTTCAGACTACTACTGATACTGAGGTAATACTGCATTTCATTGCTAAATCCAAAGAAGAGACTCTGGAAAAAAGGGTGATCGAGGCGCTTCTTAAATGTAAGGGCGCATACTCATTACTGTTCTTAACCCCGGAATCAATCATTGCCTGCAGAGACCCCTATGGGTTCAGGCCCCTTGTTTTGGGAAAACTCGCAAATTCATACATAGTATCATCCGAGTCCTGTTCGTTTGATCTAATCGAGGCGGACTTTATAAGAGAAATAGAGCCTGGCGAACTGGTTATAATTAATAAAGAGGGCATAGGGTCATTAAAACCTTTCACGGAGACAAAATACAAACACTGTATTTTTGAGCACATATATTTTGCCCGCCCCGACAGCTACCTCTTTGGAGATAATGTGTATAAAGTAAGAAAAGAATTTGGAAAGCAGCTTGCAATAGAACAGCCTGCAAATGCCGATATCGTTATAGCAGTACCAGATTCCGGAGTGCCTGCGGCTATCGGGTTTTCAGAGCAATCGGGACTTCCCCTTGAGCTTGGACTTCTTAGAAGCCACTATATGGGCAGAACTTTTATCGAGCCAAGACAGGTGATAAGAAATTTTGGAGTAAAACTAAAACTAAATGCAATTAGAAATGTAATCGAGGGGAAAAGGGTTGTGATAGTAGACGATTCAATTGTAAGAGGAACTACAAGCAGAAAGATCGTAAAAATGCTGCAAAATGCAGGCGCAAAAGAAGTTCATATGCGCATAAGCTCCCCTCCCATGAAATTCAGCTGTTACTACGGAGTAGACACTCCAAACGATGGAGAGCTTATAGCAAACTCACTATCAGTAGAAGAGATAAATAAATATATTACGTCTACAAGCCTGGGTTATTTAAGCCTAAAAGGAATAATTGAAGCGGTTGAAAGGTCAAACTCGCAGACCTGCGGCTCTAACTTTTGCAATGCCTGCTTTACAGGAAATTACCCTGAACAGCTTGTAGATAAAACCGATAAACTCAAGCAGCTGCATCTGTTTGAAAGATAATTCTTTTCATGTCACTTTGTTAATTCAACTGAGATAAGCGGGCAATATTTTCGGTTATTCTCGATTTTTTGTCTGATAACTCACTAAATTTACCCTTTTCTTTTTCCACTATATCTGCAGGAGCGCGGTCAATAAACTTTTTGTTATTTAGCTTCTTTTCTATAACACCCAGATCTTTATCAATCTTCTCTATTTCCTTGTTCATCTTTGATATTTCACTGTCAATATCGATTAGACCTTCTACCGGCACATATAACTGAACGCCGCTCAGTACCTGAGACACGCAGTTTTTTGGTTTTTCATCTTTTATAAATTCTATGGAGTCGACTTTGGCAAGCTCATGTATAAATTGTTTATTTTGAGAAATCAGATGCTGAGATTGCTCACTTTCAGCATTGACCAGAAGCTTAATTTGCTGAGACGGCTTAACGCCAAGCTCTGCCCTTATGTTTCTTGTAGAGACCACAATCTGTTTTAAAAATTCTACATCTTCATATTCGGAGCTGAATATTTCAGATTTATCAGCTGCAGGATATGAACACACAACCAGGCAGTCAGCCGCTTCTCCGGCAACATCCGTAACACTCACTCCAAACTTCTTTAACATGCTGAATATTTCTTCAGTAATGAAAGGCGAGAAAGGATGTATTAGCTGCAATGATGAGGTCAGTAGTTTTACGAGTATGTTTTGAGTGCTGCGTTTTTGTGACTCATCCTCCGATCTCAGTTTGGATTTGGATATTTCTATGTACCAGTCACAAAAATCCCCCCAGATAAACTGGTATATCTTGTTTGCCACTTTATCATAGTCAAAATTGTCATAATCCCGGTCAGTCTCTTGTATTATATTATTTAACTTTGTAAGAATCCATTTATCGAAAATAGATATAGCACCGGCGTCATATTTATATTTTGGATCATAACCTTCCAGGTTTAGCATTAAAAACCTTGATGCGTTCCAAATCTTGTTAATAAAGTTTCTGTAGCCCTTAATCACCGACATTGAAAGCTTAATATCCCTTCCCTGCGAGGCCATTGCGGCAAGACTAAATCTAAGAGAATCGGCGCCGTATTCATCGATTATCTCAAGAGGGTCTATAACATTGCCGCGGGTCTTGCTCATTTTCTCGCCCTTTTCGTCTCTTATAAGACCATGTATGTAAATGTCTTTAAATGGCGCCTCACCGGTAAACTTAATCCCCATCATAATCATCCTGGCAACCCAGAAAAATATGATATCAAATCCTGTAATAAGTACGCTTGTAGGATAATATTTATTCAGTTCATCCGTTTTCTCAGGCCAGCCAAGCGTAGAAAAAGGCCAAAGCCCTGAGGAAAACCATGTATCCAGTACATCTGTGTCCTGTTTTAACTGAACCTCTTCTCCATAATGTTTTTTAGCAGATTCTATCGCTTTTTCTTCAGTAAGTTCTACAAACGCTTCGCCGTCCGGGCCGTACCATACAGGCACCTGATGCCCCCACCATATCTGCCTTGAAATACACCATGGCTCAATATTTCTCATCCATTCAAAATACGTGTTTTCCCAGTACTTAGGGTGAAATTTTATGCTCCCGTCTTCTACAGATTTAATTGCCTCTTTAGCAAGCTCCTTTGCGTCTACATACCACTGAAAGGTAAGCCGGGGTTCAATAATCTCTGCCGATCTGTCACCATATGGAACAAAATGTTTAATGTCTTCATCTTTTTCAAGTAGTCCTAGTTCTTCCAAATCTTTTAATATCTCATCTCTTGCCTTAAATCTGTTAAGGCCCTCATATTTTTCAGGAACATTAGAATTTAGTACCGCAGTTTCAGTAAATATATCTATCATCTCAAGATCATGTCTCCTGCCTACTTCAAAGTCATTGAAATCATGAGCCGGAGTAATCTTAACGGCGCCGCTGCCTTTTTCAGGGTCAGAGTATTCATCTGCTATAATTGGAATCTTTCTTTCTGTAAGAGGGAGTAATACATTATTACCTATTAAATTTTTATATCGTTTATCTTGAGGGTGTACGGCTATGGCTGTATCGCCAAGCATGGTTTCAGGCCTTGTAGTTGCAACTGTTATAAACTTTTTAGAGCCTTCTACCGGATACTTTATATACCACAGTTTGCCTTTTACCTCTCTTTGGTCTACCTCAAGGTCGGAAACCGCGGTTTTTAGTTTTACATCCCAGTTTACAAGCCTCTTGTCTTTATAAATAAGTCCTTCATTATACAGATCTACAAACACTTTTCTCACAGCGCTTGAAAGCCCTTCATCAAGAGTGAACCTTTCTTTACCCCAGTCAGGCAAAGCGCCTAGCCTTTTGAGCTGATTTGTTATTTCACCCCCCGACTTAGCTTTCCATTTCCATACCCTGTCTACTAATTCGCCTCTTCCAAGCTGCTCTTTTGTGATGTTTTCCTTACCAAGCTCCCTTTCTACTATCATCTGAGTAGCAATACCCGCATGATCCATCCCGGGAACCCACAGAGCGTCATACCCTTTCATCCTCTTATATCTTATTATTATGTCCTGCAAAGTATTGTTGAGGGCATGCCCTATATGCAGCGATCCTGTTACGTTTGGGGGAGGAATGACTATAGTAAAAGGTTTTTTCGAAGATTCAGGGTGCGAGCTGTAGTATTTCCTTTCCATCCAAAGGTCATACCACTTCTGCTCTAGACTCTTTGGATTGTAAGACTTCTCAATCTGACTGTATAGATCTTCAGACATTCATTTCTACTATTAATTCAAGAAAAATACTTTTTTAAACAGTCTGCGTTTCTTCTTCGACTGGCAGAGGAACCGGAATCTCAGGAGCTTCAACCTCAATGTCGATGTTTCTGTACATTGGAAGCCCGGTGCCTGCGGGTATAAGCCTGCCCATAATAACATTTTCCTTAAGGCCTCTGAGCTTATCTTCCTTACCTTCGCAGGCAGCTTCTGTTAATACTCTTGTTGTTTCCTGGAATGATGCGGCAGAAAGCCAACTCTCCGTGCTCAATGAAGCCCTTGTAATACCAAGTAAAAGCGGCTCGGCAGAAGCAGGTTTACCACCCTGCTCAATAATTTTCTGATTTTCTTCAAAAAACTTCTGCTTTTCAATAGCCTCGCCTACAAGGAAAGTAGTGTCTCCAGGCTCTTTTATCCTTACCCTCTTTAACATCTGTTTAACAATAGATTCAATGTGCTTATCGTTAATTTTAACACCCTGCAGCCTGTATACTTCCTGAATTTCGTCTACAAGGTATCTGGAGAGAGCTTTTTCTCCCCTAATGCTGAGAATATCATGAGGATTTACCGATCCGTCTACAAGCTGATCGCCTGCTGTAACCCTTTCACCATCTCTTACTAAAACGTGCTTACCTCTTGGTACAAGGTATTCCTTCGGCTCACCCATTTCCGGAGTAACCACAAGCCTCCTTTTACCTTTTAGGTCCTTTCCGTATGAGACAATACCGTCAATCTCTGTTACAACTGCCGGATCTCTGGGGATTCTGGCTTCAAAAAGTTCAGCAACTCTTGGTAGCCCCCCGGTGATGTCCTTTGTCTTCGCGGTTTCTCTTGGTATCTTTGCAATAATATCACCTGCAAATATCTCTTCTCCTGCATTTTTTTCTATTACTGCGCCAACCGGAAGTGAATACTGAACATGCTTGCCCTCACCATTTTCAATTATCATAGCAGGGTGATAATCAGGATTCTTGGATTCTATGACTACTTTTTTATAAATACCCGTTACTTCGTCAACCTGCTCTTTCATACTAATACCTTCTTCTAAGTCCTGATACTTGGAGACCCCTGGTATATCAGAGATAAAAGGCGTGTTATAAGGATCCCAGTCCGCTATAAGGTCGCCCTCTTTAACTTTATCACCCTCTGCTATCTGGAGTCTGGCTCCCAGTACAAGCGGATACTTCTCTCTTTCAAAACCCTTATCATCAATAATTGCCAGCACCCCCGTTCTATTTGTGACAATGAGGTGTCCTTCCTTGTTCATAACCGATTTAACATCAACAAGCTTAACAGTTCCTTCGTGCTGGGACTCCAGGGTGCTTTCTGCAACCCTCTGACTTGCAGCACCACCAATATGGAAAGTTCTCATGGTAAGCTGCGTACCGGGCTCACCGATTGACTGTGCAGCTACTATACCTACAGCCTCGCCTATATTGCAAAGCTTTCCTGATGACAGATTTCTTCCATAACAAAGTATGCATACGCCATGCCTTGCTTCACATGTGAGTACGGACCTTATTTTTACTTCCGAGAGGTTTCCGGCTTCATCAATCCTGTGTGCCGCTTCTTCATTAATTTCTTCATTTTCAGGAACTATAACTTCTCCTGTAGTAGGATCAATAATATCTTCAAGGGCAACCCTTCCAAGCACTCTTTCGCCGACCCTGTCTATAACCTGGCCCCCTTCTACAAAGTCAGTTACCGTAATACCTTCCATAGTGCCGCAGTCATGCTCATTGACCATAACCTCCTGGGCAACATCAATGAGCCTTCTTGTGAGATAACCGGCGTTTGCCGTTTTAAGCGCCGTATCAGCAAGACCCTTTCTTGCTCCGTGAGTGGAAATAAAATACTGTAGAACCGTGAGGCCTTCTCTAAAATTTGATGTAATTGGAGTTTCTATGATTTCTCCAGATGGTTTTGCCATAAGGCCCCTCATTCCTGCAAGCTGTCTTACCTGAGCCTGACTTCCCCTAGCGCCCGATTCTACCATCATAAAAATTGGATTGGATGTTGGACGGGAAAGATCTTTATCATCATCGGATTTAAATGTATCTATTGATAGCTCGTCCATCATCTCATAGGCTACTTCATCACCAGTCTTGGCCCATATATCAATTACCTTGTTGTATCTTTCTCCATCTGTAATAAGACCCTGTGAGTACTGGTTTTGTACTTTTACTACCTCGCTGTTGGCCTTGTCCAGAAGATCTTTTTTCTTGTCGGGTATTCTCATATCACCAATAGAGATTGAAATACCAGCACGGGTTGAATATTGGAAACCAAGGGTTCTCAGACGGTCTGCAAGAAGCACAGTGTTTTTACCACCAGTAGTTCTGAAGCAGGTATCTACCAAAACCTCTATGGCTTTTTTTGTCATTACTTTATTTACAAGCTCAAATTCAAGTCCTTCTGGTAGAATTTCATATAAAAGCACCCTGCCTACCGTAGTGTCATAGAATTTTCCGTTAAGATGGAATTTAATTTTTGAGTGTATAGCTACTTCCTTTGCATCATAAGCGAACCTTACATCATCAATAGAGAAGAAGGTTTTTCCTTCGCCCTTTTCGTAAGGAATGTCTCTTGTCATATAATAAACGCCAAGCACAATGTCCTGAGTAGGAAGTATGATGGGTTTTCCATGAGCGGGAGAGAGAATATTATTTGTAGACATAACAAGAGTTCTGCACTCTGTCTGTGCTTCTAAAGAAAGAGGCAAATGCACTGCCATCTGGTCACCATCAAAGTCAGCGTTGTATGCAGGGCACACAAGCGGATGAATTTTAATAGCTTTATCTTCAATAAGAATTGGTTCAAACGCCTGGATGCTGAGCCTGTGAAGCGTTGGCGCCCTGTTTAGAAGCACGGGGTGTTCCTGAATAACCTCATCGAGCGCATCCCAAACAATAGGAGCTTCCTGTTCTACTAGTTTTTTAGCAATTTTTATAGTCGCTGCTGCTCCCCATTTTTCAAGTCTTTGATAAATAAACGGACGGAACAGCTCAAGGGCCATCTGCTTTGGCAAGCCGCACTGATGAAGCTTCAGATCAGGGCCTACGGTAATCACAGACCTTCCGGAATAGTCTACCCTTTTACCAAGGAGGTTCTGCCTGAACCTGCCCTGTTTACCTTTTATAATATCGCTTAAGCTTTTAAGCGGTCTGTGGTTATGACCAAGTACCGGTCTTCCTCTTCTGCCGTTTTCAAAAAGCGCGTCTACGGCTTCCTGGAGCATTCTCTTTTCATTTCTTACGATGATATCGGGCGCTCCAAGCTCAAGCAGTTTTCTAAGCCTGTTATTTCTGTTAATTACCCTTCTGTATAAATCATTAAGGTCGGAGGTTGCAAACCTGCCTCCATCCAGTGGAACAAGCGGCCTTAGGTCAGGAGGAAGTATAGGGATTCTTGTAAGAATCATCCACTCCGGCTTGTTCTTTGAATTCTTAAATGCTTCTACGATACGAAGCCTCTTCGATATTCTTGCTCTTTTTATTGGAGAAGATGTCTCTCTCAGTTCCACTCTTAATTGTTCAGACAGCTCAACAAGGTCTATGGTCTTTAGCATATCCCTTACCGTTTCTGCCCCCATTCCAACCTTAAAGGACATACCGTATTCCTCCAAAGCCCTTCTGTATCTTTCTTCACTTACGATTTCAGCAAATTTAAGCGGGGTCTGCCCGGGATCGGTTACTACGTATGACTCATAATACAAGACCTTTTCTAAATCTTTTAGAGTCATATCCAAAAGCATACCGATTCTGCTTGGTATAGATCTTAAAAACCATATATGAGCCACGGGTGAAGCAAGTTCTATATGACCCATCCTTTCCCTTCTAACTTTGGTTGTTATTACTTCCACTCCACACTTTTCACAAGTATGTCCTCTGTGCTTTAGTCTCTTATACTTTCCGCAAAGACATTCATAGTCTTTTACAGGGCCAAATATTTTGGCACAAAAAAGCCCTGTCCTCTCAGGTTTAAAAGTTCTGTAGTTAATTGTCTCCGGCTTTTTAACTTCACCGAAAGACCAGCCCTTGATCTTATCGGGAGAAGCTATTGATATTTTTACCGAAGAATAGTCAGAAGGATTTTTCGGTTTTTCAAATAATGTATCTATATCCATATGATATTAACCTCCAATCAATCAACAAGTTAGATTGATTAAATAACTGATGTTTCTTCCTCTTCCTGTAATTCAATATCGAGAGCAAGCGCCTGTAATTCGTTTTGTAAAACCTTAAACGATTCCGGTATTCCGGGTTCAAAATCCATATTACCTTTTACTATGGAATCGAATACCCTTGTCCTGCCTATAACATCATCTGATTTAACAGTGAGAAATTCCTGCAGGGTATATGATGCGCCATAAGCCTCAAGAGCCCATACTTCCATTTCACCAAGTCTCTGTCCGCCAAAGTGGGCCTTACCGCCAAGGGGCTGCTGAGTAACAAGAGAATACGGCCCTATTGCACGGGCGTGAATTTTTTCATCGACAAGGTGATGGAGTTTCAGCATATACATAACACCTACAGCAACTTTTTGATCAAACGGCTCACCGGTTCTGCCATCAAAAAGAATTGTTTTACCTTCAAGTGGAAGCCCCGACTTCTCAAGCATGGATTTAATCTCAGGCTCTTCGGTTCCGTCAAATACAGGTGTTTTTACCGGTATGCCTTCATCATATTTCTTAACAAGATCCAAAACCTGCTGGTCGTCCAGCTGCTCAATGTATTTATTTACACCGGGCTCATCAAATATATCAATCAGTTTTTTCTTAAGTGCCTCAGGGCTGAACTCAGACTGCATATATTCCTGTATCTGGTTGCCAAGCTCCTTTGCAGCCCACCCAAGGTGAGTTTCAAGAATCTGGCCAACATTCATCCTTGATGGTACGCCAAGAGGATTTAGTACCATATCCACGGGTGTTCCATCAGGCAAATAAGGCATGTTTTCTACCGGGACTATGTTTGACACTACCCCTTTATTACCGTGCCTTCCCGCCATCTTATCTCCAACAGACAGCTTTCTTTTAACCGCAACGTATACCTTAACAACTTTAAGCACGCCTGGGGGCAGTTCATCCGGTTTTGAAATCTTAGTGAGCTTATTATCATAGACCATCTTTATAAGATCAGTCTGTTCCAGCGTCCTTTCTATTACTTTTTTAACCTCATGCTCAATTGACTCACTCTCTTTTACGCTTATATCCGCAAGTTTTTCAAAGGGTATGGAATTAATTATCTCGTCAGTAATGGTGTCACCGGGCTTAAGAACCGCCTTTCTGTTTACATTGAGCTTAGATGCGGATGTCTTACCTGAAAGTTTAGTCTTAATTTTATCAACCGAGTCTTCTTTTAGAATTTTTATCTCGTCGTCTCTGTCCTGTTTTAGCTTTGTAACCTCGAAGTCTTCAATGCTTTTTGCGCGTTCATCTTTTTCGGCAACTCTCGATACCAGCATCTTTACATCAATCACCGTACCGTTTACTCCCGGCGAAGCTTTTAGTGAGGTGTCTTTAACATCCCCCGCTTTGTCTCCGAAAATTGCTCTTAGAAGCCTTTCTTCGGGTGAGAGCTGAGTTTCTCCCTTTGGTGATATCTTGCCAACAATAATGTCCCCTGCTCTAACCTCTGCCCCTATTCTTATAATTCCGCTTTCGTCCAGGTTTCTAAGGGCGTCGTCACCTACGTTTGGAATGTCTCTTGTGATCTCTTCTTTGCCAAGCTTGGTCTCCCTTGCTATACATTCAAACTCTTCAACATGTATCGAAGTAAAACTGTCTTCCTTAACAAGCCTTTGACTTATAAGGATAGCATCTTCAAAGTTATATCCGCCCCACGGCATAAATGCCACTATTGCGTTCTGACCCAGGGCAAGCTCACCGTACTGAGTAGAAGGACCATCGGCAATGATCTCTCCCTTGCTTATCTTCTGTCCCTTTTTTACAATGGGTATCTGGTTCCAGCATGTATTCTGGTTTGATTTTTGAAATTTGAGCAGATTATATAAATCTACCCCAGCCTCCACATCGCCCTGCTCTTCAATTCCTCTAATAACAATCTTTGAAGCATCTACAAATTCTACTATTCCGTCTCTTTTTGCTACCACCGTAACGCCTGAATCCTTGGCCACTATGTTTTCAAATCCGGTACCCACAAGCGGCGCTTTTGATTTTATAAGAGGCACAGCCTGTCTTTGCATGTTTGATCCCATAAGAGCCCTGTTAGCATCGTCGTGCTCTAAAAACGGTATAAGCGACGCCGATACTGACACGAGCTGAGCCGGAGAAACATCCATAAGCTGCACATTCTCTGCCTCTGTTATTAAAAATTCTCCCTTGTGTCTGGATGAAATAAGGTCGTTTTTGAATTTTCCGTCTTTATCAATCGGAGCATTTGCCTGAGCAATAATATATTGCTCTTCTTCAAGGGCATTAAGATATCTTATTTCTTTTGTTACTACTCCGTCTTTTACTATTCGATATGTTGTCTGA
>JABAHS010072733.1_pt1 | contig 10929 bp, 10 predicted proteins | sample 7062111 | NCBI WGS metagenome assembly JABAHS01 (sample SAMN14534600, study PRJNA622989) | marine sediment metagenome | biome: marine biome [ENVO:00000428]; feature: marine pelagic biome [ENVO:01000023]; material: deep marine sediment [ENVO:00002113]; isolation source: pool of 4 deep marine... | reverse complement strand
TCTACACTGTGGCCGGCAACACCACCGATGACTTTATTTTGTTTAATAAAGTCGACTGCCTTTCCAAGAAGCTCGACTTGCCCCTTCTTGACAAAACTGTCCGCGACACCGCCGTGAACGTAAGCGCCTACGGCTCCGTTGTCGATAGCTTTTTTTGCCTCGGAAGTCAGGTCCTTTTCTTTTATTTTGATCTGTGCAATCCACTGTATTCCGCCGCCTCTTTCGTTCCGGTATTTCTTAAGAAGGCCGATGCAGTGATTATCAAGTCTCAATATCGCGGTGTTTATTCCGGTCTCTTCGCATATCTCAAGAGTCTCCATCACTTTGTCGTCGGTGAAATAGTTCCTTAATAGTGAGGAAACATAGACCAAATCCCTGCTGTGGGCAAAACTGCTGATTAGATTGCCACCTGCAAATAGCCTGCTAATCCTGATATTGCCGATTTTGCCCATCGGCATACCTTTGGAAGAACCTTCTTGTTGCGGGACAGTAGATTTTTTCACTTCCTGAGCCAAAAGTGCTTTTTCTTCAAGGCTTAAACCTAATGCGGTGGTTGTCGAAGTGATAAGAGATTTTTTCAAAAAGCTGCGACGGTTGAAATGTTCTGTCATGATATGCCTCATCTTTTGTTTACTAAAACCGGTTGAACAGGATTATTGTATTTCAGTATTTCGTCTTTGTCAAGTGTAATAAGTACCGCAAATCTTATATGTTACTAAGTATGATGGTCGGTTGCGTTGGTGTTTTCTACTTGCCTTGGGCCCGGATTGTACGACCCATCACGCCGTAGTAGGTGCCGCAAAGGTAATGTAAGCTGTGGAATTTTTCAGGAATCCATTTGTCGTCAAAAAGCTCTGTCTCGGCTGCTGCCCGCAGAACTTCACAAATCAGCAAATCGTGAGATTGCATTTTGAAAATCTCCACAACCCGGCATTCCAGATGTGCGGCGCATTCCTCTATCAACGGAGGGGCGACTACCCTGGCGGCAATCGGTGTCAATCCGCTCTCTTCGAACTTGTCGATGTTCTTGCCGGTGACAGTTCCGACAAAGTGTGTTTGTTCGAGCAGTTCTTCACCCGGAACGTTGATGACAAGCTCGTGATTTTGTTTTATCAAGTCGTAAGAGTGTCTGACATGGCTTATGGCCAGCAGTATCAGGCATGGGTCGGAGTTGTTCACGGGCGTTTGCCAGCTAAAGGTCATCACATTCGGATTTTCCATTGTGCCGGACGTCACCAAAACAACACAGCCCGGCTCAACCAGCCATTTCGCCTGATTCAACTTCACTTCACTTTTCATAGGTAGCTCCCCTGGATTTATACAGGAAAAAATGTTTTCTTATTATCGCATATATTTAGTATAACAGTTATTGCAGTTATGTAGTATTTGATTTCTATAAAAAGTTCCGGCATCAACAGAGTAACCAATGGACCGGATTGGATTCCAACCTCGAACAGATTTTCCAAACATTGAGAGTGTTATTTTAAAAAATTTTTTCGCTTGGCAATAGACCGGTTATGTATTATGTTTTGTGTTATGTACGGATGCATTCGGCTTTGAGAAAACCAGGCTTGAAACGCAACTGTAATCGGCCGGAACAGGGCTATTAATTCGCTGCATAGAACGGCCAGCCGGAAAAGCGCGATTAGTGGACTTGATAGTGTGGCGTGAGTACAGATGACAGGGAAGTTAAGTAAAATGGGGAAGGAGGTGCGGAAATGACCGAAAAGACGACCACGTCCGGGAGTGAGAAATTCGTACCAACATGTAGCATATGCGGGGAAAAACACTGGCCTCACCATCGGTTAATTCCCTGTTTAAATAAACAAAAGGCAAGGGCAAAAGCCAGGGCTGACAAAAGAGCGAAAGCGGAAGCGAAAAGAAAGGCCAAAGCTGAAGCTAAAGAAAGGGCCAGGGCTGAAGCCAGAGAGAAGCCGGAGGCCAGGGCAAAAGCTGAAAAAAGGGCTTATGTCGAGGTAATATCCAGATTGGAGAAAAGATTGAGGGATGAAACGAGAGAGAGGGCAAGGGCCCAGGCGGCAGCCGAGACTGCAATACAAGCAAGACTTAAAGCTGAGGAGAAAGCCGGGACCTATGCTGAGGCAATGGCCAAAGCAGAAAGGAAAATGAAAGCAGAACTTCAGGCAAGAACCGAGGCCGAAGAAAAGTTAAAAGCCGAAGTTAAAGCAAGAAGTGAGGCTGAGGAGAAGGCGGCAACCGAAGCGCAAGAGAGGAAAAAAGCTGAGGCGAGAGCGGTAGCAGAGGTAAAAGGCAAAACTGAAGCTCAGGAGAAGGCCAGGGCTAAAGAGGAAGAGCGGGCCAGAATTGAAAAAGAAGCGAAATCTAAAGCTGAGGAGAAAGACAAAGCTTATGCTGAGAAAATAGCCGAGGCAGAAAGGAAACTGAAAGCAGAACTTCAGACAAGAACCGAGGCCGAAGAGAAGTTAAAAGCCGAAATTGAAGCAAGAAGCAGGGCTGAACAGAAGGCGGCAACCGAAGCGCAAGAGAGGGCAAAAGCTGAAGCGAGAGCGGAAGTGNNTGAAGCCCAAAAGTCGGCTAAGGCTAAAGACAAGGAGGTAGCCAGGATTGAAAGAGAAGCAAAATCTCAGGCTGAGGAGAAAGACAAAGCCTATGCCGAGAAAATGGCCGAGACAGAAAAGAAACTAAAAGCAGAGGTTCAGGCAAGAACCGAGGCCCAGGAAAAGTTCAAAGCCGAAGTTGAAGCAAGGAGCAGGGCTGAGGAGAAGGCGGCAACTGAAGCGCAGGAGAGGACAAAAGCTGAAGCGAGAGCGGAAGCAGAGGCAAAAGCCAAAACTGAAGCAGAAGATAGAGCCAGAGTCGAAAGTAAAGCCAAATCTGAGGCTCTGGAGAAAGCAAATGCCTATTTTGAGACAATAGCCGAAACAGAAGGGAAACTAAACGAGGAAACTCAGGCAAGAACAGAGGTAGAAAATAAGTTAGAAGCCGAAGTTAAAGCAAGAATTAAGGCTGAGGAAAAGACGGAGGCTGAGGCTGAAAAAAGAGCCGGCCTTGAAACCGAGTTAAAGGAAATTAATAGTATCAGGGCTAAGAGAAAAGCTAAAGCTGAAGCAAGGGCTGCAGCCAAAGAGAAGGCAAAAGCTGAAAGAGAGGGCTATCCCCAGGCTATAGCCAAAGCCCAGGAGGAAATAAAGAGGGAGACTCAGGCAAGAATCGAGGCCGAAGAAAAGTTAAAGGCTGAAGTTAAAGCAAGAATTAAGACTGAAGAGAAGGCGGCAACCGAAGCACAGGAAAGAGCAAAAGCTCAAGCGAGAGCGGAAGCGGAGGCAAAAAGTAAAGCTGAAGCCCTGGCAAGGGCCAAATCAGAGGCGGAGGCCAGAGCCAAAGCTGAACACCAAATGAAAACCGAACTTGAAGAGAAAGCGAGGGCCTATGGAGAATTGCAGGCCAGAACTGAAGCCGAGGAAAAAGCCAGGGCCGAAGCTGAGGAGAGAACAAGGATTGAAAGAGAGACAAGATCTGAGGCTGAAGAGAAAGTTAAAGCCTACACTGAGAAAATAGCCCAGATGGAAAGGAAACTTGAGGTTGAGATTAAGTCAAGAAAAGGGGTAGAAGAAAAGTTAAAGGCCGAAGTTAAGGCAAGAAGAAGAGCTGAGGGGAAGGCGGTAACCGAAGTACAGGAAAGAGCAAAAGCTCAAGCGAGAGCGGAAGCCGAGGCAAAAAGTAAAGCTGAGGCTCAGGAGAGGGCCAGAACAGAGGTGGAGGCCAGAGCCAAAGCTGAACACGAAATGAGAACAGAACTTGAAGAGAAAGCAAAAGCCTATGGCCAGTTGCAGTCCAGAACTGATGCAGAAGAGAAGGCCAGGGCTGAAGCCGAGGAGAGAACAAGGATTGAAAGAGAGGCGAGATCTGAGGCTGAGGAGAAAGTTAAAGCCCAAGTTGAGAAAATAGCCGAGACAGAAAGGAAACTGGAAGCTGAGGTCCAGGCAAGAACCGAGGTGGAGAAAAAGTTAAGAACCGAAGTTAAAGCAAGAAGTGAGGCTGAAGGGAAGGCGGTAACCGAAGCACAGGAAAGGGCAAAAGCTGAAGCGAGAGCGGAAGCCGAGGCAAAAAGCAAAGCTGAAGCGCAAGAGAAGGCCAGAGCAGAAGTGGAGGCCAGAGCCAGTGCTGAGCAGGAAATGAAAGCCGAACTTGAAGAGAAAGCAAGGGCCTATGGCCAATTGCAGGCCAGAACTGAAGCACAGGAAAAAGCCAGGGCCGAAGCTGAGGAGAGAACAAGGATTGAAAGAGAGGCAAGGTCTGAGGCCGAGGAAAAGGTTAAGGCCTACGCTGAGAAAATAACCGAGACAGAAAGCAAACTGCAAGCACAGATTCAGGCAAGAACCGAGGCGGAAGAAAAGTTAAAAGCCGAAGTTAAAGCAAGAAGCAGGGCTGAAGAGAAGGCGGCAACCGAAGCAAAAGAGAGGGCAAAAGCTGAGGCAAGAGCGGAAGCAGAGGCAAAAGCCAAAGCCCAAGCTCAGGAAACGGCCAGGGCCAAAGACGAGGAGAAAGCCAGAGTTGAAATGGAAGCGAAATCTAATGCTGAGGAGATGGCTAAAGCTTACACTGAGGTCATAACCAAAGCCCAAGAGCAAAGAAAGAAGGAAGCAAAAGCAAGAACCGAGGCGGGAAAACTAAAAGCTGAAATAGAAGCAGGACGCAGAGTCGAAGAGAGGGCTGAGGCCGAGTCAAGGGCAAAGGCTGATTTAAAACGTAAAGAAGCACCGATCGAAATTCGTGAAATTTCGGGAAGTGGTAGAAGATGTGATTCTTGTGGCAGGAATGATTCTACGGAAGAGCGATTGATTAGGGCTGACTCAGGGGAGCTATTATGTTCAGATTGCCTCAGAGCATTAAGAAAATAATGCTCTTTGTACAATCAAAGAACTTAATGACACATCACACAACACCCCAACACACGAAAGGGTGCATGATCCGGTACATAATTCGGCATTTTGTTCTGAATATCCGCACGGCGGGAGAGTTGTGGTATCCTAGGTGAATGGCACATTCACATCCCCACTGTCGCTCACACCGGTGTACTTCCTCACTGCAAGTATTAAGCCAGAGATTAGGCTGCTCTCATACCGCAATCTGTAGCTATAGAAGTGCTCATCTGTACCGGTAATTTTGCCAGTTACCTCGTCTCCTATAATGATGTCGCCGCACACGGTCACCTTGTCGAGTTTGAGGGACGCCTTCGGCCGTTTGTTGTCTATCATCAACACTATTGGTGAGCTTACGTGCTGGCTGCTCCCTGTATCTTCGATAGTCAGCCTAAGGCTGTATTTCCCATTCTTGCCAGCTGTGTTCCAAGGGTAGTACAGACCGCCCATTGTTGTGTCGCAGAGGATATCCAGCCAACCATCGGAGTCAGGTTCCCTGTTTACCAGTGAAAAGAACGGCCACGACGATAAGAGTATCCACTCTTTGAAGGGATCAGTCAAAGACTGGAAGCTGGTTGGCGGCGTAGTAGAATCGGGCCATTTGTCATATTGCACCTTTAACTTCATGCAATTTTCACATGACGGTATCAGGCCCAGGATATCCACCCACCCTCCAAAAGGGCTGTCGGAAGCCTCGAAGGGCGGGGTGGTCGCGTTCCAGCCGTTGGCGAGTTCGTTAGCGCCTATACTCCCCGCAGCCATGCCTCCTACCCGCATGATCACCGCCGCACATGGGAGAAAGCGTTATCTTATGGGAATGGAAAGGGCATCCAGACCCAGGAACTTTGCCTTAGGCTCAAATGGTTGGATCAGAATGTAGTTCGTTGCAAACACGCCGTTGCCGAACTTGAGCACATCGCCGTCGGTGAACCTTAGTCTCCCCTCGAAGAGGATCTCAGTGGAGAACAAGCCGCGCTCCCTGGCCATCTTATAGTTACGTGTAGGCGCAGTGTAGGCGTCGAGGCCGAAATCAACCCCCCGCTTCAGTATACCGGCCGGCACGCTGGACGGTAGAAGCAAGGCGTTACGACCCACAACGGCGCCATCAGCAGCAGACAGCAGGTCTCCGTCTAGGAAACTGGGTTCCTCCCTTTGCTTCCTCGGTGCTGTGCCCTCGGTGGAGAACCAAATGTTGATGCCATATTTCTTAAATAACTCGCTCAGCGCTTCAGGTTTTTCCAACCAGAACTGACGGCCTTGTTCCTTCACCACCCCAAGGAACTTAATAATGTCCTCCTGTTTGCCTATGAAGTGAACGGCATCCAAACCGAGGTCTATACCGCGAGGGATTTTGAAAACGGCGAGCAGCGCCGTGTTAGGCAGGATAGCCCCATTGGTGGCCAACAGGTCACCGGCGGTGAACAAGCCACTCGGATGATCGAGTTCGGTAGAGAAAGCAACGATGCGGCCCTTGATGTCGATGACATCAGCGGCATCAAGGCCAAGATCGAAACGTACCTTAAATCTGCTCAAAAGCTCATTATTCCGCATGTAGACATTCCCTGCGGAATTAAGCAGGTCACCGTCAGAGATAATAGGACCACCAGCAGGCAGAGGACCTTGGGTAACAAAATCTTCTTCAGTAGAGAAGAAAACACCCCTTTTGAGTACTTCTTTTGGTCCTTCTTGGGCAGTTGCCGAACCCATCAACATACATGTGATGGATACGAGCAGTAACAGCGGTCTAATCTTAAATTTTAGCATTTTTTTCTCCTTTTGCGTCTTAGAACGTTCCTGAAAATGTGACTCTTATTTTGTTCCAATTACCAAACATAATATCTACCCGTCTTACTCCAGTTTTTACATTAGTGTCCAGCCATCGCATCACCTCCTTTTTATGTGAAGCCTGACTATTACATATATGTTTTCGTTTTTCATGAAAGACGATACTTATGTGCTATATCGTGAACGGCATGGGCTATACTCCCATGACCGGAGAAGCTGATAAGTAATTGTTGGAAAGCAGTTTTTATTTATATGCCGTTTCTCAAGTGGCAAATGTTGATGGATTTTTTTGGAATTATTTAGCATTTCGACATTATTATTTATACTTATAAACACCTCGTTTTTTAGCGAAATATTTAGGGTAACGTATAGTAAATTTTATCGTTTCAGCCTATTTTTTACATAGTATCCTTTTTCTATGTACAATACTTGCCCTCATTTCTGACATGAAAACTGCCTTCTTACTCCTTGGCTTCTACGCACAAATCACCAAAGCTGACAATGAAGAAACAGCGAAAATGACCATTCTGAATGCGGCCGGAAAGGAGGGGCATGATCCGGTGCACAATGGGGCAGATTCACCTTGCACAGAGTTGAATGGAAGCGACAGTGATATTGATATAACATCTAAAGAACACAATAAGTTACAAAAAAACAGCGGCCTGCAACTCTATGCGAATTGCAGGCCAGTGGGCCGGGTTGGATTCGAACCAACGTAGGCTTACGCCAACGGGTTTACAGCCCGTCCCCTTTAGCCACTCGGGCACCGACCCTTGTTTGTTACTGTCTCGAATAGATTAAAATAAAAAACGGTCAATTGTCAATAGTCAATTTATTCTAATTTCATCGGGAAATAGTCTTTGGCGTTGTTGAAGCAGATGTCCTCGACCATTTTCCCGAGCAGGTCTAAATCATCGGGCAGCAGCCCGGCCTCGACATCGTTGCCGAGCATATTGCATAGAATCCTGCGGAAATATTCGTGTCTTGGATACGACAGGAAACTCCGTGAATCGGTCAGCATCCCGACGAAGCGGCTCAAAAGGCCCATATTTGAAAGCACGTTGATCTGCTTTTCCATCCCGTCTTTCTGGTCCAGGAACCACCATGCCGAGCCGTACTGGATTTTGCCGGCCGAGCTGCCATCCTGGAAGTTGCCGACCATTGTAGCTATCAGCTCATTGTCTCTGGGATTGAGATTGTACAAAATTGTTTTGGGCAGCTCGTTGTTTTTATCGAGCGTATCGAGAAACTTGGCCAATGGTCTGGCTGTTTCGAAATCTCCCATTGAGTCGAAACCGGTATCCGGTCCCAGCGTTTTGAGCATTCGGGTATTATTGTTTCTCAGGGCGCCGAGGTGAAGTTGTTGCACCCAGCCGGATTCATAGTCCATCAGCGCAAATTCTACCATCATAGCCGATTTGAATTTCAGGCATTCCAGACAGTCAAGGCTTTTTCCCGATCTTATCTTATCGAAGATCTTTTTGATTTCACTTTCTGTATAATCCTCAGCGTAAGCGGTCTCCAGGCCGTGGTCGGAAAGCCGGCAGCCGTTTTCGTGGAAGTAATAGTGACGCTGCCGTATGGCTTCAATATATGAATGAAAGTCGATAATCTCGATTTCACAGAGGCATTCCAGTTTATCAATCCATGCGTTCAGGGCTGTGAGATTTTCGACGGCCATGCCTTTGTCCGGACGAAAGGCCGTATGAACGGCAACTTCGAATCCATCGTTGCGGATTCTTTTATGGTGCTCTAACGAATCGAGCGGGTCTTCGGTCGTGCAGAGCAGCTTGACGTTGGCCTTTTGGATGAGGTTCCGGCAGCTAAACGCCGGCGCTCTTAACAATTCGCCGCAGTGTTCGTAGATTTTCTTGGCTGTCTCGCCGCTTAAAAGCTTATCACCAATATCGAAATAACGTTTCAATTCCAGGTGTGTCCAGTGATAAAGGGGATTGCGCAGGGTATATGGTACGGTCTGGGCCCATTTTTCAAATTTTTCGTAATCACTTGCATTGCCGGTAATATATTTTTCCGGTATGCCGTTGGCCCTCATTGCTCGCCATTTGTAATGGTCGCCGTAGAGCCATATTTGCGTCAGGTTGCCAAACCGATGGTCAGTGGCTATCTGGTTGGCTGGCAGATGACAGTGATAGTCGTAGATAGGCATCTGTTCGGCGTGCTCATGGTAAAGGGCTTTCGCGGTTTTCGTTTCCAGCAGGAAATCTGCCGTAATAAATTCAGCCATTTAAAAATCCTCTCATTAATTAATAGAACTGGCTGAAATATAGCCGATTATGCACCGCAGGTCAACTAACCTTCAGATATGTATTACTCAACGACTACGGCCGTGCCGTAGGCGAGGATTTCGGATGCGCTTTGCATCACCATGGAGGTAGCGAATTTGACCCCTACTATGGCGTTTGCGCCGAGGTTTTGGGCGTCTTCAGTCATTCGGTCGAGGGCCTGTTCTCGCGACTCGGCCATCATTTTCGTGTAATCCGTTATCTCTCCCCCCACTACGTTTCGAAGCCCGGCCATGATATCTCGGCCTATATGACGGGCGCGAATGGTATTTCCCTTTACCAGCCCCAGGTGTTTTACAATCTTCTTCCCCTCTATCGTTTCCGTTGTTGACATTAACATTGCCTTATCTCCTTACGTTTTTATAGCGGTCTTTGCTCCAGAAAAAGATTCTCTCACGCAACACCGAGACAAATAAAATTGCAAGTCCTGCGACAAGTGCCACCATCGCAATCTTAAAAAACAAGCCCACTGTCGGGTCCTTGATGAGTTCTTCTATGGCCTTGAAACCTCCGTAGATTGTCAGCAGTATCCCGGCCACGGAAAAGATTATCCAGCCGATACTTCGCTCAACGCGGTTATAGATACCGTCCCAGTACTGCTGCCACAACCTGTCTTCCGGCTCGATCAGTGTCATCTGGTCGGTAATTGCTTTAAGCTGTCGAAACTCCTGAAGTTGAGCTGTGCAATCTTTACAAGTTTTCAGGTGCTCTTCGAAGCGACGTATCTGTTCAGCGGAGAGTTCCTCGTCAAGATAACCCATCATCAGGTCTTTATAATCCTCGCAGGCCATCTTAGTCACCTCCTTTCTCTGTGCCTAATAATTCTTTTAGTCTTTGTCGCGCGTAATATAATCTGCTCATAACGGTTCCCCTGCTGCAAAAAAGGATTTGAGCCATCTGCTCATAGGATAGGTTCTGGAAATGACGTAATATAATCACCTCGCGATGTTTTTTATCGAGTTTGCCGATAGCTTTCCACACTCGGTCTTTGGCCTCGTTTCTTTCGGCCACAACATCGGGCATGAACGAATCATTCAATTCAGCCACCGGTCCATATTCTTCAATCTTTTCAAGGGATTTGCTCTGTCGGTTTCTCTTCTTTCTTAGATGGCTGAAACATACGTTTCTTAGGATTTGATAGAACCAGGGGTAAAACTTCCTCCCGGGATTAAGCTGCTTTATATTACGGTATGCCAGGATAAAAGCTTCCTGTGAAAGTTCCAGTGCATCGTCGCGGTTGCCCACGAGACCAAGGGCGGTATAGTACGCGTTTTTCATATACATTTTGACTATGGACTCGAACGCCTCTTTTGACCCCCTTCGGGCGGGTCCCGTTAATACTAATTCTTCTTCACAAACGCTGCTCACTTTATCTGGCTCCAAAACCGGTGGTTGTGATTCAAACGCCGGTTTTACAGTCTGTTCCTTATTAATATACATCACAAAGCGTCAATTTATTCAATATATTTCCTTTTTTGGAGCATATAATGACCGGATAGTCCAATAAAAAGCAGTACTTGTGGCGTGCAACTTGTCTGCACAAGGGGACCCTTATTTAGTGCCCCACCCTTCCAGCCAGAGACTGCAGAATATCTTCAAATCAATCCCATCGACCTTGTCTGAAAAATCTAGGTCAGCTCCCTCACAGTCATTAGTTGCTTCGCAAGTGCTCTCTCGCCAGTGATTAGAAAAGAATGAATAATCTATAAAATCGACTCCGTGTGGACATAAAAAGTCTGCAGGTGGTATTTGCCAGATAAACCTCGGATAATTCATCCCCTCACAGGTAAGGTCCCAAATGTCAACAAAGTCCCAACCGGCATCGGTAAACGTGCTTTTTGTCTGCATTTCGTCAGTAGGCAGACCTAAAACATTGGTAAGGATTCCTCCTTCGTTTAAGCCAATACTTTCAGTCACGCCGTGCGTCTGGTTGTCGG
>JABAHS010114948.1_pt2 | contig 10930 bp, 12 predicted proteins | sample 7062111 | NCBI WGS metagenome assembly JABAHS01 (sample SAMN14534600, study PRJNA622989) | marine sediment metagenome | biome: marine biome [ENVO:00000428]; feature: marine pelagic biome [ENVO:01000023]; material: deep marine sediment [ENVO:00002113]; isolation source: pool of 4 deep marine... | reverse complement strand
TCGAACGCAAAAAATCGAGGTTTTCTTCACAATTGTTGGAAGAATTCCTTTAATACAAGCTTCCACATGGGCCCTTACAATATTTGTTCTAAGAACACGCTCGACACATTCTAGGGTTCCTTGAAATCGGGGGTTTACCTCCATAACGTAAGGTACGCCTTCTTCAGATATCACTAGATCTACGCCGTTAGATCCAACAAGACTAAAATGCAGGACAACTTTCTTGACTATGTTTTTACACGCATCTGTGGTGGCTGCTGTTGCTGAGAGTGGAACTACGTTTCCGCAGTAGCCGAAGGGCTCTCGTTGACCAACCTCTCGCATTCCTAAAAGTTGCTCATTCAATGTTAGAACAACGGCCTTGTTGGTGGATGAGATTAGTGAGGCGCTTGCTGGTGTTCCTGAAACGCGCTCTTGAATCAAGACATTGTTATCGAAGAAGGAAGCCTCTCGGAACGCTTGTTTCAACTCTTGAGCATTCCGTGCCTCTCTTACACCCGCACCTCCAAAGCCCCTGTAAGGTTTAACCACCACCGGGAAACCTATGTCTTTAGATTTTTCTTTAGCCTCTTCAAAATTTTCTGCTGTCGCTGTTTCTGGATGTGGCATTCTTAAGCGTTCAAGCTCCCGGAAAAATTCTGTCTTGTTGCGAACCTTCTGGATAACATTGGGAGGGTTTCCGAGTATAGGGACGAGACCGTTGAGCTCAAACAAAACCTCTGGGTAGTCTTCTAAGCCGGAAGATAACAACGCGGCTTCTATCTCGTTGCCTTTCAGAAGGTCCCTTGCTAGGTGGATGAGGGCTTCAGGACTGAAGTCGATGTTCAATCGTCCACAGTTTTCTCCCGCCCTCTGCTCAATGATCGATCGAGTTTTGCGGCACAAGCGTTTAAGGTCCTGATCTCCAAAATAGTCCACGGCGTAAACTCGGTAGCCAGCTTTCCTCGCGGAGGAGGCTAATGAAACAACATCTAAACCTATCGCCAAGACACTGCGAATATCCTCTTCATCCAATGAGTAAACCCTCCAGTCGCATTTGATCAGTGTTTTGCCTCATAACTTTTTAATTCATATACTTCTATAGTTTAGAAATCTGTAAAAGCGGATATGTTTCATTTGGATTTATGGGGGCTGCGAGAATGATTTTTCTCTCGTCTAAAGCACGGGTTAAGGGACGCTTGGAAGGCGAGAACATCATTTTGGGACCTACGGTGATAGGCGAGAACTCTCTCATAGGAAAAAACGTAATAGTAGGATACCCAGCTAGAAAATCCTTCAAAAGCTTTCAGTTTCCAGAGTCCTTCAGCATCGAAAAATACGACCTGATAAGCAAGGGCGCCAAGATCGGCAGAAACTGCGTTGTCCGATCAGGTACAATAATTTATGAAACCGTGTCCATAGGTGACGGAGTTGAAACAGGACACAACGTGTTGATCAGAGATGGCAGCCTTGTGGGAGAGAAAACGCTTATTGGATCTTCAACACAGCTGGACGGCACGGTGAAAGTTGGGAAAAACGTTAATATTCAGTCAAATGCCTATCTCCCCCATCTAACGGTCATTGGAAACGGGGTTTTTATAGCGCCCAACGTTTGCTTCACTAACGATCCCTATCCAACCAGCAAACGCCTAACAGGGGCTTTGGTGGGGAAAAACGCCATCATTGGCGCGAACTCTTCTATAATGGCTGGAGTCAGGATAGGTAAAAATGCGGTGGTGGGCGCCGGCGCTGTTGTAACGAAGAATGTTCCAGCAAACACTATTGTAATAGGAGCCCCGGCACGCCCCTACATGACGCGGAAGGAGTATGAGGAAAAAAGGCTGAGGTGGGAAAAGGCCCGATGAGGAGTGTGAATGCCGAGACGCTGAAAAAGTATGGCACAGGAGTTGTTAGGGGCAGATACCTTTTAAAGAGGTTATCCTAACAAAGGTCGTTATTGTACCAGAAATGGAACGTTCGTGAAAAATGGAGAGGAAGCATTTTGTCGTCTAGGGTTCCGGTTGTGACTTACTTGGTGATCTTAGCAAATGTTGTGGTGTTCTTATACATGATGGGACTCCCTGAATCAGCTTACATTAGTTTTATCAACAAGTACGGCTTAGTTCCCGCCAGTATCATGCAGGGTGAGCGGCTTCCCACAATTATTACTTCAATGTTTTTGCACGGTAGCATCCTTCATCTAATTTTAAACATGCTTTTTTTCCTAATTTCCGGTGGTGAATGTGAACGTGCTATGGGCAGCTCACGGTTCTTGGCATTTTACATTATCTCCGGTATTAGTGCAGGACTTTTTCACACTTACATGAACAGTACATCCTCTACTTCCACCATAGGTGCCTCTGGGGCCATCTTTGGCGTTTTAGCTGCTTTCGCCATCTTGTTTCCCTTTAGGATGATAATTTCACTTGTTGGGTTCATTCCTGTGCCACTTCCAGCCATTGTTTTTGTCGCCTTGAGCGTTTGGCTTGAAACGGTCTACGTTTTTACTGGTGGCAACCCACACGTCGCCCATACGGCTCACATAGGAGGGTTCCTAGCCGGTTTCTTCTTGACGCTGTTGTTTGGACCATCTAAACGTGACGTGGAGAAGGCGTAAAAGGAGCTCTTAACCAGCCTACAGATGGCGCTTAGACTCTAAGCTTCTTTTTAAGATTAACTCCATGGACTCCCTTAGGATAGTAGCCCTTCAGTCGTCCCGTTTCTGTGTAACCCTGCTTGCGGTATAGTTCTCGCGCCGCCACATTGTCAATGCGAACCTCTAGGTAGCAAGTTTCAACGCCCTTCTCAGCGAAGATTCGCTCAAGCTCTTGGAGGAGTCTCAGACCGATTCCCTTTCTCCGATGCTTGACGGCGACATCTATCGTGTAGATATGCCCTATTCTTACTTTGTTACCAAGGTAGGTTAAGCCGATGATAAATCCAGCGATTTCGTCGTCTATTTGTGCGACTAAGCTTACACAGTTAGAGTTTTGTAAGAGGTAAGCTATCTGCTCCTTTGTGAAAGCCTCTATAGTGAAACATTCCCTCTCAATTTCGTAAAGCGTTTCCAAATCGTTAACTGTCGCCTGCTGTATGGATACGGACAACTGTCTCTCTAACCACTCAACTTTCTACTTTAAGACAAAAGCTTTAGGTAAATTTGAGCCTTTTGGATCTTGAACATTTAAGTCCGCCCATTTTTGGCGAAGTCTATAACGAGGGGTCTAGACCCTAATTTGTCGGCATACAGCACGCGATTCGATGTTCAAACAGTAAAAACAGCTGAATGGCGCTTCAGCAACGTTTTCAACCCTTTTTTGCTACATTTTCGGTTTCATCACGTACTTGTAGGTTAGGATGCTACCAAAACTCACACTCAGATAAACTAAAAAGTTTGCTACAGGAGCATTGAAAAATATTGTAGGAGTCCAGCTAGGAACCCATGTCCACCACCCCAGATGAAAGGCTAAGAATTCGATGGGTAAGTCGATGACTATACCCGTTGAAAGTCCAGCGATCCAACCGAATTTCTTGTAAGTCACCCACGACGCGTGACCTATGACTACCCAATAAGTGATGATAATTAGGGGCACATCGAAGACGTGGAAGAAAGCATCCGCATAAACGTACATTTTCAGCGAGATTCCCACCCATTCTATGGCGAAAGCGGTAATGATGAAGATGATGTTTACGAGTAGGAACCATTTTTTCTGAGATTTAAATGGAAGCTCCACTTCCAGTCACTGCCTCCACCATTTTACGCCTTAGCGCTATTTAAAAGAGTCTATTCTTTTTGAATATTGTTAACGATTCTAATAATAGCTAGAATTGATATGGCGGACATACTAGATTTCTTCGCACTTATGAATATAAGGCTTATAATGTCATTATTTGATACTTAATATAGGTCTCAGACTTTTTAACCGAGAGTGAAAGAACATGACTGATACTGCGTTGTTAATTATCGACATGCAAGTAGGGAATTTCTCAGAACCTGCCTCCATATGTAAGGGGGATGAACTCCTCGCAAAAGTCAAGAGCCTGATCGCTAAGGCTCGCCCCGCACAAATTCCAATTGTCTATGTCCAAAACAATGGCGGTAGTGGCGACCCCGACGCATATGGCACTCCAGGATGGGAAATCCATCCTTCCATCGCACCGGTTAAAGGGGACCTGGTGGTTCAAAAGCAGACTCCGGACGCCTTTCATCAAACGAATTTGCACCATGAACTGGAGTCTAGGGGAATCAAGAAACTGGTCATCGCGGGCTTGCAAACGGAGTATTGCATAGATACCACCTGCCGTCGTGCGTTTAGTCTTGGCTATAAGGTCGTCCTGGTTAAGGATGCGCATAGCACTTGGGACTCTCCGCGTTTCACGGCACAACAAATCATCGAGCATCACAACCGCGTCTTGGGCGGATGGTTTGCCGCCTTGAAAAATGAGGGAGAAATCGAATTCTAGTGCGCGCGCGGTCGTAGTGTATAGATCTTGTCGTTTACTCTCTGGCGGTAGCATTTCGCGATTTTTTTGACTAGAATATCGTCTCTTATTATGTCGGGGAAAAATAGAAGGTGGCTCTCACAGTTTTGCTTGCAGTCAGAGGCGCCGAAACCCACAACAGGAATTTTCGCCCCTAACCCCTTCTTTACGGAACGATTTATGTTACACTCGGCTTTTCTATCGGTTTGGGCAGCTATCACAGCCGTTACGGTTGCGTTTTCGTGATCCAAGAGAAAATCTATGTGCCAAAACTTCTGTTTCCGCTTCTGCAAGTGTCGTGCAACTCGTTGTTTCAGGCTTGAGGCACCTGTGCCCAACGCCGATCCGGTGTAGGTGTGGTATCCAGCTGGAAACCTTTGGATACCCAGCTTCCCTACATTCAATCGCGCTTCCTTAGACAGAAACACAATTAGAGTGTAGGTTCCCTTAGCTGGAAGCATCCCAGTTGAGGTCATGCCGTCTCCCTTAGAAGTCGCCGTGTCTTTTGAAAGATCAATCACAAACTCTTTGCTCTTAAGTGTGCTGCTCGTGGAAAGACAGAAAGCCTAAAAGCGTGGATGGTAATTGATAGGTGAAACTATCCATCACGGGTGAAAGAAACATGAGCGATGAGAAGGCTAAGGAGGACCCGATAAAGTTCCACAGAGAAGGAACAGCTCTTTGTGATGTTGGGAAGCATGAGGAGGCGGTGGACAAGTTTCTCAAGGCTTCTGAGCTCTACGAGAAGGTTGGAAACCATTTCGACGCGTCGTACACATTGTTTAAGGCAGCCGAGTGCAACTATCTACTAAAAGATTATACCACCGCAACTGAGCGGTTTCTTAAGGCAGCCGAACTTGCCTTCAAAAAAGGCTACGACCGATTCGCGCTAAGCGCGCTCGAGTATGCGTTTGACTGCTACAAGGCGACAGGGGAGGAGAAGAAGGCTGCGGAGCTGAAGAAGAAGATAAAGGAAGTAAGAGAAAAACTCTCCATTATGTGACAAACAGATGGTTTTGCGTAAAGGGTTAAGCCGCGAAAACGTTTATGTTGCATTGAAAGGCTAAATTCTACAGGGCAACAGCCAACTGCAAAGGTAGAACTTATGCAGACGAAGTTTCGAGCCTTAGCTGACCTCTGCGAGAAGTTGGAGAGCACTTCCAAACGCACTTTCATGATTGATCTGGTAGCAAACTTTCTTAAGCAACTAAGTGTAGGCGAGGTGGAACCTGCGACTTCCATGATTCTCGGCCGAGCGTTTCCCAAGTGGGATCAAAGAACGCTGGAGGTAAGCTGGGCCACACTGAGCGGAGTGATCAAACGCTTAACTTCCATAAAATGGAAGAGCTTCTCGGAAGCCTTCATTCAGACAGGCGACATAGGATCAGCAACCAAAATCGTGTTTGAAGCAACCAAAATCCAGAAACAAGCCACACTGGTGGAGAAGCCCTTGACAATCCTCGAGGTGAGGCGCAACCTAGAGGCCATAGCCGAAGCCACCGGTTATGGTTCAAGGGAGCGAAAGGAGCGTCTACTCGAAACGCTGTTAGGAAGAGCCACACCTCTGGAAGTCAAGTATATTGTAAAGGTTTTGATCGGCGAGATGAGGACAGGTTTTCACGAAGGACTGATGGAGTTGGCGGTCGCTGAGGCCTTCAACGTTCCTCACAGCGCTGTTCAAACGGCGAGCATGCTAACCGGGGACATCGGGGAGGTCGCCACAACAGCCAAAGTGCGGGGCAAAGAAGGCGTCCTGAAGCTTCGATTTCGGATTTTCAGGCCCGTCAAGCCTATGCTAGCGCAAACAGCCCAAGACGTGAGCGAGGCCCTCAAAGAGCATGGCGGTGAAACAGCCCTCGAGCACAAGCTAGACGGCGCCCGCATTCAAATACACAAAGCTGGGGATGGCGTCAAAATTTTCAGTCGCAGGCTAACCGACGTAACCGAGAGTCTGCCTGAGGTTGTCCAGCTAGTTCGAAACGAGGTGGGAGTATGGGAAGCCATTTTGGAAGGTGAAGTCATAGCCGTGGGAGAGGACGGCAGCCCTCTTCCTTTCCAACACTTGATGAGGAGGTTTCGAAGGGTCCACGACATAGAAGCCATGGTCAAACAAATCCCAGTTGAACTCTACCTATTCGACATCATATACCTGAACGGACAAAGCCTAACCACTACTCCCTACGTAGAGAGGAGAGAGAAACTTAGAGAAATTGCGGGGAATATACCCTTAACGAAGCAGATAATCACCAGTAACCCTCAAGAGGCGGAAACCTTCCTGAAAGAAGCCATAGATAAAGGACACGAGGGGCTGGTAGCCAAAAAACTGGACAGCCCCTACACTCCCGGAGTCCGTGGGAAGCGCTGGTTCAAGATCAAAATGCCGCTGGAGCCCCTCGACCTGGTAATCGTCGCGGCGGAATACGGTTACGGGAGGAGACACGGCTGGCTCTCCAACTATCACCTGGCGGCTCGGGAACCCGAGACTGGAGAGTTCTTAGTGGTGGGGAAAACTTTCAAGGGGCTCACCGACAAGGAAATCATCCAGATGACCAAGCAACTCAAGGAATTGGCGGTTAGAGAGGAGCGGGGAAGGGTTGCTGTGGTTCCTAAAATCGTGGTTGAAGTGGCGTACAACGAGATTCAGAAAAGCCCAAAGTATAAGTGCGGAATGGCGTTGCGCTTCGCCAGAATAACACGGATACGAGACGACAAGAGTCCAAAGGAAGCCGACACCATTCAGAGGGTTAGAGAGATCTACGAGAAACAGTTCAGAGCAAAAGGCAGATATCTCGGTTTTCTAGGCGGTGCTTGAAGCCCTCCTCTCGCATAGCTACAGCGAAAAAGAACGAACCCAGAAGGAGAGTAATGATTCGAGACAAAGGTTTTAACAAAACTTCTAGCGGTGGTAGGATACAAGTTTCCTTGCGCTAATGGCGTTTCTTAGAGAAGCATCTGTTCCAAAGTGAGAAGCATTATTCCAGCTGTTACAAGAAAAGTTCCGACCACCACTCTCTTAGAAACTTCTTCTTTTAGAAACAATATTGCAATTATAGCAGCAAAGAGAGGAGTAGTTGAGGCGAGGGGCGCAGCTATGTTAGCTTTAGTTGCCCCTAGTCCAATGAGGTAGAGCGTGTCTCCAACTCCAATAGCTATGAGACCGCTGAGAAACATCGTAAGGATGTCGAATCTTGTTAGATGTCTAGTTGAGGACTTTGTTCTAAAAGGCAAGATCGTGAATACGCTTAGTACAGGCAACAGAAAGAGCATTCTAACAGAGGCGAGAATGAATGGATCTGTGTTTGTTAGGATGATCTTGAAGACAGTGACGCCCCAGGCCCAGCATAGTGAGGTACCTAGAGCTGCGAGAATCCCAAGTTTCGGGTATTCCTTTTTGCTGAACTCATTTTCAGCTCGACCAGCTACCAGCCAAATCCCTGAGACCACCGCCACAGTCCCAAGCAAGATCGGAGCAGTCATTGACTCCCCTAAGAAGATGATGCTGATTAGAGCGACAAAGATTGAATACGAGTAGGCGATTGGAACAGTCTTCGCTACCCCGACAGATTTTAATCCAGTGAAGTAGAGCATATCTCCGACAGCTAAGACCAAAAGGGATGAAACACCGATGTATGCCACGGACAACATGTTCAACTCAGACAGAAGACTCCATTTTCCGAGAAGATATAACACTAGAAAAGTGTAGATGGTGGTAGGGATACTTCGAAACAAGTTAAGAGTTAGTGGACCCACATTGAGCAGACTCTTCTTGTACAAAGAAGCACCTAAAGCCCAACACAGGGCAGCCGTGATAGTCAAAAGTTCCGCTAACATTTTCATGTCCACCACTTAAACCTTAAAGCAGATACTAAGTTTTTCACTTTCTCTCCTGAAGAATTTTTAAACCATTCCATCTTTAATGTGTTCACACCGCTTTTGGTGTTTTAGTGGCTTAGAAATGAATTCGTCTGATCGGCTCTACCTGATTTCAGAAAAAGAAGAGCGATGGAATTCGAATTTTATATAACAATGGATTCAGTAGAACCCCTACAATTCATGATTCACTAGAGGGGGCAATTAATGGTTAAGAACAAGAATTTCGAGGTTTGCAGGCGATTTACGTCCCAGAACCAGAAACTAACCTTCAGGTTCGAGCATAATTCAACAAATTCAATCTTTCGAAATAGAACGAATTGTTTGATTTTTCATCAAAAGATGCAACCGACTGATCTTTTTTGAGCTATTTTTTTATAGATCATGACCAAAAACTTTCCTACTATTATTCTAGGTGGAGCGAAGGATAATCGTACCTATTCCTTCTGTTCGAAATCAGAATTCAGCGCCATTGTCACTTGCTATCCGCTCAAAAACCCCGCCGTAGGGTGATGTCTACTCACCGATCACCTGCACAAATACGGTTCTTCGTCGAGGATGCACGTCTGTTTCGACAAAGACCAAGGACTGCCATGTGCCCAGAGCAACGCGCCCGTCAACCACTGGCAAAGTTTTGTCTGGACACAAAAACACCGATCTCAGGTGAGAGTGAGCGTTGGATGGGTGCTGATAGGAACCACGCTTCGGAATCAGCTTCTCGAGAACACCCCTAAGGTCGTTTAACAGGCTCGACTCATGTTCGGTCAAGATGATTATGCCAGTGGCGTGTGGGGCAAACACATGGACTAACCCGTTCTGGACGCCCGATTTCCTCACAATCTCTTCAACCTGGCGGGTGAGGTCGGTAAAGTTGATCTCACCTCGCGTGGAAAAGTTTAGACTTTGGTTTATGATTTTCATTTCCATCGTCCTCCTATGAGAGAGTTACATTTTGTGGAATAAAAAATATTATGGGCGATCTTTGAAATTTGTGGAGAACCAGCGACAGCAAGTTCATCAAATTATGGAGACATTGTTACCAGTCACTGTAACAGTTAAAGATGTTCAAGAGGACACTGCAAAGTTTAGTAGTCGATGAGTCGCACCGCCATTCTTCAAGTTGAAATTGCCCTTGTCTTTTTTCAAAATACGTTCTCGCTTGGCTAATTTGCTCTCCTCCCAGTCTTTCCAACTCATCTCCCGGAATATCCATCGCCTGCCAAAATGAGCAGCCAAAACCGCGTGTTTATATTGAGAAGGAAGGGGAACAAACTGGTCTAAGAAACCAAACAGCTTTTCTATTTGTCCCTTAGGGAAGTATGCGCGGGAGCTTGCGTTTTTCACTTCAAAAGCGTAAACATGCTGGCCGCGTCTTGCGATAACGTCAGGTAAAGGGTTACGGCTTGGGTTACTGACTGGCACCCTAACAGCATTGTAACCTTGCTTTTTAAGCACTTTAACCAAAGCCGTCTCGCTATAAAAACCTCTTCTGCGCCGCCTCTGAAGATCTCTTTTAACGCGAGTTTTGTCCATTGTTTTCACTAACAACCTTAGTTATCTAGGCGTCTATTATCATTTAGGGAGAGCCCTAATTATGGAGATATACTGTAGAATGTTAGAAAACAATATTAATTTGCGCAAAAAGTACCTTTTACGTAATTTTAGTTCAAGGTGTTTTAGCATTGCCGAGGTACAAGCATGGGAAGATAACAACACCCATAGACTTTCAGACTTTCAAAGACGCGATGGAAAATGGAAAGTTCGTTAAAAGCAAGATGCTAAGCCACAAGTCTTTCCTAGCCTTTCTATACTGGTTTGGAGTGAGGAGAGCTGAGGCCCTAGAAAGGACGAAGGAAGACTTCCTAATCAAGGACGACTTGCTGATTGTTGACGCTACGCCAAAGAAAGGTGGCGAAAGGGAGCCGCTAGAGGTTCTCGTTGACTATCCGTACGTAGATCTTATTATAGAGAAGGTCAAGGTAACGAGACGTGGTCCTGGAAACAAGGAGGGCAGAGTGTGGAATTTCTCACCTCGCACAGCCATCAATATTGTTAAACGTGCTATGGGGGACCGTTACTATCCTCACTTTTTCCGGCTAAACCGGGCGACGCGGTTCCTTGAAGATCCAACAACAACGTTGCCGGAGATGAAGGCTTGGTTCGGATGGAAAGCGGCGAAGACGGTGGACCCTTACATCGGACATAGCAGAAGGTACATCCGTAAACAAAGAGAGAGACTCAAGAGAGAACTAGGATGAATTTTGGACAAAACGGGAAAACCGTTGATGCTTTTGTATCCAACAAATGCTTTCTCAGGATCGCAAGAAGAGGTCAGTGACCTATAGTGAGCTTCAAATGTGGATACCACCAGTATCACTTGAAGTGCATATCGCCATATTGAGGAGTCTGTAAAATGGCTAGTTTTGCCTACGTAATTTAGTTACAAAACACATAGTTCCATCAAAAAGGCTTGAGACAAGCTTCTTTTTGATACGATAAAAAGATGATATCACCAACAAAAACCGATTACACGGATCTCCACACCTTTCTTATTTCTCCGCGCTTTGTATTGAGACAGAAGGAGAACTTGCTTTGGCTT
>JABAHS010058307.1_pt1 | contig 10932 bp, 12 predicted proteins | sample 7062111 | NCBI WGS metagenome assembly JABAHS01 (sample SAMN14534600, study PRJNA622989) | marine sediment metagenome | biome: marine biome [ENVO:00000428]; feature: marine pelagic biome [ENVO:01000023]; material: deep marine sediment [ENVO:00002113]; isolation source: pool of 4 deep marine... | reverse complement strand
TCGAGAAGGCGCACCCGGAAGTGTTCAACCTGCTGCTGCAGGTCATGGACCACGGAACGCTCACCGACAACAACGGCCGGAAGGCCGACTTCCGCAACGTGGTGCTGGTCATGACCACCAACGCCGGCGCGCAGGACATGAGCCGGCCCTCCATCGGCTTCACGCAGCAGGACCACACTTCTGATGCGATGGAGGTGATCAAGAAGCTGTTCACGCCGGAATTCCGCAACAGGCTCGACGCCATCATTCAATTCCATTCGCTGCCCAAAGAGGTCATCAAGACCGTGGTGGACAAGTTCCTCACCGAGCTGCAGGCGCAGCTGGACGACAAGAAGGTCACCCTGGACGTGGACGATGCCGCCCTGGAGTGGCTCGTGGTTGAAGGATACGACGAGAAGATGGGTGCCCGGCCCATGCAGCGGCTGATTCAGGAGCGAATCAAGCGCCAGCTGGCCGAGGACGTGCTGTTCGGGGCGTTGTCGAAGAACGGCGGTACGGTTTACGTCACGGTCAAGGACGGCGACCTGCACCTGCGCTGCGAAGCGCCGGAAGGATCCTCCGACAAGGCGCCGGCGGCTACGACGTAAGGTCTACTTGCGGAAGGTAATGCGGCCTTTGCTGAGGTCGTAGGGAGTGAGCTCCACCTTGACCTTGTCGCCCGTGAGAATGCGGATGTAGTTCTTGCGCATCTTGCCGGAGATGTGGGCGGTGACCACGTGCCCGTTGTCGAGTTCCACCCGGAACATGGTGTTGGGAAGGGTATCGATCACCGTTCCCTCCATCTCGATCTGCTCTTCTTTAGCCATACACTCCTGACGCCGCCCAGCCCGGACGGCCCGAATTTCGCGAGCGGCATTCTGCCTTATGGTCCCGGCACATGCAAAGCTCAGGTAATGCGCACCCAGCGCCCGTTCACGAACAGCTCGGCGGGCCGGTAGTCGGTCTTGTACCTCATCTTTTCCGCATCGCGGACCCAGTAGCCCAGATAGAGATGGGAAAGTCCCAGTTCCCCGGCGAGCTCGATCTGCTGCAGGATGCACTGGACACCCAGGCTGCGTTTATCGAGCAGAGGATCGAAATAGGTATAGATGGCGGAAAGCCCGTCCTCCTGCTTGTCCGTGACCGCCACGGCGACGAGCTCGTTGTTCAGGAAACTGTTCACGAACAGCGTGTCCGACCACTGGCTCAAGAGAAATGAGCGGTACTGGTCGGGGGAGGGGGGGTACATGTCGCCGTCGCGGTGCCGGCCGGCGATGTAGCGGGCGTAGAGGTCGTAGTGCTCGGGCGTGTAGGCCGCTGGCTCCACGCGCACCGTGAGATCGGCGTTTCGCGCCAGGGTCCGTCGCTGGCGGCGGCGCGGGACGAACTCGGCCACCGGGATGCGGGTGGGCACGCAGGCCTGGCACGTCTTGCAGTGGGGCCTGTAGAGATGGCCCCCGCTGCGACGGAAACCCTGCTCAGTCAGCTGCTGATAGGTTCGCGGGGTGATCGTCTCGCGTGGATCGAGAAACAGCGTCTGGGCGTTGCGCTTCGGCAGGTAGCTGCAGGGGTGGGCGGGCGTGATGAAGAACTGCTTGTCGGCGGTCTCGTCTTTCATCCGCCGATCTCGCAAGCCCACGACCCGCGGCGCGTGGGTTCGTTCTCGTTGCGGCGGACGAGATCTAAGAATTCAGCCCGGGGCATCTCGCGCACGCCGAGCGAGCGCAGATGTTCGTTCATGATCTGGCAGTCGATCAGAGTGAAGTTCGAGTCCCGGACATTCATGGTGAGATAGTACAGGGCGACCTTGGAAGCGTCGCGCTCGCGGGCGAACATGGACTCGCCGAAGAACATCCTGCCCAGAGACACACCATAGAGCCCGCCTACGAGCTTTCCGTCCAACCACACTTCCACCGAATGGGCAAAACCCATGGTGTGAAGTTCCCCGTAGGCGTGCGCCATCTCCGGAGTAATCCAGGTGCCGGTATCGGCACTCCGGGGCTCCGCGCAGGCGGCGACCACGTCGGCGAACGCGCGATCCATCGTCAAGACGAAGCCCGCGTTGCGAATGCGTTTGGCGAGGCTGCGTGTTACCCGTAATTCCTCCGGGATCAGCACGGCCCGCGGATCCGGGCTCCACCAGAGGACGGGCGAGGCATCGTCGTCGAACCAGGGAAAGATACCGCGCGCGTAGGCGGCCAGAAGCCATCGTGGCGTCAGTTCGCCGCCGACGGCCAGGAGGCCGTTCGGCTCGGCGAGCGCCGATTCGGCCGGGGGGAAGCCCACCTGGTGGGTTGAAAGCACGCTGAGTCCAGACACCGTTTCAGCCGCGCCGCGTCAGCTCGCGATGCCGCCGGCCTCTTCCAGGATCGTGCGGAACCGCGCGCCGTGGCGGTGGTCGCGGATCGTGGCGAGCAGGGTTTCACCGCCGTTGCTGGTCGCGTTGACGTCCCGTCCGGCCTGGACGAACATGCGGACGAAGGCGGCGAAATCGTCAGGCCGCATGCTGCGGTAGGCGTACAGCAACGCCGAGTAGTCGCTGCTGCGCTCCTCTCCCAGGGGGGCTTTGTGCAGAAAGGATTCGATGCGCGCCTCGTCCCATACCTCGTCGACGACTTTGGTCTTGTCCGGTCGCATGTTTGGCCCGTGTTCAGGAAGGTTGGCTATGATAACCATAGCTTAGACGACCCGTAAGTCAGCAAGTTCTAAATGAGGTAGATAGGGTAACGAATTGAATTAAATGGAGATTTGTTCACGAAAGCGTTTGCCGCTACACTTCGCGCCGAATTTAAGGAGAAATTCGTGACCACATCGACGATTCCTGTCCGGGAAATCGGCCTGATTGGACTCACGGCCGCCGCCCTCTACGCCATGCTCGCCATGGTTTCCTACTCGCCCGCCGACCCCGCATTCTCGTTCACCGGAACCGGCGAAAGCGTCAACAACCTGGTGGGCCGCAGCGGCGCCTGGTTCGCCGACTTCACCCTGTACCTGTTCGGTAGGATGGCCTACGTCCTGCCCGTAGCGCTGGTGATCATCGGCATCCGCCTTTTCAAGGCGCGCAGTGAAGCGTTTTCCTGGTGGCTGTTCGCCATGCGAGGGGCCGGCTGGCTCGCCGTGCTGGTGTTCGGCTGCATCCTCGCGCGCATTCACTTCGCGCCGGCTATCGTCCTGCCTGGTGGGGCCGGCGGGATCGTCGGGGAAGCGCTGGTGGAGCTAGGACTGCCCGTTTTCGGCTGGATCGGGCTCACCCTCATCGCTTTGACCGCGGTGATGATCGGCGCCCAAGCGGCTGCCGGATTTTCCTGGCTGCACGTGGCGGAGCTGACCGGCAAATGGGTGCACGCGTTTACCGCGAACGGCGTTCTCTGGATCGATCGTCAGCTGGACCGCTTGCGTCGGTTGCGCGCAGCGCGGTCGGGCGCGAGGGAGATGATGCGTGCCCGGGAGGAAGCCCTGGGCGATGAGCGCGCAAAGCGCAAGCGGCGAACCAAGCCCACCATCAAACCCGCTGCCTCAGAGAAGGCCGCGAAAGCCGCGGTGCAGGAACCGCTCTTCGACGCCGCGCCCAGCGGCGATCTGCCGGGCTTGGAGCTGCTCGATGAGCGCCAGCCGGGGGACGATCGCGGCTATTCGGATGAGTCCTTAGAAGCGATTTCCCGATTGCTCGAGCTCAAGCTCAAGGACTTCGGCGTTGAGGCGGAGGTCGTCTCGGTGCTGCCTGGCCCCGTGGTCACGCGGTTCGAGATTCAACCCGCGGCCGGGGTCAAGGTCCAGAAGATCAGCTCCCTGGTGAAGGACCTGGCCCGCTCGCTGGCGGTGATCAGCGTGCGGATCGTGGAGGTGATTCCCGGCAAATCCGTGGTGGGCATCGAGATTCCGAACGAGCACCGCGAGGTGGTGCGGTTGAAGGAGGTGTTCAGCTCGGCTGTCTTTCAGGATTCGAAGTCGCCGCTCACGTTGGCCCTGGGCAAGGACATCGCCGGCGAGTCTGTGGTGGCCGACATCTCTCGCATGCCGCACCTGCTCGTGGCCGGAACCACCGGCTCGGGCAAGTCCGTGGGGGTCAACGCCATGCTGCTGAGCATCCTCTGCAAGGCGACTCCGGAGGACGTCCGGATGATCCTGGTGGATCCCAAGATGCTGGAGCTGTCGGTGTACGAGGGCATACCCCACCTTCTGACCCCCGTGGTGACGGACATGAAGGAGGCGGCCCACGCGCTCAACTGGTGCGTGGCCGAGATGGAGCGACGCTACAAGCTCATGGCCGCGCTGGGGGTTCGCAACCTGGCTGGCTACAACCGCCAGATCGCGGACGCGGCCAAGAAGGGGACGACGATCTCCGATCCCCTGTGGGATGCGGATGCGGAGGGGGAACCGGCGGCGCTGGGCAAGCTGCCGCTCATCGTCGTGGTCATCGACGAGTTCGCCGACATGATGATGATCGTCGGCAAGAAGGTGGAGCAGCTGATCGCCCGCATCGCGCAGAAGGCGCGGGCGGCCGGCATTCACCTCGTGCTCGCGACCCAGCGGCCTTCGGTGGACGTGATCACCGGCCTCATCAAGGCCAACATTCCCTCCCGCATCAGTTTTCAGGTTTCCTCGAAGGTCGACTCTCGGACCATCCTCGATCAAGGCGGCGCCGAGCAGCTGCTCGGTCACGGCGACATGCTCTACCTGCCGCCGGGCTCCGGACTGCCCACCCGCGTGCACGGGGCCTTCGTCTCGGACGAGGAGGTGCACCGGGTGGTCTCCGACTGGAAACAGCGGGGCGAGCCGGACTACGACATCGGTGTGCTCTCCGGGGGCGATGACGAGCCGTTTCTGGCTATCGAGCCGGATGGCGGCTCTGCTGAGCAGGAGGACGCCCTTTACGACGAGGCGGTGGCTTTCGTCATCGAGTCCAGGCGCGCGTCCATCTCGTCCGTGCAGCGCAAGCTTCGAATCGGCTACAACCGCGCTGCCCGGCTCATCGAAGCCATGGAAGATGCCGGGGTCGTCAGCGCCATGAACAGCAACGGCAGTCGTGAAGTTCTGGTCCCGAATCGCGACTGAGACTGTCGTCTGCCTCGCATTGTCGCTCGCCGCGGCGATCGCGGCGGCGGACCCCCGGGAGTCGCTGTCGGGCCGGCTGGCGGGGATGGACGTCTTCGTAGCCAATTTCAGCCAGGAGATTCGCGGTGCTCAGGGCCAGGTGCTCGAACGCTCCACGGGTCGGTTCGTTCTCGACCGACCACGGTTCAAGTGGGAGGTCGACCATCCCTATCCGCAGACGGTGGTCACCGATGGTGATCAGCTCAAAGTTTACGATGCGGATCTCGAGCAGCTGACCATACGGCCCCTGGCCGAGGCTCTGCAGGATACGCCGGTGTCGCTGCTCACGAGGGAGGGAGTAGCGCTCGGGGACGAGTTTCAGGTAGTGGAGGTCTCCGACGAGCTGGGCACGTCCTACATCCTGACGCCCAACGCCGCCGACACGCTGTACGCGCAGATTCGCCTGCATTTCGCCGGAGGCGCGCTGGCTGCGCTCGCCATCACCGATCATCTCGGTCAGTTCACGGAGATCCTCTTCAGCACGTCGACTCAACGCCCGGTGATACAATCGAGTGAGTTTCAGCTCGTCGTGCCGCCGGGAACCGATGTCATTGGGGGATGAGAACGCACCGTTAGCCGAGCGGCTCAGGCCGACCTGCCTGGAGGAATTTGTAGGCCAGGCCCATCTGCTGGCGCCGGGCAAACCTCTGCGGGCCCTCGCAGAGAATGGCCACCTTCACTCCATGCTCCTCTGGGGCCCACCGGGCACCGGCAAGACGACCCTGGCCAAGCTGCTGGCCGCCCGTGCGGGCGCGCGCTGGATCAGCCTGTCGGCAGTGCTGAGCGGTGTGAAGGACGTCCGAGCCGCCGTGGCCGAGGCAGAAGCCGTACGGGGACTGGGCGAGACCACGGTGTTGTTCGTGGACGAGGTGCACCGCTTCAACAAAGCTCAGCAGGACGCGTTTCTGCCCCACGTGGAGAAAGGCACCGTCACCTTCATCGGCGCAACCACGGAGAACCCCTCGTTCGAGGTGAACGCCGCGCTCCTGTCGCGAGCCAGGGTCTACGTGCTCAAGCCGCTGAGCGATACGGATCTGAACCAGGTCATCGATCGGGCTTCGGAACAGACGCTGAACATGCCGGTCAGCCCTGAGGCCCGCTCGCTGCTGATCTCGCTAGCCGACGGCGATGCTCGGCGCATGCTCAATCTGCTCGAGGTGGCCGCTCAGCTGGCGGACGGGGAGGTGGGCGAGGCTCTGGTGAGCGAGGCGGCAGGCAGCCGCTACCGCCGGTTCGACAAAGGCGGCGATGCGTTCTACGACCAGATTTCGGCGCTGCACAAGTCGGTGCGGGGCAGCGCTCCGGATGCGGCCCTCTACTGGCTATGCCGCATGCTGGACGGCGGCTGCGATCCGCTGTACGTCGCTCGCCGGGTGGTCCGCATGGCGACGGAGGATGTCGGCAACGCCGATCCCCGGGCCCTGCAGCTCGCGCTCGCCGCGTGGGATACCTACGAACGGCTGGGCTCACCGGAAGGAGAGCTCGCGCTTGCCCAGGCGGTGCTTTACCTTGCCAGCGTGCCCAAGAGCAACGCCGCCTACGTGGCCTATGGCCGGGCCGCCGAGTTCGTGCGCGGGGGCGCGTCCGAGCCGGTTCCCATGCATCTTCGCAACGCGCCCACCCGACTGATGAAAGAACTCGGCCACGGCAAGGATTATCGGTACGCACACGACGAGCCTGAGCGCTATGCCGCCGGCGAGACCTACTGGCCTGACGGGACGGACCCTCAGGCCTTCTACGAGCCCTCCGACCAGGGGCTCGAAGCCCGAATCCGCGAGCGGCTGAACCGGCTGCGCGAGCTCGATCGAACGGCATCTGGCCGGGCTAGCCGATGACCGTGGGCGCGTTGATCTGGGTGTCCGTCGGCGGCGCGTTGGGGGCGGTGGGGCGATTCCTGATCAGCACCATGCTCTTCGTGCCGGGTCAATTCCCATGGGCGACCCTAACCATTAACATCGCGGGCTCGTTCGGCATCGGGTTGCTTTGGGGGCTCGGCCACCAGCAGCCCTGGTTCGAGCAGTGGGGCCGCTACCTGATCGTCGTAGGTCTCCTCGGCGGGTTCACCACCTTCTCGGCCTTTTCGCTGGAAACGGTGGGTCTCGTGGAGGGCCAGCGCTGGGGCAGCGCGGTGGGCTACGTAGTCGCGAGCGTCGCCGGGTGCGTTCTCGCGGCGTGGGCCGGCCAGCGCCTGGTGGGCTATTACTGAGCAGATCGGCAAGAGACGAAGACACGATGCTAGACATCAAGGTACTGCGAGAGGACACGGAAGGGGTCCGCGAGCGGCTGGCCATCAAGAACTATCAGCTGGACGTTTCCCGAGTGCAGGAGCTCGAGGCCGAGCGCAAGCGACTTCAGGCGCTGACGGAGACCCTGCAGAACGAACGCAACACCCGCTCGAAGGCCATCGGCAAAGCCAAGGCGGCCGGGGAGGACATCGCCCCGCTGCTGGCGGAGGTGGGTGATCTCGGGGAGCGTCTCGATGCCGCCAAGGCTGAGTTCGATGCGCTCCAGGAGACCTATCAGGGGTTTTTGCGCGAGATCCCGAACCTGCCTGATACGTCCGTGCCGGCGGGGAATGACGAGAGTGACAATCAGGAGATCACGCGCTGGGGCGAACCGCGGATGTTCGAGTTCGAGCCCCTGGATCACGTTGCTCTGACGGCGGCCGGTGGGCTTGATTTTGATACGGCAGCGAAAATCACCGGCAGTCGCTTCGTCGTCATGCACGGACCGCTGGCCCGTCTGCATCGAGCGCTGGTCCAGTTCATGATGGACGTTCACGTCATCGAGCACGGCTACCGGGAAGTCTACGTGCCGTACATCGTCAACGCGGACTCGCTGATGGGCACGGGCCAGCTGCCCAAGTTCGCCGAGGATCAGTTCCGTCTGGAGGGGAGCAACGAGTTCTATCTTGTGCCCACCGCAGAGGTCCCGGTAACAAACATCTACCGAGACCGAATCCTCTCCGCCGACGAGCTGCCCGTACGTCACGTCTGCCACACGCCGTGCTTCCGCAGCGAGGCGGGCAGCTACGGCAAGGACACCCGCGGCATGATCCGACAGCACCAGTTCGAGAAGGTCGAGCTCGTCATGCTGGTGCGGCCGGAGGATTCGTGGCGGGCGCTGGAGGAGCTCACCGGCGATGCCGAGACGATCCTGCGCAAGCTGGAGTTGCCGTATCGGAGCGTGGTGCTCTGTGGCGGTGATTTGGGTTTTTCGGCCGCGAAAACCATCGACCTGGAGGTGTGGCTGCCGGGGCAGGATCGCTATCGCGAGATCTCGTCGTGCAGCAACTTTCTCGACTTTCAGGCTCGGCGAATGCTGGCGCGCTATCGGCATCCCGAATCCGGCAAGCCGGAGCTCGTGCACACCCTGAACGGCTCGGGCCTCGCGGTGGGGCGGACGCTCATCGCGATTCTCGAGAACTATCAGGATGGCGAGGGCAGGGTTGCCGTCCCCGATGCCCTGCGCGACTACCTGGCCGGGGCCGAAACGCTGGACCTTTCGCCCGGCGCGGGTTGAGGCGGGGGCCGGATCCGTGGACTACCTGCCGCTCTTTCTCGATCTCAAGCAGCGCCCCTGCCTGGTGGTGGGCGGCGGGGAGGTGGCAAGGCGGAAGATCGAGCTGCTCATCCGGTCAGGTGCAGCTATTTTCATCGTCTCGCCGGAGCTGAGCGAGGCCACCCGCGCGCTGGTGGACGAGCACGGTCTGGACGTGGTCCCTCGTCGTTTCAGGCCGAGCGACGTGGAGGGGCACTATCTGGTGGTCGCCGCCACCAACGATCCGGACGTCAACCGCATCGTCTACGACATGTGCGTCTCGCGGCGGGTGCTGGTGAACACGGTGGACCAGCCGGAGCTCTGCAGCGCCATCTTTCCAAGCATCGTGGACCGTTCGCCCGTGGTGGTAGCCGTTTCCACCGGCGGCAGCTCCCCGACGCTGGCTCGGGTCGTTCGCGGCTGGCTGGAAGCCCGGCTGCCGGCCCGGCTGGGGGAGCTGGCTCAATTCGTCAAAGAACGGCGCGAGCGGGTCAAGAGCCTGCTCGGCAGCGAATCCGAGCGGCAGTCCTTCTGGGAGGCGCTGATTCAGGGTCCTGTGGCCGAGCAGGTGCTGAGCGGGCGAGCGGACGAAGCGGCGGGCGCTTTCGATGAGTCCCTCGCGGACCGAGCCGCGGCGGCGCGTCAGGGGTCTGTGGCCCTGGTGGGTGCCGGCCCCGGCGACCCCGAGCTCTTGACCCTGAAGGGCCTGCGTCTTCTGCAGGCGGCCGACGTCATCCTTTACGACAACCTGGCCAACCAGCAGCTGCTCGACTACGCCCGACGAGACGCGGAGAAGATCTACGTCGGCAAGAAGCGAAAGTTTCCGGGCATCAGGCAGGAAGGCATCAACGCGCTGCTTGTCGAGCATGCCTTGGCGGGCCGGCACGTGGTGCGGCTCAAGGGCGGCGATCCGTTCATCTTCGGGCGCGGGGGAGAGGAGACCGAGACGCTGGCCGAGCACGGTATCCCGTGCATCGTCGTTCCGGGCATCACCGCTGCGCTGGGCAGTGCCAGCTACGCGGGCATTCCGCTCACCCATCGGGACGTCTCCCAGTCCGTGCGTTTCGTCACCGGCCATCGGGTCTATGATCACGTCAACCTGGACTGGCCGGAGCTTGCCAAGCCCGGGCAGACGCTTGTGATCTACATGGGCCTGACCTGGCTCGAGGAGATTCTGGACAAGCTCGTCGGCCACGGCATGGATCCGGCAACCCCCGCCGTCCTGGTAGAGAAGGCAACGCTGCCAGAGCAGAAAGTGGTGGAAGGCACCGTTGCGGATTTGGCGGACAAGGTTACTGCGAGCGAGGTCAAGGGGCCAACCACGGTGATCGTGGGCGAAGTGGTGCGCTATCGGTCCGCATAACCTGCCGGGGCCAAAAGACGGCAGCTAAAGGCAGTTGGTTGGCCGCGGCAGCCCGGCGATCTTCGCCAGCAGCTTCGCGGGGCTCCCGGGAAAGAGCTTCAGCAGGTAGATGCTGTTACCTTTCTTCTCGCCGAGCTGTTCGCGGGTGTGTTTCACCAGCACCCGCATGGCCGGGGAAACCTCGAACGTCTCGTAGAAGGCGCGGATCATCTTGATCAGCGCCCAGTGCTCGTCTGTCAACGAGATGCCTTCGCTTGCCGCCAGCTGCTCGGCCACCGCCTCTGACCAGTCGGCCAGGTCGACGAGATAGCCTTCCCTGTCGGTCTCGAACCTCACTTCCTGCATGACTAGCGCCAGGACACGATGGGTTGGTGGTTCTCAACGAGCTGGACGAACTCTTGGTAGCTCGCAAGCGTCACGTTCTCATGCAAGCGTTCGGCCAGGCCCCGGGCGGTGACGTCGATGTCGATGGCGTGCAGAGGTCGTTCGGGTGCCCCTGATGCGGCGGCGTAAACGCCGTCCTCGAGCAGAAGAATGGTGTCGCCATCCCGGGCGGCCTCCAGGCAGCTTGGAAGAGCGGAGGGATGATTGACGAGGTGGAGCGTGGCCATCAGTCGTTCAGCACCGCGTCCTGTTTCCCCAGCAGCTCACCCTGCTCAGCGGGTGTCAGCACCTTCACGCGCAGCACGAGGTCGGCCGGCGACAGGTTACGCTCGGCCAACGACCTTTCGCAGGCAAAGAGCTGGGTAATCTCGTACTCGGGCAGAGCCTTGAGCATCTTGCCCACGGTTCGGGTGCCGATCAGCGCCCCGTCCTGATCCTGTACCAGCTGCCAGACGCCGTCATCCGTGAACAGCACGGAGACCGTCTGGTCGAAGACGCCGGTGACGAAGGCGGACTCCAGCGCCTCTACGGCGTGGCTGGAGCCGTAGGGCGTCTTACGAAGAAGGTAGAGG
>JABAHS010147675.1_pt3 | contig 10938 bp, 10 predicted proteins | sample 7062111 | NCBI WGS metagenome assembly JABAHS01 (sample SAMN14534600, study PRJNA622989) | marine sediment metagenome | biome: marine biome [ENVO:00000428]; feature: marine pelagic biome [ENVO:01000023]; material: deep marine sediment [ENVO:00002113]; isolation source: pool of 4 deep marine... | reverse complement strand
AGATTCTTAATGGAGAGTGCGGGTGGTTTTACAAGTGATACTTCCTCGTGGGAAGGGTTTGATCTCTTCTTTTTAGTAACATGTAACATGAGGGAAAGACGATGTACGTACAGGCAAATGAAATAAGAGAGGTTAGGGATCACTTTTTACCAAGCCCAGTTGGCGAATCTTGTCTATTCGTCTTGCGACATCGTGTTCGTCCATAGAAAGGTGTTCTGCAACGGTTTTCGTTGTGACACGGGGATACTTATAGAGGAACGTTATGATGGCGTTATCCCTTGCGTCTAACTCCTTGAATACGTCTCCGATGGCTTCTAGAAGATCATAAAGTGGCGGCACGTGGTATCACCTACTCTTGGCGGGAAGGAACACCTAAAAAAGGATGTAAGACGTGTGTTGTACCCTCGAACTGAGCGCGTATCCGTAGTAGGAGTGGGAGCGTTGCCGATGCTGATGAGTTCTTTAGTGGATTGGAGCATGGAATGGGCGGTGGAGGGAGGTACACCCGCAGAGAGCCTTTAACTTTAATTACCAAGAAGTCCCCTTCCAACCTTTGATTGGTGGGGGGGACTTGGTGGCCTCTACCTTTATAAGGCGTTTTTCTTTTCATAACAGTTGGGTCGGCGGGTGTGGCGAGGTGCGAACGTACAAGTTCAGGCTCTACCCGAGCGAGGAGGAGGAACGAAAGCTGGAGGAGACACTCGAACTCTGCAGGCGCCTGTACAACCATTTCCTTGAAGAACTGAACGAACGAGAGAAGGTTCCGCACCGATACGAATTGCAGCGAGAACTCCCCCGCTTCAAGGAAGGGCACCCCGAATACAAACGAGTGCACTCGAAGGTCCTCCAAATGGTGTTACACCGCCTCTACAGCAACCTCAGGTCCTTAGCCAAGAGGAAAGAAAACGGGTACAAGGTTGGACGCCTCCGCTACAGGGGGAAGGGCTGGTACAAGACCTTTACCTACAACCAGTCGGGCTTCACGATCATCAAGACCGGCACGAGGCTCGACGTCCTGCACCTTTCCAAGATCGGAGAGATCCCGGTGCGGATGCATAGGGAGGTGGAGGGGGTGATCAAGCAAATTGTCATCAAGCGGTACGCCAGTGGGAAGTGGTACGCCTGCGTCCAGACCGATGACGGGGGGGAAAGGAGGTGTGGGAGCGGTGTGGTCGCCATAGATGTGAACACGAGCAACTACTTAACGGACAGTGATGGAAGGATTATAGAGAATCCGAAGTATGTAGAAGAAAAGGAGGAGCGCCTAAAGAGAGAGCAGAGAAACTTGGCGAGGAAGGAGAGGGGAAGTGAGAACTGGAAGCAACAGAAGATAAAGGTTGCAAGGGCGTTTGAAAGCTTGACAAACTGTCGCCTTGATTTCATTCACAAGCTTACGACTGCCTACGTGGAACACTATGACACGATCATCTTGGAAGACTTGGATGTCTCCCGGATGAATGCGGGCTCCCGCTATGCCAAGGCGAATTACGATGTTGCCTGGGGGGTATTCAAGCAGCTACTGCTGTACAAGGCTGCGAGTGCTGGTGCAGAAGTAGTGTTTGTTGCCCCGAAGGGGACGACTCAAACATGTGCGAACTGCGGGAGCCACGTGCCGAAAGGGATCTGGGAGCGGACGCATAAATGTCACGAATGTGGGTTTACACTTCCTCGAGATTATAATGCAGCCCTTACGATTTTACAACGTGGGCTAGAAAAGCTAGACAGGGGACAGGTCGAAGTCACGCCTGTGGAGACTGGAGCCCCTACACTCACGCATGTGAGTGCAAGCTCTGTCATGGAAGCAGGAAGCTCCTCCCTCGTGAGCGTAGCGAACTAGGGGGAGTAGTTCACAAGAAGGGAAAACTAAAGAGAAAAAAGCTTCTCTTAACCATGGGAACTGCATGGGGGGACGAACACGACATGAACATCGCCGAAGTAGCATTAATTGCAACCTTTGTAGTGCTCCTTTTGCTCATCACCTTAGAGAAGGTCGATAAACTGATCGGCGGTGTTCTTGGCGGTATTATCGTGTTCTTCATTCTGTTTCTGGCAGAAGGATTCGTCCTTCAACGTGGTGACCTCAACATCCTCGAGTTCATCGACTTCAGTGTGATTCTGACCATCCTTGGGATCTTTGTTTCCGTCGAGGTCATACGGGAGAGTGGGTTCTTCCAGTGGCTGGGGATCAAGGGCATTAAAGCCACGAAGGGCCGGTCATACCCGCTCTTCATCCTCTTATGTATCGTTTCAAGCATTCTTTCTGGTATTGTGACGTCCATCGCCGTCATGATCATTGTCGGTAGCCTCACGGTTGACATCGCGAAGATCTTAGACATTAATCCCCTACCCTACCTTGCTGCCGAAGCCATTACCGTGAATGTAGGGACACTTGTAACCCCTATTGCCAGCATTCCCAACATCATCGTGTTAGGTCGACTGGAACAGGCATCGTTTGGCTTTTATGCCGTCAACCTTGCACCGTTTTCCTTATTCCTCATTCCGATAACCATTTTCATCCTCATGAAGCGGTCAGAACTCCTCGAAGAACCGGGTGAAGACCGACGACTCGTGCTCATGGAATTCAGTGAATGGGCCGTGGTGAGCAATCGAAAGTTATTCAAAAGGGCCGCATTCTTGTTCATCACGATGATTGTAAGCTTCATTCTTCTCCCTAATCTCTTTCCTGCCGTGAAGCTCTGGTTAGTATCCGTGATCTTCATGTTCATCTTCCTCGCCCTTCCTGAAACCGATGCGGGGGAGCTGATCAAAAACATCGAGTGGGACACGATCTTCTTCCTCATCGGCTTATTCATCATGGTGGAGGGGTTGAGTCATAAAGGCCTCCTTTTACGCGCAGCGCAGGCCATACAGACGGTAGTGGGGGGGAGAGAAATCCTGTCTATACTCCTCATTCTCTGGTTTTCCTTTTTTGCGAGTGGGGTCATCGACAACATCGCCGTCACGATTGCCATTCTCCCGGTGGTGATGTTCCTCATTGAGTCACCAGAACTTCAAGCTATTGCGCCAGTCATCTTGACTACGCTGATCATCGGCGTCAATCTCGGTGGTAACCTTACTCCAATGGCTAGCCCAACGACGGTCCTTGCGATGTCGCTGAGTAAAAGGTCCGGTCAAGAACTCACGCCGACGATGTTCTTCAAAATTGGGTTTTTAACCACCATGCTTCAAGTAACCATTGCGTCTGTCTACTTGTTGGTGGTGTACTTCCTCACCACGTTTTTGAGGGTATCTATGGGGATGGTTAATGTCTTCACTCTCATTGCCGCTCTCTTTGGATACATGGGACTGTATTCGATGGAGGCAGTGCGGGAAAAACTAGAGCGTTTGGTTTCTTATATTCGTGATCGCTTCTCTAAGGCCAAGAAAGAACTGATGAAGGTATTACACAAACTTCTTCCGGCTTCTTCCCGGTAGTGTAACGTCCTTTCATACGTCTCTCAGAAACTATTCGAGAGACTCTTGGNNTGGTACGAAAGAACCAATAGCGCCTTTCCGTTGAAAAGCCGACCGAAGGGTCAGAAGAATTTAAGAACGTTAAAATGTCTACCTTCAATACATTGACTGAGGGGAGGAAGAATGGTGGCTGTCCCAGACTTACTTTTAATTTTGACCTTCGTTGTACTCCTCATCCTCGTAACCCTTGAGAAGCTTGAAAAGGCGATTGCAGGGATTGTAGGGGGACTGATCGTTTTCCTCGTGTTCTTCCTTACAGAAGCCTTTGATCTCTTCGATATACTGGAGTTCATCGAGTTTCAGGTCATCCTAACCATTCTGGGGATCTTCATTTCGGTGGAAGTTATCGGAAAGAGCGGGTTCTTCCAGTGGTTGGGGATCAAGGGTATTAAAGCCACGAAGNNCAGGCATCATTACGGCTATAGCTGTCATGATCATTATTGGGAACCTCACCGTCGACACTGCGAAGGTATTGGACATTAACCCTGTTCCGTACCTCGCAGCCGAAGCCATGACTGTGAATGTTGGTGCTCTCTTGACTCCAATTGCAAGCATTCCCAACATTATCATCCAAGGCGAACTGGAGACGGTTACGTTCGGGTTTCATGCCGTGAATCTAATGCCGTTTTCCTTGCTCCTGATCCCTATCACGGTACTCCTCCTGCTGAAGTATTTTAAAGTCTTGGATGAGCCGAGCGAAGAGCGCAAAACATTTTTGATGGAGTTTAGCGAATGGTTGGTGGTTAGTAATCGTCGGCTGTTCAACCAATCGGCCATTCTCTTTAGTATGATGATTGGGAGCTTCGTTATCCTCCCGAACCTCTTTCCTCGAGTAGACCTTTGGCTTTTAGCAGTCTTCTTCATGTTTACCTTCCTTTCGCTTCCTGAAATTGAGGTGGAAGCGGTTCTCACCGAGCTAGATTGGGAACTCATCTTTTTCCTGATTGGCCTCTTTATCATGGTAGAAGGTTTAAACCATAGAGGGATCCTCCTACGAGTTGCCCAAGCTATGAAGAGTGTAGTAGGAAGCAACTACATCCTCTCCCTGCTTGTGGTACTCTGGTTTTCCTCCCTTGCAAGTGGGGTCATTGATGATATTGCCGTCACCGTGGTCCTCATTCCGATAGTACTGGAATTAATCAGTCCAGACTCGCCTTTACAGGCGATCAGCGTTTTTATAATCACGACGCTTATCATTAGCGTGAATATTGGGGGGAACTTGACTCCAATGGCCAGTCCTACCACTGTTCTCGCGATGTCACTCAGTAAGAAGACAATACATGAGTTGACCCCGAAGGCATTTTTCAAAATTGGTTTCTTCATCACTATCCTACAAGTAGGCATTACGACGGTGTACCTCCTCTCTGTCCTCACGGTCACCTATTATTATGGGGTAAGTATGGGCATCCTAAACATCATCGTCCTGTTCGTTGCTGTAACGTTATACCTTCAACTTTTCATCCGCAGAAACATCCTAACCGTTGTTAAAGCGATCCGTTCACGTTTCTCTGGTTTTTGGGGAACTATTAGAGACAAATGGAGAGGGCTTCTAGGAAAAGAAAAAAGTGAAAAAGTAAGGTAGTAGGCCCTCTGTTACTACTTTACGGGTCGTGTATACTTCACATCGTCGGCAAGGAACGATCCAGTGATGACGGGGACGTGTAACCACCAGTGCATGATTTGTCGTTGGTCTCGTTCAATGCTTCGTACGTTGGAAAGGAGGTCGGGGAAACTGTCCGCCAGCCGGAGATTCTTGACGGCATGCTGTATCTCTCCATCCTCCACGAAGTAGACGCCATCCCGAACCACTGCGGAAAAGGTACCTTTCATAGGGTTTTGGAAGCGCAGGTAGGTAACGTTTCCCACTACCAATCCCTCATCAATACTGGCAATCATATCTCCCTCCGATTGTGAACCGGCTTCGAACTTAAGCTGCCAAGCGTGGGGAGTGATCCAACCAGCATTCCCCGTCGGTTCTTGTTGGAAGCTTTTGGCTGTAAAACGATTGTGCAGATAGCCTCGAACCTCACCGTGTTCTATAATTGGTATTTGCTGAGTCGGTTGCCCTTCATCATCGAATCGTCGGGATCTGAATCCTCGGGGATGGTGCGGGTCATCGATGATGGAGACGTGCTCGGAACCCACCTTCTGGCCAGGTTCTTGAAGAAAGCTGTAGCCCATTTGCACGAAAAAGGCTGAACTCATCATGCCTAACCACGTCAGAAGGCCAGCAGCTGCATCTGGAATGAATAAGGTGGTATACTTTCCTGAATCGATGCTTTTAGGGTTTTTACTTCTTTCAGCATATTCCACGGCTTTGATAGCCGTCTGCTTCGGGTCAATGTCACCGATGAATGCGCTGGCCATGGAGGAATGTCCCTTTTCCATCTCCCCTGCTGATGCTCGTACATCCAAGTAGACATTGCTCTCCTTCTCATGGAGCTCTGCACCTGTCGAAGTCACAAGCACTTCGTTAGTAACTTCTGATTTGATTGCACCTGCAACGTAGTCAATGTCAGCGTGTTTCCCCTCTTCGATGACTACTTTCGCATACTCAACTAGCTTTTCTGGCTTTTTCTTGAGCGTCGCATCGAAGTTATCGACTGCAGGGTACGTATCTGCGGGGTCGGGGAATGGGGCGTAATCCTGTTTCTTTGGAGCTTTCTCCATGTACGCCATCAACTGCGAGAGTATTTCATCGATTTTTTCTTGTCCCGAAATGCCCACATCCAATGCGGTGACTCGTTCATCTTTATCGACTAACACGCTCAACGTGGTATCATCCCAATTCTTGGCAATGGAGATGTTATTCTTTGTGAAACGTACCTGGTTGGAGCTAATAGAATTTAGCTTGACGGCTATTGCATCTACTTTGGGATGCAACTTGTCTTTTACTTCTGTCGCGATTTGAAAAAGCCTCTCTTTCTCTATCATTTCTCTCACCTTAGGGGGCAAGAATCTTAATTCCTTCCAATTTGATATGGGGAGCGCCGTGCCATACGGGAACGCCTTGTCCAGGGTCCCCTTTCCCACATGTCGCTGCATCAAAACTCAAATCATTGGCGACATCAACGACGGAACTCCAGAACCCCTTACTCGTGATATCAAGCACAGGATCGCGAATCATCTTCGTTCGTTCTCCGTTTTCTACGAGCCATGAAATTTTCCCTTTGAACCGCATTTTCCACCGCCGATCATCAATGTTCCACTNNCCTCTAGAATTTCATCAAAGTCGACATTTCCTCGCGCGATGTAGGTGTTTCCCATCCGTACGATCGGTTCTCTATTAAAAAAGTTCGCTCTTGAGGCGCCGTTACTTTTCACGTTAAAGACAGCTGCCGTCTCTCGGTTATGGAGGAGATCGTTGATCCTTCCATGTTGAATCAAATATCGGGGTTGGGCCCGCACACCCTCCTCGTCATATTGGTAAAAGCCATACGAGTGAGAGAGGGTGGGATCGTCAATGACCGTCACGATGTCCGAACCGATCTTTTCACCTAACATGTCTGGGTGCACGAATGATTCACCAGCTTGGGCGCTTTCCCTTCCTAAGATTCGGTCTGCCTCATAGGGATGTCCAACGCTTTCATGAGTGGCTAAACCCGCAACATGTGGTCCTAAAATTAGATCCATCTCTTCTTCCGGGGGGTTTTCAGCCTCCTTTAAGACGTTAGCCAGTAGCTTACTTTTCTCATCGATTTCCCGTGGTAACTTAAAATCATCCAAAGCTTCCCAGCCTTTCGCTTCCCCTTTCGAGATACTGAGATTCTCATTGTCGCCGTTGTGCACCCCGACGAAAAAGATCGAAACCATCGTGCGGGGGATGCTGCTCGTGATCAGCGTGCCATCACTGTTGGCAAAGGTCTTTTCTGTGGTTTGAAACCGCATTGAGAGCATTCGTCTTGGGTAGTTGATATCCGCGGCATCAAGAATGATACTATCCCATTCATTAAGTCGATCCAGCTTTTCTTGGATGGAGATAGAAGCGGGATCCTGCTTTGCTTTCAGATGGTAACTTCCTCTTACGACTCGCTCCTTCGAGAGGCTAATTTCTCCTCCCTCTTGTACACGGGCAAGTTTTATTGCGTGTTGGATGGTATCCTTTCGCACCGCTTTCTTCTCCCACTGATCTGTAGAGGCAAATCCCATGGCACCGTCGATTAAGACACGGACATTTAAGCCTGCTCTTTCGTCCACGCCGAAGGTCTCTGGCGTTCCATTTCGTAGCATTAAATTTTGTATGCTGTCCGTTTGGAGCCTAGCTTCTGCGTAATCGGCACCTTTCTCGAGAGCTTGCTCTACCATCTTGGTTACGATGTCTTCATTGATCATACCTTTCCTCTCAAAAGGTTAAATGAATACGATCGTTTTCCTGCTTTAAAAAGAGGTACCTTCTCTCACAGTCTCAACAGTTCCTGGGTAAAGAAGAAACGCTATTAGTATTCTAGTATTCCTTCCTATCACCTTACGTTTTGGTCAGTTTCCTAACTTAGTCCACGACTCGTACCTTTTCTCCGCTTTTTATCCGTTCGAACTTCGTGATTTGGGAGACTTTACCAAATACGTTGACTGGTCCTGCCGCTTTTGGGCGTTTGTCAGTGCTTACGGGGGTAGGTCCGAAGAAAATACAAATAGCATTTCCACTCGGCCAGAAGGCTACACTTCCCTTTTGTACTACCTCTTGGGTGTTTTCCTCCTCTATGGATACGCCTACGGAGAAGTAGATTTCTTTCCCCCATTTCCGTGCCCTGCCCTCAAGGGGAAGATGTTCAACCAGTTTCTCAACAGTTTTTGGATTTTTCCCACTGAGAAGCTCGATCTCTACGGTACCGAGGTTTTCAGATTCGAATTTCATGTTTCTCCCTTTCTTTGATAATACGCTTCCTAGAGATGTTTACCTTTCCCAAGCGAACGGGGTATTTATACTTTTACAAATTCCACTTCATAGCTTTCCTCAATTGTCAGGATCGCAACCGTGGCTTTCACGAGTAATGGTGGGAGAGGTTGGACAGGACTACCCGGATTCACGATGAGAACGCCCTGTTCCTCGATTTTTTCTTGTTTATGAATATGACCAACGACGAGGATGTCAAAGCCTCTTTTATGAGCCAGATCAACGGCTCTCTGTTTCCTGAAGAAAAGATGAGTGTTGTGCCAGACCCCTATCCTCCATCCTATAACCTCTACGCTATTGACTTCGGGATACCGTTCTCGGAGTTGCCCGTTGTCATGGTTTCCAGCACATGCTATCACGGGAGCGACGGCCTCAAGGTGATCGATCACTCTTTGACTAGTGATATCACCAGCGTGAAGAATATAGTCAACGTTTACATGGTTAAATATATCAAAAACCCTTCTTGGTACGCCATCGGCACGATCAGGTACATGAGTGTCGGCGATCAACCCAATGATCACTCTCCCGTTGGTAATTGAGACGGTATCACTGACTTCAACCTTCGGGAGATACAGGTAAAGGGACACTCCACCAAGACCGAGAAATAAAACGAATCCAACCAGTAAAACTCGTTTTGGTGGTACATCCATCTCCGTTCCCATCCCAGAGGTGTTAACTCCGAAGGTATTATGAAAGTTTAAGTTCTCACACGCCATATAACCTGTTTCTTTCTTTTTTATTGTTCAGGAAACAGGGAGAAATCCTGTTTATAGCTTATATTTACAACGTTTTCTTCTTCTGCAACGCTAGACCAGGTACTGACGTACTCACACGTGACGAGACGGAAAGAGGTGAGGGTGGTGAAAGGAAGGTATAACTAGGAGAGCCCATCTTCGCTAAAAAAGAAATAGATGGGGGGCGATCGATCGACCACCGCCTTTATCAACCACTAAAAGCGATAAACTGCCCTAATCGCTAAGGTGGCGAACGGAGAGAACAGTAAAATGGGGGCCAATAGAGTAGAATGCATAACGGGGTTATTTCTAACGGACATGAAGGTTTGGTATTCCTGAACAATGCCATACATGATGAGCGCTGTGACGGCGATAAGAGCAAAGAGGGTAAGGAATATTCCCGTCCGAAGGAGACTATCTTTGCTTCTTTGCTCCTTTAATTGGTCAAGCTTTTCCGTAATTTTCTTTTCCTCCGTCTCTTTTAACGCATAGATATCTTGTTGGATCTTATCCATCTTTTTTTCTAGTAACGCAGCAGATCTAATGAGGAAGAAAAGAGCGATGGCAAGAGCCAAGTAAAGGATGCCTCCATAACCGTAGAGAGTTGATACATCAAGCAGAATAACCATTCTCCCAGTATCATCAGAAACCTGTCGTAGTATGGGGAAGAACGCACCAAGTATCATGAGCGGAAGGAGGATACCGCCCTTTTGCCATACATCAGGCCAGTCTTCTTTTACTCTAATGCGGTAAAGGTAATAGATGTATAGAAAGCCCATCCCTGCAAAGAGCAGAAGGTAGCCACCAATGCCAATCCTTAAGGTGGAATGAAGGGGAAGCTGTGTAATGCGAAGTTCTGTCTTCAGTTCACCGTGATACATTGTAATAACTTGATAGATTCGCGAGATTGGTTTCGCTCCTGCACCAAGCTGGCCAGCTATGGCATCTGGTATGGGTATAAGGATGTCAAAAAAGGAGGTAGAAAAGAGTATGAACCCACTAATGAGAAGCAACCCCTCGAGGAGAAGGATCAGTGGCCAAAACTTCTCCACAATCGTACGTATCTGAGTGGGTAAGAGAGCTCTCGTTTTCTTACTTGCATACGCAAGAATGATGAGGACATTAATCAGGATAAGCACTATTGATAGAACCGAAAGATTGCGAGGTAACGAAACGGAAAACGTAGTGCCTCCCTCTTTATCGTAGCTTGCATTTCTAAAGAGGTAAAAATCAAAGGTCCCTTCCCCAAACCCATTGAACGAGAAGGAAAGGTCCCCTGCAACGGCTCCTCCCGTGGAAGAGTACTCGAACTCTCCGATCCCCCATGGTAAAAAGAGGGACACAAGCAAAATTCCACTTAAAATGGCTAACGGGATAGCTAACTTTCTGTTAGTTGCCTGGTTTTGTTTAGCCACCGTCCGTTACACCCCGGTTCCTTTGTACCCTTTTGCACCAGTGATTCTTTCGAGACTCATACCGACGAACACAAAGCCTGTACCTAAGAGGGCTAACATGAGTCCTGGGAAGAAGATAAACCACCACACGAGCGAACCAGTGGGTCCGCCTCCCGCCCCTCCGCCTTCTTGCAGGAGGGATCCCGCAACCCGATATAGGATTCGACCCCAAGAGGTCCAGTCGGGACCTACTCCTAGAAAACTTAGCGCTGCTTCCCCGAGGATGGCAACTTGTACTCCAAGCATTAATTGCATCCATATCAATGGAAAGATGTTAGGCAGGATGTGTTTGAACATGATAACCGTATTAGGTGCCCCACATGCTCTCGCGGCTTCAATGTACGGTCGTCCCTTTTCGGATAGGGTCTGAGAACGAATCAAT
>JABAHS010009845.1_pt2 | contig 10942 bp, 12 predicted proteins | sample 7062111 | NCBI WGS metagenome assembly JABAHS01 (sample SAMN14534600, study PRJNA622989) | marine sediment metagenome | biome: marine biome [ENVO:00000428]; feature: marine pelagic biome [ENVO:01000023]; material: deep marine sediment [ENVO:00002113]; isolation source: pool of 4 deep marine... | reverse complement strand
TGCGCGGCTGGCTCACGCTCGGTTCGCTTGCCACCGCAACCGGGCAACAGGGCATCGGCTGGAGCAACGGTGTCGTGCGCTGGCGCGAGCGCAATGCCGGCCACCCTGCGATGAGCGTGCTGGATACCCTCGAGATTCCCGAGGATCAGCTGCTCGCGTACCCCCGTCGAATCGCGCTGCTGCTGCCGTTGAGCGGCCGCACCGCGAGTGCCGGAAAAGCCGTACAGAACGGTTTCCTGGGTGCCTACTTCGCCAGCGCCGGTGGGCTCGACGATCGCCAGTCCATCCGGATCTATGACGTGAATGCAGAAGGCGGACCGAGCGGGGCCTACACCTCCGCGGTAGAGGACGGCGCCGAGTTTGTCGTCGGTCCGTTATTGCGCAATAACGTGAACGAACTCGCGAATGACATTCTCGTCCCTGTTCCCGTTCTCACGCTGAACTATCTGCCGAACGATTCACTGCCGCCGCCCGGTCTCTTCCAGTTTGCGCTGTCACCGGAGGATGAAGCGGTCTCTGCCGCCACGCGTGCATTGCAGGATGGGCATCGCACGGGCGTGGCCCTGGTCCCCAACAGCAACTGGGGACGCAGGCTGTTGTCGGCGTTCGCAACCGAGTTCGAAGGCCAGGGCGGGACGTTGCTCGACTATCGGAGTTTTACGTCGGAAAGCCCGGATTTTTCGCGCACGATAGAAGAGCTCATGGGACTCGCCGGGAGCGTCAGTCGTTATCAACGACTGCGCGCCAACATCGGCTCCCCGCTGCAATTCGATCCGCGGCGGCGCCAGGACGTCGACTTCATATTCCTGGCGGCCGACGGCGCGTCCGGGAGATTGCTGAAGTCGCAGCTCAAGTTTCATTACTCGGGCGACCTGCCCGTGTATTCCACGTCGTCGATTTACTCGATGGACGGCCGCTCCGACGCGGACCTGAACGGCATCCGTTTCGCGGATACCCCCTGGATCATCGCGCCGCAGAGCTGGATTCGATACCTGCCGGACGTTTACAGGGAATACTGGCCGGAGGAACGGCGTCTCGGGCGGCTGCACGCGATGGGTTACGACGCCTATCACCTCGTTGCGCCGTTGTTTGCGGCACGCACCGGCACGATGCCGGAAATCGACGGCGCGACCGGTGTGCTTTACCTGGACGCAAACGGCCGCGTTCACCGGCGTCTTGCATGGGCCGAATTCCGCCGTGGCGTACCGGTACCGCTGCCGGAGCCAGGGGATCCCGGAGCGCCATTCCAGGCAATCGGTGAAGACGGCGCGGCGCTGCCCGAGGATACTGCCGATGGTCAGGCGTGGTACGAAGAGACAAGAGAGCTTTAGGCGGCGCAGTCGAGCAGCTCGCGTATCGATACCTCCGCAACAGGGGACTGCAGCCGATTGAGCGCAACTACCGTTGCCGCCACGGTGAAATCGATCTCGTGATGCTGGACGACGATTGCCTGGTATTTGTCGAAGTTCGTTATCGTTCCGCCGGCGCGTTCTCGAGTGCCGCTTTGACTGTCGACGGTCGCAAGCAGAGCAAGCTTGTCAGGACCGCAGAGATGTTTCTCGCTATGCGCCCTGCATTCTCGACCCACGTGGCACGATTCGATGTCGTCGGCGTCGATGCCCGCGCCGACGGACACCGGAACGTCGAATGGATTCGCGATGCCTTCAGTCCATAAACAGACGCATCCAGCGTCGGCTGCTAGAATCGACCCATCTTCGACCACGAGTGAATGAATCATGGATCCAGTAATGCGCGTTCGTGAACATTTCGCCGAGAGTATTGCGACGAAGCAAAGTGCCGTGGAGGCACTCAGCGAGAGTATCGCTGCGGCCGGGGCTCTCATGGCCGAGTCATTGTTGAACGACGGCAAGATACTGAGTTGCGGCAACGGGGGATCTGCCGCTGATTCGCAGCACTTTTCCTCGGAGCTCCTGAATCGTTTCGAGATGGAGCGTCCGGGGCTGCCGGCAATGGCGCTAACGACAGATGCCTCGACGGTTACGTCGATCAGCAACGACTACTCGTACGAGGAAATCTTTAGCAAGCAGGTTCGCGCGCTCGGCAAACCTCAGGATGTGCTGCTCGGTATTTCGACATCCGGTAACTCGGAGAACGTCTGCCGCGCGATCGCCGCGGCGCATGAGCGCGGCATGAGCGTCGTAGCATTATCCGGCCGCGATGGCGGCCGCATGGCGGGAATGTTCACGGGAAATGACGTCGAAATCCGCGTGCCTGCTACGCGCACGGCGCGCATCCAGGAGGTACACCTCCTGGTGATTCACTGCCTTTGCGACCTGATCGACACGACGCTGCTCGGAGACGCCTGAGATAACGGCTATTTCACGACTCTCAGGTGCGGCCGTGACCGTGTCTCTTCGGCATCGTCCTGGTGCTGCATGGAGTCCGACGTGCCGGAATCGTTGGAAAAGATCATCCCCTGACCTGTCTCTCGCGCATAGATGCCGAGTATCGAGCTCGTCGGCACCCAGACGTCGAAGGGCACACCTCCGAAGCGCGCGCGAAAACTCACAGAGTCGTTAACGAGCTTGAGATTATGCGCAGCGGATTCGCTGATGTTTAGAATGATCTTGCCGTCCTTGACGTGCTCTGGCGGCACACTGACTCCATCGACAGAGGCATCAACGACGATATGCGGCGTATGGCCGTTGTCGGCCATCCACTCGTGCATCGCTCTTATCAGATAGGGTCTTTTTGATCGACTTGGATTTGCCACTTTCCCGCAAGCCTTTTTGTTTTATCCCTGGCACGAAGCTTACCACCGTTTCGCGCAGCATTTGAAAAGATTACATAAGCTCATGATCCGGCATTGCGAAGTCCCAGATACGGCACTCGAGAGATCGCGGCAGCGATACATAAGTTGACGACGCAACAGAACATCACAAAGGAAGGACCCCGGGGCGTTGGTTCCCGAGGCCTAAAGCGAGCCTCCGGCGAGCAGCCCGGGAATCAACGCCCCGGGGCCTAACCGGTCACATCCGCATTTCCTGCTCCAGCTCCGTCAGGCTCTGCTGGAACGAACGGCGTGCAAATACCCGCTTCATATAGGCTTCGATCGGCGCCCCCTGGGCCCCAAACTCTATGCCGTAAATCGGCAGGCGCCACAGGATGGGCGCGATGCTGCAATCCACGAGCGAGAATTCATCGCTCAGGAAATAGGGACGCGCACCGAAGAGTTCGGCGCTCTGCAGGATACTCTCGCGCAACATCTTGCGGGACTTCGAGCTCAGCTTGCCGTCGATCGGGTCGGCCTCTTCGGCAAGTGAGTACCAATCCGTCTCGATACGGAACAATGCCAGCCTGAACTGCGCACGCGTAACCGGGTCTACCGGCATGAGTGGCGGATGCGGGAAGCGTTCGTCGAGATACTCGATGATTACGCGCGAGTCATACAAGGTCAGGTCGCGATCGACGAGTGTCGGTACGGTGTGATAAGGATTGAGATCCATCAGGTCTTCAGGCAAGTCCGGCCCGGTGACATTGACTATCTCGATGTTAATGTTCTTTTCCGCCAGCACGAGACGCGTGCGGTGGCTGTGAATATCCGTCGGACGCGAAAACAGCGTCATCACGGATCGTCTGTTCGGAATCGTTGCCATCTAATTGACGTCCTTCCAAATCTGCTTCTTCAGCATTACGGCAATGATCCAGAAAAAGATCAGGTACATCAGCACCCATACGCCGAGCGTACGACGCTCCGACCGAATGGGCTCCGCAATGTAGACAAGGAAGTTGACCGTATCTCTCACGAAATCATCGTAACCTTCGGCCTCGAGCGAGCCTTCGGTTAGCGCCTCGAACCCCTCGAAGTGCGTCGTGGTAACGCCGTCTTCCGCATGTTCCGTGAATACCGCCCGCTGATAACCCTGCAGCTCCCACAGCACGTGCGGCATGCTCGTTCCCGGGAGAACGGTGTTATCCACACCGGTGGGACTTTCAGCCTGCACGTAAAACCCCTTCAGGAACGAGTAGATGTAATCCGCACCCTTCGCGCGCCCTATAAGAGAAAGGTCAGGCGGCGCGACGCCGAACCAGCGACTGGCATCAGCCTCCGGCATCGAGACGTTGATCACTTCATGAGTCTTCTCGGCATTGAACATCAGGTTTTCGATGAGCTGCCCCTCCGACAACTCGAGGTCCTTGCCGATCGTGCTGAACCGGACGTATCTCGCGGAGTGGCAGCCCGAGCAGTAGTTCATGAAATTACGTGCTCCGCGCTGCAGCGACGCGATATTGCCCGGATCGATATTCGCGTGCTCGAGCTCGGCGCCCCCGGCTGCGAAGCTCTGCGAGGCGGCGAGCAAAGCCAGGACTCCAGCCAGCCCGGTGGTCACATTGAACTTACCCATGGTAGACCACCCTCTCCGGTACAGGCTTCGTCTTGTCGATCGTCGTGTAGTAAGGCATCAGCAGGAAGAACGCGAAATACAGGACAGTGAATATCCTGGCCATGAGGACGTAGACTCCCTCAGCAGGTTGCACGCCCAGCCATCCGAGCGTCAGGAAGCTGATAACGAACACCGTCAGCGCAAACTTGTAAATCCAGCCGCGGTAACGAATCGACTTGACGCGGGACCGGTCGAGCCAGGGCAGGAACACCGGCAGCACGACCGACAGGCCGAACAGTATGAAACCCCATAACTTGTCCGGGACGGCCCTGAGAATCGCGTAGAACGGCGTGAAGTACCAGACCGGCGCGATATGCTCCGGCGTTGCCCTCAGGTTTGCGGGTTCGAAATTGGCATGCTCGAGGAAATAGCCGCCCATCTCCGGTGCAAAGAAGACGACCGCGCTGAATATCATCAGGAATACGAGGATCGCGACGAGATCCTTACTCGTGTGATAGGGATGAAACGCCACACCATCGAGCGGCACGCCGTCCGAGTCCTTGTGCTCCTTGATCTCGATACCGTCCGGATTATTCGAACCCACTTCGTGCAGCGCGACGATATGCACGAACACCAGGCCGACCAATGCCAGTGGCAACGCGATAACGTGCAGAGCGAAGAAGCGATTCAGGGTGATATCGGAAATCGAGTAGTCACCGCGAATGAATTCGACGATGCCGTCACCGACGACCGGGATAGCGCCGAACAGCGAGATGATGACCTGCGCGCCCCAGTAGGACATCTGCCCCCACGGCAGCAGGTAGCCCGCGAAAGCTTCGGCCATCAACACGAAGAAGATCAGCATGCCGATCAGCCAGATCAGTTCGCGCGGTTTCTTGTAGGAGCCATAGAGCATGGCGCGGAACATGTGCAGGTAAACCACGATGAAGAAGAACGATGCGCCGGTCGAATGCAGGTAACGAATCAGCCAGCCCCACTCCACGTCGCGCATGATGTACTCGACCGATGCGAACGCCTCTTCCGCGGACGGCTTGTAGTTCATCGTCAGGAAAATACCCGTAATCAACTGGATCGCCAGTACGACGAACGCGAGCACACCGAATACGTACCACCAGTTAAAACTCTTTGCCGCGTAGTACTTGGTGACGTGGTACTCGAGCGTCGACGTCATGGGGAAACGCTCGTCGATCCACTTGATCAGGCCGCCCCACATACCCTCGGACCGCTTGCCGACTTCTGCTTCAACTCTTGCCATTACGCTACTCCCGAATCCTGGCCGATCAGAATCAGGTCGTCACGGACGAAGCGGTACGGAGGGACCCTGAGATTGGTCGGCGCCGGCACGCCCTTGTAAACGCGCCCGGCGAGATCGAATTTCGACCCGTGACAGGGGCAGAAGAAACCGCCGCCCCAGCCTTCGACAGGCCGCGGCTGGAAATCCTCCAGCGGTGCGCAGCCGAGATGCGTGCACGACCCTTCGACCACCAGCCACTCGGGCCGCAGCGATCTCGTATCGTTCGCCGCATAGTCGGGTTGCTGGTCGACAACTTCGGAGTTCGGGTCGCGCAGACTGTCGACGACCTCGCCCAGCGAATCCAGCATTGCTCCGCTCCGACGCAGCACGAAAATCAGCCTGCCTCGCCACAGGACGCGAACCATTTCACCAAGCTGGATCGACCCCAGCGGCACCTCGACGGGTGCACCGAGTGCCTGCGCCCGCGCGCTCGGTTTGAGCGATGCAAGAAATGGCACGGCAACGAAGCCTGCGCCAACGGCGCCGGTTGCGGCGGCAGCAACGGTTAGAAAATGACGGCGGTTACGGTCGATCCGATCGGCGTCGTCTTCGGTCATCAGGCACTCCCATACGCCCGGCTGAGAAAGGTAGGTTTACGGTCCCTTCGATCAGCGCGCTTTTTCTTTGTTTCGATACTGGTAGATTTGCAGCAGGCCCGGTTTACCGTCAGGATGACGGCTGCACTGGGACTTGGTGCGGAACCAATTGCGCATTATACACGGGCGTTATTGAAATTGGCTAGGGACGCGATTCCTGAGAGCGAGACCGGCAGTAAGGAGCGGCGGCAGATATGAAGTCGGCGCTGCTTTTCCTGTTGCAATCGATCGTTGCGGGCCTGGCCGTGGCGTTCGTCGTCCTGCTCGTGCGTCCGGAACTGCTTCCCTCGCTGCGGTCACTGGAGACAACAGCCCCCGCAAGCTACGCGGACGCGGTCGAGGCGAGTGCCCCGTCCGTGGTCACGGTTGTCACACGCCGCCTGGTACCGGGTGACCCGGATCCATCGGGCCGCACCCGGTTTCGTGTCAATACGAGCTTCGCCTCGGCCGTCATAATCGACCCGGACGGCTTCCTGGTCACCAACTGGCATGTCGTCTTCGAGGCTGCCGAAATCCAGGTGCAGCTGGGTGACGGCGGTTTCGTCGCGGCGGACGTCGTCGGCCTCGACGCTGAAACCGACCTGGCCCTCCTCAAAATCGACGCACGGTCGATGCCCGCGATCCGGCTTGGCAGCTCCCGCCAGCTCCGGATCGGTGACGTCGTACTCGCGATCGGCAATCCTTACGGCCTTACCAAGTCCGTCACCCAGGGCATCGTCAGTGCCACCGGCCGCGCAGCCCTCGAGCTCGCGACTTTCGAGGACTTCATCCAGACCGATGCGGCCATCAATGCCGGCAACTCAGGCGGCGCGCTGGTCAATACGACCGGTGAGCTGGTCGGGATCAACACGGCAATTCTGACGCAGGATGTGGCCACCGAGGGAATCGGATTCGCAATTCCCGTCGACCTCGTTCGCGGCGTGGTCGAGGAACTCAAGCAACATGGCCGCGTGATCCGCGGCTACCTGGGACTCATCCCGGACGACCTGACCGACGGACAGCGCGCGCAGATCGGCCTGGACACCAACCGCGGCATCCTGATCGAAGAGGTGTTCGCAGGTGGGCCGGCCGAGCGCGCCGGTCTCAAGGTCAACGACATTATCCTGTCGATCAATGGCGCGCCTATCTTGCAGGAGCGACAGGCGCTCCTGATCGCGGCCAGCACCAAACCGGGCGACCAAATCGACGTAGTGGTATTGCGCGACGGAGAGCGATTCAGTACCACGGTAGTCGCCGCGGAGCGCCCCCGCCAACAGCCATGAAGATTAGTTAGGGACGCGCCGTATCGTGGCGCCAAGTTGCCGGAACTTCTCTTCGATACGCTCGTAACCACGATCGACATGATAAACCCGATCGACGAGCGTCTCCCCTTCCGCGGCGAGCCCGGCAAGCACCAGGCTGGCCGAGGCACGGAGGTCCGTCGCCATGACCGGCGCCGCCGTCAACCGGCCTACACCGGTACAGATTGCCGTATTTCCTTCGAGCTGGATGTCGGCGCCCATGCGCTGCAGTTCGAGCACGTGCTGGAAGCGATTTTCGAAAACGGTTTCGGTGATGGTGCCGACACCCTCCGCGACGGCGTTGAGCGTGCAGAACTGTGCCTGCATATCGGTGGGAAACGCCGGGTACGGGGCCGTGCGGAGATCGACCGAGCGCGGCCGCCGGCCGTGCATGTCGATTTCGATCCAGTCTTCACCCGTCGAAATCTCGGCCCCGGTCTCGGCCAGCTTGATGAGAACGGCGTCCAGGGATTCCGGCGCGGTATCGAGCACCCTGACCCGGCCTCCGGTCACGGCCGCAGCGACGAGGTAGGTACCCGTCTCTATGCGGTCGGGCAGAACACTGTATTCGCCGCCGCCGAGCTCTTCGACGCCCTGAACGTGAATCGTACTGCTGCCTGCACCCTCAATGCGCGCGCCGAGCGCAGTCAGGAAGTTCGCGAGGTCGATCACCTCGGGCTCCCGGGCGGCATTTTCGAGTACGGTCTCGCCGTCCGCGAGGACGGCCGCCATCAGCAGATTTTCGGTGCCGGTCACCGTTACCGTATCGAAAATGATGTGCCCCCCTTTCAGCCGGTCCGCTCTCGCCTTGATGTAGCCGTTCTCCACGACGACGTGGGCGCCCAGTGCCTGCAGCCCGGTAACGTGGAGATTCACCGGGCGGGCACCGATCGCACAGCCGCCGGGCAGCGACACGTCAGCCTCGCCGAATCGCGCGACCAGCGGGCCGAGCACCAGGATCGATGCGCGCATCGTCTTTACCAGTTCGTACGGCGCCGTTCGGTCGGAGAGCTGGCGCGCGTTGACCTCGACATTGAGCCTGTCGTCGACGGTGACCTGCGCGCCCATTGTCTGCAGCAGTGAAATCGTCGTGGTGACGTCTTTCAGATGCGGAACGTTGCGAATCGTTACGGGCTCGCTGGTGAGCAGGGTGCCCGCAAGAATCGGCAACGCGGCGTTCTTTGCGCCCGATATCCGCACCTGGCCCGAAAGCCGGGTGCCACCTTCGATGAGAAGCTTGTCCAAGGCTCCCTACGCCCCGCCCGCCTGCCGCCATTCGTCGGGCGTCATTGCCCGGATCGAGAGCGCGTGAATCTCGTTGCCGACGAGCGAGCCGAGACAACGGTAGACAAGCTGGTGCCGGGCCAGTGGCCGCTTGCCCTCAAACTCTTCGGCGACGACGAGCGCCTCGAAATGATGGTTGTCGTCGCTCGTGACGCGGACCGTGGGATTTGCGAAGCCCTCGGCAATCATTTTTTCAATCTCGGCAGGTTCCATTCGACTCTGTACGGGTTACATTTCCGGGGGCGCGAAGTTTAACCGTAAATCTGCAGGTATCCCAATGCGCCTGTACGATTGTGTATGATAGCCGACCCGGGTCGGCTTAGAGCGCGGGAGACTTTGGCCCGCTAAATCGAACAACAAGGCCACTCGCTAGAACAAAGACCCTATGCTTCTCAATATTGTCGAGGTTATTGGCGGCCTGGCTCTCCTAATCTGGGGTGCCGACCGTTTCGTTCACGGTGCCGCCGCGACAGCGCGGAACCTGGGCGTGGCGCCGCTGCTGATCGGCCTGACGATCGTCGCGTTTGCGACCTCGGCTCCGGAAATCCTTGTCTCGATCGTCGCTGCGACCCGAGGCGAACCCGACCTCGCATTCGGAAACGCGATCGGCTCGAACATTGCGAACATCGGCCTCGTGCTCGGCTCGATTGCGATCGTCCGTCCGATCGAACTCCGGTCTGCAACGCTACGCCGCGAGATGCCTGCGCTGCTCGCCGTCTCCTTACTCACCGTCTCCCTGTTTCTCGATACTTTCCTGTCGCGAATCGACGGCCTCGTCATGCTGACCGGTCTCGTGATCGTGATGATATGGCTCGCACGCCTAGGCATGCGGTCAGCAGCCACGGACCCGATGGCCGAGGACTACGAAGCGGAGATTCCCAAGCACGTCAGCATGGTTGCGGCGATCCTGTGGCTGCTGGTTGGCCTCGGCACGCTGTTGATCGGCGCCGAATTGCTGGTCGAGGGCGCGATAGAGATTGCACGTACGCTCGGCGTCAGCGAGGTGGTCATTGGAATAACGCTCGTTGCCATAGGTACCAGCCTCCCGGAGCTGGCCGTATCACTGGTCAGCGCGTTGAAGGGCGAATACGGACTCGCCATCGGCAACATCGTCGGCTCTAATATCTTCAACCTGCTGGCCGTCATCGGCATCGCCGCAACGATCGAACCGTCAGCGCTCGCACCCTCGGTATTGTCGCTGCACATTTTCGTAATGGTGGCGTTCACACTGGTGCTGTTCGCGATGACCTACGATTATGACGGTAAGAGCGACCTGTCCCGCCTCGAAGGCGTCGCCTTGTTGACCGCGTACATCGCATACCTGAGTTACGTCGTGACGCAGAATCTGTAGCGCGTCCTGGCGCCAGTTTTGGCTGCGTTCAGGCGCAAAAGGTTTAGAATAGCCGGAAGGCCGAACCTGCACCCCGAGACTGCGAGACAGCCGTGTCCGAAAACCTTAACAACGACGAGTTGATTGCTCTCGCACGCGAAGTGCTGGCTATAGAATCCCGTGCGGTCGATTCGTTGCGTACACGGCTCGACGATGATTTCGCCGCCGCCTGCCGGTTGATCCACGATACGCCGGGACGTGTGGTTGTGACAGGGATGGGAAAATCGGGCCATATATCTTCCAAGATTGCCGCGACGCTCGCGAGCACCGGCACCCCTGCCTTCTTCATGCACCCTGCCGAAGCCAGTCATGGCGACCTCGGAATGATCACGGCACAGGACCTGGTGCTTGCAATCTCGTACTCGGGCGAGACCGAGGAAGTTGTCACGATCCTGCCGCTGGTCAGGCGAATGGGAGCAAAACTCGTTTCCGTGACCGGTAATCCGGGCTCGACGCTCGCGCGTATCGCCGACGTTCACCTGAACGTTGCCGTGCCCGAGGAAGCATGCCCGCTGAACCTGGCGCCGACGGCGAGCACGACAGCCACGCTGGCTATGGGCGACGCATTGGCGGTGGCGCTCCTGAAGAATCGCGGCTTCACCGCCGAGGATTTCGCCCGGTCACACCCGAGCGGCAGCCTCGGCAAACGGCTGCTGCTGCGCGTCGGAGATGTCATGCGCACGGGCGATGACATTCCGGCCGTCCGACCCGAGGTCAGGCTGCGCGACGGT